>Ga0247837_1010948_pt1 | contig 10102 bp, 10 predicted proteins | sample LaCtaG_2_FD_187115 | JGI IMG/M metagenome (GOLD analysis project Ga0247837, IMG submission 187115) | Freshwater microbial communities from meromictic Lake La Cruz, Castile-La Mancha, Spain - LaCruzMarch2015_14.5m | ecosystem: Environmental > Aquatic > Freshwater > Lake | place: Spain: Castile-La... | reverse complement strand
TGCCGGGTGGTATTCTATTTATTACCGTTCCTCAGCACCAATGGTTATGGAGCTCACTAGATGAACTCGCTTGCCATGAAAGACGGTATTCAGCCAGAAATTTACATCAGCAAGTCGAAAAAGCAGGATTCAAAATCATTCGATCTACATCATTTGTAACGAGTTTATTACCTTTGATGCTTTTGTCACGAATATTGAAGAAAAGTAAATCAACATCGAAATTAACTCAGAATGATGAGCTACTTTTAAATCCTGTCTTAAATAAAATATTTGAATACTTTATGAAGTTGGATGCCGCTTTGATTTACATGGGCATTTATCTTCCCGTTGGTGGATCTCGGCTTTTAGTGGTGGAAAAACGATAAAATGACAACGTCAAAAATACCTTTTAATGTTCCATATATGACCGGCAATGAATTAAATTACATTGCTGAATCTCATCTCAATGGGCGCTTGGCCGGAGATGGTCCATTCACTAGGCGTTGCCACCAATGGCTCGAAGAGCAAACAAAGTGTAAGGCACTATTGACTCACTCTTGCACTGCTGCACTTGAAATAGCAGCATTATTACTGGATATTCAGCCGGGCGATGAGATCATTATGCCATCGTATACCTTTGTGTCCACCGCAAATGCCTTTGTATTAAGGGGAGCTGTGCCAGTATTCGTGGATATTCGAGAGGATACCCTGAATCTTGATGAGCGCTTGATAGAAGAGGCGATCACATCGCGTACCCGCGGTATTGTACCGGTACATTATGCTGGTGTAGCTTGTGAAATGAACACGATCATGTCAATCGCTAGGAATCATGGCCTGAAGGTTATAGAAGATGCTGCTCAAGGTGTCATGGCAAGTTATAAAGGGCAGGCTCTAGGAAGTATAGGTGATCTTGGCGCTTACAGTTTTCATGAGACAAAAAATCTAATTTCAGGAGAAGGAGGAGCTTTACTGGTTAATGATCCTGCATTAGTTCTGCGCGCTGAGATCATCCGTGAAAAAGGCACTGACCGCAGCCGTTTTTTTCGAGGTGAAATAGACAAGTACACATGGCAAGAAATTGGCTCTTCGTTTTTGCCAGGAGAACTAATTGCTGCTTTCCTCTGGGCGCAGCTTGAAGAAGCTGAGCGAATCACAGAGAATCGTTTAGCTAGTTGGAGAAGATATCATGAGTTGCTTCAACCTTTGGAGTTTAGCGGGCTTATTCGTCGTCCGATTATACCAAAGGGCTGCCAGCATAACGCACATACATATTATGTACTACTTGCTCCCAAGATTGAGAGGCAAAAAGTGTTAGACGATTTTAAACACAATAACATTGGTTCAATTTTTCATTATGTTCCACTTCACTCCTCCCCTGCAGGTAAACGCTATGGACGTATGCATGGAAATATGGATGAAACAAATAAACAGTCTGACCGCCTAATTCGTTTACCTCTCTGGGTTGGCCTTACTGAGCAATATCAAGATAAAGTTGTTCAGGTACTTAAGCGCGCGCTAGTCAATTAACCGTGTGTCAACACAAATTAAAAATTAATACTATTTTAGAAGCCCCCAGTGGTATAAAACCATTTGACCTCCTACTCAACGAGCTCTTTTTTAGTCACATTGACATATTAAGATTATTATATCCAGAAGATAGAGATTCATTATTAAAAATATTCCGCGAACTTATACCAGTATTAGATCTAAGAGAATTCTTAAGCAACAATCCCTATCAAGAAAATAGAGTAGTTAAATTTGTAAAATGGCTAGATCTTGGGCACCGATCAAGTTTGTTTCTACCAACTGATAAAAAAGCCGCATTATCTATACCAGATGATTTTTTCAAAATTGTAAATCCATTGCGCTACTACGCTTTTCAACAGCATCCTAAAACCGAATTAACTAATTTGAATGAGTACATTGAAAGATTAATGAGTGCCGGACTAAAAGCCTATCAAGAGAAAAAATATGCTGATGCTGCTAGTAAATGGGAGAATGCTCTGCGCTTAACAAGAGACCTTCTAAATTCTTATCGGCACTTTGATCCATCTTCTGAAATATTACCATCTGTTACTATAAGTCGTGACTCCGATAAAGATTTTATTATTATGTATGATAAACGAATTTCTAGTTTATCTTGGAATTTAGGCAATGCTTATCTGAATGCCAGTCAAAAAGAAGCGCCTAAATATAAAAATGATTATTTACATGAAGCAGAGTTTTGTTTCAGAGTCGCTATTGAAATATCAAAAGTAAGTGATGTCGCTCAACTGGCAAAATATGAAGATCGGTTAAAATCTGTTGTTAAATTATTAGGGCACGAACATGAGTCAACTGCAGGGGCAGGGGCATCAGCCTCTAGCGCAAGATAGTCTCTGTGATGTTCATATTTGATTAAATTTTATAGTTCATCATTCCCGCTAAAGCGGGAATATATCCAATAAATTGGCATTATGATTAATTATAAATGGACTATCGCCATTTATTTACGTTTATACTGTTGGGCAATAGCGACCTCTAATCCATCATTAGTTAATGAAAGATATTTATAATTAGGATCAGCCGTTGTTCGCTCTAACCACTCATTAGCAATACATATATCAACTAACTTCTCTACGTCCGCTAACTGAACCTCAATTTTAAGTTTTTGCGAAAGCTTAGTAACAAACATCTCATCAACACTCAAAAATAATGTATTACGATTTTGTCCCTCAACTCTTAGCTCGTCATAGAAAATATCTAAAATATCAATTTCATTCATAAAAGTTCCTATATTAGAATGCAGTGTCAGTATTAATAATTTAGTATTATAAACTTTAACATTAGCATTTTTACTTAACGAATGTCAGCATTAACCCAAAAATTATTTTAAATAAGTAGGTCTAGGATGTGTTAACAATTGCTCTATAAACCCTTCGTGCCGGGGGGGGGGCATACTAATGATCTGGTCTTGCAAGGGCTTATTTTAGGTTTTTCTGGTAGATTTTAGCATAAATTATAGAGAAATATCGTTTAATTATCACTAATAATAATTTAATAGGTTATTATTAGTAGATTTAAAAATTGTTGGAATAATGTTATTTAAGAAAGATTATTTCATACATTAAAAATTGAATTAATTAAAATAAATAGTTAACTTTAGAAGAAGCCAAAAGTATTATCTTTCAATATATTGAACCATATTATAATAAAAAAATTACATTTTGCTATTGACTATAATCCTTCTTTTGAGCTTATATGTCGTAGTAGATTAGCATAGAGTAGTGCCCGTTAAATTTGGAGTAAGATTATTTTTAGGGATATAAATAGAATGGTGCAGTTAACACAAATGAATTCGTGGAAAGAATTGGAACGGCATTCTCATTATTACCCAGCTAATCATGCAAAGACTATCAGTCAAACCTTATCAGGTGCGAACATTACATTAGAATATACCACGCCATACATTGATGATATAACCACCAATTTACTTCTTCAATTAGCATACGAATGCCAACTTGAGTCTATGATAGAAGCATTATTTTTAGGTGAGAAAGTCAATACTGCTGAAAGAAAGCCTGCATTACATACGGCCTTAAGAATGCCATGCCATGAAACACTATTTATAAACGGTCGCAATATTATTTCTGACGTATCCGACGCGCAAGAACAAATGCGTGAGATTTCTAATAAAATTCGTGCTGGGCAATGGTTAGGGTACTCAAATAAACCCATCACGGATATAGTTAATATTGGCATTGGAGGATCACAACTTGGGCCAGCCTTTTGTATTCATGCATTTGCTGAACAAGCAATCTCTTCTTTGGCTTATCATTTTATTTCAGATATCGACCCTATTGCATTTACCCGTATCACAAACAAACTAAATCCAGAAACAACACTATTCATTATTTCATCGAAATCATTCACAACAACAGAAACATTATACAATTTGAAAAAAGCGTTGGCCTGGGTCAATCAACCAAAAGATATTGAAAAACATTTTATTGCGATTACTGCTTATACCGAACGAGCCAATGAATTCGGGATTAAAAACACACTACCTATTTGGGATTGGGTTGGCGGACGTTATTCAATTTGTTCGGCTATTAATTTAATAACCTGTATAGCTGTTGGTTTTGAAGCGTTTTCAGAATTTTTACAAGGCGCTTATGAAATGGATGAACATTTCCGCCATACACCTTTTCGTCATAATCTACCCGTTCAGTTAGCCTTGCTCGGAATTTGGACTAACAATTTCTTAAAAATTCATCAATTACTATTACTTACCTACGGGTCTCATTTGGATTATTTTACTTCTTATATCCAACAATTGGACATGGAAAGCAACGGCAAGTCCTTCGATAAACAAGGTCGAGCGGTTAATTATGCCACTGGTCCTATAATATGGGGTGGCTCTGCTAATCAAGCACAACACAGTTACTATCAGCTATTATGCCAAGGAACACACCGTATTGCCGTTGATCTTATCAGCGTAAGTTCACATCACGGGCTACCAATCAATCAACTTTGCCTTGCCCAAAAAGAATCCTTGTCAGAAGGCTTTTATGATAGACATAATCCCAATAGTTTTGTTCCTGGAGCTATACCAATAAATCACATTCGTTTGAAAGATAACTCACCTAGAACATTGGGGTCGTTGATTGCGTTATATGAGCATAAAATTTATGTTCAAAGTATTATTTGGCATATTAATGCATTCGATCAGCCTGGTGTTGAAAGTTCAAAGCGACTATTGAACAAGAGCATGTCTTATGCATGAATCACACGTCACTATCCTTATGGCAACTTATAACGGTGAATCTTTTCTAGTAGAGCAACTAAACTCTATTATTAATCAAACGCACAAAAACTGGACGATAATAGCTTCAGACGATGGATCTAACGATAATACAGTTTCTATACTAAAAAAATATGGACTTGAAATTCATCATTCTCAGCGACAAGGGTTTGCTGCCAATTTTTTATCACTCATCTCAAAAGCACGCACTGACAGTTCGTATTATGCCTTTGCTGATCAAGATGATGTTTGGGATATAAACAAACTAAGTCGTGCTCTCACTAAACTTTCCTCAATACCTAAAGGGACGCCTGCACTCTATTGTGGACGGACACACTTAGTCGATAAGAACTTAATGAACCAAGGATATTCCACGTTATTCAAAAAAGCACCTAGCTTTAAAAATGCCTTGGTGCAAAGCATTGCTGGTGGTAACACTATGGTATTAAATTCGGAAGCTTTAGCTCTATTGAAGCAAACTCCAAATTATAATAGCATTGTAGCACATGACTGGTGGGCTTATTTGCTAATCAGCGGGGCTGGTGGTTCTGTTCATTATGATGACACGCCCTACATCCATTATCGACAGCATCATGGAAATTTAGCAGGATCGAACGTTAGTTGGTTAGCGAGACTTCACCGAATACGAATGCTGTTCAAGGGGCAACTTAAAGATTGGATTGATTTAAATAATAATAACTTGCTCGCCATATCGCATTTATTAACACCAGAAAACAAGCTTATTCTTGATCATTTTCAGGAAATAAGACGAAGCAGGTTTATATTTAAGCCAATAAAAATGGCGCTTTGCGGAATATATCGCCAAACATTCTACGAACAGATAGGGTTAATAACCGGCGCGTTTTTTAATAAAATTTGATGTTTTAGGATATTATTATATGGCAATTTTAGTAACTGGTGGCGCTGGATTTATTGGTAGTAATTTTATATTGGATTGGCTGGCCATTCAGGATGAAACGGTAATCAATGTAGACAAATTAACCTATGCAGGTAACTTAGAAAATTTAGCCCACTTAAAAAAAGATTCTCGATATCACTTCGCACAACTCGATATTAATGAAAAAGAACAAATAAGCCAATTGTTAAAAGCACACAATGTACGTGCAGTAATTCATTTTGCTGCTGAAAGTCATGTTGATCGCTCAATTGACAATCCTGCTGAATTTATTCAGAGCAATATTGTAGGCACTTTTAATTTATTAGAAGCTGTACGACATTATTGGAATAAGTTAGATGAACCATTAAAAAAAGCTTTTCGTTTTTTACATATATCAACGGATGAAGTATACGGCTCTCTTTTAGCTAATGCTCCTGCTTTTACTGAGCAACATCGCTATGAACCTAATAGCCCTTATTCAGCAAGCAAGGCGGCATCAGATCATCTAGTTCGCTCTTATTACCATACTTATAGATTGCCTGTACTCACCACCAATTGCTCAAATAATTATGGACCATACCAACACCCTGAAAAACTTATTCCATTATGTATACGAAGTGCACTGTCAGGAAAACCACTCCCAATTTATGGAGACGGACAACAAATTCGCGATTGGCTATATGTAGATGATCATTGTACAGCAATTCGAACTGTTTTAGATAAGGGTCAAGTCGGAGAGGTCTATAATATTGGCGGATGGAATGAAAAAACCAATATTGAAGTAGTTTCAACCATTTGCACTATATTAGATGATTTAGCTCCTCGCCAGGATAAGAGTTCTTATGCATCACAAATTACCTACGTCCAAGACAGAGCTGGCCATGATCGTCGTTATGCAATTGATGCCACTAAAATTGCATTGGAGCTTGATTGGAAACCACAAGAAACCTTTAATATCGGAATTTTTAAAACAGTCCAATGGTATTTATCACAGCAGCAAAAAGGCATTTAGATGCAGATTCTTCTCATTGGGAAAGACGGGCAAGTTGGACGTGAATTGTCGAGAAGTTTAATCACCCTTGGACAAATTACTGCTTTAGGAAGAGCAGAACTAGACTTAACCAACCCTAACGCAATCAAGAAAACAGTACAACAATTGCAACCTAACGTTATTATCAACGCCGCAGCCTATACTGCCGTAGACAAAGCAGAAGCTCATCCTGAAGACGCATACAAAGTTAACCAAGAAGCTGTTATTCAATTAGCAGATTATGCCAAGCATCACAATGCCATTTTAGTTCATTACTCTACTGATTATGTGTTCGATGGAAACAAACAAGGTGCTTATCATGAAGAGGACGAAACAAATCCTCTAAATATTTATGGAGCATCAAAATTAGCTGGAGAAAAAGCTATTTTAGACAGTACTTGTCGGGGCTATATTTTCAGAACCAGTTGGGTATATGCATTGCACGGACAGAATTTTATTAAAACTATTTTACGGTTAGCCCGTCATAAAGAAAGCCTCACTGTTATTCATGACCAACAAGGTGCCCCAACATCAGCAGAGCTTATCAGTGATATAACATTATTGGCAATTCATTGGGCTTTGCGAGAACAATTTGCGCCAGGGATTTATCATTTGACGCCTAATGGGATTACTACATGGTATGATTTAGCCTCTTTTATTGTTGAACAAGCGCATCTAAGTGGAGCCCGCTTGCAACTGGAGTCCTCTAAAATTTTACCTATATTAAGTGAGGACTATCCTTCACTGGCAACTCGACCTAAAAATTCCGTGCTAAACAATCAAAAATTGGCATCTGATTTACGAATTATTTTGCCCAATTGGAAAATTCACGTTAACCGTATTATTAGTCAATTAATTCAAATAGGATATTTTAATGAAGCATAAAGGAATTATTTTAGCTGGTGGCTCTGCTACCCGTTTATACCCAGCAACTAATGTAATTTCTAAGCAATTATTGCCTGTATATGACAAACCTATGATTTATTATCCCTTAAGCACACTTATGCTCTCTGGAATTAGAGATATTTTAATTATCTCAACACCAAGAGACATACCCTCCTACCAAGAGCTTTTAAAAACTGGAGAACAATGGGGTATTAATATCGACTATGTTATTCAGCCTGAGCCAGCGGGTCTGCCTCAGGCCTTTATATTAGGAGAAGGTTTTATTGGAGATGATTATCCGGTCCTTATATTAGGGGATAACATTTTTTATGGCCATGATTTTCATCATTTGAGTCAAGATGCCATGGAGCAAACAATAGGAGCTACTGTATTCGCCTATCACGTGCATGATCCAGAACGTTATGGTGTTATGGAATTTGATTCCTCAGGAAAAGTACTTTCTTTAGAAGAAAAACCTGCCCATCCCAAATCAAATTATGCTGTAACAGGTTTGTATTTTTATGATCCTAATGTAGTTGATTTGGCGCATAGATTAAAACCATCTTCTCGTGGTGAATTAGAAATTACCGATTTAAACCATCTTTATCTTGAGAAAGGTCTACTTAATGTAAAACTTATGGGACGAGGCTATACTTGGCTAGATACAGGAACTCATCACTCCTTATTGGAGGCTAGTATGTTTGTAAGCACGATACAAAATCGTCAAGGTTTTAAGGTTGCATGCTTAGAAGAAATTGCATACCGACAAAAGTGGATTAATAAAGCTCAAATAGAATGCTTAGCTAAACCTCTTCTTAAAAATGAATACGGCCGTTATTTAATGAATTTATTAAACGAAGAGGAATATATATGAAAATAACCCCTCTCAGTATCCCTGAGGTACTTGTTCTTGAACCTAAAGTCTTTCGTGATGAGCGCGGTTTTTTCTTAGAGAGTTTTAATCAGCGTCAATTTGAAAAAGCCATTGGCTACTCAGTTTCATTTGTCCAAGATAATCACTCACGTTCAGAAAAAAATGTTCTTCGAGGGTTACATTACCAAATACAGCAGGCCCAGAGTAAGTTGATACGTGTTGTATCTGGTGCTATTTTTGATGTGGTAGTTGATTTACGTGCTCAATCATCCACCTTTGGCAAGTGGGTTGGAGAGGTAGTAAGTGCAGATAATTTTAAACAAATATGGATTCCTGAAGGCTTTGCCCACGGATTTTTAGTCTTATCAGAAACAGCTGAATTACTTTATAAAACAACAAATTTTTGGGCGCCAGAACATGAGCGATGTCTAGCTTGGAATGATACGACCTTAAACATTAATTGGCCATTAGATGGTAATCCTTTATTGTCTACCAAAGATCAAAAAGGCATGTTATTACATGAAATAGAGGCATTTGCATAAAGTACTTTATAATAATCTATTCTAATGAATTTGGACTTAAAATTGAAGACTAGACAGTGTATATTAGAAAAATGATTAGTCAGGTGACTTAATTGTAACGCATGAAATCATCCTGACATAGCCATTAAATTGACTATTCAAGGGAGTCCACAACTCTCAATAAAAGATAAACAAAGATTACCTATAAACCAATTTGAGGCATTCAAACAATGAATAATTTTTCAACCTCTCCACGCGAAATGGTATCCAGCCTTATTCGTAATAAAGAGCTCGTCTACACGCTAGTCAAGCGTGAAATTTCAAGCAAATATCGTGGTTCTATATTAGGTATACTTTGGTCATTTTTGCATCCAGTATTTATGCTAGCTATTTATACGTTTGTATTCAGCGTAGTATTTAAAGCACGATGGGGTAGCGGCAGCGAATCTAAAACAGAGTTTGCTTTAGTACTTTTTGCGGGATTAATCGTATTCAATTTATTCGCAGAATGTATTAACCGAGCACCAAGTCTTATTCTTTCTCATGCTAACTATGTAAAAAAAGTAGTTTTCCCATTAGAAATTCTACCGTTGGTTGCTTTAGGTGCCGCCTTATTTCAGGCACTGGTAAGCTTAAGCGTTTGGCTCATTTTTTACCTTTTGATTTTTGGTATCCCTCATAAGACCGTATGGCTGTTTCCCATGATACTTACTCCTATCTTATTTATCACCATGGGATTCAGTTGGCTACTTGCATCTCTAGGGGTATATCTTCGAGATATCAATCAGTTGGTTACTATCTCCACTACTGTCCTAATGTTCCTTTCTCCCATTTTTTATCCAATATCTTCTTTACCTATTAAATATCAACACTTCTTACAACTAAGTCCACTAACACCTGCTATTGAAGGAATACGAGATGTGTTATTTTGGGGAAATTTACCAGGAATATGGACGTATAGCCTTTATTTGGTAATTTGTATAATCCTTTCTTGGCTAGGCTTTGCTTGGTTTCAGAAATTAAGAACGGGATTTGCTGATGTTCTTTAATTGTTAGTGTGCGCGTCCATTACTACGCTTTAAAACAGCGATGTCACCAGGAAAGAGCAGAGGCTCATCAACATTATAACCTA
>Ga0247837_1010947_pt1 | contig 10103 bp, 7 predicted proteins | sample LaCtaG_2_FD_187115 | JGI IMG/M metagenome (GOLD analysis project Ga0247837, IMG submission 187115) | Freshwater microbial communities from meromictic Lake La Cruz, Castile-La Mancha, Spain - LaCruzMarch2015_14.5m | ecosystem: Environmental > Aquatic > Freshwater > Lake | place: Spain: Castile-La... | reverse complement strand
AGGTCGTGCGGCTCGGCCCCCGCGCCTTCGAGAAGCTGGCCTTCGGCGACCGCGACGAGGGCGTGGTGGCGGTTGTCCGATTCGGGTCGCGGTCGCTCGGCGAGGTGTCGTTTCCCGCTGGCCGGCCCGTGCTCGTGGCCGAGGGGGTCGAGAAGCCCGGCAACTTGGGCGCGATCCTGCGGACGGTCGATGCGGCCGGACTCGCCGGCGTAATCATCTGCGACGGCGGCACCGATGCTGCGAATCCGGCTGTGATTCGGGCCAGCCTGGGCACCGTGTTTCGTGTGCCGCTCGCGGCGGCCACCGTGACGGAGGCGATTGCCTGGTGCCACTCGCACCGGCGGCGCATGATTGCGGCCACACCGGAAGGCCGTGCCACCTGGCACGAGGCGAAGCTAGCCGGCGACACCGCGCTTGTGGTTGGCAGCGAGGCCGACGGCCTGTCGCCGGCCTGGCAGGCAGCGGCTGACGCGGGCACGATCCACCTGGAGACCGTGCGCCTGCCGATGCGGGGCAGCGCTGACAGTCTCAACGTGTCGGTGACAGTGGCGGTGCTCGCCTACGAGGCAGTGCGACAGGAGCTCAGATGATGACCGAGCGATCAGCCATGGAACCCGATGCCACCGGCTCTGACTTCGCCGCGCTCACAGAGACCTGCAGCGCCCAGGGTCCTGAGGTGATGCTCGAGGCGTTGGCCGAGTCGCTTGCCGCCCGCCGCCGGTGGCACGCGCTGTTCGACCTGCGGATGGTGCAGGCGCGGCAGCGGCTCGGCCTGCCCGTGGCGGGAGCCGTGAGCCTGCTCGACGAGGTCGCGCGCGGGCGGTTCGACGAGCTGTCGCTCGCCGCCTGCCGGGAGGTGGGCTGGCCGCTGCTGGCTGAGGGGCAGGTGGCTGCCGCCTGGATGTATCTCCGCGCGGCGGCAGCGCCCGACGAGGTGGCCACCCGGCTGGCAACGCTCGCCGCGCGAGTCGCGCCGGCTGCCGAAGCGGATGGCCCGGAAGGTTGCCAGAGCGACGACCAAAGCGACGACCAAAGCGACGACGAAGAAACCCAGCGGCTCGTGCAAGAGCTTGTCGGCGTGGCCCTGTGGGAGTCGGCTGACCCCGCGCTGGGAATCACGATCGTGCTCCGCACGCAGGGCACCTGCAATGCTGTCACTGCCTACGAGCAGGCCGTCTCGCGGCTGCCGGGAGTGCGGCAGGCGCCGGCCGCGCGGGTGCTCGTCGAGCATCTTTACACCGAGGTCGTGCGAAACCTCGCCGCCGACCTCACGCAGCGGGGCCTCGACACCACCCAACCGCTCGCCGCCGAGACGCCGCTGGTGGCCCTGCTTGTCGCGGCTGACGGCCTCGACGACCCGAGCCTGCACGTCGATGTCTCGCACCTCCAGAGCGTGCTGCGGATCGCGCGGGTCTGCAGCGACGAGCCCACGCTCGGTCGCGCCTGGGAACTGGCGGTGTATGCCTGCCGACTGCCGGCAGACGTCACCTATCCCGGCGAGCCCCCCTTCGAAGCTGTCGGCGCGGCGTCGCGGCTGTTCTACGCCGCGCAGCTCGGTCGCGACGTGGCCGAGGCGGTCGCGTTCTTTCGGCGGGCCGCGGTCACGGCCGATCCGCTCGACTCGGGCACGCTCCCGGCTGACACCCTCGTGCTCCTGCTCCACCGGTTGGGCCGCGATGCCGAGGCGCTCCAGGCGGCGGTTGACCGGCCCCGCGAGGGTGGCCCGCCCAGCGCCATGCAGGCGGCGGGCCTGCTGCCATCGCTCGTCGAACTGGCCGCGTCCTCAGGCCAGTGGGAGATGCTGCTCGAGGCCTGCCGCAGGCATGGTGACGAGATCACCTTCGCCGCGGCGCTCGCCGCCCGCGCGAGCCCTCAGAATGAGCCCCAGGGCCGTCGCCAGCCCCAGGCATGATGCGGCGGCTCGCACGCCTCGCACTCGGAGCAGGGGCCGCCCTCGCCGCAGACCCCGATCGGCCGCTCGTAGCCCAGCTCAGACGGCTTGGTAAATCCGCGGCCGGGTGGCAGTTGCCATGGGGCCAGCATCTCGGGGCCCTGCCGGGAGCCGTTGCAGCCGATCCAGCGACCGCAGCCGTCGCAGGGATCCTGCCAGTGTTCGGGACCGCAGTAGCGCGGTCCGCAGCCGGCATCGCGGCAGGGATAGGTGGTGCCCGCGGCGGTGCCGCCGCAGCGGCCGCAGTGGGGCCCGCCGGCGGAGGCGATCGCGGCCACGACGATCCCGGCCATCAGGCTCGTACCGAGAACGATGATCCGGCTTGTGAGGGTGCGGTTTTGCATGCCACTTGTATCGGTCGCAGGGGTGGACCCGGCTCGACAGGAGGCCGTTCGGCCCGCGAGGTTTGCCCCGTTTGCCAGGGCAGTGCGTCAGGCCGGCGGCGGGGCGGCGAGCGTGCGCTCGAAGACCCGCAGGTAGTCTCGAGCACTCGACTCCCAAGACCAGTCCTGCCGCATGGCCTGCCGCACGAGCTCGCTCCAGCGGCCGCGATCGGCGTGGGCGTCGAGGGCCCGCTCCACGGCATGCACCAGGGCGCCGGCCTCGCAGGGGCCGAAGCTGAAGCCGGTGGCCCGGCCGTCGCGGATCGCCTCAGGCGTCGCATCGATGACGGTGTCCACCAGGCCGCCGGTGGCCCGCACCACGGGAATCCCGCCATAGCGCTGGGCGTAGAGCTGCGTCAGGCCGCAGGGTTCGAACCGGCTCGGCACGAGCACGATGTCGGCGGCGGCCTGCACGAGATGCGCGAGCCCCTCGTCGAAGCCGAGCACGACGTCCACCGTGCCGGGGAAGGCGGCGGCCACCCGGCGGAGCGATTCCTCTGCGGCTGGGTCGCCCGTGCCCAGCACGATGAAGTGGGCCCGCCCGCTGCCCGCCATCCGGCCGATCAGTTCGATGACCAGGTCGACCCCCTTCTGCTCGGCGAGCCGGCCCACAAACGCCACCAGCGGCCGGGCGTCGGGGGCGGCATGGCCGAGCCGCGCCGCCAGCGCCACCCGCGCGGCGTACTTCCCGGCGGCGACGTCATGCGGGCCGTAGGGCCGCGGGATGTGCGGGTCGGTGGCGGGGTTCCAGGCGGCGGTGTCGATCCCGTTGACGATACCGGAAAGTGTTGCCGATCGCGCTGCCAAGAGCCCCTCCAGGCCGCGGCCACCCGGCGCGTGCTGGATCTCACGGGCGTACGTGGGGCTGACCGTGGTGAGTGAGTCGGCGAACACCAGCCCGGTCTTGAGCAGGTTCAGCTGCTGGTGGAACTCCATCTGCTGCCAGTTGAAGTAGCGCCAGTCGAGGCCAGTCAGCAGCATGTCCCAGTGCCAGAACAGCCCCTGGTAGGCCAGGTTGTGGATCGTCATCACCGTGCGGGCCTGGGCGACGGCCGGCGCAGCGGGGTAGAGGATCTTCTGGTAGGCCGGCACCAGGCCCGTCTGCCAGTCGTGGCAGTGGATGATGTCGAAGGGAGACGCTTGGCGGCAGGCCAGCTCGATCGCGGCCCGCGAGAAGAAGATGAAGCGCTGCGCGTTGTCGGGGTAGTCTTCGGCGCCCCCGTAAAGTGCCTGGCGATCAAAGAACTCATCGTTGGCCACGAGCAAGGTGGTCACCGCCGAGCCGGGCAGCCGGCAGCGGAGGATCCGGGCCAGCGGCCGCCGCGTGCCGAGCGGCACCTCAAACTCGAGGCCCGTCGGCTCGATCGGCAGACCCTTGGAGAGGGCCTCACGGTAGGCGGGAAGGACAAGCGTGACCTCGCAGCCCAGCCGGGCGAGCGCCTCGGGCAAGGCGCCGGCCACGTCGGCCAGGCCGCCGGTCTTGGCAAATGGCACGGCCTCGCTGGCCACCTCGAGTACGCGCATGGGGCTGGCAATCCTTCCGGCGGGAGGCCGGCCATCGTGGGGTCGGCCGGCCACCGAGCCCGCCGACCGAGCCCGCACAGCTTCCGCCATCGTTACCAACTATACGATGCGTTTGCCGCGCAGGCGGTCGCCGCCTTCACTCGGCCGGGGGGGCGGAGGGGCCGCTCCGGCCGGCCGTGACGAGCGAGTCGTAGGCGGCCTTCATGGCCGCGACCCGCTCGGGCTGTTCGCCGGCGAGATTTCGCCGCTCGCCCACATCGGCCGCGAGGTCGTAGAGCTGCACGTCGGGCCCGGCCTCGCCCCCCTTGGACCAGCCCCCCGAGCCCTTGCCGAGGATCAGCTTCCAGTGGCCGTCGCGGATCGCCGGCAGGCCGCGGATCGAGCAGCTCACGGCGTGCCGCCGGACCGGCTCGGTGCCGCCCCGCAACAAGGGCAGGAGGCTGACGCTGTCCTCACCGGCGCCGGCAGGCAGTTCGGCACCGAGCACGTCGGCGAGCGTGGCCATCAGATCGGCCTGATGCACGAGCGCGTCGCAGACGCTGCCCGGCCGCGCGACTCCGGGATGCCGCACGATGAAGGCCACGCGATGCCCTCCCTCCCAGGCGTCGCTCTTGTAGCCCCGCAGCGGCCCGCTCGGGAAATGCCCGCGCCGTTCCAGCTCGGCTGCGCCGACGGAGGGGGCGAAGCCGTTGTCGCTCGTGAACACCACGAGCGTTTTCCCTGCCACGCCGGCCCGCTCGAGCGCGGCCAGCACGTCTCCCACCACGGCGTCGGTCTCCATCACGAGATCGGCGCAGGCGTTGTCGAGGCCGCTCTTCCCCAGCCAGGGCTCGTTGACCGCCAGCGGCGTGTGGGGCGAGGTGAGCGGCAGGTAGAGAAGGAAGGGCGCCGGCTCCTTGGCCGCATCCTCGATGAACGCCACCGCCCGATCCCGCAGGGTCGGCAGCACGGCCTCCAGCCGCCAGTCCGCGAGCGCCGGGCCCTGGTTGCTGGCCCGGTGGTGCTGGAAGTCTTCCGGCGGCAGGAGCGTGGCGGGGATGCCGACGGTGCGATCGTTGTCGATGAAGCAGAAGGGGGGCCAGTTGGGCACGTCGGTGCCGAAGTAGGTGTCGAAGCCGCGGGCCGTCGGGCCGCCGGGGATCGGCTGCGCGAAGATCCGCTGCCAGGCGGCGCGGTGGGCCGCGGTGACGTCCTCCGGTCCTGGCCGTGGTTTTCCCTTTTCGCCCTGGCCCAGCAGGGGCCGGTCACCCGGTTCGAGCGGCCAGTCCCAACCGAGGTGCCACTTGCCGATCGCCGCCGTGCGGTAGCCGTGCTGCTTGGCGAGGCCCGCGATCGTGAGCCGGTCGGGGTCGATCAGCGGCCGCTCCCAGAGGCCGACGATGCCCGCCTTGAGCCGCGTCCGCCAGTGGTAGCGGCCGGTGAGCAGCGTGTACCGCGACGGTGAGCAGACGCCGCTCGACGAGTGGCCGTCGGTGAACCGCATGCCCTCGGCCGCGAGTCGGTCGATGTGGGGCGTGGGGATCTTGCCGCGGTCGGGGTTGTAGCACCGCACGTCGCCGTAGCCGAGGTCGTCGGCATAGATGACGACCAGGTTGGGCCGCTCGGCCGCGGTCGCAGCCGCCGCCGCCAGGCCAGCGAGCAGGGCGAGCGAGCGTGCGGCATTTGGACCGGGCATGGCGGGCCTCTCGTGAAGCTGGTGCCGCCGGGGTCATCACCTCCAGGCGACAGCCGGGTGCAACGGGTTGTAGAGGTTCGGCGGGGCGATGGCCAGGTGCCGGGGGTGACCGGTTCCGAGCCTCGAGGTTTGCCCCCAACTCACTTCCGCTGCCAGCGGTCGAGCTCCCCAAGCACCCGCCGCGGACCGGTTCCGTCGAGCCACTCGCGGGCCGCCGCATCGCCGCACAGGAACGCATCCCAAAACGCGGTCGTGACCGCGAGGATCGCCCGGTGATGGCTCGGATCTCGCGGCCCGCGATCACCCGGTAGCCCGCGGTCGGTGAAGGCCGAGTGTTCGGCGCCGTCGAGGACGAGTTCGTAGGCCCGGCCGGCCGGCAGCGCTGGAAAGACGGCCAGCCGCGACTCGACGGTTTGGGGTCCGATCGCGGCCTCGTCGCGGGTGCCGGTCAGCAGCAGCCAGGGGATCCCGACCCCGGCAAAGGCATCGCCCGCGTCGAGCCGGCCCCGCGGCGTGCCCGGGCTCATGATCGCGGCGGCCTTGATCCTGGGGTCGGTCAATCTTCGGCCGATGAACGGCAACGACTGCCCGCCGACCGCCTGGGCCGTCTGGGCTCCGAACGAGTGGCCGGCCAGGCCCGCGCGTTCGAGATCGAGTCTGCCGAACAAGGGATGGTCGGGCTGCATCGACCAGCTGGCGAGGGCATCGAGCGCCGCCGCGACGTCGCCGACTCGCAGGCGAAGGTTCGCCGCCGAAGCCGCATCCTGCATCGCCGCCATCCGGCCACCGGCGGGCAGATCCCGCCACACCGATTCGTCGCTCCCCGGATGCTGGAGAAACACCGCAGCGTAGCCCCGCTGCGCCCAGTGCCCGCCGAGATAGCCGCACCCCCGCCGCGAGCCGCCGAGGCCGTGGCTGAAGAGCACGACAGGGCGACGGGTCGGGACGGCGGGGTCGTGCGGGGCGAGAAAGATGCGGATCGGCACCGTGCGGCCACGCGTGTCGTCGATCACATCGGCGTCGAGCGGCTGTGGTGGCTCGCCAGAGGGCAACGCGAGCGGATCGTAGGCCGAAGCGCTGCCGACGAGCAGCAGGCAGGCCTGCAGGGCGGCTCCGAGCGAGCGCGTGGGCGATGGCATCGGCTCCTCCCGACGGAGCCCGGTGGTTTTGTGAAGTCGCCACGTCCGTCACGGTTTGAACGGGCCAGTGGCCGCCGGGTTGCGGCCGGCACCAGGATCGAAGGAGTGCCGCGGCTGGTGCGATGCTGCGGCAACGGCCGCACGGCTCCAGCGGCGGCAGTCGCCGTGCTACGCTTTCGGGGGTTGCTGGTTTCTCGGTCCCGTCAGGAGTGGGCTCCATCTTGCCCCGCACCCGTACCGTCTGGTTTCCGGTCGCCGTGGCGCTGCTGGCCGTCGCGGCAGCGGCCGCTGCGCCGCCCGCGGCCCCGGGCGTCTCCGGCGACGCCGTCATCCGGCGGCCGGCCGGCGGCTCCGAGATCGTGATCACCACCACGTCGCGGCTGGCCGGTGCGATCCATTCGCTCACCTGGGGCGGCCGCGAGTTCATCGACTCCCTCGACCACGGCCGGCAGCTGCAGAGCGCCTCGAACCTCGACGTGGGCGGGAAGCTGTTCAACGAATGCTTCAACCCCACCGAGGCCGGCTGTGAGCGGGACATGGCCGGGCCGACGAGCACGAGCCGGCTGCTGTTTCTTTCGGCCGGCGACCGCGAACTGGTCACCGTCACGCAGATGGCCTTCTGGCTGCGGCCGGGCCAGACCAGCGGTGGCCACACGGCCCTGAACACGACGCCGCTCTCGAACCACCTGCTTGAGAAGCACGTGCGAATCGGTGCCGCGGGGCTCGATCATGCGATCCGCCACGCGATCACGTTCACGCTGCCGGCCGACGAGCGGCACGAGCGGGCCACGTTCGAGATCCTGACCGGCTACATGCCCCCCCAGTTCGACACCTTTCTCCGGCTCCTGCCCGACGGCGCGCTCGAGGAGATCGGGCCGGGGCCAGGCGAGCAGCCGCACCCGGTGATCCTCGCCACCGCCGCCGGCCAGCATGCGATGGGCTGCTGGAGCCCGGCCAGATCGCGCACGACCGGCCGTCCACCCACCTACGGCCGGTTCGCCTTCCCGTCGCAGAAGGTGGTGAAGTGGAACTGCGTCGTTCGCGAGGAGGACAAGGCCGGGCTGGATGCGGGAGCCCATCCCTACCTCGTCTACTCCGCCGTCGGCACGAGGGAGCAGGTCCGCACGGCTCTCGTGGCGCTGCGGGAAGGGGTCGATGCCGAGGCCGTGACGGCTCCGCAGGAGGCCCGTCGATGAGCCCGCTGGTAAATCCTGCCGCGCTGTTCAAGCTCCGGCTGCCCTGCCGGCGGCGGGAAACGCTCTGGCCGCCGGCGGGATGGGGCATCGACGAAGCCTGTCGGCTGCCGTCGCTGGCGAGCGTGGCGGGCGTGCCCGACGTGCTGGAGCTGTTCGCGGCCTGGAACAACGAGGGGATTGCCTTTCGTGGCATCGCCCGGGGCGTGGGGATGAACCGGTGGTGCCATCCCACGAAGCCGGAAGACAGTGACGGCCTGCACCTCTGGATCGCGACCCGGCCGACGGGTGAGAGCCATCGGGCCGGGCGGTTCTGCCGGCGGCTCGCGGTCTTACCCACCGGCGGCGGCCTGCGGGCCGACAAGCCGGTGGTCGTGCCGGCTGTGATCCCACGCACAAGCGAACTGCCGGCGGAGCTGCCCGAGGGCGCGATGAAGGTGGAGGCAACACTCATGGCCGACGGCTGGCAGCTGGATGCATTCATCGCCGCGGCGGCGCTGCCGGGTTGGGAGCCGGAGGAGATCCCCCGGCTCGGATTCTTTGCCGCCCTGGTGGATCGCCGGCTGGGTCAGGTTCCCTGCTACGCGCCTCCCGAATACCCATGGGAGAGTGACCCCACCACCTGGGCCGAGTTGGATCTCAGCGGCTGAGTCACCGGTCTGGTCAAGCGCCGGGCAGGTACAAGCCGGGCTACTGAACTTCGTGGCACGGCGGCGGAGACACCTGAAGCCCGCGACTCGGGCCGAGGGACCGCGCTGGCCACTGGCCCCCCAATCCTGCCGTGGTCGTCAGGCGGTCCCGAATGACCCGACAGCGCTCGATACGGGAAAAAAGGCGGTCTTTGAGGGTCGATGCAGGGAGGGCAGCCCCATTCGGCACGCCCAACCGCCTTGGTCGGCGTGCCTTCCACCCTCCCAGACCCTGTGGGCCCGTCGGCACTCTCATGCCACGGAAGTCCCCGCAGAGCCGTTTACTGCTTGACCCCTTCGGGATCGATTTTCGATACAAAGAAATCATAAATCCCCGTCTGGGCATTACCATCGAGCCCGCCACTTGTAGAGCCCGCGATGAAGACATCCCCGATAGCATCGGTCGCAACACCGTTGCCATACGTTTCTCGGCCAGCCACACCGAATTGACGGGTGAAGAGTTTTACCCCACGGGGAGCGTATTTCGTAACGAAGTAATCGTGAATGCCCGTCCGGGCATTCCCATCAAGCCCCCCCGTTGTGGCGCCTGCGACGAAGACATCCCCAACGGGATCGGTCGCTACTTCGTTCGCCGCGGTTGCCGCACCAACCGCGCCCAATTGACGGGTGAACAGTTTAACCCCACTGGGATCGTATTTCGTGACGAATGAATCCCTGGACCCTGCGAGCGTATTGCCATCCAGCGAGCCCTCCGTATAGCCTACGACGAAGACATCCCCGACAGCATCGACCGTCACAGCGGTACCCACCGTTGCCGCGCCCACCGCGCCCAATTGACGCGTGAATTGCTTAACCCCACTGTTATCGTATTTGGCAACAAAGAAATCTCTCGACCCCGTCAGAGTATTATCGTCGAGTGAGCCCTCGGTATATCCTGCGACGAAGACATTCCCGCCCGCATCGGCCACAACGCCGTAGCCTCTTGTTTCTCTGCCAGCCACACCTAAGAGACGGGTGTATTGCTTCACGCCCTCACGATTGAACTTAGAGAGAAAGGAATCAACAGTCCCCGTCATGGCATAACCGTCCAGTGCGCCGGTGGTATAACCCGCGATGAAAATGTTATCGTTCGCATCAATCGTCACAGCTATGCCGACCTTTTTTTCGCCAGCCACACCTACTTGACGAGTGAACTGCTTGACCCCACTGCTGTCATATTTGGTGATGAAGAACTCGTGGGTGCTATCCGGTTGCATCGTATTGCCATACAGACCACCGGTCGTATATCCGGCGACGTAGACATTGTCGGTGGTGTCAGTCACAACCGCAGTGCCAACTGTTTCCTTATTCACCACACCCAGTTGCTTGGTGTAGAGCTTCACGCCACCGCTCGTGTATTTGGTGAGGAAAAAATCGCTCGTCCCCGTCACGGCATTACCATCCAGTCCGCCTCTTGTAGATCCTGTCACGTACACATTGCCGCGGCTATCGGTCCCGATAGCGTTGCCGAAGGTGAGCTGATTCGCCACACCGAGTTGCTTGGTGCCGACCCAGGACGGCACGGCGGCCGCGGTCATCGTCGCGGTGG
>Ga0247837_1010938_pt1 | contig 10112 bp, 4 predicted proteins | sample LaCtaG_2_FD_187115 | JGI IMG/M metagenome (GOLD analysis project Ga0247837, IMG submission 187115) | Freshwater microbial communities from meromictic Lake La Cruz, Castile-La Mancha, Spain - LaCruzMarch2015_14.5m | ecosystem: Environmental > Aquatic > Freshwater > Lake | place: Spain: Castile-La... | reverse complement strand
TCAGTCCTTCCTCCACCATCAAGTACCCAGTCACAAAGGAGTAGTACAGTCCGCTGTACAGCCCCAGGGTCATAAGCACTGGGAAGGAGTAGCACAGCCGCACTGGAAGACTAGGGTGGAACAGCATTTTCTCTATAATGTCCTACGAGTACTTGTTCAAGTATATCATCATTGGGGACTCGGGAGTGGGAAAAAGCTGCTTATTGCTGCAGTTCACTGATAAGCGGTTTCGGCCGGATCACGATTTGACCATAGGAGTGGAGTTCGGTGCGAGGATGATTGACATTGAAATGCACAGAGTGAAGTTGCAGATTTGGGACACTGCGGGACAGGAAAGCTTCCGCTCTATTACCAGGGCGTACTATAGGGGAGCGGCGGGGGCTTTGCTGGTTTATGATATCACGAAGAAGGAGAGTTTTAGGAATGTGGGGAGGTGGCTGGAGGAGGCGAGGCAGAATGGGAACCAGAATATGACGATTATGTTGATTGGGAATAAGAGCGATTTGGGGGAGCAGAGGGCGGTGCAGAGGGAAGAAGGGGCCAAATTTGCGCAGGATAATGGACTGATTTTCCAAGAGACTTCCGCGAAAACAGCCCAAAACGTAGAAGAAGCCTTCCTACGTACAGCAAAGGATATCTACGAGAAGGTCAGCAGAGGGGAAGTGGAGGTCACTCGAGAAACCGGCGTAGTCGTGCAGCAGCCAGGGCAGAAGCAAGGCAGCGGAAAGAAGAAATCCTGCTGTAGCAAATAGGCCGCTAATCTCAACTTTCCGTCCTATTCTGCTTATCTTACTTATAATTGCGTATTTGACCGTCTAATGTCATCGTCTCTTGATAAAGCTGAGGAAAGCAGAGGAGGAAAGGTTTGCGCTTGCTTTGGAGCTCCAAGTATTGCTATCCCCTGCACTTTGATATCTATACTTGACGCCGCTTGTCTCGGACTCGGATTTGAGGATGGATGATCGGGGCGTTCGTTGTATGCCCCACAGTACAAACAGAGCAAGCCAGGTCTTGCGAAAAGGCATTTTTTGCACGTTTTCAATTGCGCATGGTTACTGATTTCGCAACTTGGACATTTCCAAGCGAGCTTATTTTGGCTTTCTCTCATAGAATTCCCCTCCGTTTCTCTTCCCTCTTCAAGCAGTGAAGGGTCTGAAGCATAGCGATGGACTTGATCACCCCGCATGGTTTTAATGACACTGAGCTGCTGTTCCAATTCCTGAATTCTATCTTTTTTTCCCTTCAGTTTCGCCTTCTTCCTAGTAAGAGCCTCTTCCAGGCGTTTTTTCTCATCCAATAGAGAACGCAGATATACTTTGAGCCCTTCTTTCTCCTTTTTATTGGCGTCATATCGTTTTTTCAGGCCAGAATATTTCTCTTCTCGGGACTTAGCCGACTCTTCAAGTTTGTTCACCCGTTTTTGGGTAATTTCCTCATACTGTTGAAGCAATTGTTCTGCCCTTTTCTGTGCATCGGCCAACTTTGCTTCCAAAAAATCAGCCTTTTGCTGTAAATCATCCTCTTCGCGTTTATGCGCCTTATTCAGCTCGACCGTCTGTTCATTGGCTGTTTGCAGCTCCTTTTGCAGGTCTTGCAGCCTTTTTTTCAGCAATTCCTGCTCACAATTTAATTGCTCACAGCGACTCTGCCAGTCTTTTTCGCTCTTCTGCGTCCTATCCAGTGTCTTTTCTAAAGCCTCGTAGTCCTTACCTCGCTTCAATTGCTCCCATCGATCACTATACTCCCTACGAAATATGTCTTGCACTTCACTTAAGTCACTAGTAATTTGCTGAGTACACGCTTCGGCTATGGCCGCTTCATCTTTCAAAATAATTGAATCCAGCAGTGATATTTCACCTCCTCCAGTCAGCATGAACTTATCAAACGGATCCTCGGAGGAGGTTAATTTCTGCTGTCCATCAGATGAGCAAAGATCGAGGGATTGCTCAGATATTCGGAGAATTGTAGCAGCGACTTGCTCTTTAACAGCTTTATGACACTGGGTAAAGGTGGATATGTGGTGGTCTCTCCACTCTTCGAGTACTTTTTGTAAGTCTGCGCAGCCTCGATTGACCTCTTGGTTGAAGCTTTCCCGGGACGGGATTTTCTCTGTCAATCTGTAGCAGTTGAGAGAGAGCAGCGATATTTTGAAGCGGTTTGCATCCCGTTGGACCATTGTCCACTCACAAAAAAAGCGCACAGGCACTGGAAAGTGTATTCCTCGGTTCTTGGGAAAAAGGGCGTCGTGCTTCTCAAAGCAGCTCCTGCAGTAGCAGAGAGGAGGCTCCTCACACTGGAAGCAGCAGACAGTGGCCTTCTCGCTGCATGTCTGACACACTACCGCATCGTTCATATTTATGCTAAAAAAGAGTCCTGCTTCCTTCTACCCAGTCCAAGTGAAAGGAAGCCTTTCTATGCGCTGGAGTTGTTGTAGCTGTTGAAAATGTGCGACTAAATTATTGTAGAAATAAGTCAAAATCGCCTGATTTACATCAATGCAGCGAATTTCACTGTAGTGGAATTTGAGCGCTTTCAGAAGGTCGACTTGGGGCCAACCCTAGCAACCCAGGCTTAATAAACGAAAAGCGAGTATTACTAGGAGGTTTGGAAGAACTAAATAGGCTGAATTTGGGTGATTTTCAACGTTGTTGACGCCAATCTAATGAAATATTGGGAGGAACTCTGTGCAAAATCCTGCATCTAAAGTGGCTTTATGGAAGTCATAATGGCAGTAAAGCCTCATTCCAGACAAAACGTCTCTTCTAGGCTCCAAATCAAAAATTGCCACTATCAATATCGATGGTAAACAAGTATTTCGACCTTTATCGCAGGAATATATCTGCTTATTTACAAGATCCATCGAAAGCAGCGCTTTCCCTTCCCCACAAAAGAAAACAGCTATTCAAAGGAAGTGCTAACCTAGGGAAAGGCAGGTAGTGGAATCTTTGACCTAATACGACGTTTGGACTTTTATCCCAAAGAGACAACGGGTGAGCCATCTTTTCAGCACCATTTGGCTATTTCGCGCCAACAGCAACAAGCTAAAGGAGAGGGAGCCTGGGATTGCGCCCAGAGTAGAAAAAGGATACAAAAAGCAGAATAGCGTCTCTCTAGTAGTTTTGGTGACTACCAATTCGCCCCTTTCTCCATCTCTCTGGCGACAGTGTTCCTAGCACAGCTCTCCACACTGCCCACCTCTAGTGGATTCGAGTAGCTGGTATAAGAGACATGACATCAGTTTCACGCTCAGCCCAAGGACACCACAGTGTGGAGTCGCAGGCTGCTCTCCCCTTCTACAGTTCATGTCTTCCCTGTATACAGAGTGCCGGTCCACACAACATCTCTCCCTCCTCACCGGTGAGGAATTTCCAAGGCCAGTCCTCCGACCCTCTCCTCTGCCGATACTCCGTTTGTATCTACCAGATCTGCCTTCAAACTGTATTGCTGCAGTTCACTGGTAACCGATTTCACCCGGATCACGATTTGACCATAGGAGTGGAGTTGGTGCGAGGATGATTGACATTGAAATGCACAGAGTGAAGTTGCAGATTTGGGACACTGCGGGACAGGAAAGCTTCCGCTCTATTACCAGGGCGTTATATAGGGGAGCGGCGGGGGCTTTGCTGGTTTATGATATCACGAAGAAGGAGAGTTTTAGGAATATGGGAGGCTGCTGGAGGAGGCGAGGCAGACTGGGAACCAGAATATGACGATTATGTTGATTGGGAATAAGCGCGATTTGGGGGAACAGAGGGAAAAGGGGCCTTATTGCGCAGGATAATGGACTTATCTTCATAGAAACTTCCGCGAAAACAGCCCAAAACGTAGAAGAAGCCTTCCTACGTACAGCAAAGGACATCTACGAAAAGGTCAGCAGAGGGGAAGTGGAGGTCGCTCGAGAAACCGGCGTAGTCGTGCAGCAGCCAGGACAGAAACAAAGCAGCGGAAAGAAGAAATCCTGCTGCAAGCACTAATCTCAGCTTTCCCATATCCGCACAGCTAACGTTAGAAACTAACTCGGCCATTGGCGGCTCTCATACCTCGGACTTCTTTGAGTCCTTAGATCCGGAGTAGTTCTGGGCTCTAGCTCCGAGGACATGTCCATTCGTCTTTGATTTTCCCACGCCGGCCTACCAATCACCCGCAATCCAGAAGTCAAATTCCCCAGCGATCCTCTGAATATGTCTAGTCTTGGAGACTTGATGTCGGGGAAAGCAACCCTAGGTCTCGGAGTGGGTACAGCAACTCTAGGTCTTTCCGCGGGTACAGCGACCTCATGTCTTTCAGTGGGGAAATGCTCGCTGCACTTCCCACAAGACGGACAGACGAGCACCGGTTTCGCCTTCGTGCACTTCTGACAGGCTTCTAAGTCAATTGGGTTTTTCATACGACACTTGGCGCAGTCCCAAGTGAGAGCACTTTGGGAAAGATGCATGCTCCTTTTCATGGAATTCGCCTCCATGTCTCCTACCATCGACTCTGTTAGTTGTGGGCTTTCAATGGACAGTGCAGGGATATCGACACTATGAGAGCCGTCGAATTTACTCTCGCGTAAATGTTGAAGTTCGCTTTCAAGGCTTTTAATGAGTGCATCTTTCTTTTTGGCGGCTTTATTGGCGTTCTCTCTCAATCCTGCGATCCGCTCTTTCGCTGTTTTTTCCTTTTCCTGCAAAATCGTCACAGCTTCGCACTTAGTTTTGAAGTCTTCACATAGAGCGGAGAACCGTTCTTCAATTTTCTCCTTCTCGTGGAAAGTCTTCACCAGCTGTTCTTCGATTTCCGAGTATTTCGCTTCGAGGAGTTTCGCAGTTTCCTCGTGTCGAGCGGCTAATTTGCCCATTTCCGCCAATTCGTGACTGTGTTGCACTGGACTCCTAGCGATGTCTTTCACTGTGGCCAGTAGGCTCACAATTGTGGAGCGATAGTCTTCGACTTTCATATCAGTGGCATTTTGCAGGTCGTTAAGTCGCTCATTCTGCCTGCTTACCATGGACTCTTGTTCTTCCTTCCACTGTCTCCGCCAGTTTTCCTCCTGCTTATTCTCAGAGACTTTCGGCTTTTCCTCGGTGTGCATTTGACTGAGCAGCTCTTTATACCGGGTTTCCACGATTTCGCGGTCCTGGTTCGTTTTGTCGAAGTACCCCAGCAAGTCCTCCTCCCGCATCTGAAAGGCATTGAGTTCCGCCTCCAACTCCTCATACCCCTTCACTCGTTCCAAGCGAAAGGGAGGGGCGCTGTACTCCCTGCGGAATATTTCCTGCACTTCTTTCAAGTCACTGGCGACTTTTAGGATGCAGGCTTCTGCTATTGCAGCTTCACTCTTCTCGATTTGCGACTTCATTAGGAGCATTTTGCTGCCTGGGTTGAGTAGGAAGTGCTCGAGTGGACCAGTGGAGGAGAGCGTGTCTTGGGTGAGTGCTTGTTGGGACATGTGGATAATGACTGTGTTGACTTGCTGCATGACTGCGGAGTGGCACTTCGTCAGGGCGGAGATGTGGTGGTCTCTCCAACTCAGCAGGACCTTCTGCAGGCCTTCGTAGGTGCAGTTCACTTCTTTGAGGAGGCCATCCAAGGGCGGAATCTGCTCTTTCAGCCTCGCACTGTTGAGAGCGAGTAGGAACACTTTGGGCCGCACTGCGTCTCTCTCCAGCGGACTCCACTTGTAGAAGCACACTGGCACTGGGTAGTGGTGGCCTCGGTTCAAGGCGAAAGAAGCCTCGTGGGAGGAGTAGCAGGCTGTGCAGAAGGGGAGAGGCGGTTCTTCGCAGAGGAAACAGCACACAGTGGCAGGCCAGCCGCAGCTTTCACACAGTACTGCGTCCATATATGTGTGAGGAAGGAGTTCTTTCTACATGTGTAATTGGGTTTTAGCGAGAATTCGGTGATCTATTGTTAGAGAAAGACGCAAAGTCGCCCAATTGCGCTAAAATAACGGTTGAGCACTGAGTTTGCAGGCAAAGGAAACAATGGTACGGACATGTTTGCAGTACCATTAGTCTTTTGTGCGCCGACAAACAGAAGGTACGACTGAGGAAAAGGAACGCACACGTATACAAATGAAACACGAAGATGCGTACAGGTGTGCCTCTGGTAGTTCTAGTGCCTCCCCTTTCTCCATCTTTTTGGCGACAGTTATTCCCAGCACTGCTCTCCCAGCGGCCTACCTCTAGTAGATTCGGGTGGCTGGGGGCCGCTTATAATAGACATGGCCGCAGTCTCATGTCACGCTCAGCCTGAGCACCCCGCAGTGTGGGAGTGCAGCTGTGCACAGCCAGCCCTCCCCTTCTGCACTTCTTGCCTGCCTCTGCACGTGCAGAGTGCTGGCCTGCACCACATCTCTCCTCTCGGACCTATGGGTCCTCACTCTTGCGGATTGTGCAAGGGCCAATCGTCCGACCCAGTCACGGCTCAATACCCAATCTGCATCTGCCAGACCTGCATTCAACGCCTCTCTGCTGCTGGAGAAGACTTGCCTCCGGAGATATTTGGAAGACCTCAAGCCAATATGCTCGCTGAAGTAGCGGCCAAGCAAGCTGCGGAGGAAGGGCCCAGAGGTGAAATGGAAGCCAAGATAAGAGCAGAGCAGCCTGCTGGAGGCCTACAAGAGGTGTTCCTGCAGCGGAAAAACGACTTCCACCAGAGCATCATTCGAGCCATGGAGAACATGAACGGGCTGGAAGACACCTTCTACCGCGCCCTGGCCCAAGAAACAGAACTCAGAGTCTGCCAAACCCAACTCACTCACGCCCAAGAAGAAATCCTCCGTCTCAGAGCTCTCCCTCCACCTCAAGTCCAAGCAGCCCCTGCCAATGAAGCCCTTGTGGGAGCCCTCCAAGCCCAACTCGAACAGCTAAACGCCCGCCTCCACGACCAAGGTGCTCTCCAACGCCAAATCCAAGAACTCAGCACTCAAGTCTCCCAGCTCAAGTACGAACTCCAGCAGTCTGTCCAGGACCAAGTTGAAGAACAAGTGAAGCAAAACACCCTGGACCTGCGTGAGCGCCTGCAAGACGCAGCTCGAACAGCTGTGAGCAAAGTGTCAGATGTGATGCCCTTAGTGGCTCATCTGGACGGAGACTGGCTTGACAGAGAGGGAGCCGAAAGCTTCATCAGGTTGGCCAGTCTGGGCATTAACGACGACCTGGAGTCCACCTGCATGCGTCAAGTAGCCCGAGTCTGCTCCGTGCTGGCCCGCGCCTCAGGTCCCTGTCCCCACCTCGCTACCTTCGCCAACCAAATCAACACGCGTCTCAAGCGGAACTCCGAAGTAGCGCTGCAGTTCGTCAACCAACTAGAAGAAATCTACCTGCTAATCAAGGACCTGCCCACAGCCAAAGGCACACTGCAGCGTCTCCTCCGACTAGCTGATTCAGAGGCGCTGGATGATACAGTCAATATTCTCCTCCGCTTCGGCAAACACCTCAAAGCGGCCCCTCTCACCGACTTGGGAAACGCTGTCATGGACTTGTTTGCCAAAGACACGTCCAATAGGGGGAGCGACTGGCGCTTGGCGCTGCTAGGTTTCCCTATCGAGTGGACCACAGACTTCGCAGAGGACATGAACAAACTCCTCAAGTCACTGGTGCAAAGAGACTTCGACCCCACCTCCCTTCAACTGGTGCAACTCCTCCAAGTGTACCGAGCTGACCCCGCTCCACTGCTGTCCTTCGTTGCCCGCACAGCCCAACTCCTCGCCAACCCGCAAACCCTTCCCAGTGTGGGCGCATTGCTACAAGGAGTGAAGGAACAAGTCTCCGCGGCCACCAAGCAGCCCCCAGCGCAGTGCAAACAGGCCTGCGACCGCATCTTTTCGGCTCTTCGACTGGTGAAGACCTCCTCCACTCCCGCGGAACTGAACCAAGTCGCTCAACTACTGGCCCAGCTGAAGCCCAGCCAAGCGCTCTTCAAGGCCGCCTGCGCTTTAGTGGACAACTTCGCGGGGTTCCAAGACGAAGCCAAAATGACAAGACTGGCTTTAGGAGCTTTAAATTGGCTGCTCCCAGCGGGCAGACCCAGAGCAGAAGCCGTCTTAGCAGAGCGTTTGCTGCTACTGGTGCAAGGTTCTGAGGACAATGCGGAGCGGGCGGGGGAACTGTTTGCAGAACTGAGCAAGCCTGCCAGAGTGGAGTTGGAGCAGGCCCTCCCCAGCATACTGGAGAAGCTGGCGCTTGAACAGTCGCTTGAACTGGCTTTGCAACTGGCGAGGAGTGCCCTGGGTCCCCATTTCTCCATGGTCACTTCTGCCTGTCTCGCCCTCTTGCACGTCAACCCAGCGCAGCTAGACACAGTCACTGCACTGCTGAGAAGCAACCGAACTGAGACACTAGTCCGCTGTTTCTCTTGCTTCACTGCCCTCAACAAGCGGGGAAGTGGAGAAGCTGTGCGCTTTACCTGCGAAGCACTGGCCGTCCTGAGTGTCGGGGATGACGCTGCGCTACTGCAACTGCTACAAGACCTTATCAAGGTGCTCAATATCGACAATTTGCCTCAAGACTTGGTGCTGAGAGTGCCAATTTTATGGTTGCGCTCGAGGCACAGACTTCCCACTGACATCCGTATGGCCAATTTCTGCATATTCGTGCTCAAACAACTGAGACAAGTGGACTTACCTGGTCTCCTGGGAGCAATCGAAGGTCTATTTGCGGAGGAGGGAGCGAGTTACCGGACAGCGCTCCAACTGGCGGAAATATACAGTAAACATGCCCTGGCTGGGAGTACGCTGAGCAAGTGGCTGACAAGTCTGCGGACTCTCAGAGGAGCAGACGCACTAGATGCACTCTTCCACAAAATGGACAGTGTGCCCCAGGCTCCCGCAAGACTAGTGGCAGACTTTATTGACGTTGTTTTGTCGCTGTGTGCTGACAAGCCCGCGGAAGTTGCGGAAATCGGCAGAACTCTGGACACGCTACTGGACAAGGCGGAGACTATGCAGCTCCTCACCAACCTGACCGCACTGTCAAACAAAGAACTTGTTGGCAGTCTCCTCACTACAGTGCGACTCCAACAGGACAAATCAGTGCTGGTAGCCTGCACTGAGCTCACTGCTCTGCTGGCCTACTTCCAACTAGACCATGTGCAGTGCACCGACCTGCGCCCTACCCTCCAACAACGAGCTGAGGACTTGACTAGGCTGGCACAGGCTTGCACTCCTATGGTGCAAAACCGTGCCCACCTTATGACTACACTCGCCTCCATGCTTCTGACTGAACTGTACGAAAGACGCAATGCCGCCACTCTCCTGGCTATCCCCGCTATGGTAGTGGATCTGCTGAGGACGGTTGAGCCTGAGAAAGTGCAGGCATTTGGACAAGAGCTGATTGTGACTTCCAGAGATGCAGCAGGAGAGGAAAGGGTGAGGAAGCTGCAGGGCAACTTTGCCCAAATTAGAGGCCGATTGGAAGAATTGTTGAGGGCAGGAGGCAGAATATCGCTGCAGGCCCTCGATCCACCTCTACCGCCACCTGCCCAGACCAAGGAACTAGCACATGTTACAGCCTCCACGCTCCGCTTCTTCAACCTCCCAACTACTACTTGGGGAGCGCAGGTCAAGCTAAGGTCACAAATAAAGGCAGACAGCAACTACAGTTGTTGGGATATACTGGAGGACGGGCGAGTGTTTTGCTGTGGAGGTGAGAGCTATACAGGGTATGATTCAAACAGAAGGTACAACGCAAGTAGTACCAGTTACCTAGCAGCAGGTACGTACAAGGAAGCCTATATTTTAGCCCGTGACGGCGCAGTGGAGCAAAAGGCCAATATGAACGGGGCTCGATATGCACACGGAGTGCTGGCGCTGCACAGCAAGAAGGCTGTGTATGTCTTTGGGGGCTGTATGTGATAATCAGTAGCAAGTAAGGAGCAAGCCAGGAGGTGGTACATACTACGCAGGTAGTAAAGGCTATGCAGGTATGTGTTATACAGCAGTAGGTGGTACCAACTATCCAGCAGTCCGTAGTATAAACTATCCAGCAGTCAACACCTGTGAGAAGTTCCAACTCGCCAACAACCAGTGGACCAACCTGCCCAACATGAGAGAAGCCAGATCCCGCTTTAATCCGTGCCTATTCAGCGGCATTATCTACCTATGTGGCTACCAGTCTCAAATCATTGAA
>Ga0247837_1010935_pt1 | contig 10114 bp, 7 predicted proteins | sample LaCtaG_2_FD_187115 | JGI IMG/M metagenome (GOLD analysis project Ga0247837, IMG submission 187115) | Freshwater microbial communities from meromictic Lake La Cruz, Castile-La Mancha, Spain - LaCruzMarch2015_14.5m | ecosystem: Environmental > Aquatic > Freshwater > Lake | place: Spain: Castile-La... | reverse complement strand
GATTCGTTTTTGTTTCATCGACCCAAGGATATTGTTTCGGGCGATTTTTATTGGATTTACGACTTTCCAGACCGCGTTTATTTTGCTGTGGTAGACTGCACAGGCCATGGAGTGCCGGGCGCGTTTATGAGTTTTATTGGCACCAGTGCGCTCAATCGTGCCATTACCGATTTGGGTTTAATCACACCTAGCGACATACTTTCCAGCCTATCGGACCAAGTGAGCGAAACCTTTCGTTCTGGTCAAGGTGCTGATGTGAAAGACGGAATGGACCTAGCCTTGTGCTGCTATTTTAAGACCACGGGCCAGTTGCATTATGCTGGTGCCTACAATCCATTGTGGGTGATGCGCAATGGAGAAATGGAAATAATTCGTGCCGATAAGCAGCCCGTGGGCAACATGAGCAGCCATAGTCCATTCACCAACCACATTCTGAATGTAACAGCGGGAGATGCGGTGTATTTGTTCTCCGATGGCTTTGCCGACCAGTTTGGCGGTGCCCACGATAAGCGAATTGGTTCGGCCACGTTTAGAAGCACATTGCTTGCCATGAGAACTAAGTTGTTAAAAGAACAAGGCATTGCCCTAGCCGCTTATTTCGATGCATGGAAAGGCTCAGCCGAGCAAGTGGATGATGTGTGCGTGATTGGCGTACGATTCTGAGAACGCATCTTTTCTCCAAACAAAAACGCCACGATTGAAGCCTTTCAATCGTGGCGTTTTTAATTCTAACTGAACCTTTCTAGCTTCCACACATCTCGCAACCCTCCGGATTGTCGAGCGAGCAGCTAATCTGAGCTTGAGCGTCTTGCACATTTACCGGTTGCGCCACAGGTGTTGGCACATAGGTCATTATTGTCGGTTCTGCAACCTTGGCCACTGGTGTAATCATAGACTCGGCAGGTGAAGCATAAGCAACTTCCTTTGGAGCTAGCTGTGTGGCAGCTTGCTCCGCAGCGGTTGGATTCAAAGATGCAGTATCAACCGTAAACTTGATAGCCTCAGAAGCTGCCTGAGTGCGCAAGTAATACATACCTGTTTTCAAGCCTTTCTTCCAAGCATAGAAGTGCATGGAAGTGATTTTGCCGAAGTTCGGGTTCTGCATAAACAGGTTCAAGCTTTGGCTTTGGTCGATGTAGGCACCGCGGTCGGCAGCCATGTCAATGATGTCCTTCATTTTCAGTTCCCACACTGTGCGATACAGGATGCGGATGTTTTCTGGAATCTCCTGAATATTCTGCACCGAACCATTGGCCGCTATGAGCTTGTTCTTCATGTTGTCGTTCCACAAACCAAGCTGCACCAAGTCTTTAAGCAAATGCTTGTTCACTACCACGAACTCACCCGAAAGCACTCTGCGGGTGTAAATGTTGCTGTGATAGGGCTCGAAACACTCGTTGTTGCCCAACACCTGCGAAGTGCTTGCAGTTGGCATTGGTGCCACAAGTAATGAGTTGCGCACACCATACTTCTTCACTTCTTCTTTCAGTACATCCCATTCCCAACGGCTGCTTGGCGTTACGCCCCACATGTCGTATTGGAAAATACCTTGCGAAACAGGCGAACCCGGGTAGCTCTCGTAGTGGCCAAATTCGATGGCCTCATCTTTAGAGCAGGTCATGGCTGCATAGTAGATAGTTTCAAAAATATCCTTGTTCAATTGCTTTGCCTCATCCGAATCGAATGGAAGGCGAAGTTTGATGAACGTATCGGCCAATCCCTGCACACCCAATCCAACAGGGCGGTGGCGCATGTTGCTCTTGCGCGCCTCTGGAACGGGATAGTAGTTGCGGTCTATCACCTTATTCAAGTTGCGCGTGGCTACGTACGTTATCTCAAACAACTTCTGGTGGTCGAATGTGCCATTGGCAGTTACGAACTTAGGCAGGGCAATGCTTGCCAAGTTGCACACCGCTACTTCATCTGGAGCGGTGTATTCCATAATCTCGGTGCAGAGATTGCTGCTCTTTATAGTGCCGAGGTTCTTCTGGTTCGATTTGCTGTTGCACGCGTCTTTGTAAAGAATGTAAGGCGTGCCCGTTTCAATTTGCGATTCGATAATAGTGAACCACAATTCTTGTGCTTTCACCTTTTTGCGAGCGCGGCCTTCTTGCTCATATCGCTCGTAAAGCACTTCAAATTCTTCGCTGTGGCAATCGCTTAGTCCTGGAGCTTCGTGCGGGCAAAACAGCGACCAATCGCCTCCTTCTTCCACGCGTTTCATAAACAAATCAGGCACCCACAAGGCGAAAAACAAATCGCGGGCACGTTGCTCTTCCTTACCATGATTCTTCTTCAAATCGAGGAAATCGTGGATGTCGGCATGCCAAGGTTCAATATAAATGGCAAACGAACCTTTGCGTTTTCCACCACCCTGGTCTACATAGCGTGCTGTATCGTTAAACACCCGAAGCATAGGTACAATGCCATTGCTTGTGCCGTTTGTGCCTTTGATATAAGAACCTTTTGCACGTACGTTATGAATGCTAAGGCCAATGCCACCTGCACTTTGGCTAATCTTGGCGCATTGTTTCAATGTGTTGTAAATGCCATCAATGCTATCGTCTTGCATTTGCAATAGGAAGCAGCTACTCATTTGCGGCTTTGGCGTTCCAGCGTTGAAAAGCGTAGGCGTGGCATGGGTAAACCACTTTTCGGAAAGCAAATTATAGGTTTCGATTACCGACTTGATGTCTTCTTTGTGAATGCCAACAGCCACACGCATCAACATGTGTTGCGGACGCTCGGCAATTTGGTTGTCCATTTTGAGCAAATAACTGCGCTCTAATGTTTTGAACCCAAAGAAATCGTAGCCAAAATCGCGGTCGTAGATGATGGTACTATCCAACAAATCCGCATTGTCCATAATGATTTTGTGCACATCATCCGCAATCATAGACGCGTTTTCGCCCGATTTTGGATCAATATAAGTGTACAGCGCATCCATAGTTTGCGAAAACGACTTGAGGGTCGATTTATGCAAGTTCGATACTGCGATACGGCTAGCTAGCAACGCATAATCTGGATGACGCACAGTGAATGAAGCAGCAGTTTCGGCAGCCAATTCGTCCAATTGCTGTGTGGTTACTCCTGCATAAATGCCTTCAATAACTTTCATAGCCACCGGAATAGGGTCTACCAAGGGGTCGAGACCGTAGCACAGCTTTTGGATGCGAGCTGTTACCTTGTCAAACTTGATGGATTCTCTGCGTCCATCTCTTTTTACTACATACATGCGATTGGGGAATTATGAATTACGAAATAAGAATTACACGTTGGGTTTTTAGAAATCAGCTTCCATAGTGAAATCGCGATTGCTTGTGTTGCCATCGTTCATCACACCTGCTTTTTGGTATTCGGCCACGCGCTTTTCGAAGAAGTTGGTTTTGCCTTGTAGCGAAATCATCTCCATAAATTCGAATGGGTTGATGGCGTTGTACACCTTTTTGCATCCTAAAGCCACCAAAAGGCGGTCGGCCACAAATTCGATATAAGTGCACATGCTAGCGGCATTCATGCCAATAAGTGCAACGGGAATAGCATCGGTTACAAACTCTTTTTCATATTCCACGGCTTCAGAAATGATGGATACAATTTCGGCCTCTGGCACTTTATTCACCAACGTGTTGTGGAGGTAGCAAGCAAAATCGCAATGCAAACCCTCATCGCGAGAAATGAGCTCGTTGCTAAAACTCAAGCCTGGCATCAACCCGCGCTTTTTCAACCAATAGATAGAGCAGAAACTTCCGCTAAAGAAAATGCCTTCTACCGCTGCAAAGGCAATGAGGCGTTGGGCAAATGTGCCTTGGCTTATCCAACGCAAAGCCCAATCGGCCTTTTTACCAACACAAGGAAGGGTTTCAACTGCGTGAAATAGGAAGTCCTTTTCTCGGTTGTCTTTGATGTAGGTGTCAATCAGAAGTGAATACGTTTCGGCATGAATATTCTCAATCATAATTTGAAATCCGTAGAAACACCGCGCTTCGGGGTATTGTACTTCATTCAAAAAATTGACAGCCAAATTTTCGTTTACAATACCATCGCTGGCAGCGAAAAACGCCAAAACATGCTTAATAAAATGACGTTCGTTTTGGTTCAGTTTGTGTTCCCAATCGTGCAGGTCTTGCCCTAAATCAATCTCTTCGGCAGTCCAAAAACTGGCTTCTGCTTGCTTGTACATCTTCCATATTTCCTGATGTTTAATAGGAAATAGCACAAAGCGGTCGTTGTTTTCCACCAATATAGGTTCTACGGGCAACGAAGTTTTTTGCGGAAGAATTCCTGCTAGGTTCTGAGATAGTTGGGTGATGTTTTCCATGCGTATTATGGGGCTGTAAAAAGGTTCAAATCATTCATTTTAGAGCTAATTTTTTGGGGGATAGATTCCCCTTCGAACGCTCTATGCTTTCAAAATCAATCGTACTTCGCTAAAAGATTGGGAGTGAGTAGCTTGAAGAATTGTCAAGCGGTACATCTTCCAAAGGCCAAATTTTCAGATTAAATCTTAACCCACCTAATTGAAACAATTAACAATGGAGCCTACTTTTTAACATGTGGGGTATTCCACCTACGTTAATAAAAAATGAGAATGCCGCTAACCCTTGTCAGCATTGAAATGGCCGTGATTTTGAGCTCCAAACGAAGTCAAAATCGCGAACCCATGTTATGAAATGATGAAGAAAATTGATTACACTTTGAACGAATTCGACAATCGATTTTCATTCATCCTGTAGATAATGAAGTTGGTCGTTCATTCAGCGCGATTGATGAACGAAGCGGCCAATCGGCAGGAATTTTACCGCACTATGCCTTGCTTGCGCAGCTCCTCGTCAAGCTCTTCCAGTTCAGCAAACCACGCCTCGCCATACTTGCGAACCAATGCTGCTTTTACAAATCTGAACAAAGGCACTTCTAGCTTGGAGCCACAGGTGCAAGCGGGTTTGCAAATATCCCAACGGTCGTAATTCACGGCATCATAGTCCGCATACGATTTTATGCGAACGGGATAAAGATGGCACGACACGGGTTTTTTAAAACCCACTTTGCCGTCTGCGTGGGCACGTTCAATACCACATATCACCATGCCATCGGGTTCTATAGTTGCAAATGCACACCGGCCATCGGCTATTAAAGTGGTGCCTATATCACCGTCCACATCTATTTCAAACACGCCTTTCTCGGCCACAGCCGCGCGACCTTCATCATCCATATAAGGCAGCACCAAATCCAGAATATCTTCCAAAATGCCCGCTTCTTCATCATCAAGCGGTGCGCCCGAATCGCCCTTTACACAGCAGGCGCCTTTGCACGCACTTAGGTCGCACACAAAGTATTTGTCCAATAAATCTTGCGAGACTAAAGTGTGCTGTATGGCATACATGGGGCAAAGGTAGGCTAGGGCGGGAGCTTAGAAGAAAGGTTTAACTATTGGAGACGGTAAAATTTTTCCGTATTGCGTATTGGATAAAACCCAACCATTTCTACCATGCCACAAATTACTTACTTGCGCCACCCTTTTCAAACCTTACAATCACATTGATTGGGCAAGTGAAATCGGGCGAATTACAATGTTGATACTGAATGACTGACTTAGAAGTTTATTTCCGAAAAAACGACAAACGCCTTATTCATAAATGGGCGCACTATTTCGACATCTACGATCGGCATTTTGCGCGATTTCGCGATAAGGAAATCGTCATTTTAGAAATTGGCGTGTCGCAAGGTGGCAGCTTGCAAATGTGGAAGGATTATTTTGGTCCTAAAGCCAAAATATATGGCATTGATGTGAATCCACAGTGCAAGCAACTGGAAGAGGACAACATCAAGATATTTATTGGCTCACAATCGGATCGTGCTTTTTTGCAAGAAGTGAAGCGTTCTATTCCGATGGTCGATATTCTTATTGACGATGGAGGACACACCATGCGGCAACAAATAGTGAGCTACGAAGAATTGTTCGACCATGTAAAAGACCAAGGCGTGTACCTCTGTGAAGACCTGCATACTTCCTATTGGATTGAATATGGAGGCGGGCACAAACGCCAAGGCACATTCATAGAATACAGTAAGAATTTTATAGACCAACTCAACGCCCATCACTCTGACCAAATGGGTTTTGGCCCATCTAATTTCACCCAAAGTGTAGATTCCATTCATTTTTACGATAGTATTTTGGTGGTTGAAAAAAAGAAGCGCGATAAGCCTTACCACGAAAAAACAGGTGACCTGAGCTTTGATAAAATCACTACGCAAGAGATGAGTATGCCGCGAAAAGTGTTGCGAAAAGCGGCTCACATTTTCTTTAAGCCAGTAAATATTGTGTTGCGCTTTTTTAGACTTCCTAGCGTGTATTGGAGGTAGATGGTCTGTGCAGAATAGGTTAGTGCCTACTTAATTCTTGGTACTGGTTAGCAATAAAAGGAAGTCTTACATTTGAACAGAAACATATCGAACCTATGAGCCACACTACTTTTCAATGGACTACTTCTGATGGTCTTACCCTATTTGCGCAAGCTTGGGCGGTGTCTCAGCCCAAAGCCGTGGTAGGCATTATACACGGTATGGGCGAGCATAGCGGCAGGTATGAGCACGTTGCTCACGCATTAAATGCTGCAAACATTAGCGTGGTGGCCTACGACCATCGTGGGCATGGCCTTAGTGAGGGCCAAAAAGGTCATACACCAAACTATGGGTTTTTGCTTGATGGAGTGGATCAACTAATGGCCGAAATGAACCGAGTTGCTCCCAATGCTCCCAAGTTTCTTTTTGGTCACAGTATGGGCGGCAATGTGGTGCTGAATTATGCTTTGCAACGCAATCCGAAAGTAAATGGCATAGTAGCTTCTGCCCCGTACTTGCGGTTGGCCTTTGCGCCACCTGCGATTCAAGTGGCATTGGCTAAATTGGTCAATGGTATTTTGCCTGCTCTCGGACAGCCTACCAATTTGGATGCATCCGGCATAAGTCGCGATAAAGCTGTGGTAGATAAATATTTGAAAGATCCGTTGGTACATGGTCGCGTAACACCACGCTTTTTTGTGGAAATGGAGCGCGAGGCCAAATGGGCTTTGGACAATGCAAGCAAAATGAAATTGCCTTTGCTCATTTATCACGGTTCGGCAGATAAGCTAACCTCACACGATGCTTCCAAAGAATTTGCATCAAATGCCCATGGCGATGTGATCTGGAAATCGTGGGAAGGATTTTATCACGAATGCCACAACGAACCTGAGCAGCAGCAGGTGTTTTCGTTAATTATCAATTGGATTAACGCCCATCTTTAATGGGCGAGTAGATTCGCCTACTGTCCTCCTTCAATAAGGATATTCTCTGGGTTTACCTCGGTGCGCACGTTTTCCATTTCGGTCCGATACAATCCTTCGGATATTATGGATGTGCCTTTGTAATAGAATGTTTCACCCCAACTGTGGGTAATTCGCGAGTAGGTGGTTTTCACTCCGTAGATGTCGGCAATGGTGGTCACCGTTGTTTTGCTAGGCTCCACCACTGTAGTTTCCTTTATCGAATTCACCTTTCGCTGTTCGCGCACACGTGCTATCTCCGCTTGTTTGGCCGCTTCCTCTTCTTCCTTCTTCACGCGAATCACTTCGGCAGCGGCTCTTTCTTCTTCTTCTTTCACCCGAAGCCGCTCCACGCGTTCCGCTTCTTTGGCAGCAACTACCGAATCTGCACGGGCTTGCTCGGCCGCAGCAATAGCCGCAACCGCTTGTGCTGTGCTGTCAATCACGGCTTTTTTGCGTGCTTCGATAGCTAAACGAATGGCTTCTTGCGCTTGGCGTTCTGCTTCTTTCACAGCCGCAATCGAATCTGTTTGGGCTTGTTTCTTTTGGCGAATCAATTCGGCAGCTAGTTCAGCAGCTTTACGCTCGGTCTCTTTCACTACAAGCAACGAATCGGCAACGGCTTGCTTGCGCTGTTGTTCTAATTGCTTCGCCAATTCCACTGCCTTGCGTTCGGTTTCTTTTATTGCTGCTATCGAATCAGTTTGGGCTTGTTTCTTTTGACGCACCAATTCTGCTGCAAGCTCTGCGGCTTTGCGTTCGGCTTCTTTCACTACCAATAGAGAATCGGCAACCGCTTTTTTACGTTGCGCTTCCAATGCTTTGGCTTGTTCAGCTGCATTCAACTGCGCATTTTTTATGGCCAAAAGGGAGTCAGCCACCACTTTTTGCCGCTGGGCTTCCAATTCCTTAGCAAGCAAAGCGGCTTGTTTTTCAGCTTCTTTCACAGCCAATAAAGAATCTGCTACAGCTTTTTTACGTTGGGCTTCTAGGGCTTTGGCAAGCTCAGCGCCTTTCAACTGTTCGTTCTTTAATGCTTGCAATGAATCGGCAACGGCTTTCTTTCGCTGTGCTTCCAGCTCTTTAGCTAACGCTGCCCCTTTTAATTGTTCGTTCTTTAATGCCAGCAAAGAATCTGCTTCCGCTTTTTTACGTTGCGCCTCCAATTCTTTGGCGAGTAATGCCGCTTGTTTGATGGCCTCTTTTGCCGCTAGCGCGGAATCTTGTTTGGCTTTTAGCGCAGCTGCAATGGCATCTTTTTGGGCTTGTTCAGCCCGAGCAACAGAATCGGTTGAAGCTGCTTTAATGGCTTCCAAACGCTTTTTATCGCGCACGGCAGCTGTCAACGAATCGAGTTTAGCTTTTTCGAGTGCTTCCTTGTTATCCCGTTCGCGGGCCATTTTTTCCTTCATTTTGGCCAAATGCGCTTGCACTTTTGCCAACGAATCGGCTTTGGCTTGTTCGCGCCATGCGGCCATCTCGGCTTGGCGAATGGCATAGTTTGCAATCGAATCCGCTACAAACTGTTTTCGTGCATTAGCAATAGAATCGAGCCTAGCCTGGGCTCTGCCTGCCAATTCGGCTTGTGCTTGCTCTTCTTTTCTGCGCTTAGCTGCTTCTGCGGCTGCTGCCATGTCTTCTTTCACTCGCGTTAAGTCGCGTGATACGGCTACGAACCCCGCAGAACCTTCATTAAACATTACTCCACCACCGCTTTCTTCTCGCACATCTTTGCCTTTGGCGTCCTTGCGCATGGGCTGCAAATCGAGTACAATATCTTGCTCAAATGCGCCCTCTTTGCCTTTTGGAATTTCGGTAAGAATGGTCATAGACCGCGTGGCAAACCCTGGTTCAGTAACGCTCACAATATATTCCTGATTCAAATCTAGCGCAGTGCGAAAATTGCCCACATTATTGGCATAGGCATATTGCAAACCTCCGGAAGCCTTAAAGATTTTTACTTCTGCTTCTCCCAACGGGGCGCCCTGTTTGGTCACCAATCCGTTTATGGTCAACTTTCCGCTCTGCCCAAAGGCGGACAGGCTGAAGAAAACCAGAATGAAAAGGAAGATACGAGAGGTCACTTGTGGATTTCGATGTATGAAAGCTAACTTTAAATGCAGGGCTATCGTTCCCTATTTTTTTTAGAAGGGGCTCAAAAGTACAAAATCGAGTTTAGTATGCTGATTGTTCCGTTTGGTCATCATCTAGCTATCCTCTTTCCACCGTCAAAAAATGGCAATTCGTCTAAAAGGAGAAACCCAAATCTTAGAAATCGGTAATACTCTTCACCTCCTGAAACTTAAAATGAGGCGGCAAACTGAAACCATACCGATAAAATCCATTGCTATGAAAACAGACCTACCTGCAACCAAAATGCTTATTCGGGTTAATTATGAAGTGATTCCTGTAAATTTTGAGGAAATCATTTTTATTAAGGCTCTGGCAGATTATGTTATTGTAAAAACCATTTCGGGTAAATACATTACACTTGCCACAATGAAGGACATTCAGGACAGCTTGCCGCATCAAACCTTCGCTCGTTCGCATCGCTCATATATCGTCAATTTGGACAAAGTGAGTTTTGTGCGTGGGTCCAATATTGAGATTATTCATGAGGATTATCGCTTTAGCATTCCAATTGGACGAGCGTTTAAAAAGGACTTCAAACTTTCGCTACAAGCTGCTTAGGCAGTACTTGGCGTTGTGTGTTTTGGCCGTCTTGACTACCTTGGTTAGGCGGCTTTTTTTATGCCAGCAATTCGTCCATTTTTCCCTCAAGCCATGATAAATCGGCCACGTTGGGCGTGGAG
>Ga0247837_1010934_pt1 | contig 10115 bp, 13 predicted proteins | sample LaCtaG_2_FD_187115 | JGI IMG/M metagenome (GOLD analysis project Ga0247837, IMG submission 187115) | Freshwater microbial communities from meromictic Lake La Cruz, Castile-La Mancha, Spain - LaCruzMarch2015_14.5m | ecosystem: Environmental > Aquatic > Freshwater > Lake | place: Spain: Castile-La... | reverse complement strand
CACGACTAATAAACTTCTCAATAACAGTTTTAACACAACTGTCGCAGGATGTATAATCCATTTTTAAATAATGAAAATGGATTATTTAACTTATTTTATAATTGAATATTTTTTATACTTTCTTCCAACTTATAACTAGGAGTCCAATTCAATATCCTATAAGCCTTGTCTGAACTACAAGTAGAACAAGCACTATCGCCATCCCTTCTTTCCACTACCTCATATTTTATCTTAATACCTTTTACCTTCTCGAAAGCATCCAGCAACTCTTTTACGCTTGTACCGTTCTTTGTACCTAAATTGAATATGTCAAAATTAGGTCCTTCTTTTTTCAAAGCATATTTTAAAGCCGCGTAATGCGCTTCTGCCAAATCTCTAACGTCAATATAATCTCTTATACAAGTTCCGTCGCGTGTACTGTAGTCATTTCCGTATACCTTGAAAGGAATATTACTTCTAATGCTCTTTATTAAACTAGGAATTATATTTGTAGATTTATATTTTACTTCCTCGTCTAATGAGGGATAACATCCAATAGGGTTAAAATATCTTAGACAAATAGTTTTCAAGTTGGCTGATTCATCTCTTAGCATTTCCTCAATCATGAATTTAGTTTTACCGTAGGGACTTGTGATGGCTTGAAGATCACATTTTGTTTCCTCGTTGAAACTAGATGTATTATTTCCATATACGGTAACTGAACTGGAAAAGATGATGGGTACATTTAGCTTTTTAGCCATGTTAATTACATTCAAACTAGAGTTGATGTTATTCCTGTAATATTCGTAAGGGTTTGATATGCTTTCTGGAACTGATTTCAATCCAGCACAGTGAATAATTGCTGTAATAGGAGAAAGATTGTATTTCTTCATTATAGCCGGATAGTCTATCTCAACCCATTCATTAACATTTTTATTGGAAGTTAGGTCTAAATGACAATTATAAAGATTTTTTGTGGAGATATCATGCTTCTTTAATAATACTTTCAAGTTCTCATAAGAAGACGGAGAACTATTAACATAGTTATCAATCAAGAATACACCTTCTCCTTTCTGTAGAAAATGAAAGGCAATATTCTTTCCAATGTAGCCAGTTCCTCCAGTGATTACAATCATTATAGATTAATAATATATTCTTATCTATTTAATATCTTATCCTATTATTAATAAAGAATGAACCAAACTTTATACGAAGTTGATATAAACATAAATCCCATACCTCCTCCACCGATAACAAATATAACTCCCATAAAGTATAAAACAACTAAGACTTATGCAAACTTTTTAGAGCCTTCTTCCTCTGGCGATAAACCTTTCACAGATCTCTACAAAAGAGATAGCATGTATATAGCAAAGAAAAAGTCTAACTGTCTATGTATAAGATGGTGCTGAATTGTTATGTTTTTCAAGAAGACGATCATCTATTAACTTGACAATACTTTTCTTTTTTAAAAAATGAGAAGGAATCAGATGCTTATCCTCCTCAAAAACTAATTCTATATCTTGGTATTCTACTCGTCTCTTTATAAAACAATTTTCAATCATCTTGCCCTTAAACATAAACTTGTAGTAATTTATATAGACTATATCGCCTTTGTTTGAGATGAGAATAGAAGCTCCATGGGTTCTATTCATAGTTGGGTAATAATAAAAGTAATACCATTTTACTTTGTCTGGAATATTCTTTTTTAAAAAGGAGATAAGTTCCTCTGTTTCATCCTGGTCCATAAGATCTAAAAATTCTCCAAAATCTTGATAATCCATTTTATATATACAATTGATTTGTCTATATAAAATAATAAAAAGTTATTTAAAACAACTTATTCCCATGAAGGAAATACTTTGTTTTCACACCAAGCATCATACTCATCTGGAAACCGGTCAATGTCGCAGTTATAAAGATGAATCAACATCTTTTGAATATTCTCCTTTTGATTAGTACATACCTTCTTCTCGAAATTATTCTCAGATGAACGCAAACACTCATCGTAGAAATTGTAAAAAGCGAAGAAGTGTTCCTTTTTAGGCTTGACAGAAGGTGAAGAAGGCTTGTCAAATTTACGCTCGAATTTCCATTGGAGAAAGGATAACACCTTTTTACACTCTTCAGGGTCTTCTTCCAGTTCAATGGATTTCTTTTCAATAATAATTTTGTCTTTAGTAGGAGGCATTTTAATTTATTATAAAAGGTAATCTTTAATCTTAACAAAAATCTCTATAGGTTTTTTTATTCTCAAGATTTATACCTACATAATTATAATAATCCTCCAAACTTCTCTCTGAACCTAACCCTTTATTCTTACCAACTCCTTCTGGCATTTCTGTACTAAGACCAAGCAAGTATCTAACCTTATTCTTGGTTTTTATCTGATTCTTTGTATACTCCTCATCTCTATCCCAATACTTTGGCTCTCCATTACGGTAATAATAATGATATAAAATAATCTTATTCGGTGCGAAAAAGTCCCACCCACTCGTCCAAAGTCTAACAGTATAAAGCGCCTCCTCTCCCTCAAACAAATAAGGCAAATTTTCATCATAAGGAACGCTATTTAATACCACACCATACGTAAAGAAGAATCCAGCAGACACAAAAGGTACTGGTAGTAAGTCTTTACAAGGATCTTGTAAATAAGACTCTCCTACAATCATATTATCACTGTTTATTTTAGCTTTACAAACTATAGAAACTTCCTTATCTTTTTCTATATTTTCCCAGTCATTAGGATAACATGTAAGTACAGCTTTTTTAACAGGACACATTTCAATCAAGTTTTTATCCCAATCTTTAGTCATCTTGGTGTGTGAATCTATCTGCATAAAATAATCTTCACCGTCATATAAAGTAGAACATAAATATCGAGCATAAGTAGGACCCTTAGCGTCAGTATCTTTTAATCTTATAATTTTTATTCTGTCATTATACTCGCTCAAAACACAATCAATATCTACATCTTTGTTTTGCTGACATATACCTATATAGACTCTAGATGGATTAGAAGCCTTTGAAAAAAGTTCTCTGATGGTGTTAGGGCATTCTTTATCTCGATAAGAAGCAACGGATACAAAGATGGTTCTTTTATTTTTGGGTTTCTTGTTTACATTGAGAATAGAGATGATATCCTGTATATTTGGGTTTCTAGAAGGAATATAGTCGGTGTAATGGAAATGATCTTTTTTCCTAAAAATAAATAATAATAGGATAAGTCCTATCAAAGACAATATAAACACGCTCAGTTTATTCATTTTCATTTTAAACAAGATTATTTATATTTTTAACATCTATTTATTAACTATGATATCAGGAGAAAGTCAACTCTACACAACTCATCCTATTGACGCCAAGGATAAGATTAAATACTTGCAAAAATTTTGGAAGTCCGAGTATTCATTACCAAACCATCGTTTAAAATCCTACGATTATTACTATGACAAGTTTATATCCAGCGAGATTAAGGATATTGTTAATACTGGGGTTAAACCAACTTATAATATCACTCTTGAAAATGGAAAGTCTTTGAGGTGTACTTTAGACACAAAATTTCTAACAACATACGGTTTTCATAAATTAGAAGAGGATTTAGAAGTGGGTACAACTGAGTTAATAAGTTGCTGTAATAGACCCAAGTATTCTAAAATAACAAGTATAGTATTTTTTGGAGAGGAGGAAACTTATAAAGTAAATACGTATGATAATTATATTGTTAATGGAATTTTTATTCAATAATTTAATAATAATCTTTTATAAATTTAATAATAATGTCCGAGAGTTATCTTCATATTGTAAAGAGTCTAGCAAAGATCTACGACCATCTTGAAAACTTTACAAGAGACGAATCCTATAGCCGAGAAATGATAGAAGAAGTAAAGGAGTATTTTCTAGTATGTCTTAAAGATGATATGCTTAAAACAGAGGAAATTAAAAGAATTGCCTACATGATCTACTGCTTGCCTAGAATAGAATGCGACTGTGGCTAGATTTAAACATGTTCTTTATACTATTTGACAAGATGAAAACAAATAAACTGGAAAAAATCGCTAGGCTCATATCCAGAAACATCTACAAGAGCCCGACAAAACATAAACACGTTGCTGCTCTCATAAAGAGCGGCAAAGTAATAAACATAAGAACAAACAGTAAGGATCTTCATGCAGAAACACAGGTAATAAAGAACAAAATCGACGGAGATACTGTGCTTGTCGTAAGATACGAGAATGGAATCTTTAAGAACAGTAAACCTTGCGTTGACTGCCTAAACTCGCTAAGAATAAATAAAATTAAGAAGATTGCCTTCTCTACTGGAGATATATTAACACCTTTTATAATTGACAAAGTACTCAATATAAGCACAACTTGGAAGTCTCATTTTAGAAGAAAGTATTACCCCTCATAATACTCGTAATAATTTTCAAAGTAGTCGTAATGAAAAACTACTTCGCTATTGACAAAGCTTTCCAAAAGCATAATGAAAAAAAGTACAAGATTCATTTTAATTACTTATAAAAATTAAATAATTAAATAAAAATTGATTTTACACTTCTCGTATTAATACATCTTTGACTTTCATAATCCTCCTTAAAAATGAGTTTAACCGAACTATTTCAAGCTTGGGGAATAGCTAACGTTTATTTCTCAGTTTACCAATTTATCATCATCGGAATCATGTATTTTTTTATCATAAAAAATAATTCGTTATCGCGAGATAGGACAATATCCTTTTTTAAATGTTCTAGTGCCTTCCTCACCAGTTTACATGTTGCCGGTATGATTCCTAGCGCATTTGGGGCTTTATACATCTTAAACTTTATAGCATACATCACCGCATTTGTTTCGTTTATTTTCTTAATGATTAGAGACACAACTTATAAATTCAAATTAATTTTTAACATAGGTACATTTGTACTGGTTTATTTCTTCAATATAATGGCTATATACCTCAATCAAGATATTGAAAAAAATAATGGTTTTATAACTCTAAAGTCTCCTTCTTATATGTTTATACCAGCTATATCTTGTTCTCTTCAAAACTCCTTCTTTTTTTATAATTATATTATTTATAAATACGAACATTATAACCTCTTGGAAATTATTTCTGTATTTCCCGACGAAGACTGTCCTATATGCCTAGAGCATCTTAACGTTCAAGAAGTAGCCAAGCTAAAATGTAATCACTATTACCACAAATCATGTATTCTACTCCATTTCCAACATCATAAAAACTGCCCTATATGTCGAACAGAAATCATAAACCAAGTGTAAGAATTATATATCCTCTTATCCATTCCTTATTAAAATATTTTTTAATAATCTCTTCTTGTCTATCCAGACATTTATTATAAATATCTGGGTTGTTAATTAACTTGTCAATCTTACCGAAAAACTCTTCCGCCGTTTTAAAAATCGTATCTTCCTCAAACTCCTCTTCGAAAGGCCATTTCAAATCTGTATATTGTCCTATTCTCAACGCACCTGAAGCCAATATCTCAAAAGTCCTCTTGTTAGGATCTCCTACTCCCAATAAGTCCAACCCGTATTTATAACTTTTCATATTGGAAATATAATCCGTATAAGATACCATAGGGTAAATAGAAACATACTCTTGAATCTCATAAATGATACGACGATGCCTTGTTATAGGATACTGAGGATCATCATGATAAAACAATGAGCCTGAAAAAAATATTTCGTTGTGTCTATTCTCTCTATTGAAATAAGGATTGTCTAATTTCTCTATAATTGAATACTCTCCAAACATGATAAAAGGAAAGGAATGAACCTTGGGGCTGTACACTTTAGTCTTGTTGTAATTCCTCTTCATAAATGCGTCAATCTTATCTGTACCTGCTATAGTGCTTGGGTCATAATCATAATCGTAATTATCAAAAAGAACTACCTTTTCAAACGTATTTACATCTAGAATTTCTCTTTTTATTTTATCGTATATCTGAGCCACTTGAGGTTTATAAAACTTTGTATCGGGTAAAGTATCGTACAACGCCAATACAATAAATAATACATCGTATTTGGAGGAGGTGATGGAGGAATAATTTTCAAGAAGTTTAGGCTTGAAGTTATACTTGTCATACGATTTGGATTTATCTATATCGCTGGCGCAAATGTAGTAATGAGCCTCTGGAAAAAGAATCTTAAGTCCTATATCATAATTCATACAATCCAATATAGCAATCCTCATTTATTTTTTTTCAAAACTTAAATATAAATTTTTTATATTTTAAAATGAACTTTGAAAAAAATATTTTAATCACTGGCGGTTGCGGCTTTATAGGCTCCAACTTTATCAACCACATACATGACATCTATTCCAATGCCTTTATCGTATGTATAGACACCATGTATTACAGCGCATCTATTGACAACATCAAAGAACATGTAAGGAACTCCAGCCGATTCAAAATGTACTACGGAAACATTAATGACACTTCTCTTTTATTTTCCATATTCCAATCTCATAATATTACAGATATAGTACACTTTGCCGCGCAATCTCACGTCGACTGCTCCTTTGAAAACTCTCTCCAATACACTAAAGATAATGTGCTTGGAACCCATAATCTCTTGGAAACAGTTAGAAAATTTAAACCTGATATCAGGTTCTATCACTTCTCTACTGATGAGGTTTACGGAGAATCTAATTTAGATGAAGATCCCAAGCACGAAACATCATTATTGTGTCCTACTAATCCCTATGCAGCGACTAAAGCATGCGCCGAAATGCTCGTAAACGCTTATAAACACTCTTACAAACTTAACGCGATTATCGTTAGATGTAATAACGTCTATGGGCCTAACCAGTATCCTGAAAAACTAATTCCCAAGTTCATTACCCTCTTAAAAAACGACCAAAAATGTACCATTCAAGGTGATGGTTCCTCTATCCGCTCATTTATTCATGTAAAAGACGTATGTACTGCTGTGTGTACCATCATGGAAAAGGGAACTATGGGAGAGATTTACAATATTGGAAGCGACTCTCGTAATGAACTCACAGTTATACAAGTATTAGAATTGCTGTTGTCGTTAATTAAACCAAATGAAAAGAAGGAAGACTGGATAGAGTATATCGAGGATAGACCTTTTAACGATAAACGCTACTTTATTACTAATGATAAAGTCAAGGCACTAGGATGGTCTCAAACCGTTGAATTTAATAAAGGTATTCTTGAACTAATTTAATAAAATATTTTTAATATGTAAAAGATGCTGGTTTACATATTAGGACATAAAGGATGGATCGGACAAATGTTCGTAAATGCTCTAGAGTTTCAAAACATTCCTTATAAACTCTCTACTGTAAGAGGAGAAGACGATGCAGTCTTTGAGGAAATGAAAGATTGTACTCATGTATTCTGCTGTATAGGAAGAACTTATGGAACTCACAATGGAGTAAAGTATAATACCATTGACTATTTAGAGCATCCTGACACTCTAGAAGAAAATATAAAAGACAACTTATACGTACCTCTAAGACTTGCTATTCACTGTACTCAAAATAATATTCATTTCACTTATCTAGGTACTGGCTGTATCTACACCTATCAAGAAAACGAAAGTTCGTTAGTTCAAGAGACAACTACACCAAACTTTAAAGGATCTAAATACAGTCTTGTCAAGTCCTATACAAATAATTTAATTAATATGTTGCCGGTTCTTCATTTGAGAATAAGAATGCCTATAACTTTTTCTAAATCTCATAGAAATCTTATCGACAAACTTGTTAATTACAAACAGATCTGTTCCATTCCAAACTCAATGTCTATTCTAGATGAGCTTATTCCCATCGCTGTAGAGATGTTGAAACATAAAACAACAGGTCCTTTCAATTTCACAAATCCTGGAGTTATTAACCACAATGAAATTTTAGAAATGTATAAGGAACTAGTAGATCCTAACCATACTTGGGAAAACATGACAATAGAGGAACAAGATAAATTATTACTTGGAAAAAGAAGTAATAATTACATGGATACAAACAAACTAGAAAACTTTCATAAAGAACATGCTTCCCATCTTCCTTATAGTAATATTAAGGAGGGTGTGAGAACAGTGTTGGAAAGATACGCTCAATTACAATAAATTTAATTTTTCTAAATAAGTTTTTAATTCTTCTTTGGAAAGAGGATTGATGTCGCTATTATAATCTCTCTCATTCTCTAAATCCAACTTACCTTTATAATCTATAGCGGATTTTATATGATAATATCCATACTCTTTAATCATTCTCACTGACTGAGTATGATTAATCAATGACTCTAGCATCTTTTCGCCAGGTCTAAGGCCAGTTATCTTTATAGGCTTGTTATATTTTTCAGAAAATATCTCAACCAAGTCCTTCACCTTCATTGAAATCAACTCGGGAATAACCGTATCTCCGCTACTACCATTCATAATAGCATGTTCTATCAAATCTACGCTCTGTTCCAAAGTCATCACAAATCTAGTCATCTTCTCATGAGTCAGTGTGAAATGAGTCTTATTAGGATCATTTCCAATCTCGTGTAATAGAGGAATAATACTACCTCTAGAATTTAAGACATTGCCATATCTAACACAGACGAAACTTGCTTGTCCGATATAATGTGCCTTTTCAATGGTTAGAGTCTCTGACAAGGCTTTACACATCCCATAGTTATTAATAGGACTACAAGCCTTATCGCTACTTACAAAAACTACAGTTAAAATATATTCGGAATTACTATAAAGAATTTCCTCAATGCTGTCGAGCACGTTCTTGGTTCCTGTAAGATTAGTAGCAATGCTCTCGTGAGTATTAACTTCACATTGGTCTATATGTTTCATAGCGGAGGCAATGATGACGATATCAGGCATTATTTTTTGAAGAGATCGTTTAACTCTATCTTTATCGCTGACATTACCTACAATAAATCTAAGGTTATACGCTTTGGGATGGGTATTGAAATCCAGCTTCATCTTCCATTGTTTATTCTCATCTCTAGAGTAAATATAAATGATATTATCGTTCAAGTATCTCTTGACAAGTTCGTATCCGAGAGAACCAGAACCACCGAAAATAAAAATTTTGTTAGATTTAAGCATTCTGTTATAATTGAAAGTATTAATTTTTTAAATATAAAATGATTTTAATTAAAACATTTACTTTATACAATGTAAACCTTTCTAAAATGACCGACTATACTTGCGAAACTTGTGCCAAATCTTTTAAAAGAAAATACAACTACGACCAACACATTGAAAAGAAAACTTGCAGCAATGATAAACTTAATAAGAAATCCAAAGGACAATTCTACACAGTAAACTACTCTTATATACTAGAAGGATTAGCCGGTCCAACCCATAATTCAACACGTATCATTGAGCCATTCGCCGGCAAAGGAGACTTGTTAGAATGGCTCAAACAATTTAACATTTCCGCGCCTATAGAAGCATACGACATTGAGCCTAAAAAAGAAGGTATCATTGTAAGAGATACGCTTCTAAACCCTCCTGACTATAAAAAATCCTGGATTATCACAAATCCTCCTTATCTGGCTAGAAACAAGACAGAAAACAAGGAAATATTTGACCTCTACAATACAAATGACCTTTACAAATGCTTTATCTCTTGTTTATCTTCTCAAGATTGTGAAGGAGGAATACTTATTATTCCTGCCGGATTCTTCTTCTCGTCTAGAGCGATAGATAACAAATGTAGAAACGACTTTATGACAAAGTATAAAATCAACAAAATAAAATATTTTGAAGAAACCGTTTTCCCAGATACTACTACAACAGTAGTGGCTATATCCTTTGAAAGATCTAAAGAAGAATTAAAAACTCAAAACGTAGAATGGACGCTCATGCCTTCAGGCGAAAAAAGAAATTTTGTCATGTCTAGAGAACATAACTGGATAATAGGAGGAGATATTTACAGTCTTACAGTACCTAAAGACATTAAGATAAGGAGACATGTGGAAGGACAAGATCTCAAAGAAAACGAACAGCAAACTTATATGACACTAAACGCACTGGATAGCGGTTTAAAAGAGGGAAGAATATCATTGGAATATAAACAAGGATATATTTATCCAGCAAAAGATTGTAGCAGAACATACGCAACTCTAAGAATATCTGGAAGA
>Ga0247837_1010926_pt1 | contig 10122 bp, 5 predicted proteins | sample LaCtaG_2_FD_187115 | JGI IMG/M metagenome (GOLD analysis project Ga0247837, IMG submission 187115) | Freshwater microbial communities from meromictic Lake La Cruz, Castile-La Mancha, Spain - LaCruzMarch2015_14.5m | ecosystem: Environmental > Aquatic > Freshwater > Lake | place: Spain: Castile-La... | reverse complement strand
TGGTCGTGATACCCGCCGGGAGCTTCCTCATGGGCTCGCCCGCCGGAGAAGAGGGTCGATCTGAGAGAGAAGACCACCAGCACCGGGTCACCATCGTTCGTCCCTTCGCGCTGGGGCGTCATGCAGTAACCTTTGACGACTGAGCAACCGCGATCTGGATATCGGTTTTCGTCTCGCCAGGACGCTTAGCCCTTGATCCTTTTCTTCTTGACCTCTTGGGGGCCAGAGGGGCGATAGCCCCCTGGTCTTCTAGTACACCATTCCAGCTAATCCTGCGGTGGCCCAAAGCCCCGAAGGGGCGCGACATACCAGCCCAGGGCAACGCCCTGGGTATGACGGATAACCGACCCCAGCCCTGAAAGGGCGTGACATAAGAACCCCGCGTTTGGGTCACGCCCTTTCAGGGCTAGGCCGAAAAAAAAAGCTAACCCAGGGCGTTGCCCTGCGCTGGTAGGTTCGACCCCGTTGGGGTCGGTATGCAACATAAGCGTGAGCAATGGCCCGATTCAGGGTCCATGGCAGGGATGCTCGTAGCTGCCGGCCGGCAGGCGGATGCTGACCCGGGCCCCGGGGGCGAGCGCCTCGACGCTCAGGCTGCCGCCCAACAGGGCGACGCGCTCGCGCAGGCTGTAGAGTCCGAATCCGGCCGCGGGGCTTCCCGGTGCGCCGTCGCCGTCCGTGTCGAAGCCGATGCCGTCGTCTTCCACGCGCAGTTCGAGACCCGCGGCGGTGCCGGTGAGCCGGATCTCCCCGCGGCTCGCCCGCGCGTGCTTGATCAGGTTATACACCAGTTCGCGGGCGGCCCGGAACAGGATCACCGACAGGTCGTGGCCGAGCGGCGGCGTGTCGGCGCCGATGACACAGTGGATCGGGATGCCCCAGCGCACACGCGCGTTGGCCGCCAGCCACTCCAGGGCGGCCGGCAGGCCCCGCTGATGCAGCACGGGGGGGCTCAGCTCGAACTGGAGCGAGCGCAGCTCGCTGATCCCCTCGCGCAGCAGTTGCAGCCCCGTGGCCAGCATCTGTTCGGACTCGGCGTCGCGCTCGCGGCCGGCGGCATCGACCTGCATCTGTGCCAGGGCAAGCTTCTGCATGGGGCTGTCGTGCAGTTCGCCGGCCAGCCGGGCGCGCTCGGTCTCCTCGACCAGGGCCATCTCGATGGCCAGGCGGCGCAGGCGCCGGTTGGCCAGGTCGAGTGCGTCCGCGCGCTGCGCCAACTCGGATTCGCGGTGCTCGACCGCGTCCAGGACGGCATTGAACCCTTGCACCAGGGTTGCCAACTCCGGCCCGGCGCCGGGATCGCGGATACGCGCCGCGAAGGTCTCTTCGCCCGAGATCACACGGCTCTGCTCGGCCAGGGCCAGGATCGGGTCGCTGAGTCGGCGTTGCAGGCGCAACGCGAGTGCGAGTGCCGCGGCCAGGGTCAGGAGGGCGAAGAGTCCGGCAATCCACAGGTATTGGGCGAGTTGCCGGTTCAGTTCGTCAAGCCGGCCTTGAAGCGCCCGCGGGTCGATCGCGAAGCGCAGGCGCTCCCCTTCGCCCAGGATATCCGGCTTGAGGAAGAAGTTGATCGCGACGCCGTGCCCGACGAATCCCGGGCTGTCGCCGACCAGGAGGACGGGCCGGTCCGCGACGGCCTCCAGGATCGCGGGGAGCCTGGCCGCGGCCGCGGCGCCGACGAACAGGATGCGGGCGTCGCCGATCTGCGCCACCGCGTCCGCCTGCACGATGCGGATCGGCGCGGTGCCGACCCGTCGGCCTTCGCGTTCGAGCTGACGCAGGGCCGCGGCCAGCGGATCATCGCCGATGACCGCGATGACGAACGGGACCTCGGCCGCCTGACGCGGCCACTCGACGAAGCGGGTGAAGTTGTAGAGATAGGCGACCTTGAGACCGCGGGTCAGGTCCGCGCTCTCCCCGGCCGTCCCAGGCAGCGCGGCACACGTCAGGCACAGCGCGAGCCACAGGGCTCGCCCGAAGCGTCCGCGGGTCGGTGCGTCGAACACCGGGCCTCAGAAGGCGTAGCCCAGGGTGAGCGTGACGACCCGCCCGGGTCCGATCAGCCCCCGGTCGAGGTCGGTGAGCTCGTTGGCGGGATAGCGAATCTCGGCGTTGAGCAGGTTGGAGACGTGCAGGGATGCATAGGGTCCCTGCCCGGTCGGGTCCCAGCGCAGGTTGAGTCCGAGGTCCCAGTAGCCGGGGACCTCCTCGCCGATGCGCGCGACCAGCCCCTGCATGGGTCCGGCGACGAAGTTCCAGTCCGGCTGCATGGCGGCGACGTAGTTCCCATAGACGGCGAAGGTCAGTGGGCCCTGGTGCCAGTCGGCCTTGAGCTTCGCGACCAAGGCTGGGGAATAGCCGGGGGCGAGGGGGCCCGCGGGGTCCTCCGTCCGCTGCCAGGTGAGGCTGGCACTCAAGTTGAGCGCGGGCAGGGGTCGGGCCTCGCCGATCAGCTCCAGGCCCAGGGTGCGCCAGCGGCCCGAGTTGTCGTCCTGGCTCAGGTAGATGCCGGTCCTCGGATCGACCTGCTGGATGGTACGCGCGAGCCGGCTCAGCTGGTTGTAGAAGACCCCGGCGTTGAGCATCCAGCGCGTCCGGGTCAGGGTGTAGTTGGCCTCCCAGGTCTCGATGCGCTCGGCCTCGGGCAGGTTGATCTGATCGGTATCCTGCGAGGCGGTGCCCCAGATGAGCTTGAGCACCTGATCCGGCTCGGGGCTCCACAGGAGCGCGATCCGACCGTTGACAGGCAGGGTGTCCTGGTTCGGGAAGGACAGTTGCCGGGGCGCTTGGCTGCGCCCCTGCTGCTTCGTCTCCCGGTAGCGCTCCGGCAGCAGGCTCAAGCGCAGGCCGCCGACCAGGCGCAGCCGCGGGCTGGCCTGCCAGCTCGCCTCGGCGAACAGGTCATGGGTGACGACCGGCTCCAGCCGGTCGAGCTGGTCGATGAAGGGATAGAGGAATGCACGGTTGCGCACGTCGTAGAGGTTGAGCAGTCGGTAGCCGGCAATGGTGTCGAGCGTGGCAACCGGGCGCCAGTGCAGATCGGCCTCGACCTCGAAGCGCCGCGAGGACTGGTGTTGCTGGCCGTGGACCTCTGGCAGCAGCATATCGATCTGGTAGGCGTCATAGTGCTCGCTGCTGTAGATGCCGGTGACCCGCAGCCCCAGGTCGTCGGTGAAGCGATGCACGTAGCCCAGCGCAGCGTGCAGGGTGTCCAGTTGGATGCGGGTGCCCTCGTCGAAGGGCGGGGTCAAGGCGTAGATGCCCCAGTCGCGCCGATTCAGACGCACCTTGGCCTGCCAGCCGTGCCACTGGGCCGACAAATCGAGGCTCCCGAGGCGCAGGTCCTGGTCCCCGTCCATCCCGGCGTGCGCGCCGGGGTGGAGTCTGGCCAGTTGCGCGGGACTGCGCATGTCCGCGTAGGCCCCGTCCAGACCGTCCGTGCGGTAGGCGCCAAGGTTCAGCGCGACGAAGCCGTCGGCGGAGGCGTTGCCGACGCGCGCGAAGACCTGTCCGCTGCGGCGGCTGCCCAGGCCGGCGGAGACCCGGGGACCGTGGCGCTCGATGGAGTTGGTCACGACATTGACGACGCCCTGGAAGGCGTTGTTGCCGTAGATCACCGACATGGGTCCGCGGATGATCTCGACCCGGTCGATGGCCTCGACGGGGATGTCCAGCCGGGCGATCTCGGTGGCGGTCAGGGTCTTCTGCAGCGCGGGGTGCTGGGGGATGCCGTTGACCAGGAATTGCACCCCGCCGCCCGCCGCGCCGCGGGTGCCGATGAACCTGTCCTCGGTGTTGTCGAGCAGATAGAAGCCGGGGACGCTGCGCAGCAATTCCTCGAAGGTCACCCAGCCGTAGCGGGCGATCTCCTCGCGGGTGACGATGGTCACGCTGGCCGGGATGTCGCGGACCTCCTCCTCACGCTTGCCGGCGGAGCGGATCTTGACCGCCAGCAGGTCCTCGAAGGGCAGGTCGAGCAGGCCAGTGTCGCCCGCCTGGGCTGCCGGTGCCGCCGGTGCCACGGGCGCGGCGGCGAGGCAGCCCACGGCGAGCAGGCCCCAGAGCCGCCCGCAGGGTCCCCGCGGCCGGGGAGGCTTGCGGGTGCTGTGGCGGATGGGCGGCAAAGTGGGCATTGCGACGGTTGGGCGCGACCGACGGGGACCTTAGGAATCGGTGCTTTATAGCACACTCCGGCCGCGGCCTTGATGCGGCCGGCAGTGCCGGCCGCGGGTCCGCGGGCGGGTGGGACCTCTGGGCCTTCAGGGGTGGAGTTCGATGTCTCGGGGTGAGTCCGGCACCAGAAGGATGCCGGTCAGGCGCCGGACATTGGTCGGCGCATCGAAGGTCAGGAGCCGGCCCCGCACCAGGACCGGGGTCGGCCGGCGGGCCCTGGCGTCCGCGGCCAGTTGCCGCAGCAGCGCGTCCCGCCCCGGGCCGTTCGGGACCTGCACCTGAAAGGAGTGCCCCACCGGGTCGTCCGCCCGGGATTTGAGGTCGAACCGCCAGGTCCCCGGGGCGGGCCCCTCGCCGCTCCAAGAGTCCCCCAGGATCGCCCGCGCACCGCCATCCCCGTACAGGTTCCCATGATCGACGAAGCCCCGGACCTCGAGCGTCCGGCCGACCATGGCGCGGAGACCGTCCGGGTCCCGGGCAAAGCCGCCGCGACTGAACTCCGCGGCGGCCTGGCCGCGCCCCCCGCCGTCACACCCGGCACACCCGGCGAGTCCGAGCGCGACGGCGAGGACCACGACGGCGGGGCCCCGGCCCCGCGGGTCCCGGCGTCCCATCAGAGCGTCCGGCGGTTCATGGTCGGGGGTTCCTCAAGGGTCCTTGCCGCTCGGGCTAGCGGCGGCGGTTACGGCCATCAGGGCGATGAACCCGAGACAGGCAACGAACCCCTGTTCGGCTGAGCCTGCAGGATTGTGCGCGATCGAGCGCCGTAGGATGGGTAGAGCGAAGCGAAACCCATCATCACCGCGATTACGCCAACGCCAACGATAGTATCCGTTGTCCAACCTATTTCTGACTGGTTACCAAGTGCTCGACCTCGAAGCCCACCAGGGCCCGCTGCTTGCGGCTGAACTCCACGCCGATCAGATGCACCGGCAGGCCCTCGGCCAGATAGGGCGTCGCATAGCCGCGGTCCTTGATCTGCTGCAAGGCCCGGCCCTCGGGGGTGAGTTCCACCACCTTGAACTCGAACAGATAGACCTGGCCGTTGAAGCGCAGGGCGAGATCCAGGCGCCCGGCATTGCTCGCCGCCTCCGGGGTCAGGTCAAGCCCCAGGCTCGCGAAATAGGCGTAGAAGACGCTGGCGTAATAGCCCTCGTAGCGGGCGATGGGATTCTTGCGAAACCAATCGCCCGGGATGCTCGCGAAGAACGCGGTGAACAGGTGTTCGAGCCCGGCGAAGTCATTGGCCAACAGGAGTTCATAGAGCCGCGCCGTGCGCTCGGTGAGGCCCGTATCGGGTGCGGTCAGGGCCAGCAACAAGGCCCCGGTGAGGCTCGCGCGCACCTCCAGGTTCGGATAGCGCAGCCGGTATTCCACCAGGGCGCCCATCTGGCGCACCGCGTCGATCGTCAAATAGCCACTCTGAAACAGCAGGGCCTCGGTGCCGATGTGCTCCACGTCGAAGGCCGCGAGCAACTGCTCGCTGGCCACCAGACGCTCCAGATTGGGCAGGAAGGTCTGGCGTTCGGTGAGCAGATCGACCAGAAAGGTCGGTGTGGCGGTTTCGAACCACCAGGGGCGGAACTGCCGCCTGTCGAACAGCAGCAACAGGTCGAAGGGGTTATAGACGGCCTCCCCGGTCCAGTTGTAGCCGTTGTACCAGGCGCGCACCTGTTCGCGGTCCAGACCGTCCAGTTCCGGCGCGAAGACCTGATCCAGATCGGCCTCGGTGTAGCCGCAGATGGCCGAGTAGGCGGGGTCCACGGTGATGTCGTTGAGGTTGTTGAGCCCCGAGAACAGGCTTCCCAAACTGGCCTTGCTGACCCCGGTCAGGAACGCAAAGCGCACATGCGCATCGGCGCCCTTGATGACCGAGTAGAGGTTGCGCAGGCCGTCGCGGAGCGACCGGGCCAGCGCCGGGTGGGCCAGATTGTCGAGCATCGGCTTGTCGTACTCGTCTACCAGCACCACGACCCGGGCGCCGTAATGGGCCTCGGCGGCCCGCAACAGACTATGAAAGCGACCGCTGATGCTCTGGTGCTCACCGGCCACGCCCAGGCGCCGTTCGTTGTCGGTGAGCAGTTCATGGATCTTTTCATCGAGGGCGGCACGGTCCTCGAGCACGCCGTCGGCGAAGCTCAGGCGCACCACCGGGTACCGCTGCCCGAAGTCCCAGTGCCGCTGCGCGTAGAGCCCCTGAAACAGCGCCGCGTTGCCGCTGAACAACTCCGCCAGCGTATCGACGAACAGCGACTTGCCGAAGCGCCGCGGGCGCGACAGGAAGTAGTGGGTGCCGCTGTCGATGAGCCTCAATGCGAATGGGGTCTTATCGACATAGTAGCAGTTGGTCTCGCGCAGCTTGGCGAGGGTCTGGATGCCGATCGGCAGGCGTTGACGGGACATGGCGGGGGAGGACCTCGAACGCGGGTGCATATCCGCTAGTGTAGCCGCCGGCAGCCGTGCCGCGGCGGTGAGTTGGCCGGGGCGGGACGCCCCGACTCCTAACCGAACCGGCAGCCCCGGTCTCTGCCGTCAGGGTTGGCCTTAAGGATTCTCCTTACAGAGAAGTCCGACTACCTGACTGGTAGAACTTCCTATAGCCTACCGATCCGCTAGGGGAGTACCCGAAGGGTCGCCGGTGTGCGATCACCGAGCGGTCGGCGCGGTCAATCGGGTCCGCCATGGCCGCGCGCCCTGTACGCGCGCCGGTACGCCCCCGCGTCAACGCTCGCTACTCCAACCGCTTGGCCCTGACGATCCGGAGACACCGCCTCGATGAGACCGCAACCCACAGCACTGACCGTGCTCAGTCCGGCCCTGCTCGCCGCGGCCCTGTTGCCGCTCCCGGGCCTGGCCGCACCGCTGACCAACGGCGACTTCGCGACCGGCACCTTTGCCGGCTGGACCACCGACACCGACGGCGCCGGTGCGCCGACCTCGCTGAGCCCGGACTTCCAGATCCTCGGCTCACCCGGGAGCTATGCCGCCCGCCTGGAGGCCGACTATTACTCGACCCCCGGCAACACCGGCAGCACCCCCCTGGACCAGGTGCAGTTTGCCAACACCCTGCTCCAGGGGCTCGACCTGACCACCATCCCCGGACACCCCTTCACGCTGAGCTTCGACTGGGCCTTCGGCGGCCAGGAGACCGGCGCCCCGGACGAGAACGTCCAGATCGGGCTCTGGGACGGGACCAACTTCCATGCCGCCGACGGCAGCCTGGGCTTCCTGCTGACCCAGACCGCCTACGGCTCGGGTTCCTTCTCGGTCACCCTGGATTCCTCGTTCAACAACCAGCCGGGCTGGGAGCTCGCCTTCCAACTCAACTCCGGCAACAACGCCTACGGCTCCTTCCTGCAGCTCAGCAACGTCGAGGCCGTACCCGAGCCCGGCCTGATCGTCCCGCTGGGGCTCGCCGTACTCGCCGGGGTCCGCCGCCTGACCCGCCCGCGTCCGCGCACCTGATCGACGACCACGAGGAATCCAACCCATGCGACTCCCCATCCTCCGCCACTGGCTGGCCGCGGCCCTCGTCGCCGTCGTCGGCCTGTTGCAACTGCCATCCACCGCCCGGGCCGACTGGGCCGATGCCAGCGGGTTTCTGAGCGTCAGCGCCACCCCGCGCGCCTTCGACCGCGCCACCGGGCAGATCGTCAGTTACGTCACCGTCACCAACACCGCGCCGGGTGCCGTCACCGGGCCGCTGCGTCTCGTCATCCCGACCAGTAACTTCACCGTGGCCGATCCCGCCGGCACCACCGCCGCCCCCGAGTCCAGGCCCTACGTGAACCTGCCCAACGGGCTGGCCCAGGGTGCGTCGGCGAAGGTGCGGGTGAGCTTCGCGCAACAGCGCGGCGCACTGACCTTTACCACCCGGCCCGAGCGCTACAGCCCCCCGACCGTCACCGCCGGCCTGCCGGGCACCGTCCCCGAAGGCACGCCAGTCACCGGCACCGCCCTAGTGAGCGGCGCCCAGGGTCCGCTGAGCTATCTCTGGACCCAGACCAGCGGCCCCGCCGTGGTCCTGACCGGCGACACCAGCGCGTCCCTGACCTTCACTGCGCCGACCACCGGCGGCACCCCGGCGACCTTGGGCTTCAGCCTCGCCGTCACCGACGGCGTCGGCAAGACCACCACCGCGACCGCCAGCGTCAGCGTGCAGCCGAACGACATCTTCGTCGATGCCGGGACTGACCGTCAGGTCTACGCCGGCCAGGCCGTCTCGCTGCACGGCACCGGCAGCGGCCCCGGCACCAGTGACATCTTCACCTGGTCCCAGGACTCCGGCACCCCGGTCACCCTGGTCAACGCCGGCACCGCCAACGCGCAATTCGTCGCCCCCGCCGTCACCGTGCCCACCAATCTGGTGCTCGAGCTCACCTACACCGACGGACTGACGACCGGTACCGACCAGGTCACCATCGCGGTCCTGCCGCAGCCGACCCAGAGTAGCGCCAATGCCCCGCTGATCGTCGCCGGCTCCACCCAGCAGCAACCGCTGGTGCTGGTCGCCCAGCCCGGCGCCCAGGTGTCCGGCGGTACCACCGAGACCCTCACCGCGGTCGCGAGCGGCGGCGACGGGCATTACGTTTGGGACTGGAAGAAGCCGGTCTCCTCCTCCTCCGATCCGGCCTGCCAGACCTCGGAAGGAGCGGACAACGGGCCGCAATACCAGGTCACCCTGCCCGCCTCCTGCCCGGAGTCGAACGTAACCTTCAAGGTCGGCGTCATCGTCAAGGACAAGAACGGCAGCGCCGGATTCAACCAGGCCGAGGGCGTGACCGATCTGTGGCTCAGCCACAGCGCCCCGCCGTTGACCATCCAGGCCCCGGCCGCCGCCGTGAGCGAAGGCCCCAAGCCCGCGACCGTCGCCGCCACCGCCAGCGGCGGCATCGGCCCCTACACCTACAGTTGGGTGCAGACCGGTCCGGAGGTCTCGCCCGGCGTCCTCGATCCCGCCTACGCGGTGACCCTGATCGACGCCACGACCACCACCCCGAGCTTCGTGCCCCCGCCGGTGAACCAGGACACCACGCTCACCTTTGAGGTCACCATCACCGACAGCACCAGCCCGACGCCATTGACTGCCACCCGGGAAATGAACGTCGTGGTGCGCAACGGCTTCGCGCTGACCCCAACCCTGCCCTTCAGCCTGCAGGTCCCGCCCGCCGTCAGCGTCGTCGCCGGCACCCCGGTCAAGCTCGGCGCCGTCGCCAGCGGCGGCACCCCCGGCTACACTTGGAGCTGGGCCTGCACCGGCGGCACCCCCGCTCCGACCCTGACCGGCGAGACCACCAGCACCCTGACCCTGACCGGCAACGGGGCCCCGCAGACCCTTGCCTGCACCGTGCAGGCCACCGACAGCGCCGGCACCCCGGCCACCAAGCAGGGCAGCGTGCAGGTCAACGTGCTCGCCGCGCCGGCCCTCCTGCCGCTCGCGGTGCCCGCGATCCCGCGCATCTATGTCGATGAGGGCACCACCGGCGTGACCGTCACCGCGGCCGCCACCGGCGGCACCGGGACCTACAGCTACAGTTGGGCCTTCGTCCCCAGCGGCGGCGTGACCAGCCTGACGCTCACCGGCGCCCTCACCAACGCGGTCCGGCTCGACGCACCCCTGGTCGATGCCCAGAGCGCCCTGAACCTGCAGGTGACGGTCACCGACGGGACCAGCAGCGTCACCCGCGACGCCTGGGTGGTGGTCAACGACATCACCCCGCCGCTGGAGATCGCCTTGACCGGCGGGCCGCTCACCGTCACCGCAGGGCAGACCGTGCATCTGGGCAGCGGAGTGACCCCGCGCGGCGGTGTCGGAACCTACACCTATAGCTGGTCCCAGACCGCGCCCGCGACGCCCGCGGTGACCATCACCGGCGGCACCACCGGCAACCCGTCCATCGTCGCGCCGACGGTGACCGCGTCCACGCCCTTTACCTTCGCCATGACCAT
>Ga0247837_1010923_pt1 | contig 10130 bp, 6 predicted proteins | sample LaCtaG_2_FD_187115 | JGI IMG/M metagenome (GOLD analysis project Ga0247837, IMG submission 187115) | Freshwater microbial communities from meromictic Lake La Cruz, Castile-La Mancha, Spain - LaCruzMarch2015_14.5m | ecosystem: Environmental > Aquatic > Freshwater > Lake | place: Spain: Castile-La... | reverse complement strand
TTGAATCGCTGGGATCGGATCGTTTACCACGGAATACACGGAACACACGGAAAAGCAGCCGAGGTTTCTGACGCCCTGGCTTCTGTGTGTTCAGTGTGTTCCGTGGTTCCAAAATGGGTTGCTTCTTGAATCGCTGGGATCGGATCGTTTACCACGGAATACACGGAACACACGGAAAAGCAGCCGAGGTTTCTGACGTCCTAGCTTCCGTGTGTTCGGTATGTTCCGTGGTTCCATAATCGGTTGCTTCTTGGACGTTTGGTGTTGGTTATCCGTAATGGTCCTGCGCCCCGAGACGCAGTGATCGTTCTTGCACTCCGTGTGCAATTTCAACGAGTGTTCTTCGCGCTGAGAAGAGCTTGGTCGGGGCGTTCTGAGCAGTATCGATTTCCCTACTTGGACCTGTGTTTCCGACTTCCCTTTCCATCGACCTGATTGGCATAATCGATACGATCGATACGGTTCCCATACTACTGCGACTTAAGCTGCTTAAATTACCCGACCTAACCACTTTTTCTATTCAATGCTTCTTGGCCAGTCGATCTAAGTCGCCTGTCGGGATTAAGTTTCCCAGTGGTCAATGTCCAGCCTGAACGTAGGGTTGGATGCTCCGGTCTCGTCAAGAACGCCCTCGAAATGAGTTCGAGGGGACTAGCCGCCCCAAGCAATGCCATAAAAGCCAAAACGTAGAGCCGCAACTAGACGTGATGGTAGAACCGCAATGCGAGGGCGTCCATGGACGGGATCGACCAGAGCACGTTTGTTGGCATCCCAACATAACGGTATGGACATTTGATTACCTCGAAACATCCCTGCGTCAAACAACGGAGTGGCGATCAAGCAAAGCATCGCCTCGTCTGATACTAGTGTCCTGCGTGGTTTTGCAAACGTTCAAGGAGAAATAGGAATGAAAAAGCTTTTTGCTCTTCCAGCGATCGCGGCTATGTTGTCCGCTTTCAATGCTGGTGCTGCTCAAGCTGCATATAGCGGCGCGATCAGCTACGAAAACTGTGGATGTAACGTTGTGGACTCCTGTGGTCCAACAACCTACACCGTGATGAAGACCGTTAAGAAAACTGTATACGAACCAGAGACTGTTACCGGCACCAAGACCGTTAACCAAGTTGTATACGAAGATCAAACGGTTAATCGAGTTCGCATGGAACGAGAGACACTTCAAAAGGAAGTCTCGTACACTGTGAACGTGCCAGTTCGCGAAACCCACACAGGTGTTCGCAACTACACCGTCAAGCGACCTGTCTATGAAACTCGCACCAAGCAAGTTACGTACAACGTTTCTCGCCCAGTGTACGAAACCCATAGCAAGGTGATCAACTACACCGTTTCTGTGCCTGTTCGTGAAACACACGAAAAGGTTATTAACTACACGGTCAAGCGACCTGTGTGGGAAACACACGAGAAGGTGGTGAACTACACCGTGATGACACCAGTTCGTGAAACCCACGAAAAGATTGTCAACTACACAGTGATGAACAAGGTCATGGAAAATCATGATCATGTCATCAACTACACGGTCATGGTTCCTGTTACTGAAACCAAAGAACGAACCGTTAACTACACCGTTACCAAGCCAGTCAACTACACCAAGACAGTAACCGTCAAGGGTGGCAGCTGGTCGACAGTTTCGGAAGAAGTCCCCGGCCCAATCGTTCGCAAGACTGTTCGTGAGCCAGGCACTTGGACTTTCGATCCTTCGACATGCAAGAACGTTTACTGCCCAGGCGCTTGCCGAGTAGAATGCGTACAATGCCCACCGAAGACGATCTGCAAGAAAGTTTGGGTTCCGACCTGCGAAACCAAGGAAATCAACTGCGTTAAGTACGAAACAGAATGCTTGACCAAGGTTGTTCCTTACACTGTTACCAAGTGTGTTCCTGAGTGCCGCAGCAAGACGGTTACTCACACAACATGCAAGTTGGTTCCAGAGTGCCGTCAAAAGACTGTTACTTACACGACCTGCAAAATGGTTCCTGAGTGCCGTCAAAAGACAGTTTGCTACAAGACCTGCACCATGGTTTGCGAGCAAAAGAGCAAGGTTTGCACCTACACCACTTGCAAAATGGTTCCAGAATGCCGTCAAAAGACTGTTTGCTACAAGACCTGCAAGATGGTTTGCGAGCAACGAGTCAAGGACGTTTGCTATACAGTTTGCAGCACTGTCTGCGAACAAAAGAGCGTTCCTTACACCTACACCACTTGCAAAATGGTCAAGGAATGCCGCACCAAGCTAGTTCCTTACACCGTATGCAAAGCAGTTCCATACTGTGCAACAGTGAAGGTAGCCAAGTGCGTTCAAGTTCAAGTTCCTTACACCTACACACGATGCGTTGCTAAGACTGTCTGCGAAGAAGTTCCTGTAACAGTTTCGTGCGGAAATGGTGCTGGAAATGGTAACGGAATCGGTTCGGGCAACGGCTTGTTCAATGGCCGTCTCCGTAACTTCCTCCGTGGCCTACGATGCAACGGCGGATGCAACAGCGGTTGTGCAGCTCCAGCAAGCGATTGCGGATGCAGTGCAGCTCCTGCATGCGGATGCTAATTGCAGCCTTCGACCTAAGTGGTTACAAGTCCTCCGCAGGTTCTGACTCTGTAGCTCAGGCCTGCTCCAAGAAAACGTAAAGAACTGAGTCGAACAAAAAAACTTACCAACGGTTGGTGTCGCAAGGCATCAACCGTTTTTTCGTTTGCTGACGAAGCATGAGGGGATCAGCCGCTTCCGCGGTCATTCGCCGCCCCCGTTTCGTTGCACTTCAACTTCAACTTCAACTTCAACTCTAACTTGAATTGAACATGACGAGCGCGCCAATCGAGTACAAGTACGAGCACCATTTCATTGAGTACGAGCACGAGGGAAGTCAAAAAGCCTGCGGTTACAACTCGAGCCCCTCACCTTTTGACACCGGCACATCCAATCGGCATTTATTCTTATCCTGACGAGAAACTTTCTTGGGCCGCTTGGGTTGAAACACCTATGGACCTTTTCTCCACACCAAGGAAATCAGAAAATGCAAGTCAATACAGCTCAGGTACTTAGCTCTTTAATTCACGGCCAAAAGCGGCTTTTCACAAAGGCCTTCGCCGGTGGAATCCTAGTGCTTTTGGCAGGGTTGGTGATGCCAGTCTCCCCCTCCACCGCCCAAGATTCAGGCAATGAATCGGAGAAGCCTAAGAAGAAACGGGATCAAGAAGCCGGTAAAGGCAAAAAGAACCGCGACGGAAAACCAGGCCGCAACAACGGATCGGAAAATCCTGATGGTGCACGTCGTCCAGGCATGCCGCCCGGCGGTTTCGGCGGACCTGGTAGACCTGGATTTGGTGGGCCCGGTCTAGGTGGCCCCGGCATGGGAGGCCCAGGAATGGGAATGATGATGAAGTTCCTGCCGATTATGGTCGCTTTAGATGCGGATTCTAACGGCGAGTTATCGACGTCCGAAATCGAAAATGCATCCAAGGCACTTCTCTCGCTTGACAAAGATGGCAACGGATCCATCACCCTCGAAGAGCTTCGGCCTGACCCATCCAAAATGATGGCCAACATGCCTCCAGAAATGCGAGAGCGCATGATGGAACGCATGAAAGGCGAAGGGGGCGAGGCAGGCAAAGGAAAGAATCGCGGCGACGGCAATAGTGATGGAAGTGGCGTAAAGCCAAAACGCCCTGAATAGCCTTGCGATTCATGAAACGCTAATAAATCAAAAGATAAGCGGTCATTCGGAATAGTCTATACTTCCATGACCGCAATCCATTCCAAGCCCATCGGGCATGGAGCATTTTGCCTGACGCTCTTCAAAAAAAATTGGCACGAGAATCCGATCATGGTAATGCCGAAGTCTTCAAGTGTATTTGCTATTCCTGCTGTATTGATTGCTGCCTTAATTGGTCCGAACACCTGCCGAGCGGACGAGGAAATCAAGACATTGTCTCCCGAGGCGATTCAGTTCTTTGAAACGAAGATACGCCCCGTGCTTGTCGACCAATGTTATCGATGCCATTCGGCAGATGGGCAAGGGGTACGTGGCGGGCTAGCAGTGGACAACCGCGACGCTTTGCTTGCGGGCGGCGAATCAGGGCCCGCAATCGTTCCGGGAAATCTGTCTGACAGCACCCTTTGGAACGCAATCAACTACGAAGACTACCGGATGCCTCCGAAGAACAAGCTTCCTGAGTCCGTCATCGAGGACTTTCGGAAGTGGATCGAAATGGGGGCTCCTGATCCTCGAGTTCAAACGGGGGTCGTGGTTCATTCCAAAGTGACCCAAGAAGACATCCAACAAGGTAAGAAGCACTGGGCTTTCCAAAAGCCTGTGATAACACCCCCAAGCGACAGCAAGCACGGGGCATGGGCTTCGACCGACATCGATCGCTATGTCGCGCAAGGTTGGGACGAAAGCGACCTTGCTCCTGCCCAAGATGCTGATCCTGCAACCTTGGTTCGTCGGCTTACGTATGACTTGATTGGTTTGCCACCTACTCCGGCTCAGCGAGATAAATTTGTGAAGGACTATTCGTCCAGCCCCGAAACTGCAATTGCATCGCTGACCGACGAATTGATGAAGCTATCTTTGTTTGGCGAGCGGTGGGGAAGGCATTGGTTGGACGTCGCCCGATATGCTGAGACAACCGGAAAAGAACGCGAAATCACTTTCCCACATGCTTGGCGTTATCGCGACTACGTTATCGATTCATTCAATGAAGACAAGCCTTACGATCAATTTATTCGCGAACAAATTGCGGGTGATCTTATCAAGACCAACGACGATCGCGAATGGTCCAAGAATCTCATCGCAACCGGCTTCCTTGCCATCGGACCAAAATCGATTGCAGAGCAAAATCCACGTCAATTTCAGGCCGATCTTGTCGACGAACAAATCGACACGTCGACTCGAGTTGTTCTGGGGCTTTCCGTTGCTTGTGCCCGATGTCACGATCATAAGTTTGATCCCATCCCTCAAACGGACTATTACGCATTAGCCGGAATCTTCCAAAGTACGACAACCTACTTCGGTGGCAACCGTAGCCGACAAAATCGTCAACCAAGCAACCTGATTGTTCTTCCTGTTCAAGATAAAAATGACCCAACGGAATCGCTGTCCAAAGCAGAGCTTGCTAGTTTGAAAAAGCAGCTTCAAGAAGCACAAGAAAAGTACGCTCAAGCTCTTCGCGCCCAACGCACCCAAAAAGCTGGCGACAAAACACCTCAAGGTTTCCTGAGTGTTGCCGTCTTAGATCAAGTGGTAGCGCAATTGACAAACCGAATCAATTCGGTGGATGACAACGGTAAGCCAGTCTCCATGTGTATGGGGACGCAAGACGCGGCCGCCCCAAGATCCGCCAAGTTATTGGTTCGTGGCGAAATCGCTCAACCTGCTCAAGAGGTTGAACGAGGTTTTGTGCAGGTGTTGGACCATGCAAAACTGACAGTTGCACCGAAGAAAACCTCCGGGCGATTGGAGTACGCAAATTGGCTGACCTCGAAAGACAATCCGCTAACGGGTCGAGTGGCTGTGAACCGGATCTGGCAGCAATTGATTGGAAAAGCCATTGTAACTGAACCTGACAATTTCGGTTTTTCAGGCCCCGCGCCAACTCATCCTGAATTGCTCGACTACCTAGCGGTCCAGTTCATGCAAAACCAGTGGTCTACGAAGCAGCTAATTCGATCGATCGTTTTATCAAGGGTTTATCGACTTTCATCCGCCTATGACGAAGGACGCTTTCAAGCCGACCCTGACAATTCCAAACTTGCACGTGCGAATGTGCGCCGATTGGATGCTGAGGCGATGCGAGATTCTCTACTGGCCATCAGCGGCAAGATCGATCTTTCGCGTCCTCATGCTTCGGTGATCGCATCTTTTGGCCAAGTGCAGATGGGGCCAAATGGCCCCGTTCAAATTCCACCCGCGGCGATGGAATTTCTTTCAGGCCAAAGTGTTTTCCGAAGAAACCTTCAAGGGATGGCCGCTCGAGCGCGAGGCGGGAATCAGAATCCGATCGAAGCATCCACCAATCACCGCTCTGTTTATCTTTCCATTCCTCGGAATTCGGTCCCCAGAGCATTGGATGTGTTTGATTTCGCGGAGCCAAGTTTGGTGGTTGTGACTCGCGAAACATCCAATACTCCGGACCAAGCTCTTTATATGCTGAATAACCCATTTGTACTTGAGCAAAGTGACGCTTTGGCCTCCAAGATTTTGAAGGTAGCCAGCACCAACCAAGAACAGATTACTCAGGCGTTTCGGTTTGTTTACGGGCGTGATGCCACTCAGGAAGAACGCAAAGTTGCGATGGATTATTTTCGCAACGTGAAGACAACACAAACGAAATCCAAGCGTTTTGCGGGCAAGGGCAATGACGATCAGCAAGTAATTCAATCGCTAAGCCAGTTTTGCCAAGCCTTGTTCTGCTCGGCTGAGTTTCGATTTCTAAATTAATCCCTCTTTTCATTTCACTCCTTCTCTGCCAGCGCTTACACGCGATCTATTCGAAAACCATTGAATCCCCAGGACACCAACATGGCTCCCGATCAAAACTTGGAATCGTCCCATTTTTCGCGTCGCGAACTCTTGCGAACCGCTTCGGCTGGTTTTGGCTACCTTGCCTTTGCAGGCCTCAGTACGGCCGCCTCGAGAGGATACGCAAGCGAGGGATTTGAGAAGCCACTTGCACCCAAGCCGACTCACTTCCCAGCTTCTGCAAAACGGGTCATTTTTCTGTGTATGCAAGGGGGACCTTCGCATGTCGACACCTTCGACTACAAACCCCAGCTGGCGATCGATGCCGGCAAAGGCGGCAAGTATGGCGGCAGCAAGTTGATGCCGTCCCCTTGGAAATTCCAGCAACGAGGCAAGAGCGGCTTGTGGATGTCCGAGCTGTTTCCAGAGCTTGGAAAGCATGCCGACGAAATGTGTTTGATTCGCTCGATGCACTGTGATCAACCAACTCATCCGCGGGCGATGACGCAAATGCACACTGGCAACGCCCAATTTGTGCGTCCTTCGCTGGGGGCTTGGACTTTGTATGGTCTGGGCTCTGAAAATGAAAGCCTGCCTGGCTTCATCGCCTTGAATCCACCCGCAGCAACTGCAAACAACTATGGAAGCTCCTTCTTGCCTGCGGTTTACGCAGGAACCAAAGTGGGGCGTGGCCAGAACCGCGGAGTCGGGGGCATGGCTCGCAATCAAGCAAGTTCCGGACAGCAAGTTCCGGACTTGGCGAATTCCCGAAGCGATAAGCAAGCTCAAGCGAACCAGCTAAAACTGATCCAGAATCTGAATCGGCAGAAGCTAGGTCGCGAAGTGTACCAACCGGAGGTCGAGGGGGTGATCGAATCGTACGAATTAGCCTTTAAGATGCAGGACGTTCTACCGAACTTGATGGATATTTCGGGTGAGTCCGAAAAGACATTGGCGATGTACGGTATCAATCAAGGGAGCACCGATGCGTTTGGTAGACAATGTTTGATGGCCAGGCGATTTGTGGAATCGGGCGTTCGATTTGTCGAACTGACGCATGGAAACTGGGATCAGCATTTCCAATTGCGAACGAAATTGGCTTCGAATTGTGAAGAGATCGACAAGCCTATCGCTGGCTTGCTCGCGGACTTGAAGCAACGCGACATGCTGAAGGATACCTTGATCATTTGGGGAGGCGAGTTTGGTCGCACACCGGACGCACCCAATGGTGATGGCCGCGACCACAACCATAAAGGCTATACAACATGGATGGCGGGTGGCGGCGTGAAGGGCGGATTCAGTTACGGATCCACCGACGAGCATGGTCATCAAGCCGTGGAAGACAAATGCCATATTCACGATTGGCATGCAACCATTTTGCATCTGATGGGACTCGACCACGAACGTTTAACCTATCGTTACGCAGGACGCAATTTCCGTCTGACCGACGTAGCAGGCAACGTTATCGACAAGATCCTTAGCTGAACGTTGCATCTACCTCAAGAGTATTTGGAGTCCGTGCAAACAGCCTCGTTCGCACAAGTCAGAGATGAAGGAATGAACTGAGATAGCGAGACCTGGGCGTCGGGAGTCGAAAAAAAACAGACGATTTGCCGGGCAAGTCGAGCGCGAACATTAGTTTTGCCCGAATTGGTGATTTGAGGTATACTGTTGCTAGGAAACCGGCGTGTCCGAATAGGGTAGGATTTATGGAAAAGCAAGATATCTCAAATCCAAATATCGATTGGGCAAGTCTGGTCCGTCACGTTGCTAAGGACCAAGTCACGATTGAGTTGGCAGATGGTACAGTCGCGATTGCCCAAGTAATCCCGATAAGAAAATCGGTCGCAATAAAGGATTTTGCGTCAATGATGAACTCGCTACCTTCTTTAGGAGAGGATGCGGAATCGTTTGCAAGAGACGTTGAGGCGGCTCGAACTAATTTCAAGGATGATTCTGATCCATGGGAGTCGTAGTCGATACCGGCGTTTTCGTTCTTTGGGAGCGTCGTGGGCATTCGGTAGAAAAGCGATTGTCGGAAATTGACCGCCCAGGTTTTATCTCTGTCGCTTCTGCCTCGGAGCTTTTGGTCGGAGTCCATCGAGCGGATTCGTTACCGCGGCGCGATACACGAAGTCGATTCGTCGAAGCGATTTTGCTCCAGTTTCCAGTTCTTGAAATCGACTTAAATGTAGCACGGATTCATGCTCAACTTTCTTCAGAACTTACTCAGAAAGGAACTACGATCGGATATCAAGATCTCTGGATTGCAGCAACAGCAATGAACCATGACTACGCCGTTATGACTACGAACGCGCGTGAGTTTTCCAGAATCCAAAATTTGGAAGTAATACCGATCGAAACAACCTAGAAAAGTATCGTGCCAACTGATTTGGCCTCGGTTTCGCTCTTGCCCCAAGTACAGTAGTGGGGCCTGGACGTTACACGTTCGATCAAACCTCAAATCAGTTTAGAAATGCGGCTGGGGAGCTTGTCGAGTTGGCGGAAGTCCAGCAAAAAATTGGTGCTTCGATGTCAAGAGCCTCGAAACGACTTAGATTAGGAGAGGGTGACACATTAGCGAGGCTCGATGCCGATGGGATTTCGCTTCTGGGTCGCAACAGCGGTGCAGTACCTGGTGGGACAAAGGTATCGCTGAAACCTCTGAACTCTCAAACTCGAACGCACGCTGAAGGAGAGGTTTTCCAACGATTCTTTAACAAGGGAAGGTCCTCTGACTTTGGGGTATTGTTCGTCGACCGAGGGTTCTGCGCATCGTGCGGAACCAAAGGCGGCGTTGGCTCTTTGTTACGAGCGACTGGCCTTAAGAGGGTATTGGCCATCACACCAGACGGTGCTTTTTGGATCAATGCGACACGACCATCACGATTGATACCTGCGGTGATAAATTGAAAATTAGTGCAACGTACGATACTTGTTCAGGCCGCAGTTCAAATCTGCAAACGCTTGAAGACGTGACGCTGGACCAAGCAATACGACTTGTCGATAGCTTAGATGGACTGGTGCATACCGAAGTTCTTTTTGAAATAAATGACAGTACTTTGACCGTTTCGGGCGGCGGAGGACAGTATTTTGTATCTGCGTTTACCAGTGACGAAGAAAGTTACATTCTATCAGCAGACTCAGCCAGTACTGATTCCATTAAACTAACGGTTGGAGGGCAGCCAGCTCTTTTGCCTCGATGTCAAGTAGTTAGCCGCGTTCATGCAGTAGATGCGATTCGTTGTTTTTTTGAGAACTCAATCGATTTCAGCAAGGGGTGGACAATTGACTCATAGCTTCGTAAGCCAATTTGTCTTGCCCCAAGGAAAGCAGTCACAGGTATGGACAATCGAGGCTTCTCATCGTTAGCAGTACAAAAGTACGACGCTATCCGGTCTCTGCGAATGTCTGACGTCGAAAATAGAAACCATTAGAACCATTAGGGACACAGCAAATATTTGTTAGAACCATTAGGGACACAGCAAATATTTGGGGTGTCCGTACACACCCAATTGGGTGGAGAGCAAGTAGGGAGCAGTGCATCGCGTTCGTCAACACATTTTGTCGACACGTCACCGCACGAATTAGATGTTTCCAAGTAGAAAATCTGCTGATTGGCGCAGCATCGACCTATCATCTACCCGCGTTTACTTG
>Ga0247837_1010919_pt1 | contig 10131 bp, 11 predicted proteins | sample LaCtaG_2_FD_187115 | JGI IMG/M metagenome (GOLD analysis project Ga0247837, IMG submission 187115) | Freshwater microbial communities from meromictic Lake La Cruz, Castile-La Mancha, Spain - LaCruzMarch2015_14.5m | ecosystem: Environmental > Aquatic > Freshwater > Lake | place: Spain: Castile-La... | reverse complement strand
CGTAATTCATCTATATCATTTGTGATACAAAGTAGATAGATGAATTTAAGTTTACCGCCGTCAAATAACGCAGATCAGATCGTCCCGAATGTATGGCTAGGCAATCTCAGGGCCGCACAGGATGAGACGTTTCTGAAAAACGCAGGGATTCAGGTTGTCTTTAATGCCACAAAGGATGCCCCGTTTCACCCATCCATTCGGAGACGCTATCGTGTTCCAGTAGATGATAATTTACAAGAAGAAGAAATTCGAAATATGGAACTTTGGGGATATGAGATTGTCTATAAACTCGTCAAGGAATACAAAGAGGGGCGCCCTGTTTTGATTCATTGTCATGCTGGAATGCAGCGCTCTCCGGCTATTGTCGCAATGTTTTTAATCGTCGTGTATCACATGAGTGCCGACCAGGCAAAAGCCTATATACGGAACAAGAGACCCATTGTGTTTCTACCTTCGGCCAACTTTGAAAAAGCCATCCGTGGATTTGAGCGCTCACTTCTAAAAAATATGATGGAAGGAATTGAGTAGGACACATGCTGCTTAATGTTGGAACCTACAATGTCTTTGGTATGCCCTGGGGTTCCAAAAATTTACGTGCTATCCTTCTTTGGATTTTTATCCAATCGGGCGCAGAAGTGATGTGTCTTCAAGAAGTTTGGTCCAGGGAGCACCAAACCTTAATTAAAGAGATGTGTGCGGAAAGCAAGTCATGGTCGTGTTATTTTCCATATTCAAACAATCATAGACTTGGTCAATGGACACAACGCTTTCATTCGGGCTCTGGACTCTGTATGCTGGTAAAAAATACAGTAGAAGTCATTGATGAGTTAGAGGGCCATACCTATATCTTATCGAAGGGTGTGGATAGTCTTGTTCGCAAAGGATTTATGGTGCTTCAATGTAAAAAAGAAGACAAAGTGTTTCAAGTTGTCAATACACATTTTCAATCGGATATGACAGAAGTCCCGTATTGGAGACTGCGATACAATGAAACTCGTTTGAAGCAAGAGAAACAATTGTATCAGACAGTGAGACATCTGTCATGCCCAATTGTGTTAGGAGATTTCAACACAGAAGAATTTATGTATTTTGAATGTTTGGAGAAAGGACACCGATGGACCTATAGAGATACTGGAGAGCGTCTGGATTCTTGTTTGCGGACATTTCAAGACAAAGAGAAATTCCAGAAACTAGACTCTGTGTATCATTACAATGTGACCTTTAGTGATCATATACCTGTTTTATTTCGGCTTAGTGTTCTCTAGGCGTAAAACAGCTTCTGGTCTATAGCCAGTCCAAGCATCATCTGGATATCCACGCGCATTGCAGACAACTAAGACATTTCCAGAATTTCCCTCGGGATCCGCCCAAGGTTTTTGAATCGTTGCGGATTTGTGAAGATATCCACAAATCCATGCGTGAACAGGAGGTCTCAATAACAATTCTGATTCAAGAGCAAAAGGAACCGCTTGCGGTTTATTAAGAAGTTGTGCGGAGAACATTGTATAGGTGGGCGGATAATGTGTCGCAACAATAATAGGCAGCTCTGATTTTTTGATTTGACCTTGTAACCATACCAAATCTTCTTCATAATGCTTTGTGATATCACGATACACAGGATCTCTTGACATTTCTTCACTCATCGCCGTTAAACCTGCCCACAAGGGACAGGCCAGAAACAAAAAACCATCGTCTGTGACAAATGTATCACGACAAAGAACCTGAATATTTGGGAACTCTGACACCACAAGCCGCATATGATTTAAATTTTCTTCAAAGGTTTTGATTTTGAGATGCCATACGTCTGTCATTTCATGATGGCCTGGAATCCAAAAAATAAGGTCCCATCGTTTGGAGCACCATTTTAAGAAGGTGCGTAACACAATTGAATCGGGGTGACCGATATCTCCACACAAGACTAAGGCTTTTGCCACAGGCTCTAAGATTTTTTCAAACGGAACATCGTATTTTGTAGAGCCTGCCCATGAATTTAGGTGTAAGTCACTCGCGAACTGTACTCGCATGTCTATGTCTATGCGAGTTGGAGAGAATGTTTTACAGTTCGTAGACTTACTCCTGGAGTCACAATCTCAACAAAGGCTGTTGGAGAATAGGATACAGAGTTTACAAGGCTTGACTCACTTTGGAAACAACTGTTTGTTGCGAAGAGCTGCTTTCCATTTGAATCAATGCTCAGTCTATTCTTCTTAGAGGTCCCTGTAATCAAAAGAGAAACAGGAGCTTCCAGACGATTGCCTTCCAGTGGAAGAAGATTCTTCTCTACCCCTTTGCTTCGGAGGAAGATTATACTGAACATGGGGTTTGTCATCGTCCAGAAGACAGTTCGGAGCATTGAATGTGTGAGGCTAGGCTTACAGAATTTCTCATGGGGTGAATCTGGAGGAAGTCCGAACACAATGGCATTCTCAGAGGGAAAGACGGTTTCCTCTGAATCAAGGCATCGCACATTTTGAAATTCCCTGCTCAAGTCCCTGACAACATACGGGGAGTCTGTGACTTCATGTGTTCCACTTACCCAGAGCACAGTATCCCAATTCCGAGAACAATAGTTCAGAAAATGATAGGTCTTCGCATCATTCGGCTTACCAATGTTGCCAACAAGGGCGAGAGTAGAGCAAACGGGTTTCACAAGAGCTTCAAACTTCTGCTTATGAAGGTCTACGAACAGATTGCTAGCGTATTGAAGACGGAAGGACATGGTATTGGTAAAAAAACTACCTAGCTGTTTCTATGTTCAATTTTAGTCCTGTATGCGGAATCGCACAGTCATCTCTTTGGACCATAGCTGATTTCCAAACGCTTGAGGATAAATATTATGGGAGCGGTCAAACATCTTCTTGCGATATCTCATCGGGATTCCTGTCTTTGTTTTGAATCCATTTGTGAAGACATCTTCTCTGTAGCAAATCACATGTATCTTCACAACGGGTGGCTTGAAGCAGGAGCGCTGCTCCGAGACTTCTGTCTCAAAACAGTAAGAAGACTTATCAGGAACCTTCCAGAGCGTATTGATACTCTCTATCAACGCAGATAATCGTTGAGCATCATAGACTGAGACATCTCTCTCTTTGCCATTTTCATAGAGAATCACATTCACTTGTGTAATGGTGCGAACAAAGAGATTCCGTATCCAACGAAGGAAGTAATACATGTGTATGCCATTTTCTAGGCGTCTATTCAAACTCAATTTTTACATACCCTGAATAGATGGAGTCCCCAATCAATCATCTGGGCTTGTATTCAGAAAAAATTAACTATACGAAGGCCAATGGAACAGCGGCCACCCTGGAGGTTCCCTTTGTGGAAATTCCCGCAGGAACTCTGCTCTTCCGTGGAATTCAGCTTCCGAATCTAAAACGAGATGAGGACCCCCGTATGTTTGTGAGAGATTGGCTCGGATATCCGAAAGGAGATAGATTCTGTATGACACCTACGCAGAACACCTTCTTTTATACAAGTCCCTTTGTGCCCTTTGGTGCGAACACGGTGGGTGAATGGTTTAATGGAATTCTCGTTTGCCAGACTGTAAGGAACCTTCGCTTAGTTAACATGATTAGCCCTTCTGATTGGACACGTGGTGGAAAAGAAATCAAAGTGTTCGATGGGACAGCACCCATTCAACGATGTGACAAGTTTGACTATACGTGTATTGAGAATGACACATCTATGGAAGCAAAGAAAGAAAAAGAAATGAAGGCGTGGGACAATTGTGTTCATCCAGACTTTGCCCGAGACAAGAAAGTCTCTGGATGGATGGCCATTGCGGATTATGACTCGCTAGACAATTTCAAAGAGGGACTTCACGGAAAAGAGACGACCATGGGCAAATACATCATGGAGTTAGAATCCAGACTTCCTGGAAAAGGACTTGATCTTCTCACCTCCACTTACAAAGACAAAACCAAACACAGAGGATTTCCTGAAGTTGTCTTGTTTCCCTGGAGTCCTCACCCTGGAAAAGAAAATCAGTATACGGAGGCCAGGACAGAAGAAGATGCGGCAGATGCTATCGCAGAGATGAGCGACCGGTTTAACTACTTACCGATTGCCTGTATTACTGAGCGAGGCATCTTAGAAGCCTTCTCAGGTGATTTCAAAGCGGGCGACTTGCCCGCCTATGCTACCTCTGCGGCTCCTGGACCTGTCTCCAGACGAGCCATTGACAAGTTTCAAGCAGACTATATGGAAAAACTGATGTCAAAGGGTGTAAACATTCCTGGACTCGGTCTTGGAAAGATTAAGTTTGATACACGCACAGGCTTTTATGTGATGGATGCTCTCAAAGCACAAATTGTGGATCCTCTTACAAAAGAGATAATAGACTATGATGATATGTGTTTGGAACTAGATACAGAGGATGAAAGAGAAAAGGCTCTCGAATACAAAATCAAATACAGAACCTTTGACAAGACAAAATTTATGAAGCCTGATACCTACATTGACGGATCCGTTGTTTTGTCTCGTGGATTCTTATTTGAGAGACCTGATGAGTTGTATAGTCAATTCAAAGAACTAGAGATGAAGTTGCCTTCCAAATTAATTCCCTACATCTGGTCGGCGACAGAAACATTCCAGAAAAACTTGGCGGAACGCAAAGCGCGAGATGACCCTCGTGGATCTGAAGAAGCAATGCGTCGTGCCGACCAAGCAAAGCTGAAGATTCAGGAGTCGTTGGATTTTATTGCGAAGAAAAAGGCAGAACGTGAAGCCGCCGCAACAGAACGAGGGAGAGGAAGAGGCTCACAACGGGGAGGCCCTTCACAACGTGGAGGCCCTTCTGCTCGTGGTCGCACACTAAGTAGAGGACGTGGTGGTGCTCGTCGGTATGGAACCACGAGAAAACATTACAAAGAGCGAAAGGAAAGAGAAGACGCTCTGACCTTGGCTGAGTTTAGAGGAGGCGGCATTGAGCCAAGGATGGAAGACTATATTCAATCTACAATGGGCCACCTTTGGAAAACATTTCTCCATAAAGCGATGTAAATTTTTTAAACACCATGAAGAGAGTCATGGACACGAGAAGTAAAACATCAACCCACTGTCTCTTCCCATTTTGTAGGAACGCATAGATGAGAATAGATACAGAGAGAAGCAAAGACATTAGAGAAGGCCAAGGTTTAGAAGGCTGAATTCCATCGCTACAGGCAGCTTGAACATGTGAGACGAGTTTATTTGCTTCTTTATGAATGTGTTGTGTGGTTGGAATATTGGACAATAACGCATCTGAATAGGTAGAAAAGATTCCTTTGACTTCTTCAATGCGAGCGGTATATTGAAAGAGAGACAACATCAGACCTTTGCGGATTTTCACGACACCCGTGAAGAGATCTGGGTTGTTGACAAGACGCTCTAAGGTTGCGATAGCCATCACTTGAGGAATCGCACAAAACTTGAAGACTTTGGGGTCTTTGATAGATTCCAAATAGCGAAGAACCGCAGGAACATGTTTGTAGGCATCCAAAATAAGTTCATTGAGACATTCTAAACTTTTGGATTTGTCTCCCGTTCGCAGCTCTAACAAACTCGGTGCGTATTTGCTCCAAATATCACGAGGCCAAAAGGTTCTTCCTTCATTCAAATCTTCTAGATAGTCTCGGATAATATTGGTCTTTTGAAGGAACATGCCCATCTCATCTGATTCTTTCATCAAGTTGAGTAATTGTTTGTCTTCCCTTCCGTGTGCTACAAAGAGTTTTGTTAAACCCTGACCAACAAGACCTGCCACATAATGACAATACAAATCATAGTCCGCCTTACTCGCTGTTCCAAGGCGAATATCTTTCAATAAGAAATCTGCCATTCCATTCCCCATTTGTCGTGTAATGTCCGCAATAATTGCCTGGTCTTCCTTGGGTAATCCATGGTAGACAGACAAAACCTTTGGAAATTCTTCCAGCAACTGTCTTTCTTCTGCCTCTCCCACATTCATCAGACGCCACTTGGGCAACACAAGTTTGTCAGCGAAACTTCTCAAAAGTTTTTCTTTCTGAGTCTTTTTTGTTTTAAAGGTAGACATATCATCTTCAATTGTATCAAGGGCTCTCAATACTAAATAAAAGATACAAACAGAAATCCGAAGGTCATCGGGTAAGGTCTGTATCACGAGAGCAAAGGAACGTGAGACCTTTTTCAAAATAGATTCACAGAATTTATACTCTTGTGTATCCAAGGGCAACTTGGAATGGGTCATAAAGCCAAACCGAAAGGCCAGAGCTAAGTAGGCTTCATCGGGATGAAACAAAAAGGAACTGAATCCTTCTGTATGAATTTGAAGAGGAGGAGCCTTGTCTTGAAAGACCTGCTCAAACTTTTCTAACAACGTCTCGGAGCTCATTGTTTTCTCCTCAGAGAGTATTTCAGATAGAAAGCCGCAAAAAAAAGTTTTTTTTTGTTTTGCTTTTGTGTATTCATTGGTTCAATTTTTCCCAATCTAAAATTTGAACCTCACCGGTACATCAGAGATTGTACACCATGGCCCAAGACACTGGCAAATTCCGAACCAATACCAAAGACCAATACTATACCAAGGAGTCTATTGCGAAGCACTGTATTCAGCGAATCATCTCTGAAGTTCCCAATAGCTCTGCGTATCAATGGATTGAGCCTTCCGCGGGCAATGGTGTCTTTCTGAAGTCTCTGCCATCCACCATTGATAAAGTCGGTATTGATATTGATCCGAAAGACGAAACCATTGTGAAGGGCGATTTCCTTCAATGGTCTCCTGTGTCTGCGAAACAACGTATCTTCTTTGGGAACCCACCGTTTGGTCGGCAAGGCTCATCGGCGAAGAAGTTCATCCAGCACGCATCTATCTATGCGAACATCATTGCGTTTATTCTTCCAAGGTCCTTTGTGAAACCGAGTATGTCACGAGCTTTCCCTCTTATGTTCCATTGTATCTACAGTGGTGATTTACCAAAAGACTGTTTTGAAGTCAATGGAAAGTCCTATGATGTTCCCTGTGTCTTTCAAATCTGGGAGAGACGCGATGTGCCTCGCGCCCTTGTAGAAGCAGTTCAAGAAGATGGCTTCCAGTTCGTCAAACGAGACGATGTGTTTGACTTTGCGTGTAAGCGTGTAGGAGGCCTCGCAGGTAAATGTGCCACGGGATCCAAAGAAGACTTCAATCCCCAGTATCACTACTATATCCAACTGGATGACGAATACAAACCCCATCTGAAAAAAATTGTTGAGAGCATGAACTCTCACACATTCCCCAGCAATACCGTGGGGCCCAGAAGTCTTTCCAAATCCGAGATTTCAGAAGTGCTCAATCGCTTCCTTCAGCAGGTTTCTTCTTAAACTCTCGGCGTGCTGACGCGACTTCCTCTAGAATTTTTTTTCCGCGGAACTCTGCGGATTCACTCTGTGAAATCACGCGGTCCTTATTTGTCTCCAGGAACTCCTGGAACTTGTTGAAAGAGCATTGGAGGCGGCTCTGTTGGGAGTTACACTTGATGTTCATATAAATAGCCCCAGACTTCTTTTGGAGGTCCCCTTGGAGCGCATAGAGCGCAGCATGCTCTTCTTCTGTGGGGCTGCGCTTCTGAGGAACAGACTTCACGAGCTTGTCTAGCCTCTCAATGTCAGCACGCGTGAGGCTTCCAAAGAGTATGTCCTTGGACTTCGTGAGGTCCACTTCCACAATGTGTATCAGTTTTTTTGTTTTGAGTGTGTCGTCTTGTTTGTAGTGAACAACGGTCATGTGGAGAGGCTCTTCCTTGCTGACCGCGTCATAGATGCGGAGGCAGTCTGCCATACAGACCGTGTTGGCTGCGCAGGAGGTCTTGATGGAAAGATTGACGTGGTCCAAACGGTTGAGAGCAGCGGGGAGGTCCATCTTGTTGGTGTACTTGATAGACTTGAGCTCTGCTTCAGAAGCGCCATAGACCTCTTGGATGAGGTTGCGCTCCCAGCTGAACCCATGCTTTTGAACTTCAGGCATTTTGAAAGGCGAGAGGAGTATGCGGTAAATACTTCGCATAGAGCCTTCAAATTTACTAAAAAAAAGGGTTTTTTTTCTTTTTGGTTTGTTTTTTTTTGGTAGCTCTTTACTCCTTCATCAGCAGCTCCACCGCCTCCAGCTTGATCCAGAGCTTGTTCTCCTCCTCATCCACCTTGTGGAGATACTCAGAGCGCTCAGGCTCTTCGTAGTAGACACCGCGGCGCCTCTTGTCAATGGCTTGAACAAGAGAAGCCTGGATGTGACCACGCAGCTCTCCGAGGTCGTTCTTGAAACGCTGCTGCTTGGTCTCGTTCATCACATCGCGGTGGCGCGGTGCGGGCAGAGAGGTAGGCACCCCCTCAAAGCTCGCGTAGTGGGGAACAGAAGTGTCTATGCGGGGAGGGAAGAGCTCACGACTTACGCCTGTCATGTAAGCCTCAGGGGCAATCCCGCCGCCGTTGGTGCGCTTAGGCAGAACAGGAGCAAAGGAACGCTCAGGAGTGATATTGAAAGAAGACATGTTGATTGGATGGTGGGCGGAAAGTGTGTTTGAAACAAACCCGGTAGGTGCTTCAATTTTATCTCCTTCATGCCGCTCTTCCTGGCAGTTGCCGCAGAGGATAGACTTGTCAGGATAACAAGAGGACTCCACCTCCTTGCCGCAGCCGCCGCAGAAGATGTAGACCATCATCTGGCGAGACATTTTGCTGATTGGACAGAAAAAGAGAAGGTGTTAGATTGGCCAAAGCGCAATCCTTCAAATTTATCAAAAATGTGTTTTTTTTATTGGTTGGACTCTTAGAGGCCCAATACGTGTTTGAACTTTTCCCACATCGTCTCAATCGGTCGTTCCACGGCGCAGGAGGCTTGCGCCCTCTCATGGTAGTCTGCCCACTCCAAGTCCTGAACATAGTGTCCTTTGTTCAGAAGATAGAGTGTCATGGTGGCGTGGAAAAGACATTCCTGACGTTCCTTTGCTGCCTTCTCACTCAGCAGTGCGTCTTTCGCAGAAGGACAGGCGTCTGCCCACACGCTGAGTCCATGATGGCGCATAAGTTCTTGGAGAGAAGAGGGCTGGGGGATTTTCAGAGGTCTAGAGCGTTTCCGCAGAAGGAAGCCTTTGACAACAGCCTGAATCTTCACGATATGTTCCTCTTGCTTCTGCCGCTTGAGGTGACCCGTCAGCCAGAGGTCCGGGGAGTCCGCAAAGGACGACATTGGATTTGGTGGCAGAAGAGTAGTTGCCATCGCCGTAGGCTTTCTATTCAATTTTACTTTAGTAAGCTGAGAGCTTAGAAGACCAAAAAAAGTTTTTTTTTTCTTTTTGTTTGGGGGTTTTGTTCTTTTTTGTTTGGGTTTTGTTCTTTTTCTTTTTTTCTTTTGGGTTGAAGAGCACGCTTACTCGTCCAGGTTGAGGACGTCGTCGTCCTCTGCGGCAGGCTCGGCGACAGAGCTGTCGATGTGGGGCATGTCGGCATACTCGTCAGGGAAGATGTTGAGAGCCATATCACCCACGGTATACTCGCCGCCTCCCAGACGGGTCTTCTTACCCTCAGCGAACCGCTTGGCCTCGCTCTTGGCGACCGCCAGCAGCTCCTTCATCTGCTGCTTGGGGACACCGAAGGGGTAGTAGCGGACGCCCAGAGTCTTCTTGAAGACGTTGAAGCCCTGGAGCCAGCCCATAGAAGGGTCGTTGTTCTCCAAGGCAATGTAGGGCAAGAAGTTGGGGCCCAGAGCGAGGGAGATGCGCATGGCGAGGTCCGAGTTGCGGAAGATGCGGTCCACCTTGACGGGCGCGAGTCTCTCCATGATCTCCGCCGCCCAGCCGTTGTATCCCTCTTCATAGACGCCGAACATGCTCTCCCATCCGGTCTCTTTGACGGCAGCAGCATGGGCATTCTGGGAGCGGTAGTGCGTATTGCGCTCTTCGCGGCTCATATCCGCCTCGCGCGCCTTGAGCTGGCTCAGGCTCTCGTGGTAGTTGATGGTCTTCCACGAGAAGAGGTCCACGCTGAAGGACGTCCCCTTACTCTCCTTCAGAGTCTGGAGGATCTCGGCCTTGCGCTGAAGGAGCATCTTCATCAGCCGCTCCTCCAGGAGGTCGGCGTAGGGCGCGATGATGCGCTTCTGCTCCTCCTTCTTGTTCTGCTTGAAGAGCTCTAGAA
>Ga0247837_1010914_pt1 | contig 10136 bp, 11 predicted proteins | sample LaCtaG_2_FD_187115 | JGI IMG/M metagenome (GOLD analysis project Ga0247837, IMG submission 187115) | Freshwater microbial communities from meromictic Lake La Cruz, Castile-La Mancha, Spain - LaCruzMarch2015_14.5m | ecosystem: Environmental > Aquatic > Freshwater > Lake | place: Spain: Castile-La... | reverse complement strand
CTTGCCACTATTGTGGTCTGTATTGGTCCCCGCCCAAGCAGCTTCGTCCAAATCCCATTGTTGAAGGTGCTGATGAGGCCCTGCCACAAGCATCTCCTTGGACCTGTACCTCAGCATGTTGCTTTCTTCCGAAGTAGCAGGAGGAAGTAGTGATCAAACTAGGAGTTGAGGCCAACTGTTCAGAGGTAGGATGTCGCCCTAACGGCGCCCAATACTGAGGTCAGGGAAGGATAGCAGTGAGGGCAGGCTGCAGGCAGTGGTTGCATGATTGCCGAATTCCACTCATACAATTGACTGAAATTGGATATTCGGTTCGGTTTGAATATATGAAGAAAAGCAAAATTTCGTCCCAACTACTGCCAAAACTTCCCTCAGTTTCCCTCTTTTCTATGTCTGCGTATAGCCCTCTGCATCCTGAAAGCACCTATGAACGCACCCAGTCCCCACATAACCATGCACAAAAGTACAAGCGGCGGGAATTGAACCCGCGACCATCTGCGTGTTAAGCAGATGTGATAACCACTACACCACGCTTGCAACTGTGCCCCTCATCCTACCAGCCTTATAGCTATGTCGCTGGGAGAACTCAGTCCTTGGACCCAACAGCAGCAACTTCGAGGGGAGTGTCGCACGTCGCCGGCCCGGCCTTCCAGTCCTTTGTATGACGGGGAAGGGGAGTATGCGCTGAGGAGCCAACGACTGCACTATGAGCAGAGTCTGCTTGATTTGAACAAACGCATATTGAGGTTGGAGACGGATAAGACGCAGTTGCAGTGGACTGTGAAGCAGCTCAATAGCTCTGCGAGCTCGCAGAGAGAGAGACACTTCAAAGGAGTGCGCACTCAACTTCGAAAGCTCAGGGCGGGCTTGGTGACCGTCAGAGAAGTCTGCGCATCCGAAGCCGCCAGCCTCACCCACTTCTTCGCACAGTCTCTCCTGTGTCTCCAGGAACTCTCTGCGGAGCGCAGACAGCGACAACAGCACTTCAAGCAATTCCACAGTCCCCAGCCCGGGCCGGAGTCCGCTTCCCCTCGCGAGCCCAGCAGTCCCGCGCCTGAGGAACTGCAGGAGTTGCGTCACTTGGCCTCTATGCGAAGAATGCTAGACAACTGTGCTGCTCTGCAGTGTCTGCACTGTGGGTCTCTACTGGCTCCCTGTCAATTCCACAGTCATGTCCTTTCCTGCAGACTCGAAACCATCGCTTCGCCCAGAAGAGACAAATCCACTGAATCCCGCCTCCGCGCTGAGCGGAACCACGCAAGGCTGGAAGCTGAGCGACTCCTTCTGCAGCTGAAAGGCGTTAAGCTGGAATGGGCACTGCGAGAGGAACGCAGGGAGGAGCGAGACATCCAGCAGCGCACCTTACTCCGCAGAGGTATGCGACTGCTGCAGGAGGGAGATGCAGAAGCAGCAATTGAGCAGTTCTCTGCGGCTCAGAGGTGCTAGACACAGGAACCGTTTAGATCTATTCTACCTTTATGAGGCTATAGATGGTGCGAGCGAAGATGAAAGTCGCCCAGAAGCCAATTGCGCCTGTGACCAGTGCGTAGGCTCCGGAGGCGAGCAGCATATACCCGAAGTAGAGAACAATTGAGGAAAGGCGAGTGAGTTCCAACTCTGTGAGGAAGTAAATGACGGAGTACCCAAAGAGGTACAGGCCAGAAGACCCTGCGACTCCGAAGGACAGCCACCACCAGCGGTAGTCTTCTCGGTTCAGGAGGATGTAGGTCATTAGGATGGAGACTTCTGCAGAGGTGATGACCAGGACGAAGAAGCACAGGAAGAGGAATCCGAAGAGGTAGTACACCAGCGAATGGTGCCACAGGCTCTTCATAACAAAGCTCAGCTCGATGAACATACACCCGAAAGGCAGCGACCCCGCCATCACACAGATGGTCTTCAGTCTGGCTACGCCTTGCAGGATGTTCAGAGGCCGGGGAATCCGAGAAACTTCGCACGGTGCAGTGAGCGCGGGCTTCTTGTGGCCGATTGCACTGCCCAGAAAGACCAGTGGCACTGAGATACCAAGCCACAGCACGAGCAGGGAAAGTAGGTGGAAGAAGGGAGTGGCTCCGCTGCTCTGCTCCGCCCAGATGCACAGGTTGATGAGGAAGAACATGCTGAAGCAGCACCCAGGCAGGAAGAAAGCAGTAGCCACTGTGTTGGTTTTCCAGTGTTCTCCTCCGAAGAACTTGTACAGTCTGGCTGAGGAGTAGCCAGCAAAGACGCCCATAAAGACAAAGAGCAGCAGGACTGTAGTTACCAGACCGCCCCGGTGAGCGGGGGAGAGGAAGCCGAGACTGGCGAAGAACAGGGTGAGCACTGTCATGCCCACTAGCTGCACTCCTGACCCGACAAGCACTGCGAACACACCGGCGTATAGAGGCGGTCTGAACACGTCTCCGTGGACCTGCTTCCACCCTGTTTCCTCACTTTCCTCCGAGTCCGCTCGCTCATTGTACAGAGTAATATCCTTGCGCAGGGTTCTACCCAAAATATGTGCGACCATCCCAGATAGGAACAGCACCATTGCGAAGGAGTTGATGATAGACAGCCAGTGCACTTCATTCTCACTACTACCGCCACTGCGGAAGTAGTAGTCCCAGCGAGAGGTCCAATGCACTTCACTCTCTTCGAAGCTTACAGAGTAGCTGTAACTCATCGCCTGGTCAAGAACTGCGGGGGACACTTTGGCAGGAGAGGGGATGAAATCTGCCTTGTATACTACTTCTTCGGGGTAGAGAGCTATTGCATTGTAGTAGTCTTTGAACACTCTGGTTGAACAGTTGCTCACGCTCATAGGATTCACTAGGAAGCCCACGATTACCCACTTGGGTTCCGGGTCCATTTCCACCTGATTGATCTTGACGATAATGTGTGCATGGTTGTAGATGTAGTACACTTCCCCGTCTTTATACCCAATTGGGAAGCCATCCTCATAGTAAGAAAGCCTTGTGCCGCTTTCTCCGGCCGTCAGCACTACTCTCAGCCCAGCAGGGAGGTTATCCAGCACCCAGGAAGCCCGGTACTCATTATCAATCATCCAGCGAAATCTCTCCATGTCTTCACTGGTGTTGTTCTGCTGACAAAGCTGTGCACAAGTCACATTCACATTCATGCGAAGTGTGTACTTGGAGGGCTCAATGCGGTCACCTTGCAAGATCTGCCCGAGGTTTTCGTGTCGTTGTTGGATGTGATTTGGCTTGCAGAAGTTCAAGTCGTAGTAATTGAAGGGGAGTTCAGTGCGGGCGGAGTCCAACTTGTCCACGAGCAACTCCAGCACTTGGCTTTCGTTAAATGTGTGCAGAGTTACGCCGGGGAGGTAAAACCCGCTGGCCAGCGCCAGACCTGCGAGCACCCACCACATGCGAGATATTATGGTCTAGACCTTTGCACTTCCCATGGCAACTTTAGGCTACAATAGTTTGAGGGCAGGTTTTGCTCAGACGCCAGGAAGCAGACTGGACTGGTAGATGTTTTATGGGGGGAACGGCTGAATTCAGAAGGGTCGATGGCAATGATCCATTTCTTGCTGCTGATAAGTCGGCATGGGAAGGTCCGGCTGTCGAAGTGGTTCAGCTCCTATTCGCAGAAGGACAGAGTGCAGATCCAGAAGGAGGTAGAGCTATGCAGCTCAAGACCATGGTGATCGGCCGGCCCTCGAAGCTGTGCAACTTCCTCGAATGGCGCGACCAAATAATCGTATACAAGCGATACGCCAGCCTCTACTTCGTAGCCTGCATCGACAAGGATGAAAACGAACTACTCACTCTGGAAGTCGTCCACTTCTACGTGGAGTTGCTGGACAAGTACTTCGGGAATGTATGTGAACTGGACATAATTTTCAACTTCCACAAGGCGTACTACATCCTTGACGAAATGATGATAGCGGGACACATGCTGGAGACGAGCAAGAAGCAGATCCACAGGGTCATTTCCAACCAAGACTCCATCATGGAGGAAGCCAAGGAAGAAGCCATCCCTAATCGCAGGCGCTAGGTAGAAATGGAGTTCCTGGCGGAGTTCCTAGTGCATGAAGTCACTTCAACCATTAAGTACATTGCCAAGCCTGCACTCGCTATCCGTCTCATGGACTTCCCTACGCTTATCATCGATGGAAGGGTGGAAGAGCGACTGATTTTCGGGAAAGGCAAAGCATGCAAATTCAAATTGGAAGGTGAGGAACTGCGGCAGGCACTGCAGAGACTCCCGCTGTACGTGATGCTGATGGACGTGTATGCCCCCAACATCAAGATGCTCGCCACTGCTGCACTGGACCTGTCCGTCTTTGCGGAAGGCGACTTTCCCAGACAAACTCGGTTTCGGCGCAGTCGTGTAGACCTATTCGACCCTGTGAGGAACGCGGTGGCTAAGGTGGACATCAGCATTTCCTTCCTGCAAGTGCCAGAAGCTAGTGATGAAGTCACAGCCCAGCCGCCTGACAACATCTTCAAGGCAATTACAGAGGAGGAAATCCGCCACTCCGCTCGAAGTGTCAAGGAGACTGTCTCTATGGGCGTTGAGACAGAGTCCTTGCCGCAGCCCGCCGCCCCCGCCAAAGTGACCTTCTCCAAAGGCACAATGACTCAAGACCCCGCTTCCGCCCCTTGCAGTGTGCAGACCGAAACCTCCGTCTTCCACCAAGTCTACCAGCCGCCCCCCATGTTCCTGAGCAAGCCGTCCAAATACGCACATCGAGAAGAGCCCAGGGAACAGCAATTGCCTGTGCAGCCCCGGCCTCAGATTCGTCCAGTCTCCCGCGAAGGTCTGCTCGAAGACCTGATCACTGAACTAATCGCTCTAAAAGAGCGCTCCAAAGTTCCCTCCATGAGCTACCCCCCAGTCATGCAGTTTGAGCAGAAGCCTACAGCGCCTATCGTCCTTTCCACTCAAAAAGTCGCTCACATCGACATCGTAATCCCTCCCCACTTCGACCAGTCCCCAATCCCTACCAACCGCTCCAAAGAGTCCCTGCAGCCAGTCAAGGTTTCAACTGATGAGTACTCGGACGACTTCGAGGAAGACCGTAGCAGCTCCCTCAGAACTTCCCAGAGCGCTGAGCAGACTATCAGGTGCTACTTGTGTGGGGAAGTGCTGAAGATAGCGGAAGCTGCGGCGCACAATAAGAAGTGCAAGAAGTCGAGATTGAAGGAGTCGATTTCGATGTCGCCGAGGAGTAGTATTGAGGAACAGATTGAGGCCTCGCATGTATCAAGGGCGGATAAGTCCCTCAGTCAGACGTCAATGATTCAAGAGTATGAGGAAGACTTCGAGGAAGCGTCCGACTCTTTGAAGTAGTGAATAGAAATGGACCCTGTGCAACACCCTGCGAAGTCTGGCGAGCCCCAGCTTTCCTCCGCTTCTCTGCAGGGACTGAAAGACTGGGCCTTGCGCGAAGGTATTCGCTTCCCCAAGCTGGACTACCCGGTTCGCTTCCCTCCCGGCTATGTGGGGTCACAGGCCTTGGAGACCATTGGCCCGAACGAAGTCATTGTGTCTGCACCAAGACGGATGCTTCTGATGGCTAGCGACGTGGACAAGACTGAACTGGCGCCTATCATCACCGAGCACCCAGAACTCTTCGACTGGGAACTAAACTCCTGGTACGACGACTACCGCCTAATCATCTTCATGCTATTCGAGCGTCACAAAGGTCCCACCAGCTACTGGTACTACTTCCTCGAAACCCTCCCCAAAGAGCTCGATACTGTGCTGATTTGGACGGAGGAAGAACTGGGGGAGTTGCAAGACCCTATGTTGGTCAGAGACGCGAGGGAGAGACTTCGAGAAGTCAGGGATTGCTGGCGCCAAGTGAAAGCTGTGCTCAAGCACTACCCGAGTCTGTTCACCAATGAGATGCTGAACTTTGAAGACTTCCTCTGGGCGCAGCAAATCGTGGCTTCCCGCGCCTTCGGCAAGAGCGTCCCCTCCACCAGTCTCTGCCCCATCGCCGAGTTCCTGAACCACGACACTGTGCAGACCTACTACATCTACGGCCCGCCCAGTCTGCACTGTCCTAAGGTGGTCAGTCCTGACGACGGGGACGACCTGCCCTCAGAGGCGGACCACGCCTGGCCTGTGCCCTATGTCTCACTGGCGATTTTGGTCAAACTTGCTAGGGAGGTGCTTGACGAGGGGTATGCTTTGATACAGGAAACTGCCACTAGTTTAGACAACCAGCGCCGCGCCAGGGCGCAAGAAGCGGCCTGGAAGCCGATGGACTTCAAAGAAACCGAGGAAAACACATTCCGCATAATGACAGGTCCCGGTGAGACGTATGAGAAAGGAGCGGAGGTGTACTTGTGCTATGGGGCGGACTCCAATCGCCACCTTCTCATATACTACGGTTTCAGTCTGTCCCGCAACAAGTACAACTATGAGTATTTGATACCTTCTCTGAGCGATTTGACTAGCGACCCAAGGGTTCTTGAAAGCGGCGGAGATATTGGACTGGATCAAAAGTGGCCGATGAAAGTCAGAGAAAGGGAAATTTGCATGGATTTGATCAGGACTTTTCGAGCCTTGTTATGGCTGCCTGAAGTGCACACCCTAGAAGCGTGCTTTAAGCCTGTCAATTTTATACTGGAATTAGAGACTTTCGAGGCAGCGAGGAAACTGCTGCACACTACACTTGCAAACTACCCTACCACCATGGAGCAGGACTCACAGCGCAGTGAACAACAGTCTCTGAGAAAGGTATTTGCGAGAGAGTATCGACGCCAGCGGAAATTGGCGCTTCACACGCAAGTTCGTCTATTGGACCTGCTCACCGGCTTGATTGAGGGTGTGCAGGCTGGGAGTGCCTTGGAAAGCGAAGTTGCGAAGCTGAATGGCACATATGAGAATTTGGGGGTGCAGTACAGTGACATGTTGCGTCCCTACATAGAGGACCTGGAGTCCTGTTTAGTTAGGCTAATATGCTAGGTCAGTACCTCGAGGAAAAGCCTCTTTTCAGTCCTTGCCCCGACTGTGGCCTGCCAACAGTCCCCCAAGTCCTGCATTCCTGCAGCACCCTGCTCCCTGGGCAGACCTGGTACAGTCTCAACCGCAGCCGACATCCCGACACCCAATTTTGGTCTCTGCGGCTCACAGACAGGACGCAAATTCGCTCCATTACAGTGTGGGAAAGCAAGTTTGTGAACGGCTTCCAACTCCTGCTCCACTCAATTTCGACCAACACCGATATTTTGACAGAGAAAATCTGCGGCCTGCATAACGACCCTCACCCAACTACCATAGCACTCGGAGAAGGCGAGTACATAGTGGGTTGTTCCGTGCACATTGGTGTGCTTTTGGACCAACTCTGCATAGAGACTTCCAAAGGGAATAGGTATACCTTCGGAGGGACGGGTGGAGTGCCGACCCCTATAGCCCTACCAGAAGGCATGGCAGTAGTGGGGGTATTTGGTGGCTCAGGCGGACATGTGCATACTCTCGGGTTCTTCCTCGACAAAGTGGGGAATTTAGTGTTTGAGCGGCGCAGACTCTATTTCCTCGTGCGGTGCAAGGCCAGGCGCAGTCCAGAGACCGCCCAGCACCCCGCGGAACTGCTGATTGCGCTGAGTCCTGACACTTTCCGCCAAGTGGTGCAGTTCCTGTAGGTAGGTAATGAAGGGGTTTCTGCAGACTGCCAGGACCTATGGCATGACTTTGGACTCGAGGAAGCGACTGGCTACTTTGAGACCGGTCAGAAAAGGCGCTTTCCCTACCCTTCCGCAGACCTTTACAAGCCAGGCAGACCGCTTTATTCCCATGCCAACTGAAGCCGCGCCTAAAGGCAAAGCCATTCGCCTGAAAAGACGGGTCTTATCCCCTGAAGCAACACTACAAAAGTCCAACAAGCCCAAAAACAAGCCTGAAGACAGCAACAAAGGCACTCAATCGGAACTGGGCAGACTGGCAGCCTACCAAGAGGAGCTTTTAGCCCTGCGGCAGGCCTGGTTCTCCTCCCGCCGAGCACTGCTACAGCTGCTGAAGAGGAAGCTGAAGGGCCTTCCACTGGACAGTCTGGCGGGAGAGCGATTGACAGTGCGGGAAGTGGAGGGCAGACTGAGGAAGGCTGGGATCAGAGTGCAGAGCTGTGTTTTGGACGGATTAGCCACAGAGGGCTTAATTGATGTCAGTGCGCTTCTGCTGGAACTCAGACAAACAGACCTTCTCCCAAGCAGACCCAAGCCTTTGCTTAGTCTGACTTCCCTGCCCTCTATCCACCTCTACAGCAGTCACTACGACCGGTCCATATCAGACCGGGAAGGCTTCTTTAGCCTGTCTCCCGGTACTCACTTCCTACTGACTGAGAGAAGCAATGAAGAGGCTTTCCGCACTGAGGAAGACATGACCTTGTCCGCACAGGGCAGTCCGCCCGCCCCAGGCAGACCCAAGTCCGTCAGTAGTAGCAATAGCAGTAACTTCGCAAGAGCGTGAAGCATTGCTCCTATTTAGTAGTTAGCTGCGTTTAGGCACGTACTTTGTCACTTTCGGACGAAATGTGCATTCGGCGGTCTGCTCCGACTCCCGAGCATCTCTTATCGCCTTCCTTTGCGCCTCCACCGCCCTCCTGCGGGCAGTTTCCCGCTCATACAGTCCTCCATGTCTCTCAGTCTGCTGGCCTGCTTTCGTGATTTCCGGCTTAAACGTATGCGCGGGCTGAGGAATCGGCTTTTTTCCGAAGCCCAAAAGCTGCGCTCTTTCCTCAGGAGTGAGTCTTTCCAGCAAGTTGTCCATCGCACAGCTGAAATCATTGAGAGCCAGGCCCTCGTCCAGGGCCAGCAGTTCCTCAAGTAAAGGCTTCAGCAGAGACACTGTGTCCTCTGCCACCATTTCCAGGCGTAGGTTCACCCCGGTCAGCAGACTTTCCTCTTCTGGCTTCATGAGGAAATAGAGACGCTGGTAGTAATCTTCCTTTCGACGTCTCAGGATGCTTTCGGACTTGGTCCTGCTGAGAGGGGGAGTGGGCACTGGGGCTTCCGACCAGGTTTCCTCGTTTCTGTCCTTCTGTCGATACAGATATTCGCCTATAGACAAATCTGGATTTCGCTGGATAGTGCTTACAGCAGTCTTCGGGGCTCTGCCAGTGAGTGGGTGGAAGTACTCCTGACCTGTGACCGGGTCTATTGGCAAAGTCAGCTCTCTGCGTTTCCTGCATACCCCTCACTCTTCCAGAATGCGCGTAGACTTTCCCTGGGCCAGCAGAAGCCGCTGGTAAGGGTGTTGGGCGGAATGCGCAGAGTGCGGAAGTTCAGGCCGAAACGGACACGTGACTTGACGCCTATGTTGTTCATACACTTCCTTAGTAAGTCGTTCTTTTCTCACAGCTCGCAGTTTCGCGTCTTGGTATAGACGGGTGAAGTTATCGCCTGTTTGTCTAGGGACGAGAGATGCACTTTTCGGGTTGATATGTGGGACGAAAGTGCACTCCAGTGTTTCCTGCTGTTCCGCTTCCTGCCTCTTCCTTTCCAACGCCTCTTTACTCGCTTTGGACTGCTGTAGTAAAATGTCTTCAGGGTTGCGATGCAGACGGCCGACTGACCGGGATATGGAGGGGCGGAAGGTCAGTTCTTTGCTTTCTTCATGTGCTCTGCGCTGCATTTCGCGCTGTATTTGCAACTGCGAGTTCTCCCGCATGCGCAGGCCTCGATAGTACAGCAGCTCCCCGTAGTTATCCACTTCATTATTCGCACTTTTGTCCTTCCTCTCAATCTTCCGTTCCTGTGTCAATTGCTCCAAATTGGCCTCAATATTGCGCTCCAGTGCCCTTCTCAGTTTCTCCCCCAAGCCCTGCTTCCTGCAGAAGTCCGCCGCGACCTCCGCAGGGTCGTCAGCCTCGTGCACTGCCACTTCAGCAGTGCGGCCCTGGCCCAGGTCGATGGTGAGCCGCAGTACTTCCGCCCCGCGGTACCGTAGGGCTGGCGAACTTTCCTCTGTGACTTCCTCCAACTCGAGTGGGGGGATGGTGTCGAGTCCCGGGGTCGTCATTATGGAACCTAGACTTAGCTTGAGGCCTTAGCTTCTTCACTGCCGGCTTCAAGATCCTCGAGCCCCGCCTTGGCGTCATCCTCGTCCTCATCGTCTTCATCTGGCCCACCACCTTCATAGTCCGGAAGGTCGTCCATAGGTCCAAAGTCCCCTCCCTTGCC
>Ga0247837_1010911_pt1 | contig 10141 bp, 8 predicted proteins | sample LaCtaG_2_FD_187115 | JGI IMG/M metagenome (GOLD analysis project Ga0247837, IMG submission 187115) | Freshwater microbial communities from meromictic Lake La Cruz, Castile-La Mancha, Spain - LaCruzMarch2015_14.5m | ecosystem: Environmental > Aquatic > Freshwater > Lake | place: Spain: Castile-La... | reverse complement strand
CCTCGTCACGACCCCCGAGACGCTCTCGATCCTGCTCTCCCTGGAGACCGCCCACGAGATCTTCGCAAACCTCGACACCGTGGTCGTCGACGAGTGGCACGAACTGCTGTCGACGAAACGGGGCGTGCAGACAGAACTCGCGCTCGCACGCCTGCGGGCCCTCCGGCCCGGACTCATCACCTGGGGACTCTCGGCCACGCTCGCCAACCTCGCCGAGGCGACCGCCGCCTTGGTCGGGCCGGCCGCGGTCGGGCAGGCCCGGCTGGTCTCGGCAGCGATCCCGCGGAAGCTCGAGATCGAGACGCTCATCCCCGAGCCGATGGAACGCTTCCCCTGGGCCGGCCACATGGGAATGCGGCTGTTGCCCCAGGTGGTGGCGGCGATCGACCGGTCCCAGACGTCGCTCGTGTTTACCAACACCCGCGCGCAGGCCGAGCGCTGGTTCGATGCCATCCGCCAGGCGCGGCCCGACTGGAAGCACAAGCTCGCGCTCCACCACGGCTCCGTCGACCGCGAACTCCGGACGGCCGCCGAACAAGGGCTCAAGCGGGGGAGCTTGAAATGTGTCGTGGCCACATCGAGCCTCGACCTGGGCGTCGACTTCGGCCCGGTGGACCAGGTTTTTCAAGTCGGCAGCCCCAAGGGGATCGCCCGGCTGCTCCAGCGGGCCGGCCGCAGCGGCCATGCCCCAGGGGCCACCGGCCGGCTGGTCTGCGTTCCGACCCACGCGCTCGAACTGATCGAATGCGCCGCCGCCCGCGATGCCTGCGAGCGGGGCACGGTCGAGGCCCGGCAGCCGCTCGAGGCCGCGCTCGACTGCCTCGCCCAGCACATTGTCACGGTCGCCTGCAGCGGCGGCTTCCGCGAGGCCGACCTGCTGGCGGAAATCCGATCCACGCGGGCCTTCGCCGAGCTCGACGAGACAGCGTGGCGGTGGGCGCTGGATTTCGCCACCCGCGGTGGCCCCGCGCTCGCGGCCTACCCCGACTACGCCCGGATCAAGGAGCGGTTCGGCCGCTGGTACGTGGCCAGCCCGGGAATCGCCCGCAAGCACAGGATGGGCATCGGCACGATCGCCAGCAATGCCGCCGTGGAGGTGAAGTGGCTCCGCGGCGGCCGGCTGGGAACGGTCGAAGAGTCGTTTGTCTCGCGGCTGAAGCAGGGCGACCGGTTCCTGTTCGCCGGCCGGCCACTCACGCTGTTCCGATTCGACGGCCTGACCGCCTGGGTGAAGCGGTCCCGCTCCCCTGCCCCGCTGCAGGTGCCCCGCTGGAACGGTGGCCGGATGCCGCTCACCACGCTCCTCTCCGATGCGGTGCTCGACCTCATCCACGAGGCGACGCGGCCCGGCGGCAAGGTGGCCTGTGAGCTTGAGGCTGTACTACCGCTGCTCGCGATTCAGGCGCGCTGGAGCCGGCTGCCCGACCGCGACACGCTGCTGGTCGAGCGCTGGCGGGGCCGCGACGGCGAGCACGCCTTCGTGTTTCCCTTCGCCGGCCGACTCGTCCACGAGGGGCTCGCGTCGCTCGTCGCCTGGCGGCTCGCCAGCCGCACGCCAAGCACGCTCACACTCGCCTTCAACGACTGGGGCTTCGAGATCGCGGGCCATGCTGCCCTGCCTGCTTCGGCCGCCCAGTGGCGACGGCTCTTCTCGCCCGTCAACCTGCTCGACGACCTGATGAGCTGCCTCAACTCGACCGAGATGGCCCGCCGCCACTTCCGCGAGATCGCCCGCGTGGCCGGGCTCGTGCCGGGAGGCGGCCGCAGCGACCGGCAGACGCAGGCTTCAGCCGGGCTGATCTTCGACGTGCTCACCGAACACGACGCAGGCAACATGCTGCTGGGGCAGGCCCGCCGCGAGGTGCTCGAGCGGCAGTTCGAGTTTCAGCGGCTGGCCGCGGCCGGGCAACGGATCGCCACCCAGGAGATCTGCGTCGTGGAGACCACGCGGCTCACGCCCCTGGCATTCCCGATCTGGGCGGAGTTCATCCAGTCGCGGCTGACGACCAAAGACTGGCTAACGCGGATCACCGACATGGCCCGCGAACTGGAGCAGGCGGCGGGTCGTGGGTAGCGCAGGCGAGGCGTTGCCCGTGGATCCATCGAAACGTAGCCGCGGGCCTCCGGTCCGCGGAATTCGCCCGCCAGCCCTTGAACTGCCGTATAACGATTCCTCTCCGGCCTCCTCATGCGCATTATCCCCGTCACCACCGCTGCGGCGGCTCCCACCGCCGAGGCTGAGATCGTGCTCGTGCCCGGGCGGGCGGCCTACCTGCCGGCGACCGGCACGCTGCTCGTGGCCGACCTTCACCTCGGTAAGGCGGCCACCTTCAGGAGCAAAGGGATCCCCGTGCCCGAGGGCTCGGCGCAGAAAGACCTCGCCCGGCTCGCCCGGCTCGTGGCAGCCACGCAGGCGCGCAGGCTTGTCGTGCTGGGCGATCTATTTCACGCCAAGAGCGGCTGCACCGCCGAGGTGTTCGCCGAGTTCACCGCCGCCCGGGGCCAGTTTCCCGGCACCGAAGTGCTGCTCGTGGCCGGCAACCATGACCGGTCGGTCGGCCGGCTGCCGGCTGGCCTCGGCATCGACTCCGTTCTTCGGACGCACGACGAGCCTCCATTTCACTTCGTCCACGAGCCGGGCACGCCGCTGCCCGAGCCCGGCCGCGATCAGCCCTTCACGATCGCTGGCCACGTTCATCCCGTGATCGCGCTGGCCTCGCCGTCGGGCGACCGGCTCACCGATCGCTGCTTCGTGGCCGATCCCGGGCTGCTCGTGATGCCGGCCTTCGGCTCCTTCACAGGAGGCCACCGGGTGACGGCGATGGAGCGGTCACGCGTCTGGATCGCCCGCGACGACGGCGTCGTGGACGTGACCCGGATCGTGCAGCTCGCACGGTGACGCGGTTCAGGCGGCGGCGAATCGCTTCGCAACCTGATCCCAGTTGACCACCTGCCACCAGGCCTTGATGTAGTCGGGGCGGCGGTTCTGGTAGTTGAGGTAGTAGGCGTGCTCCCACACGTCGAGGCCCAAGAGCGGTGTCTTGCCCTGCGACAGGGGCGTGTCCTGGTTGGGGGTGGCCACGATCTCTAGGCCGTCGGGGCCCAGAGCCAGCCAGGCCCAACCGCTGCCAAACTGACCCGCCGCGGCGGCCCCGAACAGTTCCCGAAACTTCTCCACCGAGCCAAACTTCGCCGTGATCGCCTCGGCGAGCTTGCCCGCGGGGGCGTTGTCCTCTCGCGGGGCGCGCATCAGCGTCCAAAATAGCGTGTGGTTGGCATGGCCGCCGCCGTGGTTTCGGACAGCCGCCCGCACCGCCTCCGGGATGGCGGGCAGATTGGCCAGCAGTTGCTCGACCGACTTTCCGGCCAGTGACGGCTCCGCGGCCACCGCGGCATTGAGCTTGTCGATGTAGGCCTGGTGGTGCTTCGTGTGATGGATCGTCATCGTCTTCTCGTCGATGACCGGGGCGAGCGCGTCATACGCATAGGGCAGCGGCGGGAGGGTGAAGGCCGCGTCGGCCGCCAACAGGGGCGACCCGCGACCGACCACGGCGGCACCGCCCAAGGCGAGGCCCACGCCGAGGAAACGACGCCGACTGGGGCAACGGAGCAGGCGGGGTGCGGCGTTCATCGGGCGGATTCTCCTCGGGAAGGGAAGCTGCGAAACGCAAACCACGTTCGGCCGACTATACGTCAGCGATGCCGGCTTATCGTAGCACGGTCGCGGCCCGAAAACCGACATGCAGCCGCTCGAGCAGGTCGCGGGCGGTCAGCGAGATCTGGCCGAGATCAGCGGCGGCGGCGTCGCCGGCGGCCCCGTGCACCCAGGCCGCGAGCCGGGCGGCTGCGAACGGCTCCAGGCCCTGGGCGAGGAGCGCCGCCACGACGCCGGTGAGCACGTCGCCGGTGCCGGCCGTGGCCATGCCGGGGTTGCCCGTCTCGTTGATCGCCTCGCAGCCGGCTCCGACGACCAGCGTGCCGGCCCCCTTGAGAACGACGACGGCCCCGGACTCCTCGGCAAACTCGCGGGCCAGCCGCGCGAGCTCGACGCGATCGGCGGCCTCCGGCCCGGCCGGATCGCGGCCGGCGAGGCGGAGCATCTCGCCGGCGTGCGGCGTGACCACCCGCGGGCCGGCGTGATCGCGTCGGGCGGTAGGGTCCAGCAAGCTCAACGCCCAGAGTGCATCGGCATCGAACACGGCGGAGACCGCCACCTCCCGCCAGAGCGTCGCCACGAGCGTCGCGACCTCGGGCGACCGCCCCAGCCCTGGGCCGATCGCGAGCGCCGACGCGCGGCCGATGGCCGGCCCGATCTCGGCGGTGGCCCGGTCGGCAAACGTGCCGCCCGGCGCGGCCGACAGCCCCCGGGTCATCACGCAAGGATCGAACCCAGCCGTGATCGCCACCACGGGCTCGGGCACGACCGCTTCGACAAGTCCGGCCCCGCTCTTGAGCGCGGCAGAGGCCGTGAGCGCAGGTGCCCCCGCCATACCGCTGGAGCCGCCGATCACGAGCACACGACCGAAGTCGCGCTTGCTCGCAGCAGGCGGCCGGGCGGGCGGCTGTGGCAGACCGCTGGGAGGCGTGGCTGGCGAAGTCGTCATGATTGGAGTCGCGACGGCTTCGGTAGTATGTCCAGAGCCGCGGGGCCGGGGTGCCGCGACCAGCCAGCAGCCCGCCCAAACCATTCATCTACCTTGACCGAAACCTCCCGCGACCGCTACCCTCCCCCGGGTTTGCCGCCGTTTTCCGACCGCTTCGACGGTCGCCCTGGAGACACCCCACGCTCATGTGCGCAGCTCAGACCCGGGCCGATATCTTCGACGTCAAGAAGGTTCGCCAGCTCATTGAGCTGATGAAGGAGCACGATCTTTCGGAACTCGACCTGCGGCAGGCCGACCACCGGGTCAAGATCCGGCGGGGGGGCGAAGTGGTCGTCTCCACCGGACCTCTGGCCCCGGTCCCGATGGCTGCGGCGGCGCCGGTCGCGGTCGCGCCAGCCAGCACTGCCGATTCCCGAATGCTCGTGATCAAGAGCCCGATGGTTGGCACCTTCTACAAGGCCGCGGGCCCCGACTCGCCGGTGTTCGTCAAGGTGGGCGACCGCATCGGCCCCGAGAAGACCGTGTGCATCATCGAGGCCATGAAGGTGTTCAATGAGATCCCGGCCGGCGTCTCCGGGCAGGTGGTGGCGATCCTCGTGGACAACGGGGCCCCGGTCGAGTTTGGCCAGCCGCTGATCAAGGTCGAACCCGACGCCTGAGCCTCGCCCGGCACGCGTGTCTGGCCCGGCTCACGTTCCCGGTCCGGCGCGGAGACCGGACCCCAGACCTGACCCAAACCGGGCCCCAGACCGGAATCCCCCAGGCAGACTTCCCATGTTCAAGCGGATCCTGATAGCCAACCGCGGCGAGATCGCCCTCCGGGTGATCCGTGCCTGCCGCGAACTCGGCGTCGAGACGGTCGCGGTCTACAGCGAGGCGGACCGCGACGCCCCGTATCTCGAACTGGCTGACGAGGCGATCTGCATCGGGTCGGCAAAGGCAGCCGACAGCTACCTGCGGATCGATCGCGTGATCAGCGCTGCCGAGATCGGCAACGTGCAGGCGATCCACCCCGGCTACGGCTTCCTCTCCGAGAACTCGCACTTCGCGGAGGTCTGCCGCTCCTGCGACATCGGCTTCATCGGCCCGGCGCCCGAGGCGATGCAGCGGCTCGGCGACAAAAACTCAGCCCGGGCCCTGGCCCGCGCGGCGGGCGTGCCGACCGTGCCCGGCAGCGAGGGGCTGCTCACGAGCGAGCAGGAGGCGGTGAAGATCGCCCGGGAGATCGGCTTCCCGGTGCTGCTCAAGGCTACGGCCGGCGGGGGGGGCAAAGGGATGCGGGTGGCCGCCAACGACCTGTCGCTGGCGACGGCCTGGCAGCAGGCCTCGGCCGAGGCTCAGGCGGCGTTCGGCAACCCCGGGATTTACATCGAGAAATACATCGAGCGGCCGCGGCACGTGGAGATCCAGATCCTCGCCGACACCCACGGCCAGGTCTTCCACCTCTGGGAGCGCGACTGCTCGACCCAGCGGCGGCACCAGAAGTTGATCGAGGAAAGCCCTTCGCCCCGGCTCCCCCAGGCGACGCGGCAGGCAATGGCCGACGCGGCGGTGCGGCTGGCCAAGACGGCCGGCTACTACTCGGCCGGCACGGTCGAGTTCATCGTCGATCAGGAAGACAACTTTTACTTCATCGAGGTCAATGCCCGAATCCAAGTCGAGCATCCCGTGAGTGAGATGGTGACGGGCATCGACCTGGTGAAGGCGCAGATCCGGGTGGCAGCGGGCGAGAAGCTCGCGCTGCAGCAGGAAAACATCGTGCCCCGCGGCCACGCCATCGAGTGCCGAATCAACGCCGAGGATCCGGCCCACAACTTCCGCCCCAACCCCGGCCGGATCGAGCGGATCATCGCCCCGGGCGGCTTCGGCGTCCGCTGGGATTCCCACGCCACGACCGGCTACGTCGTGCCGCCGCACTACGACTCCCTGGTGGGCAAGCTGATCGTGCACCAGCCGACCCGAAAAGATGCGATCGACACGATGATCCGCGCCCTCAAAGAGCTCCGGGTGGCCGGGATCGCAACCACCGTTCCGCTCCACCTCGAACTGCTCGCCAACACCGCCTTCCACGAAGCCCAGGTCGACACCACCTTTGTGGAACGAATGCTCGCCGGCTGAACCCAGGAGCCCTTCATGAGCGAATCTCTCTCCCGCCCGCCGCAGCCCGCCCACCACTTTCGCCGCGTGGCGATCCTGTTTGCCGGCGGCCCGGCCCCGGGGGCCAACGCCGTGATCTCGACGGCCGCGACCTCCTTCATGCGGCAGGGCACCGAGGTGATCGGGATGAAACACGGCTATTCGTCACTGGCCGACTTCTCGCCGGCCCAGCCGCTCGTGGCCGGCCGCGACTACATCAAGATCACGCCCGAGTTTCTCAAGCGGACGCGGAGCGGCCAGGGCATCATGCTCGGCACCGCCCGCACCAATCCCGGCAAACACGTCTCGTCGCCTTCGCACCTCGACGATCCGGACCGCTCGCGGCAGCTGGCCAACGTCTACGCCGGCCTGCGAAGCCTGGGCGTGGAGGCCCTGATCTCGATCGGCGGCGACGACACGCTCAAGACGGCCAACAAGTTCAAGCTGTACCAAGACCGGTTGCCCGCCGACGCCCTGCGGATGCCGATCGTGCATCTTCCCAAGACGATCGACAACGACTACATGGGCATCGACTTCACGTTTGGCTACTTCACGGCGGTGGACACGCTGGGTGGTGAGATTCGCAACCTGCTCTACGACGCGGAGGCCAGCCGCGGCTACTTCCTCTGCGAGACGATGGGCCGCAGCGCCGGCTGGCTCTCCTACGGAGCCGCGATCGCCGGTGAGGCCAGCCTGGTCATGAGCGTGGAGGACATCCACGGCAAGTATCGCAACGAGGAGACGGTCACCAGCCCCGATGGCACGACCAGAATCAAGCCGGTGATGAACGTGGAACTGGTGGTGGATCGGATCGTGAAGACGATGCGGGTCCGCGAGGAGCAGGAGGGTAAGCAGTACGGCGTGATCGTGCTGGCCGAGGGGCTGGCCGAGTATCTGCCGGCCTCGGCGCTGGCGGGCATCCCCCGCGACGACCACGGCCACATCTCGATCTCGCACGTTCAGCTGGGGAAGATGTTCGCCAAGCTCGTGGCCGACGAGTTCAAGAAGCAGACCGGCCGCAGCCGCAAGGTGGTGGGGCTGCAACTCGGCTACGAGGCGCGGTGCGCGAAGCCCCACGCCTTCGACGTGATGCTGGGCAGCCAGTTGGGCGTGGGAGCCTACCGGGCGCTGGCCGAGCGGGGCTTGAACGGCGTGATGGTGAGCGTGTCGGGGCAGCTCGACTTGAACTACGTGCCCTTCGCGGAGCTGGTCAACCCTGAGACGCTGGTGACGGTCGTCCGCTACGTCGAGCGGGGCTGCGACTTCCACCGCCTGGCCCGGTTCCTCGAAACGTACGTGAATGAATAGGGCGGCTCGGGGTTACCCGTGCCGATCGAGCCGGCCTTGCTAGCGAGCGCAGGCAGGATGCCGAAGCGAGCTAGCACAGAGCGAGCGCAGCCCAGGATGGGCGCAGCGAGCGTCCGGCGAGATGGCACGGGCGGCCCCGAGCCTCGCAGGAGGTTGCCTCGAGAGCACCGCCGGGGACAGTCTGCGTCTGGCAGCCCCGGCGGTCAGGCCTGCGTGAGCGTGCCCTTGGTGCTCGGGATACCGGGCTGGCGTGGATCGGGCTCGACCGCCATCCGGAGCGAGCGGGCCAGGCCCTTATAGACCGCCTCGGCGATGTGGTGGCCGTTGCGGCCGTGGTGCAGGACGGCGTGGACGTTGGCACCTGCCGTAGCGGCGAAGCTCTCCCAGAACACCTCGACGAGTTGGGCGTCGAAGGTGCCGATCGTGGGCACGGGGAATTCGACGGCGAGTACGCAGGCCGCCCGGCCGCCGAGATCCACCGCGGCGGTGATGAGCGCCTCATCCATCGGGAGCACGCAGTGGCCGTAGCGGCGGATGCCGCGGCGGTCGCCGAGTGCCTCGGCCACCGCGAAGCCCAGGGCCCGGCCGACGTCCTCCACCGTGTGGTGGCCGTCCACATGGGTGTCGCCGGTGCAGGCGATCTTCAAGTCAACCAGCGAGTGCCCGGCCAGGAGCGTGAGCATGTGGTCGAAGAAACCGATCCCCGTCGCGATCTCGGCCCGGCCCGTGCCGTCGAGATCGAGCGACAGTCGGATGTCGGTTTCCTTGGTCGTGCGGGTGACAGTGGCGGTGCGGGGCATGCGTGCGGTGGGGTTCGTGGGAGCGGAACTCAAAGAGTTTTCATGATGGCGAGGAAGGCGTCGATCTCGTCGTCGGTGCCGACGGTGATCCGCAGGCCGTCGCCCCAGCCGGAATACTGCATGAAGCGGATCAGAACGTGCTGGGCCTTGAGGGCCTCATAGACCGGCTTGTGGGGCCGCTCGGGGTGGGTGCACCAGACGAAGTTGGCTTGGCTCTCGACCGCATCGTAGCCGAGGGCCCGCATCGCATCGGTCAGCCGGCGCCGCGTGGCTCGCAGCACCCGCTGGTTGTCGGCCAGCCAGGCCCGGTCGTCGATCGCCGCGGTGGCGGCCGCGATCGAGAGGGCATCAGCGTTGTAGGAATCCTTCACCTTACGGAGTTCGGCCACGATCTCGGGGCGGGCCACGGCAAACCCAAACCGGAGGCCCGCCAAGGCATACGACTTCGAAAATGACCGGGTCACAATCACCCGCTCGCATTGCGTGACGAGGTCGAGGCAGTGGGCGTCGGCGAAGTCGCCGTAGGCCTCATCCACGACCAGTGGGCAGGGCAGCCGCGCGGCGAACTCAGCAACGCGATCCGGGGAGACGAGGGTGCCCGACGGGCTGTTGGGATTGGCGAGGAAGGCAAGCTTGAGGCCCGCCCGCGGAGCCGCGAACGCGTCGGAGAGCGACCAATCCCGCTCGTAGCAGACCTCCTCGCAGTGGGCGCCCTGCAAGCCGGCGAGCGTGCGGTAGAGGATGTAACTCGGGGAGGCGATCCGCAGCCACTCCCCTTCCCCAACGAAAGCTCGGACGAGGATCGTGAGCAGGTCATCGGAGCCGTTGCCGCAGATGATCCAGTCGGGATCGACGCCCAGGATCTCGGCCGCCCGCAGCCGGAACACGGTCGCCAGCGGGTCGGGGTATTTCGCGAGCGTGCGGCCCTCGGCCGTGGCCGCGATCGCCCGGGCGACGGCCGGCGAGGGAGCGTAGGGATTCTCGTTGGTGTTGAGCTTGATCCACTTGCCCGACTGCGGTTGCTCGCCCGGCACGTAGCCGGCGAGCCCCGCGATCGCGGGGCGGACAAGGCTGGCGGCGGCGGCCGCGGGAGTGGTCATGAGATCGCCTGACGATGGATGCTAAGAGTCTACCTCACGCGTGGCGGCCAGCCGCCGAACCGCCATGACCGCCATGACCGCCATGACAGCCATGACAGCCATGACCGCCATGACCGCCATGACCCGCAGAGCCGGCACGCGGGCGAAGCCCGCCTGGCCTTCTCCCGCGCGACAGGTCCCGCTCACACAACAC
>Ga0247837_1010908_pt1 | contig 10145 bp, 9 predicted proteins | sample LaCtaG_2_FD_187115 | JGI IMG/M metagenome (GOLD analysis project Ga0247837, IMG submission 187115) | Freshwater microbial communities from meromictic Lake La Cruz, Castile-La Mancha, Spain - LaCruzMarch2015_14.5m | ecosystem: Environmental > Aquatic > Freshwater > Lake | place: Spain: Castile-La... | reverse complement strand
TGCCAGGAGGGGACGTGGTGCTGGACGGGCGTCCTGAACACCTGTCCCGGAAACAGCAACTCGTCGCGGAGATCCAGCTACCCCACGGATTGTCTGTGCAACCCGGGGTACTTTGGACAGGACGGCGACGCTTGCAGCCCGTGCATGCCCGGCATGGTGAAATCAACGCGGGGGAACGCCAGTTGCGAGTCGTGTGTGGATGGGGACACGTACCAGCCTGAGTTTGCGGCCACCGAGTGCCTGTCGTGCGCCAGATGCCCAGACGCCCAGTACGCCTCCGTGTTGTGCAGCGTGTCGGGGAATGCTGCCTGCTCGGATTGTCCCGACGATCACTACTGCAGGAACGATGCGAAGGATGCGTGCCCGTACCCCAGTGTGAGCCACAACGCGACCACATACTTGGATTGCCGGTGCAGCGAGGGCTCATTCGGGCAGGTGCTGAGCCCCACGCAGGCGCAGTGTGATAGCTGCCCTGTCGGCGCGTTTTGTCCGGCGGTTGTGACGACCTGCTCGTGCTGATTGGAGTACAAAAATAATAAAGCGTTGTGCATTCAAACGCGGCGAGCATGAGCGGTCTGTGCATGCAGGTTATGCATCGGGTGACGACGTCGTTCTGCCTGTCGCTGGTGAATGTGATGGACAGACTTACGAATGACTACATGCATCCCGTTGAGGGGTTTTGCTTGGCGATACTGGTGTTCATACTGGCGGAGATCGGGGACTTTCTGTGCGGGGGCATTATCCGGTTTAAACTGTTCAAGCGCGTGTGTCTGCTGTACTGCAATCAGAGGGCGCGGACGCTGGTGGCGGTTGGGGATACGGAGGCGGTGGCGATTGCGAACCTGTTTCTTGCGATTGCGATTGCAGTGCTGCTGATGGTGGTGCAGGAGAATGGGTATGGGACGAGCGCCGACCTGAGCATGCTGCTGATGGGGATGATGTATTTGTACGGGGATATGTTTGATTTTTTGCTGGAGTACGGCACGTTTACGGTGACCGTGTGCGCGTTTGCGCTGAGTTTCTGGTTAGAGTCGTGCAGCACGCCGCCCGCGGACAAGATATACGCGTTCGTGTGGAATCTGGCCCAGTTTGTAAGCACGAATTTATTACACACGGGGATACTGATCATGGTCCAGTCGACGCTGGAGCTTGAGGTGCTGGAGTGCATGGCGATCAGCGCGATCTTGCCGCTGGTGCTGCCGTCGATGCAGTCGTATCTCACGTACTTGGCGGCCCAGCGGCTGATGGTGCTCATTCCTGGTTACGGGCCGCTGTTTTTCTGCGTGGTGGTGATTATTTCCATGTCGTCGTCGTGGGTCCCGGTGTCCAGCAAAGGGTGGTTTTCGGAGCTGTGCTTCCTGTATGTCGCCATGTGCGTTGGTCCGCTGGTGCGGCTTGTTCCTCCTCCGGGAATAGTGTTTGTGGTGGTTTTGCTGCATTACGTGGACTTCATGCTGGCGACTGTGTTTGAAAAGAAGCGAGATTAAAATACATGCTTTTGCCGATGCGGTGCTCGAGGTACTGTCGGCTGGCCGTTCTGTCGCACTCGAACCACTCGATCATGAGCTGGGTCTCCATCGCTTCCTGCTGCATCGCGGCATCGCCGTCGCTTGAGTACCATGCCGGGAGTTGGTCTGATTCGTATTCATTGCATTCGAACATGGCGTGTGAGTGATGGCTGCTGTGGAATTTTGTGTGGGCGTTGGTTTTATTTATTTTTTTAACGGGGTGCAAAAAAAACGCGTACCATCTCATTTTAGCGAGCTGTGGAAGCACTTGCTGGAAATAGGGATGTCCGGGCCGCTGCAGGTCCCGAAGGAGTGGAGCAATCTGAAGCGGGCCCGGGCCGGCGGAGCCAAGGTGAGGGACGTGGCAAAAAAACGATTCAGGTCTGATGCGATGGTTTCCAATAACAGCGCCGATTCTGCGGAGGACATTTGCCGCGCGGTGTGTCATAATTTGAGCAAGTGCGAAGAGGTCGATTACGAGCTGGACTTCTCCGACATCCTGTCGCATATTGATTACAAGGGTGTGCTGGAGGGTCTGTTTGGCGGATGTGGCATGGACGTGGATGTGCCCGTTATTTCAAAGACCTATGAAGAGTCGTATTTGCGCGAGCCCATGGCAGATGAACGAAAATGCGTGATGGGCACCGGTTGCGAGGCCATGTTCATAGACAAGACCAAGCCATTCATCGCCGTGGAGTTTCCCCTGCCCGGACGCGTCGTCGAAACGCCCCAGATGTGTGTGTTATGCTCCAGGAAGCACACGCAGCGGCTGTTTTATGACTACGTGCACCGGGCCACGCCGTCGTCGTGCACTGGCGTTATCCAGCGGTATGGCGTGCTGTGTGACATGCCGGGGGAGTATCGGAAGGGCGTGTGCCTGATCATGCCGCCGCATGGGCCGGTCCACTGCATGCCGTATCCGTCGGTGCAGTATGCTCGAAATCACTTCACCGTGAACGTCCGGTGCATGACCCACTACTTGAAGCAATCGGATTCGTTGGGTTTTCAGAAGCCCCCGGCAATGTCATCGGGACCCTCAAGTGCTTGAGTCCTGTGTTCGGGGGCGATAATGACGTTACCAGCGAAGACAGGAAGGGGTCTTCAATACAGGAGCACATTGCGAACCTGCACTCCAGACTGAAGGAAGATTTTTCGGTCAGGGGTCGGCTGGACTGCTATCTGTTGGCAATCGACTTTAATCGCCGCGCGCCGCTGGAGTGGATGGTGCTGAGCTGCGTTGACACGTACCACTACTGGAATCTGCCGGACATCATCGGGGTGCTGAGGCAGACTATCATAGGGCTGTGTCCTTCTCACTACATTCAGAAGCTCTTCAACATGTTCCTCTGCGGGAAGCGGTATCGTCGGCTGATATCCACGAACGACATGAGCTGCCAGCTATCCGCGGCGATGGTGAATATTCTGCACGGACTGATGCTGGGGCTGTACCCGTTCAACGAGCGGCGGCTTGATCTGGAGAAGCGGGCGTGGCTGGCGGGCAGGCTCAGAGACATCCTGGTGAGTGGTAACCACGTGCAGTTTATCACATTGCATCCGCAGCTGATGTGCCTTGCGCTGATCGAGTACATCGTGAACGTGGTGGATGATTTCTGTCCGGTGGAATGGGGCCTGATCGGGGTGTCGTCCAGCGGCAAGTCACAGTGCCTGTCCACGTGCGAAGCGTTTCGCGAGGGGGTCGTGGCCATGGCGGTGGACCGCGTTGATTCGGTGGATGCGTTTTGGACGCGGCTGGAGAGCGAAGCAGGCAGCTCGGTCAATACGCTGGTGAAGTTCTTCAAATCAGCCATTTTTTACCAGCATCACGTGAGATCTTCGTCCGCCGGCTCCGCCGAGTTCCTGCCCATGGCAATAACATCAAGGGTGATACAGAACAGTGCTTCGCTTTTTGGCCAGCTCAAGGCCGCGTATCCCGCGATTTCGTACCGGCAGGCCGAGGCGCTGGAAGACATCTGGACCACCGTGTACATGCGACGGCTGCCGGCGTACACGACGCTGAAACAGATGAACATATTGGAGAAGGCGTCTATATGCGATTACCGCGAGCGGGAGATGTACACGTTTCCGATCTGTCTGGCGTGCTGTCTGCGGCGGGTGGACGTGCTCAAGGGCATGTTTCGGTACGACTGTGTTTCGGCCGAGCTGGTCTGCAACGAGTGTATGACGCAGGCAAACGTGGTGCATGTGAATCTGCTGGGAAGGGTGCTGTACGTGCGTGACCGGGCGATCGTGCTGTGCGACAAGTGTCTGCGTCCGAAGTGCTGGGACCATCAGTGTGGCTGCAGTTGCGTGGACGCGGCCGCGGAGGCGTGTTGCTTCATGTGCGACAATCACAACGTGTTTGCGTCCAAGGACATCGTGGATTTGGACAGGTTGCAGATGCAGACGGTGTCGTTCTGCTACAAGCACGCGATCAGCTGCGTGTTGTCGGAGAATACGGTGTATGATTTGCACAGCCTTCAGGATGAGATGAGGGGGCGGACGTTTCGGTTTTCATTGGTGTGATTAAAATGTGAAAATCAAAAACACGAACCAGCTTGTTGGCGATGCAAAACACGTTGGAATCGTTCGCGTACGTGGCCGCTATCGTGCGGAGCCGCGCTTCAAGGTAGTCGAGCAGCGAGTATACGTCGCAGCATGATATCAACACCGATATGGACCCTGTGATTCGAAGCCGTACGCACTCGTAGATGGCCGCATTGAGTCGGTCTTGGCTGGGAGCGCGTGCCAAGGTGAGCATGTGCTTTATAATCATTGCGGATGCTTATATGGTCAGCATGTGCATGCCAGCTTGACTCCGACGCAGAATTGGCCCGTTGGGCACTCGGAGCACTCGGCGGTGGATGGATTGGACACTGTTCCAATAAAGCCATCGGAACATCGGCAGTCAAGAAAGGATGAGCTGTTGGCCTGGCTTATGGTGCCTTGGGGGCATGCGATCTGTTGGACGCCGTCGCAGAAATAATCAGGGGGGCAGATTGCGCAGACGGTATCAGAGGCTGGCGTGCATGCGTTCAAGACGTATTGGCCTTCCGGGCAGGTCGAGCACACGTCGCACGTTCGGGTGTCGATCAGAAGCGAAAGGGTCGGTGCAATGAGCAGGGCCGCCGCAATAAAACAGAAGGTTTGCATTGTTTGGCCAATTATAAACAATCGCGTTAAAATACTCTTTTTTGTTTTCGTCGAAGTCGGCTGGGCCGCACGAGCGGATGCAGGTGCAAACGATTTCGCCAGAAATAGCAAAATTGGCCAGATGGTGTCAGTATTGATTTGAAAGTTATAAATAAAAAAAAATGTTCACTTGTACTGGGTTGTTTTTGAATTTGTGGTTTCTGTAGAAATTAAAACGTGTACTGGTGCTGTAGAGGTTTTCCAATAAATACGACAGAAACCTTTGCTCGGTCCACAGCAGCATGTCAAACTCATCGCGGAAAAGAGGACGCCGAAATGCAAACAGTGCTGCTTCCGATCCATTTGCAGCGGATGATGATGCGAGCGAAGTGCAGGTGATGCCACCACCATACGGGGCGCAGGTGACCATTCCAACTGTTCCAGCGTCGCTTGGCCGGGGTGTATCGTACGGGCAGGTGCTGGGAGGCACTGCAACTGTTGTGACGCCGCCGCCGCATTCTGGAGGATATGGGCTCGGCACGTTTGCGAACCCGCTCGAGATGCAGCAGATGGAGATTCCGTTGACCGGGGACACCCTGGAAGTCTTTGGGTTGGAGGATTTGGAGCATCAGCAGGCGGTGTGGCGCGTACTGCAGCAGGCGTTTCGGGATGGCAGCGCGATGATGCGATATTCAATCAAGGTGTTTTGCGAGGGGCTTGAATTCTCTGTGGCTAAAGTGGCTATGGATATGGGCGAGAGCGTTGCCAGAGCTGAAAATGAGCTGAGAACCGAACATGCTGCCAAGGTGGCGGACCTGGAGGCGCAACTCGCTGCGCGCAATGAGGAGATCGACGTGTTGAAGAACGAGCGGAATGCGGAGGCGACAAAGGCGAGCCGGCTTTCGGAGCAGGTTGACATGTTTTCTGTGAATGAGGCAGCACTCCGGAACGACCTCGATGAAGAGAAGAGATCGCTTCAGGCCAAGGAGGTAGAAGCGCGGAACTTGCGGACGGAGGTGGATGCCTTGAAGACTACGAATGCCGAGTTGCAAACAGCCAACGATAAGGCGTCTTTGGAGTTGGATCTGCACAAGGCTCACATTGGCAGGCTTAAAGCAGACATCGAGAGTGCCATGACGGCGCAAGAGGAGGCGTCCAGGCTAATTGCCAAACAGCGAGAAGAGAACGCACGGTTGAAGGCTATCACGGATCGCACGTCCGAGTTTGTCGACAGCATTCGTGTCATGTGTCAAAACGGGGGGCCGTTCTTCAATTACGTCACAGGCAGTTCGGTCGAGTGCCCTGTGCTGTGTAACTCAGGGGCGGTCATTCCGTTCAAAGCGCTGCTGGAGACGTGGACGGCGACGGACGGGTACCTGGATGGCAGTGCTGGGCGGAGCTTCAGCTGTGCAAACACCGGCTTCATATCAACGAGCATCGCCCAGCGGACGCACGTGGAGCTCGTGTATTATATCAGCCGAACGATTGGGGTGTGCAAGAAGCAGCTGCCGTGCGTCGTGGAGTACTTGGCTGCGTCGGAATGGGTGACTATGCCGCTGTACGACACGCTGGAGGTCATGGCTCGCGTGTGCAGGATCTATCGCCGCGGGAGCGTCAGCGCGGAGGACACGCTTATGCTGAATGGCCAGCTGATTTTTTCGTTCGTGATGCAAACCGACGAGAATGATTCGAGGAAGCTGATGATTTCGATTCAGGCATACGGAGGAGGAGACAACTACGAGGGAAGGATTCGGATGACGGACGAGCAGTGGAACCCGTTTCCGGGCATGATGTTTAGGGACTGAGTTCCCGGTGTATCAATAAAGTGTGTGTGCTATATATCGGTGTGGGCTCTGCTTTGAATGTGAATGAGGGTGTTGTTATATTTACTTGTGTGCTGTGCGATGCCTTTGCTGTGCGCTAGTCAACAACCGAGCGACTCCAGTGGTCTGGGTACGATACATGGGTTCTTAAAGACGGCGTACGCGCGGATTGAGGACGCGGACACGAAGTCTCTGGCAATCGGTATGCACGAGTCATACAGGGCTCTGTGCAAACGGTTTGGTGCGCGCGTGGTCGGCTATGAATTGCGCAAGATGTTCGAGTCACAGCGCGCGGACTTGGAGATAAGCGTGTACCGATTGAAAAAGGTCGGGGTTTTATTGAGACGCCTGCAGGAAGAGGCGGACGACGACGACGACGACGACGGGGACGACTTGCAGATGCATCAGCTTCGGATGCGCAGGATGCGAACCAGCGTGTAATTACTTTGTTACAAACGTGAGTCCTGGAAATACACCGGGTTCTGCCACAATCTTGAGATGGTGAACTTTCGGCGGCGTGGCGGTCGGTATGTTGAAACCGTATTCGCACGCCATGTGGTACGAAGCAGGTTCGGATGCCTTGTTCTTGATCAGCTTCGCGTGGAAGTACCGCTGCCCTTGATATAGCAGTATCCGCTCCTCTGGTTCCTTCTCCCGAGCCCGATACATTTTGCACATTGTTGAAATGACCCGAAGCTGCTCAAAAAAAAGGACGTCATGGTACGGGTCGTTGCCCTGCCTGATGTATATGCTGACAGGGGCTTTTAAAGTGATGCCCATGTCCTTGGCGATCTTTCGAATGAGGGTGAGGTATTCCGCCGAGGCGATGGAATTGTCTCCTCCCGACACCTTGCATCGAAATGTTGCGTGGACCTCTCCTTGAAAGTCGCCCGGACGGTTCAGCCACTCGTCGATAATTTCTCTGATCGGCATCAGGTACCCGGAGCGTGTTGGGATTGGGCACACCATGTACGTGTTGCTGGCGGCCACGTAGAACGAGGACATGCTGCGTAAGAGGCGCTCTTGCAGGACCTCCTGCTTTTGCAAGGTAGACTGCATGCCGTCCATAATGGCGGACGTTTCGTCGAAAATTGAGCGGTACGCGCGCACACAACTTATGGCCTCTTCGGAGATGGTAACCGCCATGGCGCGGTGCAGTTCCTTTTCGTCGATCAATTTTCTTGCATTGGAGTTCATTGTTGAGAGCCTTCCCTGGAACTCCGCGTTCTTGTTTTCAGCATCTTTTTGGAGCTTGGCGATCTCGCGCTGGAGAGTGGCGCACTCGTTTGTTTTGGCTTGGATGGCTTCGCCCAGACCCTTCTGATCAGAGTCTTTGGACACCTTTTGTTTTTTGGCTTTTAGCTGCTGAATTTCCGCGTCTTTTTCGCTGATGATCTTTTTGAGAGCAGACACCTCGTTGAGATCGGCGGAAGGTGCCCGCTGCAGAAGCTGCTGATTTTCGAGGAGCAGGTGCTCGGTCTGCGTGATCTTTCGCTTCATTGCTCCGTTCAGCTCTTGTAACGAGTAAATCCGGTCCTCGGCAAGAATTGGGAACCATGAGTTGAGCATCACGGCGAGGATGTGCTGGCTTTTGGCGTTGGCCACGCCCAGTTTTGACAGTGTCTCCGTGTCAAACACTTGCGGGTCCGGTGGAAGCTCCATTCTGTTGCGCAACCTCTCGTGCACGCAAGGGGTTTTAACCAAAATAGATCAATTATTTGAGACGTCTTTTTTTAGCAACTTGAACCGTCGCGAAACATGGTTCGCACAGCCCCGCAATCATGGCGGTGGCAGTAGACACTGGGCGGAAGAGTTGCTGCCGCATGGTGACGACGGCGGAGCAGTGCAGGCACTTGCGGGAACATCTCCAGCAAATGTGTTTTTCGTTCAAGGTGGTGTTGAGCTGGCCTTTGCAACGGGCGTGAAGCAGGCTGCTGTCGAAGGGTTTGAGTTTCTTTCGGTCTGCCCATTCGCCACAGACACAGCAGTCGGCCACGTCCTCAGCGGCGTTGGCAGGCATGTGTGGCGTGGTGTGATGCGCAAGCAATGTCGGATGTATTTATAACACCGGTTTCGTCATTGTGACACGTCTTTTTTTTTACTCGTCGTCTTCGTCTTCAATAGTAAAAAAACTTTTTACGTACGTCTCCGCCTGCGCCGCGTCTGGGCATTGCACCGTTTCAGGGGACGCGGGGCCTTTGAAAAAAGCACAGAACGGGTTGGTGTGCGGGAAGATGTATCCTTGCAGCAGCCGGCACTTTGCCGTGTTCACAATCATAAAGAAACGGCCTTCGCGCACGATGCTGAGGTCGAACTTTAGGCATGTCTCCTTCAGGTCGCCGAACCGCTTGAACACCGCCTCGCACATGGTGGGCTCGTTTATGTTTTCAGGGGGCTCGTATGAATCGACGTCTGTCGTGTTTCTGAGTTCGTAGTGCTTGGTAAACTCGCGTATGTCATCAAACGGGGGGACGGGCGACTGGAGGTGGGTGTTCTGTTTAAACACGTGCTGCGTGAACAAGCATGCCCGCCGTGTGTCTATCGCGTATATGAATGGTTTGGACTGCATGGTTGGCGTGTGCCGGCTCAGACTTATATGCTTGTACTATGCAAGAATGGAAATGGCAAGTCAGCATACATAACGATGCCGGAATCATGCGTGGGACGGAATGCGCTTGGACTGTGGCAGGCATGGCATGGGGCATGATCTGAGCGAGCTCGCGTCTGGCATCGGTGGCGTGGAATTGGCAAACGCCGGCATCCGACCGTGTCGTGCGCTATGCACCCACCGGAAATTTGCGGCCGACCCGTGCCCGTCGGCTGTGCAGGGCAGGGACGCAACGTACTGGCACCAAGTGTCGGTGACGCTTTGCGGGGAGAATGAACTGTTGCGAAGGGAGCTCGACATGAAGGCCGATTCGTACCGAGTCCTGCAGGAACTGCACGTGCGGTTGTCGTCTGCCTACCAGGGCCTGAACGCCATGATTGCCGCGGTGCGCAGAGACAACGTAATTTTGAAAAACAGAGTGACGCCCGGTAAGCAGTTTGTGTCGATTCCGTCAAATACACAGGGTAAAGACGCGGTGTTTTGGCATCAGTGCGCCAGGACGCTGCAGCGACAGTACCAGGAAGTGTCCACCCAGCTCCTGGAAGTGTGCGCAAAGCTGTCGGAATGCGAAGGAAACTGATATTTATTTTTAAATGGTTTTAATTTGTGGACGTGGCCGTCCAACGATGCAATGGAGTTCCATCACCAAGCGGATGCAGGGGCTTGTTCAGTCCAAAATTGAGCACGGTATCACTGATCCACAATTGACTCATCCGGCCGTTGATTCGATATGCATTCGGGAGCTGGTTGTTACCCGCATGCTGCGGTGTGTTGACACCCTAACCTTGCAGTGCATGATTCTAGATTACGGCGTTATGTTGGCGAATGAGACGGGGAAGATTTATTGTCGCGTGCAGTCTGTGCGACACAAAATTATGGACCCTGCCCTGGACGTGAAGTCGCTGGGGGATATGCTGCACGATGTCATAACCATGGAGATGGAGCTGGTGGACATGCTGGCCAAGCGGGCGAGTTTATTTAACTGGAACGACCTTGTAGCTGAAAGAGAGATCGCTGGGCATCTGGATGGCTGAGTTCACCGTGGTCATGATCTCAAGCGTTGGGATGACAAGCTTG
>Ga0247837_1010905_pt1 | contig 10149 bp, 9 predicted proteins | sample LaCtaG_2_FD_187115 | JGI IMG/M metagenome (GOLD analysis project Ga0247837, IMG submission 187115) | Freshwater microbial communities from meromictic Lake La Cruz, Castile-La Mancha, Spain - LaCruzMarch2015_14.5m | ecosystem: Environmental > Aquatic > Freshwater > Lake | place: Spain: Castile-La... | reverse complement strand
CCGCCTCGAACCTTGAGGTCTTGAACTCGGTGTTGAAATTGATGAGCTGTTCCGTGTTGTACGTCTCGATGGCGCTCTCGACTGCGGCCTGGATGTCTGCTGCAGACAGTGCAGTCTGAGCGCCCGTGAACGATACCGCAGCATCAACGCCAATGTAGAGGTAGTCTGGATCGACCACCACCGGGGTGATGCCGATCGTGCACTTATTTCTTATGAAGGTCTCTATCTCGTTCTTCTGTGTCTGAGAGACCGCCTCTCCTGTAAACGTGATTGGTGCTATAAAGACCTGACCGAAGCTTGGCGTGCCGTTCCTCTGATCACCTCCGTACACATGCACGCCCTTTATGAACTGAAACTCCTGCGTGATGAGTGTCTCAAAGTCACTGGTAGTTATTGCCCTCTCCTGGGCCTGGTAATATCTGGGAGCCCTGGTCCTTATTTCCTCGATGGACTCTGCCTCACCACCGCCGAAGCTTGGATTAACAGTGGATATAACAGGTATCACCGCCGAACCGACCCCATTGACAGCCCCTAGGTTGTCAGCAAGAATAAAGTTGGTGCACTCGTTCCCTGAGGCTCCTGCACTGATGCGATATGTGCACTGAACTATTGAGCCGTCTTTGGGCTTTCTTCCTAGAACGCCGTCACCGAACACGACCTCGTATCTGGTGTCCTCTGTAGCTTGTAGGAAATACACATTACTGCTTGAATTGATCCCATAAAGTGTGGTGGCCTTTGTAGGTTGAATCACTGTTTGACCGTTGTCTTCAACAACAGATACTCTCAAACTGTCTGTGTCAACCGTATTATTGGTCAAAATAAACCTTTGGTTCTGAACAGAGTAATCAAATATAAATGTATCCACAGTTATAACACCGTTATAGACAGATACGTTATTGGCAGTAAAAAAACCATTGGACGGATAAAGCACAATAGATTCATCCGTTACAAACTGAAAGGTGCCTCTAGAATTCCTACCTGAGAACCTGGTATTTTCCGGTATAGAGAACGATTGAAGTCCTGACTGTGGAAACCTCAGATTCAGCACAGCACGAGATGACTTGGTAGACCTCGGGGTGTAGTTGAGGGCCTTTGATATAGAGATGACAGAGTTCCTCAACTGTGCCGAGTCCAGAAACATCTCGGATGCCACCATGTTCAGGTAGAACGCATTGAGGTGCGTGTTGTACGACAAGATGTCCAACAGTACGGACATGTTGGACCCATCAAAGTCATAGTCGGAGAACTGAGCTTGACCCTTCAGATAAGCCTTGAGCTGATTTTTAAGTGTGTCAAAGTCTAGATTTACCAAACTTATCGAATTGTTTGCCATTATCGCACTCTTCTTAGTATGATGTCAAGGCTCTGGGGTTGCATACTATTTATTATAGAAAATATGATGTTGATTCCAATGGTTGACCCATTGGACTGAGGAATTACCTCTACTCTCAGCACTGATGCTCGAGGCTCATTGAACTCAATGGTCCTTCTGATACTGGACTCTAATTCGTCCTCCATGAACGCATCATTGGGTTCAAATAAAGATCTATTTACATTAGAGCCTATGTTTGGTTGAAACAGACGCTCGTTGTAATTTGTTAGAACTAAGTTTTTGATCGACTGTCTGATTGCTGTGTCGTTTCGAAGCCTTGTCAAGTCTTTTGTAATCGGGTGTGGTGTCAGATCACTCAAAAAGTCCGAAAAGAGATCCGGGACCTTCTGAAGCTGTGTGAACCTGTCTGCTCTTGTCGTCATCTGATTCCTCAGTCGTTAAGTCTGATTTGCGTGCCGTTGATGTAGACTACTCCAGATGCATCAATTGTAACTGGACCACCAGATGTCTGAATGGTTATTGATCCTGATGCAGTGATTGATAAGTCCTGACCCGCTTCTATGTTGACGTTCTGTCGGGCCTTCACGTTGAAGTTCTCACACTGGACCGTAAGATCATTCTGTGTAGACAATTCAAAGTTTCTACCGGTTGCAAACCAATCTTCTGCTATGATGTCAGTTTTTGTTCCCTTGACATCAGAGACAATGGCGCCCTCAACCTCTAGATACGCGTCACCACGGACGGACGTAGTTGAGTTACCGTTGATGCTTTCAAACCGATCCTTTTCGGTGTGTAACTGTCTTATTCCGCCCACACCGTCCACCAAATCACCGCCCACACCTGTGGTCTTGTTTGTTCCAACAGCCTCGTACGACGACTTATCCACGTTGAAGGTGTATGTCCCACCGATCTTTATGTCCGCATGAGAGTCCACCGTCATGGTAAACGTGTTCTTAAAGTAGTTGTAGACCTTCTCTACTACTGTATGGATCCATCTTCCAGTCTTTTCTATCTCGACATATGTTCCGGTGGTGTGAGCCACCTTAAGGCTCTCGTTCCCTGGAGCATCGTTGACGTGAAACTCGTGACCACCTCTAGTGATTGTGGCCATGTTGTACGGGTACTCTGTTTCAAATGTCGATTGTGGGTGTCGACGATTGTCATTGTCTGACATACTAAACGCTCCTGAACGCGTTTTCCATCTGTGCTCTTCTTATAGCAAGGACGGATTGAGCTTGAGTAAACCTCTGCACGGATTGATTTATTGCTCCTGCATCAGAAAGAACGGATATCGAGATGCTTGGGTTAAACAGACCCTGTATGCTAGCAAAGATTGCAGGGATTAGTCTTGCAGCGCTCGTAATGATCTGAACAGGATCTCCACTGCCTAACACATTTCTTAGGGCTGAGACCTGAGCAATCCCAGTCGCTTGAGTAAGAATTCCCTCAAGATTAGATGTATCTAATTGACCTGTTCTAATTGAGTTTAATAGACTACTTTTGACAGCACCGCTAACATCAAAGCTAGAGTGCTGTACCGCTGACACGTAGTTGGGTTGTCCGTTACGGAGTGTAAACACTGGACTACCCTGTCTCGTTGGGTCGTTCCACCTTATGTAGCCTGGATACGGATCTCTATCAAAGGAGTAATATTCCTGCACGTACCCAGTTGGCGCCGTAACTATCACGGAGACAGGACGAAACAGTTCGGTTGGAGCCCTGGAACGGATCTCTTGCTCTGTATAGCCAAGTCTTCTGCGGAGCGTCTGTGGAGAGTTTGCACCGCGCTGAATGGCAGTTTGGATATTGGCATACGATCGGGCCAGGGCCCTGGTGCCTGTTGCCATGGAGTTCAGGGCCGCCGGTGCACCGCATATGCCGCCCGATCTTAAAGCATCAAACGCGGATCCAAAATTGGCCAGGGCAGAGGACGCCTGATCTATTGCGCGAAGGACACTGTTGATTCCAAGTGACTCCATCAACTCTAGTAAAGTCCTTGTCAGGGCATCGGACACCATATTGATGAATCCAGCAGCAATTGATCCTAGATCAATCGAGATGCTTATGCTTGTGGCTGCGGGAGGAAAGCACTGCAGGGACGATATGGCGTTTCTGGGGTCAACTTGCCTTAACAGCTGTAAGACATCTCCCTCTTCAGGATCACCCGATGCGGTTGTCGGTGTATCAGCATACTGCATTCCATCCTCAACGGCAATTGTTACAACCTCACCAGCAGAGATCGGCACCTCTACAATCTCCGCTTCTCCACCGTCCACTTCTGAAATGGATATCCTATCACCCGCAAGGGCGGTATATGGATTGTTCGGGCTGTTTTGTGCTGCACCAGGAATGCTACCGAGCTCGGTGTTAATTGCAGGTGCTCCGTTTTCGGTCTGACCCTCAATGGGTGATCCTGCTCGACCGACAGTTCCTATGACTACCGGTAACTGTTGGTCGCGATCCAGCCAGTTCCCCATAACCCTAGAGCCGACAACCAGACCAACCGGTGCTGTGCCGATTCGGCCGATGCCAGCAGAGGTCACGGGCTGCAGGACCTGCGCCCACGGAAGATCCTCGGATGGAATATTGACCGTGTCATCATGGCGACCGAATACTCGGACCTGAACCCTACCGGATCTATGTGGGTCCATGACGTTTGTGACTATTCCTATCCAAACCGGCGGAATAGAAGTGGACTCACCAAAGTTGCGTTCGGTCATTACAGAGCTTCCTCATATCTACCCTTGACACCTTCGATCGAGCACGTGTATCTAGGTCTGTCAGTCGGCGGTCCTATTCTATGATGTATTCTGGTAACAAGCACCTTGCCTGTCATTAACGGGTCTTCCACGCCAGAGGTCGTAAAAGAGTTTCTGTTCGGCAAGGTGCAGTTTATTGTCACGCCCGCAGTCAGCACCGTATCCCCTATGACCTTCAGTCTAAGTGAGTTTTGCATCAGTAGGGCTATGAGAGCTTGTGTGTCTGGCGTGGACTCTGGAATGAACGTCTCTGGTCTCTGTGAGATATCTACTGGAATCATTGACTGCGGTGGTGTGTCCGACGTAAAGTACTTATTTTGAAACGATGCGGAGTCCAAGTTGCCCTTGCCGCCTACCGCAGCAAATGTAGACTCGCTTGTGTCCACGTTCTTAGTCTCAAACTGCCAAGTAGTAAAGTTAAACGTAACTATCCTTCTCGGTCCGCCGTAAGCAATCCTGTCTGTAGAGCTGAACTGATTGGGAATCTTGAAGGCAAGGATGTTATCGTCACCCCTGGCCCTAATGTTGGTGTTGATGGCATCAGACATCTGGAAGTCCTTGACCGTCGGTTCGCCGAACAGCTTTTCAAGGCTCACAAAATTGAATGTCTGCTGCTCGTTGCGCCTGTTCTCAAAGAACACGTAGAAAGACGACCTCTCGTCTGCTGATACCGAGCGCTTCTTGACCATGTTGATGGCGTCATAGGGATTTCGATTTGGCACCAGCACCTTTTGAGGCGCCTTGGTGGCTTCAATCTCGATGGGCTTTTGGCTCTTCAAGTAGTTATAGTGGATATCCTCGACTATCTCTGAGCAGAGCTTATTGTAGCTCTTCTGCACAAAGTTGGTCTTGGCGTACATTGCCTCTTCGGACACGCACTTCAGAGTATAGGTCTTGCCCTTCTGTGCGCCCACACTTTCAAGTTCACCTAGCTCGTGCAGGGCAAACGTGTACGGTGCGGTCTGAGATCCCATGACGTATATCTCAAACTGCACGAGCTCGTCACCGACAAGCCTGGCCTGCCCAAGCAAGTCGTTCATGTCGATCACCTGTATGTCACAGACCATACCCGGTGTGAATACGCTCTCGTAGATAGAGGCAGACACGAACGAAGACTTGAGGTCAATCGTAGCCCTTTCGGACACGATCTGCAGATTGACTATCTCTACATCGCCTAACCTATAGTTACTGTCTGACATGCTACCTCAAAAGGTTCTTGAGCTCTCTGGCCGCATTGGGCGCAAACTGGCTCTTCAGGACTAGTATGGACCTATTTTGTTCGTTGACTTCGTTTTCATATTCGTACTGAAACACAGGGCTCCAGTAAGCAGTCTCGACTGACGGTATGTTGTTGGCGACCGATGTGGCTACTGTGAATACAGAGTTTGCATTGCTCTCGCGACCAGTGAGTCGGCTTGATCCGGTTACTGTGCCCGTGGTGACCACACCCGATAGGTTCTGCAGAATGACTGTGGTGTTGTTCGAGAATGACACCTGACCTGTTCCTGTCTGGGATGGACCAAAGACCACGTCTACAACTTCATCAGACGCAAACAAGGCGCCGTTTGCCACAGTGTATCTGGCTATGGAGTTGGTCTTGATTGTCCAGTCCTCTTTCCTTCTCGTGTACTGCCTGGGGCTGTTGACGATCTGTCCGTTAATGGGAACTGGTTCATAGAACTTTGCCAGAGACGGATCTAGGCCTTCATATGCCGCGGCAGAGATGGTCGGATTTGGATCAGAGTACCAGTTGTTCCTGTAGTACTTCACCTTGGTCATCGCGTTTGCCAGAGAGCCGTACTTCTTGACAATGTATTCGTTGAATGTGGTCGGGTCCAGGTACCAATCATAGTACGGATCTATGACCTGGTTTGACAGATAAATCATCCATGACATGAACTGGTCGCTGTAGTACCTGTCCGCAATCATGTCTGGGCGCTCGCCCTGCGCTATGTCGTAGGGATAGTAGAACAGAGGGTTATTGTAGACACCTGTGAGGAATGCTGCACGCTGCGTAATGTTTTGCACAGTCGTGTTTGCATAGTTGATTGTCTGAAACTTTTCAAAATATCTTTCAAACATCCTAATTTATCCTTTGTTGGTATCAGATGCCGAATAGTCGTCTAAATGTCGGGCCCAATGTTTCAGCACCCGACAATCTACCAGCTTGCAATCCAACTCTTTCTTGATTACGGACCCAATCAGCCTTTGTCCAGATTTCTATTTCTTGAAGATTTATTGTGAATTGAACGGCGGTAGGTGCATTTGTTAAGCGATAAAATGACGGGGCACTTGGGGCAAAGTTTACAGCCACCTCCTTTACCACACAAGGTTTAAACTTGTACAAATAATAATCGTCTGGACTAAAGCTAATTTCAAGTATTTCAGGATATGAAAAAAATACACCACCAGCCGCAGATAGTCCTGGTAAGGAATGATACTTAAATGTTTCGACAATGCTCCTGATCATTTCGGATTCATCGCTATTAATGGGAACAAATCTCCACGAGAATGTATGGGACCTAAAGTCTGGTGACCTGAATAGAACCACCTGAAATGGGTTTGTTGTTATGCCAGATAGGGTAGATGCAAAATTGGCTGCTTGACTGGCACCTGGAACTATGTTTGATAGTGCAGCTTGAGCGCTTGCTACACCAACTCCACTTGCAACAGCAGCTGCTCTCTGAGCAAATGAACCTCCCTCGCCTGATAGACCACCAGCAAGAGCTTCAACTCCTGCACCAGCAACTGAACCTAGATTGTTATTATCATAGTTTACAGATGTTCTTTCCACAAGATTTTCCGGAATTGGAAGCCTTATTTTCATCTCAGGTTGATAGAAAGGCTGTTGATAGATTGAGCGTCTCTTGTATGCGCTAAACTGCATGCTCATGTAAGGAACACCGACCGTGTCTTTAAGATCCAACGGGAATCGTAATGAGTCCTGGAATCTAGCAGCGTCCTGCGATGCTCGATCATATAGGTTTGCAGCATCAGCAGCAGCGCCAATGGCACCGAATCCTAAGGTACCTGTTCTTAATAAACCACCTATTCCAGACATCTGCGCTCTCTATAAATACTCTGTTTCAAGCTATTTATCCTGGACTCAAAAAGTGCCGAAGTACAACCAGGGCTTCTTCAAACCAAAGAACCCACAGAAATACAAGGGTGATCCTACAAACATAGCAAAATATGAACAGTTATTTAGTTTTTAAACCTAATATATCTTTTTCGGTTAATATTGTAAATTTCCATTTTCTGTCTAGACAATACCTTTCAGCAGCGCTCCACTTGGATGAATTGGTTGCCCATGTCATGGCCTCCTTAAGAAATGCTTGCTTGTTTTTACCCTTCGAATGAGAAGGCTGTATAGTCTCACGTGAAGGCTTTACCTCTATCATTAGTGTTTCTATGGATCCTTCCTTGTTTCTAATATTAATAACAAAATCAGGAAAATATCGACGATTTTTGCCAGTGCCGGCATCCTTATAAGGCACGATTATTTCCTCGGATGACCACCAGATAACGTCCATATGGGAATCAAAATACGACATGCATCTTAATTCCAAGGAACTTCTATAGAATATTCTCGTTGGATCACCCTTGTACTTTTGTGGATTTAAAGCTTTAAATTGTCCCTGTAAATATCTTTTAGACATGGAAAATACCTTTTCAATTATTTCCTCAGCCGGAGCTGTTTTTCCACCATCGGTGCATACCAGTTTCCAAGGATGCTTCAAACCATTTTTGTCGGGCATCTTGATCAAGTTTATTAGTCCAACCAAACTTTTCTTTGCGCTGCTCTTTGGTCAATCCGATTGCATTTTCTTTTGTCTTTTTACTAATCTTTTGGCATACAATATCATATTCTCCTGTTATTTTTCTTTGTTTCCATATCTTAGATTGATTAGTTGAAACCTTTGATGTAAATTGATCAAATCTTACTTGATCACATTTTAAAGCAGATCTAAATTTTGATGCACCAATAGAGCGTTTTCTTGATATACATTCAGAAGACGTACAAGTTTCTTTATAGCCATTTCTCAAATCATTAAATTTAGCTTCTTCACCACAGAAAGTGCACTTTCCTTCGGTGGATAATCTAATATAAGTATCGTAATATTGTTTGGATTTGATGCCATGCTTATCTCTAATGTGTTTTGATAACTTTCTGATATCGTAAACACTAGAACTGCATATGGAACAAGAATAAATATTCATAGCTGATGCTCCTTGTAAGCGTTAGAGTCAGTGGAGTTCCGAGGCTCGCGACTGACATCTTTATTTATAGGAAATAAACGTTTGGCGTCTTACATCTTTCAGAAGATTGCAAAATACGGCAAGGCCGATGGGATAGACCAGTCCGTTCGTCAGAGAGACGCAAGGACCTGGTTCCGTAACCAAGCGCTTTCTGTAAGCAATGTCAACCGCAACAAGTTGATGCAGGACCCAGATGCGGACAACCTGCACGGACTGATAGACTCCAAGTCCATCGGCAGCATGTACTCGTTCTTCTATGACCCAAAGAACAAAAAGACTCTACCCTACTACGACATGTTTCCGCTAGTGTTCGTGATCGGACCAAAGCCGGGTGGATTCCTCGGGATCAACCTGCACTATCTACCGCCGGTGCTGAGAGCAAAGCTCATGGACCAACTCTACACCATCACGAACAACAAGAGGTTCGACAACAGCACCAAGCTAGTGGTCAGTTACGAACTACTGAATAAGGCTGCAAGGTTTAGGTACTTCGAGCCCTGCGTAAAGCACTATCTGTTCGACCACGTGAAGTCAAAGTTTTTAAGAGTAGAGCCGAAGTTTTGGGACACGGCACTCATGCTACCGACCGAAAAATTTGTCGGCGCCGACACCGACACCGTGTGGAACAAGTCTAGGAGCCAAGTGGTCTAATGGCATTCAACATACAGAACTTTGCGGACAATCTGGCTGCATACGGTAGTTTACAGACAAACAAGTTTGATATTAGAATACCATTACCTGCAACCTTGGTTGGTGTTATAGCTCCGGAACTTCTTTCATTTAGAGCAGATAGAGTAGATATGCCCGGTCTGCTTTTTGATTCTGTAGATGCCAGACGCTACGGTGTAGGACCTGTAATTAAGACTCCATCAAATAAATCTAGATTTAATGAAGTTTCAATTAGTTTTATTGAAACTGGTTCTGGTGAAATACACAGAACATTTTACGACTGGTTACAGAGTATTGTTGATTTTGGTGGATCAGGTGGCCCTTTATCTAGATCCCCTACATTTCTTACTGGATACAAGAGAGATTATGCAGTTGGTATGCAGATTAAGGTTTATAACAATTCCGGAACTCGACAATCAGCAAGCGGAAGAGGTCCTATTATGGAACTCAATATGATTGATGCATTTCCAATTAGTTTAGGTGACAACAATCTTTCCTGGTCTAATAACAACGAACTGTTTAGAACCACTGTTGTTTTTGCGTATACATATCACCAATTGGTGTACGGTACTGAAGTATAATTTTTAATGGAGAATAGATCATGCCACTACCTAAAGTAAAGCACCCCATCTACGAATTTAAGGTTCCATCCACCGGCAAGAAGGAGTCCTTCAGACCGTTTCTGGTCAAGGAGGAAAAGATCTTGCTTATGGCAAAGTCATCTGAGGACCCTGCTGACTCACTCAGAGCCGTCAAGCAGATCGTAAACAACTGTGCCATCAACAATGCATTCGATGTCGACAAGCTTCCGATCTTCGACCTTGAGTACCTGTTCCTTCAACTGAGAGCGGTGTCTGTCAGTAATATTGTCACGGTCTCGTACAGGGACAATGAGGATCAGAAGGTCTATGACTTCTCGATCGACCTCAAGGATATCCAGGTCAAGTTCCCGGAGAACTCCGAACCCGTGATCAAGGTTACGGACGACATGGGTCTGGTGATGAGGTGGCCCGCTGCGTCACTGCTTGACGACAAAAACTACTTTAAGGTCGGTGACGACGCCTACTACGAGTTGATCCTCAGGTGCATCGACAAGGTCTACGACGGAGAGGACATCTACAATCTTGC
>Ga0247837_1010896_pt1 | contig 10159 bp, 8 predicted proteins | sample LaCtaG_2_FD_187115 | JGI IMG/M metagenome (GOLD analysis project Ga0247837, IMG submission 187115) | Freshwater microbial communities from meromictic Lake La Cruz, Castile-La Mancha, Spain - LaCruzMarch2015_14.5m | ecosystem: Environmental > Aquatic > Freshwater > Lake | place: Spain: Castile-La... | reverse complement strand
GTAATGCTTTATCGCTAAATAATAATATTCCTTCCAAAACAATAATTATATGTTGCCCAATTTTACGGGTTTCTGAAAGTCTAATATGTTTTGAATGAGAGTAAATAGGAATTTCTACTGATTCACCCTCTTGTAACTGTCGAAGGTGTTCACATAATAGTGCATGATCAAACGCATCAGGATGGTCGTAGTTAATTTGTTCACGCTGCGCTAATTGTAAATGGCTATTGTCTTTATAATAAGAGTCTTCTGAAATAACCACTACTTGATCAGAGCCTAGTTCATTGACAATGGTATTTGCCAGTAAACTTTTACCCGATGCTGAAGGTCCTGCAATTCCGATAATAATAGCTTTTTTAGTCATAAATAGATCATCTAAAATTTTGTGCAAATAGTAAAGCTTTATAACGTTAATTTCAATAGATATTGTCTTATTTAAAGATAAAAACATAGTTTTTGGGGCTTAAACATAAATATGTGATACTTATCTTTAGTTAATATCAAAAATTATTGATATTTTAACTATCATTTCCTTTTTAATAATACATAAACCGCACCCGATCCACCATCTCTTCCCAGCGCACTATGAAAAGCTAGTATTTCTGGTAATTGTCTAAGCCATCTATTAACAAGGTTTTTTAAAATCGGAGCCTCACCATGTTTGCTGCCTTTGCCATGAATAATTAATAAACAGCGATTGCCATGATTTAATTGTTTTATTATAAATTCGCATAATGCATCTTTTGCAGACTCTTCATTTAAACCATGTAAATCTAACCTTGCTTGCCATGGTATTTGGCCATTTTTTAATTTTATTAATTGTTTATGCGGGATGCTAGATTTTGAGCAGACTATAATTGAATCAGAATTTACGGTACCTTGATTATAGTTAGATAGATTGTGTTGCAAAGCTCTTGCTTGTTTATCAATATCATTTTCTTGTAATTTATTATTAAGATTAGCGATAGTGCAGTTGATATTATGATATTTTTTTTCAAATATTATAGTCTTTTGACCATTCGCAATTAGACTTCCCGATACTTTTTCGCGTGATTCATTTCTATCTTTTTCTCTGCGATAGTCTTTTGTATTAAATAAGATCTCTGGATCCCGAGAAGAAGTCGCGGGATGCCGTAATTGACAAGATGAATTGTCAGCGGACCCTAATGGTTCTTTAAAAGTTGCTTTTTTAGAATTTTTTAATGGTTTAACCGTTTTCATCATTTGGCGAAAGAGATCTTTATCTTCATCAGTTAATTCATCTTTTGACATAAATATTCTTCGCTTAAATTATTTGTTGGGCGATAGTTTCCCTATGTCTATTATACACAATATTTGGCAACCATTAGCTGTTGTGCTAAGATTGCCTCAATAATTATTTTAGTTTTTCGTAAGTATTATAATTATCATATTTTAGAGCTGGTTGACAATTGCGCCATTAAATATTTGTGCAGTTATTTGTCAAAATTTCATAATCCTTATAGATTTTTCAGGTAGATCCTCATGAAAAAAGAAAGATCGCTTACCTCTATTTTACCTTTATGTTTGGTGTTATTGATAGACGGTATGGGTTTAGGTTTATTTTTGCCTATTTTAAATGCTATTTTAATAGAGCCATCTGCTAAATTTTTGCCATTTGATACTAGTATACTTATGCGTGATTTTTGTTATGGATTGACGATCGGTATTTTTATGATTTGTTGGTTTTTTGGTGCAGCAGTATTAGGCGATTTATCAGATAACGTTGGTAGAAAAAAATCATTAATGATATGTCTTTTAGGGTCATTTTTTGGTTATTTATTATCAGCTGTTGCAATTGTTTTTCAAAGTTTTTGGTTACTAATTATAAGTAGAATAATCGCAGGATTTACTGCGGGAAGTCAACCAATTGCTCAGGCTTCTATTATTGATATTAGTACTGAAGAGCATAAAGCACGAAATATTAGCTTGATCTTATTGTCTATCTCTATAGGCTTCGTTTTAGGGCCAATTTGTGGAGGTATTTTATCTAATAAAAATTTAGTTTCATGGTTTAGTTTTCAAACGCCAATGTATTTTGCATCTTCATTATCATTGATTAATGCGTTTTTACTGTATTTTACATTTAATGAAACTTTTACTAAGCGACATAATCAAGTAAAAATTAAATGGCATCATGCTATAAATATTTTTATTCAAGCGTTTAATCATAAATCAATAAAAAAATATTCACTTGTACTTTTAGTTATGATTTTTGGCTGGTCAAATTATTTTTCTTTTATTTCACTATTTTTATTACAAACTTATCACTATTCGGCGATGAAAAACTCATTGTTTTTGGCAACAATGGGGCTTGGATTTAGCGTTGGGTGTGGGTTTTTCGTTGATTTTTGTACTAAGCGGTATAATTTTGAGAGAATTGTAGAGGTGGGTCTGCTCGCAACTTCAGTCTTTGTTTTAATAACACTTATTAGTTCATCACAATGGGTTGCTTGGGGTTCCGCTTTTTTAATAGGTATTACTCTTTCTGTGGCTTATTCAGTATTATTAACTATCTTTTCCAATCAAGTTGGTGATGATGAGCAGGGTTGGGTTATGGGTGTCACTGGCTCCGTAATGGCTTTATGTTTTGGGGTAACTTCAATTTTTACAGGATTAGTTGCTCATTTAGGGGCAGTATTACCTATGTTGCTCGCTGTAATAGGACTCGCTTTAAGCGCTATATTATTATGGTTTTTAGAATCAAAAGCTGATTTTAAACCTAATAAACATAGAAATTGAGATATTTATGTCATCTTCATATTCACTTGCTACTAAAGATTTTAAGACCATTTTAGATTTTCTTCGATTTGGAATAAGTTCGGCAAATTCCGCAAAATTATATTATGGTCATGGTACTGATAATTCATATGATGAGATCTTAGCACTTATTTTAGGTAGCTTGAATTTGCCTTATGAATTAGACCCAGTTATGTATAATTCCCAGCTAACTCCAGATGAGAAGGTATTAATAGCTGAACAATTATATAAAAGAATCGTTAAGCATGTACCAGTACCATATTTGACAAATACTGCATATTTTTGTGATTTATCTTTTTTTGTAGATGATCGTGTTCTTATTCCACGCTCCCCAATTGCTGAGTTGATTCTTGATAAATTTTCACCTTGGATTGATGAAGATAAAGTAGAGTCTATTTTAGATCTGTGTACGGGTAGTGGTTGTATTGCTATTGCTTGTTGCTATGCTTTTGAAGATGCATTAGTAGATGCAGTTGATATATCAAAAGATGCTATTTCTGTGGCAGTTATAAATCGTGAAAGGCATTCTTTAAACGATGTATTAACGATAATTGAGTCAGATTGTTTTGCTGCAGTTCCTTTAAAAAAATACGATATTATTGTTAGTAATCCTCCTTATGTTGGTCATGAAGAAATGAAAACTTTGCCAAATGAATACCTTCATGAGCCCAATATTGCTCTTGAAACTAATAATAATGGTTTGGCTATAGTTGATAATATTCTCTCTCAAGCACAAAATTATTTATCAGATCATGGGATTTTGGTTGTTGAGGTAGGTAATAGTGAGGAGGCATTGCTTGAAGCATATCCTAGTATTCCATTTACCTGGCTTGATTTTGAGCGTGGTGGTAGCGGTGTTTTTATATTAACCTGTCAGCAATTAAAAGATTATAATAGTAAGTAGGGTGTATTGATAATTTTTCTATACCCCTTATTTGGCAGGGCTTATCCGCGGCCCCATCCAGGTGCTCAAAGGATACCGCGAATAAATCGTGTGGGTGGTACGTAGGTAGCACGGAGAATCTATGAGTGGAAATACATTTGGAAAATTATTTAGAGTAACTACTTTTGGTGAAAGTCATGGGCCTTCAATTGGCTGTATTGTTGATGGCTGCCCCCCATTAATTAAACTTGAAGCAAAAGATATCCAGCCATTTTTAGATAAACGTAAACCTGGGCAGTCAAAATATACTACTCAAAGACGAGAAGATGATGAGGTGGAAATTTTATCTGGTGTTTTTGAAGGTAAAACAACCGGCGCACCTATTGCCTTATTGATTAAAAATAATGATCAACGTTCATCTGACTATAAAGATATAAAGGATTTATTTCGTCCAGGACATGCAGATTTTACCTATCATCATAAATATGGTCATAGGGATTATTGTGGTGGCGGGCGCTCTTCTGCTCGTGAAACAGCGGCTCGAGTAGCAGCTGGAGCCATTGCGCGGATTTATTTAAAACGTGAATTTAATCTAGATATAATTGGTTATTTGCAAGAGATGGGATCTATTGTTGTAGATTTTGAAGATCAAAATGAAATTAATAATAATCCATTTTTTTGCCCGAATAAGCATCAAAATGAGAGTCTTGCTAATTATATTGAAGCATTGCGTCGAGAAGGGGATTCTATTGGAGCCAGAGTTGGGGTTTTAGCCCGCAATGTTCCAATTGGTTTAGGTGATCCGGTTTTTGACAAACTTGATGCCACTCTTGCTCATGCCATGATGTCTATTAATGCGGTGAAAGGAGTAGAGATTGGCTCTGGATTTAACGTGGTTAGAGAAAAAGGCAGTGAACATCGTGATGAGATGTCATCTCAAGGCTTTTTATCTAATCATGCTGGTGGCATATTGGGTGGGATTTCAACTGGACAAGAGATAATTTTAAGTCTAGCGTTAAAGCCCACATCATCTATTACCACCAAGGGTAAGACTATTAATACAAAAGGTGAAGATGTAACAATTATTACTAAAGGCCGGCATGATCCTTGTGTTGGTATAAGAGCTGTTCCTATTGCGGAGGCAATGATGGCACTAGTATTAATGGATCATTTTTTAAGGCATAAAGCTCAGAATTTGTCAGTGAGGTTATAAATGAATAGATTAGTAAATGTGGCTATAGTTGGGGTAACTGGTGCTGTAGGTGAGACTATTTTGTCATTACTCGCAGAACGAAAATTTCCGGTAGGAAATTTATATCCATTAGCTAGTGAGCGTTCAGTTGGGAAGACGGTACTATTTAAGAATAAAAATTTGGATGTAATTGATTTAGCCACATTTGATTTTAGTCAAGTAGATATTGCTCTTTTCTCAGCTGGAGGATCGGTTTCAAAACAATATGCGCCTATTGCAGTAGCTGCTGGAGCTGTAGTCATCGATAATACATCTTGTTTTCGTTATGATGATGATATTCCGTTGGTAGTTCCTGAAGTAAATCCTTTGGCGATAGCTCAATATACTAATCGCGGGATAATAGCCAATCCTAATTGTTCAACTATTCAAATGTTGGTAGCACTTAAGCCTATATATGATGCGGTTGGTATTTCTCGTATTAATGTTGCAACTTATCAATCAGTTTCAGGTACAGGAAAAAAGGCTGTTTCTGAGTTGATTAATCAAGTTGGCGAGTTATTAAATGGGCGCACAGTAACCCCTGAAGTTTATCCACAACAAATAGCTTTTAATGCGATCCCGCATATTGATGATTTTGAAGATAATGGGTATACGCGTGAAGAAATGAAAATGGTATGGGAAACTCGCAAAATTTTAGAAGATAATAATATTATGGTAAATCCTACTGCGGTAAGAGTGCCAGTTCTTTATGGTCATTCTGAAGCAATAAATTTAGAGTTAAAATCACCAATGACGGCTGATAATGCCCGTAAACTTTTGCAAAAAGCTCCTGGTGTTAAGGTAATTGATGATCCTTCTAAGTTAAAGTATCCAACTGCATTTAGCAATGCAGCAGGGCATGATGAAGTTTTTGTTGGACGTATAAGACAAGATATTTCACATCCATGTGCACTTAATTTATGGGTTGTAGCAGATAATATTCGTAAAGGGGCTGCGACAAATGCAATTCAGATAGCGGAAATTCTGCAATCTGACTATTTATAACTTATAATATAGATATGAACGATAATATTAAAAAGAAAAATGGTAGATTAATAGGTCGCAGAAATCCATCGAATGCTAGCTCGACTGGGTCATACTTAGTTGATGAAACTGTTCGCATGGATAGAGAGCGGCGGTTGGCTGAACAAAAAGGTCATGCGCAATTTACTAAGGTTAATGCACGAGAGCATCCAGAAAACGAGGAAAAAACAGCACCTGAAGGGGATTTGCAAAATAGTATTTTACAACACCCAGAGCTTGATAATCAGAGATTTGATGGTGTTGATCCTAATTTAAATCCAGAGCCGCCATTGAATACCGAAGCACGTCGTGAGTATGATAATCAAAAGCGTGAACAAGAAATGGAAAAACAACTTCGTCTTGGTAATATGCCAAAATTTTCCACTGCTCCTAAACCACATGGGCCTTAAATGACAATCGCTAATGATATTATCAATCGTCGTATTCCTGACTTCGATCTATATGTGCGTGAAGGTGAGTCATTAGATGATATTGATGAATATGGTTTTACTCCATTAATAGAAACAGCGATAACTCGGCAAAGAAATATAGCTGAGATTTTACTTAAACGTAAAGTAGATATTAATAAGCCCGATGTGACAGGTCGCACGGCACTTCATTGGGCGGTTGATAATAATGATTTAGAATTTGTAGAATTATTACTTGAAAATGGCGCAAATCCTAATGCTTATACTCGTTCTGGATTAGCTATATTGGTATATCCAGTTTTACGTGGTCAAGATCCGTTAAAGCATTTGTTATATAAATTTGGCGCAAAGCTAGATTTTGCGCTTGATTTTATTTATGGAAAATTGCTTGGTCATCGGTTTGAGCTAAAGGGTGATGTTGATATTGTAACTGCTGAGGGTGAGTTTATTGAGCTTGATTATGAAGGATTTATCCTTGAATTTACAGTAGCTGTCATTAAAGATTCTTTGCGACGTTTTACTTCTAACTATTCAACTAAACATTTACGAAAACATTTTAATTATGCATATGAGATAATGGATGCTTTTACTTTGGCTGATCAATTATTGCAATTACAACACCAAGTGTCGCTAACTGATCCTCATATCCAACAATTAAAGGAAGCTTTAAACGAGCCATTACTAATTTTGCCTGCTGCGAGTAGAGGCCATGCACTTGGTTTTGTTCGTTATAATCAGTGGTGGGCTAAAATTGATCGAGGTGAAAATAGTCTTAAAGAAGGTAGTGTTAATATTTATCAAATAACTGATGCAGAAGTTATTAATGTTAAATTTTTGCAGGAGTTTTTATATAAAAAGCAAAGTAGACGTTATTACCACGAAACAATTAATCAAAAATTAGGTTTAAAACATGTAGCCAGCATGGCTATAAGCTCGCAAATTGCGGGAAATTGCTCTTGGGCTAATATGCAAGCTATAGTACCAGTTGCTTATGCATTGCAAGAATATCGAGATACTAATAAGTTTTCATATGAAGAGGCTATGGTTTTTTATGATAATTGGGTAGAGTGGGATAAAGATAGAGCTTTAGATGAATGTATACAGCGATTTTATTTATCTGATCCTATTCGCAAAGCAAGTTATGCTGCTATGCTTGGCGCAGTTTTATTTCAATCTTGTGATCATGCTAATGAAGATCATATTAAGAGAGCTGAAAAGATATTAACTATTCTTACAATTCCCGAATATTATTATATTTTACAAAGTTATCTTGATATTTATTGTATTAAAAGATTGACTAAAAAAGGTAATAATTTATTAAAACTTCTCGATGATTGTGGTTTTAATCCTAATATTGGAGTAAATCCTATTGCTACTGGATTATAATCGTTAGTATCATTCATATATGGTATAACTAAAAATATATTATTGCTTATTAATAATAATAAAAATGGATCGTATTAATTGATGGAAATTAAATTATCATTACAACGCACTTATTTATTAAGTTCTATTAAGACATTATTTGCTTTGTTTTTTCTTATTCTTGCACCTTTAGGCTCTTTTGCAGGCGGAGTAAATGAGGATCTGAATAATAAAATTAGAGATATTGAGAAAAAAAATAATGTCATAATTGGCCTTTCAGCTGTTCACATCGAAAAAAATGAGGTGATATCTCATAATAGTAAAATACCTTTTTTTATGGCAAGTACAATTAAGCTACCAATAGCAGTAGCTTTTTTGCAGCGTGTTGATGAAAAAAAGGATTCGTTGAATAGGAGAGTGGTTCTAGATACTAATAATTCTGTACCTGGATCTGGCACTTTATATCATATGTTTGAGAAGAAAAGATTAACCATATCTTTGAAGCAAGTTCTTAATTACATGATGAAAAATAGCGATAATAGTGCATCTGATACGATATTGCATGAGGTTCAGGGCCCTGTATATGTAACAAAACGTATGCTTGCCTTAGGATTTAAAAATATTTATGTAAATCGCTCAATCCTTGAGATGCTTTTAGATACCAATCATATTAGCCATGAGTATTTGAAAGATAGACAGCCTGTTTTTTCTCTAGAAAAGAAATTCAATAGTACGCCTCCAGCTATCAAAGCTTTAGCTTGGGAGCGTTTTGAGAATGATATTCGCGATACTACAACTCCAGATGAAATGGCGCAGTTATTGGTAAAAATTCATAATAAAGAAGCTCTTTCAGAAGAATCTACCTCTGTTCTTTTAGATATAATGGAGAAATGTAGAACTGGAAGATCTAGAATTAAAGGATTACTACCAGCTAACGTAAAGGTTGCTCATAAAACTGGTACGTGGGCTATTGGTGAGCAAAATTATTTAAGATATCCAGGGTCTAAAAATCTATATCGATTTGCATCTGATGTTGGAATTATTACTTTGCCGCAAAATAGAGGGCATATTGCTCTTGCAGTATATGTTAAATCTAAAGATGCTAGTGATTATCGACGAGCTAGATCAATAGCTTTAGTTTCAAGGGCTATTTATGATCACTATGTGCCACAAGCTGTTGTTACTCATTATAAAGCTAAATCTATAGCGCAAAAAAAGCCACAGGTTGTGAGAAAATCCGTAGTACATAGCAGAAAGACTGTTGCTGTTAGAAAGAAGCCAGAGGCACATAAGGCTGTTTTAGCACATAAAAAACCTAGTTTACATAAACAAGTTGCTATTAGAAAAAAAGCTACGATGCATAAACAAGCCGCTTCTAGAAAAAAAACTCCGATACATAAACAAGTTATAGCTAAGAAAAAAAATATGCCTAAGAAAAAAGTGATTGCGCAGTCTAATTAAAGGTGTATTTTATTTAATTGTTAAATAACAAACTATTTATGTAGGTAGGGCCAAGGCCCTACCTACATAAATAGCTCTATCCGCACAAACAATTCCTAATCAATAGCTTCCGCCATCATTTTCTATTAATATTTTTGCAAATTTAGATTTATGAAAAGCTGCATAATTCATTATTAGAGTATGTCTAATTCAATAGTTGTCAGTAAGAAATTTCCAGTGTTTTGCTGCAGTATATATTGAAGCTAGTAGATAAAAAAATAAGAAACTCACCTATATTTTTTACTGATGATGATAGAACGTTAAGTATCAAAGTCAAGTAGATGACATATACTGCATAATCATCTTAATCCGGGCCCACTAAGTGAGCCCGAAAGCGATTTTTAATTATCTTCTTTTAGATCTTTATTTACCGTAGGTTTATTAACTTCCTCAGTCTTTTTTACTGGAGCTTGACGATTATTATGTTGTTGATTTGGATTATGTTTCTTTTTTGGCAAAGCATTTGGATTCGACGCTGATTTCAGTTGTTGATTGTTATTGTGAGGGCGCCTTTTACGGTTTGCAGGGTGATTGTTTCTTTTATCATGATGTGAATGTGCGTTAGTTTTCCGGTTTATATTTAGGTCGACATTCTTTTTATCTTGGCGATTAGATGATTGGTCATTATTATCACTTTGCCCAAGTAAAACATTCCATAATCTTATAAAAAACCCAGCCTCCCTTTGTGCCGTAGGCTGCTGTGGGCTTGCATAAGATTTTACAGCTGGTTCCGCAATAGTCGTATTAGAAGTTTGTGCCTGAACTATTTCTAATTCTGGTTGTTGAATTAGAGAGTAACTTGGCTTTTTGGTTTTGCCAACATTGTCTTCTTTAAGTTTAGTGATGTTATAGTGTGGCGGTTTTAAATATGGATTCGCAATAATTAATACATGCACATCATGTCGTTTTTCGATATTTAAAATAAAGTCGCGTTTTTCATTGATGATAAAA
>Ga0247837_1010883_pt1 | contig 10173 bp, 10 predicted proteins | sample LaCtaG_2_FD_187115 | JGI IMG/M metagenome (GOLD analysis project Ga0247837, IMG submission 187115) | Freshwater microbial communities from meromictic Lake La Cruz, Castile-La Mancha, Spain - LaCruzMarch2015_14.5m | ecosystem: Environmental > Aquatic > Freshwater > Lake | place: Spain: Castile-La... | reverse complement strand
TTGGAGATGGGTTGGTATTCTCATTTTAATTCATCTCCTGCATGACACTGCCAGACTTACCAATCTTTATTATACCAAGCATTTTATCGTCTATGGTATAGGTTGTATCATCTTCTGCTATTAAAACTCCTTCGTACTTAAAATTGCCCAAGAAAATCTTTACTCTCATTCGATCAATCCTCCATTTAAATTATGTTTATATCTTTTAAAACTTGTCTTATATATTGTATCCTGTACATACCAGTCTTTTTTACCTCCTTGTCTAGTTTATCTAATTCGATTCTACTAAATAGTAGTAGAACTTTTATGTTATGTTTTTCCTCATCAGGTAATTTCGTGTTCATTTTATATCAGGTATTTGATACATATATATAAATCTTTTCATTTGCACAATCTTATGTCTTTTACTGCATCCATGTTTATTGACACCATATCTAATATAAGCTCTCTGCGTCTTATATTAGTCACTGTGCCTTTGAATGTCTCTCCTGTAAGACAATATATAACAACACATTCACCTATATATTCTTCATACATCTATATCACCTTCTGTTTCTTCAATATGATCTTTATATACGCTCCAGGGGTGGTCTTGTTCTTCTTTGCTGCTTTATACAGGTTCTTCAACTCTTCTTGATTCAATCCAATTCTATATCTTGTCTGCATTTTTATGCACCTCGATATATACAGGAGCGCCGGGGCTTTATATATGTAGTTAACAGTTTCAACCAAAATAACTGTTTATAAGCTCAATGCTGCATCCACTTAGAAGTTCTATATAACCGAAATTAGAAACATTAGCAAGCACTTGGAAGACTCCAGTGCCATTGATAGTCAAGTTACCTCCACCCATGTTAGTATTAGCAGTCACATTACAACCACAGGATGTTGCCCAATTACCTGAGACATATTCAGTACAATTGCTAGTGACATTCCCACTAGGCACAGAAGCATTACCACCTATATCAAAAGTTCTTATAGCAGTATCACCACTAATATGTGCAAGATGCATGAACCCTTCTTCTAATAATATCTTGCCTATATTAGCAGTTGATGAATTCTTAAGAGTGAATCCTTGTTTTATACCAGAAGCGTTTGTTATATTGAAAACAACTAGATAATCATCTGTCTCTGATACTACATATAATATGCTTCTATTATATAAAGCCATGCTAGTTATTTTTGACAGTGATGTAAGGTTAGAGAAGGTTGATATAAGTGTAGGAGCGGTCGGTACACTTACATTTATCATTGTTATGCCATCATTATAAGTATTAGCCATAAGTACAAGATCATCTACTATCTCTATATCAAATCCTCCTGATAACCCATCATTAGTATACCCACCTATCTGTACTGGACCTGAAGCATTTGTGACATTTATGACTGCTAGTCTTTGTTTAGAATACCCACAAGTATAAGCTAGATTATCTTTTATTTCTACATCTCTAGCACCAGACAACGATGTAGCGTTGACAAATGTAGCAGTCCTTACGGGATTCTGTCCTCCTGTTACATTATATATAGTCAATGAATTGCCAGTCTCTGATGTGATGTATAGATAATCATTATAATATTTGACATTGACTGGGTTGTTAAGGTTTGTAGCATCTGTTATGACATATTTCTCTGTTATAAGATTAGGGTTAGAGATATTGAAAGTTGATAATGTCTTAGCAGAATATGATACTGCATATGCAAGATCATAGTCAGGATTTATTGCTACTCCATAGATATAATTCAATGATGTCAGGTTTTGATAACTATACTTCTGGGTAACAACAGAACGGTTGCTTACATTGAAAGAAGTTAATCTTCTATTATATATATCACCTACATATAAAACATTATTTTTATATCCCATACCAACAACACTACCAACTGTTGATATATTAAAAAATTCATCTATATATATTGGATATGTTGCATTGCCTATGCCTGCATAACTGGAGAATGAATCTATATATACTTTCAATCTGTCATCAACACATAATGCATAATCATAATGTTCTTTTATGTCTGATATGTTATCAGTGTATTTGTCAGATTTTAATATCTCATACCCTTTATTATTCTCACAGTTGTTGAATGTTATATATCCAATGTATGGTTCTTCAACTGATTCGTTCTTATATACAGACAACACTTTGCAATTATATCCAGTCCCGTTGACTAATGTTATGTCACAATACTTCTCATAATCTGATACGTTGATCAATATTGTCTTTCCATCTTTCAATGTCATGTTATAATATTTTATCTCTTTGACAATAATATTCTTTTTTATAAGTGTAGGATATTTAGCAGTATCAAATGCTATGATATTATCTGTTATCATATAATCATTATTATCTACTAATTGAGAAGATATGTTATAGAAAGCAATCTTGCCATTGATTGTAGACAATGTATATTCTTTGTTTGTTGAATCATATGGTGGTATTATCTCATATGCAAGTACTGAGAAAGATAACAATACTAAGATTATAAGACAGGGTATTGTTTTCATTTAACATGTCACCGATGCACCGTTGACTATTAACATGCTTGAACCATTGAAGCATTGGTATACTGAACAATTAGTATTGAAGCATATCTTAGATTTTGTTGCACCCATAGTCAAGTTAGCAGATATAGTCTGGTTGACTGTGAAGTTATTGCTTTCATTCTTGAATGCTATCTGTGACCTAGCTAATGTGAAATTACCAATGGATGTTATATTTATATCAACATAAGTCTTATTAGCATAAGTGCTTAGGTCTGTCTTGTTAGCATAAGAAGCTAATACTGTGAAGTTAGCATATTGTGCTAAAGCACCATACATCGTAGTAAGGTTAGCATATGTGCTTAACTCTGTCTTGTTAGCATATGTAGCTAATAGTGTGAAGTTGACATAATTAGTCCTATTATTAGTCCAATTCCCTATTGAGCTTATATTCTGAGCTGCTACACTTATGTTATTATTTATATTAGTATTAACAAACGTTTGGTTAGCATAAGTGCTTAATAGTGTCATGTTAGCATATGTACTTAACTCTGTCTTATTAGCATATGTAGCTAATAGTGTGAAGTTGACATAATTAGTCCTATTATTAGTCCAATTTCCTATTGAGCTTATGTTATTAGCTGCTATAGTTATATTACCTGCTAAGATTGTTTGATTAGCATAGGTTGATAAAGCACCATACATAGTGGTAAGATTAGTATAAGTGCTTAACTCTGTCTTATTAGCATAAGTCCCTAATATTGTGAAGTTGACATAACGTGCTAAGTTAGTCATGTTGACATATTGTGCTAAAGCACCATACATAGTGGTAAGATTAGCATAGGTGCTTAGTTCTGTCTTGTTGGCATATGTACTTAAGGTTGTATAATTAACATACTGTCCTAAAGCACCATATACTGTGGTAAGGTTAGCATATGTAGCTAATACAGTATATGTAGGATAGTTGACACTTCCATTCCATGCACCATTGAATGTTGATGCGTTTATATGAGAAGATGTATTGAAATATCCAAACCCTGTGAAATTATTATACATGAAAGAATATTTAGCATATCCTATAAGATTAGTAGATGCTACTACATTGTTACCTGTCAATAACCAAGCAAAGTCTACATATAGATGATGTGAAGATACCCCATTACCTGTATGATATAATCTAGTCTGTACTATGCCAGATTGTATATGTTCTGAAGAATCAAATATAGGCATAGTTATTATATTATATCCAGATTGACCTACTATACTATAATATGAATCCCAACTGCTAGAATCATAATTATATATCTCGAAGTTTATATTATGTGATGAGCTTCCATCATAATACTCTTTTACAACCCATTCATCAAAAGAAGTAACATTAGTATAGTTTATATTCAATGTAAGAACAGGGCTAGATCCTGATGCTTCTGTGACATTATAAGTATCTCCATCATAATACCATAGCAATGTAAGATTGCTAGTAGTATTAGTACCTGCTGTTGTGGTTGTAGTGTTAGGATAATATGTTGTGCTTACAGGAACAACATCTATGCATTGTACTCCACCGTTAGTAGTATTCTGTACAACTTGACCTGGTGAACAATTACCAGTCCTAGCAATAGTAACATTGCTTAAAGATGTTATATTATTATTAAGGTTAGTATGTGTAGCAAATGTCTGATTATCCTGGTTTATACAATTTGTGCCGTTTGATAAACAAACGTTGGTTAATCTACTACCATTTGCTATAATATATGTTGTAGTAATATTATCTGCTACTTCAAGATTTGTACCTCCTAAATACCATGGGTCAGCTCTCATATCCATTCCCCCTACTAATCCGTTCAAAAAAGAAACATTAAGAGCATAACCTATTAAATCACCACTCAAATTTAAATCAGTTAGATAAGCACCATTCCCTATAAAATAATCAGCACTAATATTCTGAGTTGCTTCAATACCATATACATCTATATATTCAGAAGAAATATTAGCAACATATAACCATCTCCATCTATTAGCTCCGGATCCTAAATCTAGACTCATAGTAGGGCTAGGGTATAAACTACCTGTCATAGTATCCCCGGATTTATTCACATATAATGTATTAGCTCTTGTTTCATTCCATGAGCTATTATCTGTTCCTGAAATAATATTACTCCAATTTAACATCAACCCAGATTCATTCACCCAATTGCTAAAGTTCCATTCTCTTATTATAGTATCATTGTCTATGAAAGCAGAGACATATGCTTCAACAAAAGAAGGGTCGAGACCTGTTATATTCGTTGTGTTTATACAAACCGTTCCTGCATTAAGTATCCAACAGAAACGATCAGGATAAGCAGAAACCGTTAATAATGAAAACATAAACACAAAAAATATAATCCATTTCTTCATTATTTTTTCACCTAATAATATGTATAATTATAATAATATGTTTGATTAGTTGAATTTACTGTGACATTTACTGTACCTCCGGGTATACGAACAACTTCACAGTGTGTATTATTCATCTTCAAACATCTATCGGTATCAAATATAGGGCTTTCTTTATTACATCCTGACATGAATATCATTGGGATCAGGAGTATTAACATCAGTGCACCGTTTAAATATTTTTTCATTTTTTCATATTATCGTTATATATATCAAAAAATAGCAGGACTAGACTCAATCCGAATAATGCTACACCAATACCAGACATATAACCATATGAAAGGTGTATTATTGTAGGACTGTAAGAATATATTGTAGCATTGTATTGGTACATATAATATTCTATATCCCAGCTTGATAATATCAATACTGCTGACATTATGCTAGTAAGTGCCCATAATATTACATACTTTGTGAAGAAAGCAGTAAAGAATAATGCAATCGTCACAATCAATAATATTATATACACTTCAAGTATCATTTTGACCCCTTATAAAATTTATGCAATGTTGTAGCAAGCATTATGCCTATGATAAGGTTCAATACATATGCTGCTGACTTAGTGATAGTTGGCACTTGCCATAGATGTATCATGAATACTGTCTCCATCATTAGATACAACCAGAAGCATATAACTCCTGTAAAAGCCAGGTTCTTCAATAGTTTTTCATTCTTCGTTCCATATCCTAACATTTTCGTTCACCTCGTCCATGCATATATTATCCCACCTAATTCTAATACTAATATAGTTATGATGACTCTTTTAAAGATTGTAGGTATGAAAAGGAACAATGGTACAAATACAATCAAGGATACTACAAAGCTGAATGATATGCTTCTATTAGTTATGTATAACAATGCCATACCTAATAAGAATAATATACCTACTATGTAGTATCCACTTGTAGCACCTACTAATTCCTGGAATGGCTGGTCAAAAGAGCATAATGCTGCTGTTGTGACATTACCTTCAAGTAGATAAGTTGTGAAGCAGTCTATCATTGTGTAACTCTCCTTCCTGTGAATAATTCTAATATACCTAATGCATATATTGCTGATACGACTAGATTGAAATAAACAACATATTCTGCTGGCAATACTCCGATGCTAGACAATATATTAGTGAATCCATATATGCTATTGCTTAATATGCTTTGTATCTGCTGGAAGAATCCTATAGATATGAAATCTAAGAATCTTATCCACCAGGATGATACTGAAGATTCTCCTCCCGGAGCCATGACTGTACCGTTGAACCGATCTTGCAATGTGTTCTTAGTTGAATCATAAGTATAACCTAATGGCATGTCACCACCAGGATAATATGGTGCTAAAGCTACACCCATTATGCCTGCAGCTAAGTTGAACATCAATGTGAACATCATTATCCTGAATGCTAATGCCATTTTATGGTCCACCCTGGTTATCTTTCTTCTTGAAAAAGTCTACTACAGTTATAAGGATTGCAAGTCCGAATGTCACAGCAGCAATGCTATACCATTTTAACCACATAAAGAGTGCTGCAAAGCCGATGATTACAAAGCCTCCTATAGATGCTGTCGTGATATCAAATGTAAGCGCTACGACAGCTAGAACAAGTGCTAGGAAGGTATTAAGTTGGGTCTTACTGATGAATCCTTCTGCTATAGCTTCTAGTTCCTTGCTATTCTTTGTGTTCCATGAGTTCTTGAACGTTATTACTTCTCCACTATCTTTTGTTATGTTAAGATTGACAAAGAATGTATAGTTCTCATATGCAGTTGGTGGAGGGTAATAGAATATACCATTATCACTTACTAATGAAGTAGTATATAGCAATGTGTCATCTAAAGTGTTATTATATATGTTCATCGTAGCAATTGACACGTTAGTTGAATTATATATTATCTTCAACCTTGGTGGAGTTGTACTGTTATCTGTGCTCATCCACCATAAAGTATCAGTCCATGCTCCACTTGGTGTACCAGACATGTTTATCTCGAACAGTCTTAACAACCTATCACCTGAAGAGTCTGCAGTGAATGTACCTAATGAATAAGCTGCTATACCATCTGCTTCTATCAAGATAGTATACTCTTCTCCAAGCATAAGATAAGCTGCCATGCTTTGCACTAGGTTTATATCATTGCTTGTTATCACATACTGGTTAGCTCCAATGTTCTTAGTGAAATATATCTTGACATTCTGCATAGTATTAAGCAATGTGAATATCTGGAAATTGTCTAGCACAATGCTTGTAGTGTCAAGATCTACTAAGTATATAGGTATAGTAGACAATGAACTGTTGAATGATCTAGGGAATAATAATGTCCTATGGTATACAGTTGTAGGATAGGATACGATCACTTTGATCTTATCAAAATCACATCCTACAGGGATTGCAAACGTGCTATTAGTTATGTTTGTTATTGACACATAACTATCATCGCAATAGACATAGAATGTAAGCATGTCAGGACTGGAGATGTTGAATGCAAGATTAGTCTTTTCATCTATCAGTGACAGATTGTAACTAGCTGAGGACATATATACATAATAAGTATAATTTGTACCAAATCCAGAAGCATTGAAATAACTGCTGTTAGAGAAATAAAGCCCGTTTGGTACTGAGACACTGACTAGGTATGTAGCATTATTGACATAGAATGTTATAGGACCTGATGGGTTTGAAGTTGTGTTAGTCACTGAACCGTTTGATACTGATATTGACATGCTAGTCAAGCTTATGTTCCCTGCTGCTGTCCTTGGTGATATAGTCAATGTTGACTGGTAAAAGGATACATTATAAGTATAATTGCTTCCAACTGCACTAGTTGTGAAATTGAAAGTGTTATTATATGTAGGTGCGAAGACCATTATATCTTTCTCTGCTGGAGTGAACATAAGATATATTGACCCGTTTGAAGTGTTATATATTGTCCCTTCAACTGAAGCATTGAACACTGTTATAGTGCTTCCATTCCATAGGTTATAAGCATGCAAGTCTACATATGTTGTATCGTTCACACCAAACCTGAAATAGGATACATTAGAGTTGTTAGCATCATCTGTAACATTAAGCATACATGTCTTGTTACCAGAGTTAGTAAAACTATAATTTAATATTATATTATTTGTCCTAGTACTATTACTTAGTGATGATATTTCACTATTAGATAATACTCTATCATAATATAATGCTTTTTCTCTAGTACCATTTAGATATGGACCTAAATAGATATAACTACTTTTTGGCATTATTCCCCCTGTAATATTTGTGGAACCATTCCAAACCCCATTAATATATAAGGACAAATTTATACCATTTTGTAATGTGCAAACAATATCTAAATATTTATTATCTCCAAAGCTAGTATAGTTACCAGCATAATTCCCAATACCTGAAGAATTTTGTGCATAACATTTTATAACTCTTTGATTTTGATAATACCATATATAAAAACCATCACTCCCACTAAATCCAGTACCAAACCCCCACCAAGATGTAAAATTATTAACAGGTAGTATCCTTTCATATAATGTAGCGTTAGTACCATTAGCAAGTGTTAAATAATATGATGTGTTCAACCTTCCTATTACCCCATCTATACTTGCGCCAAATGGTGTAAATGTAGGGCAATAATCAATACATGTTGTATTATAACTGCTACTGAATATATTACTACCGTTGTTTCTAGTAAAGTCATAACCTAATATACCAGTCAAATTCATAGTATGATTTAGATTATTATTTCTAATATCGGTATATTCTATTGTATTCAAATCATTCTTACATGTCAGATTACTATACAGATTAATAGGATTCCTTATTAATAGATCCGTTATATTAAAATCAAATATCACCAATTGTGAACTATTATAAGTGCTTGTATTAGAAGTGCTTGGGTTATTTGTATTATAAGATACCTTAGGATTATAAGTATCCAATGTTATATTATATGTTGGGGAAACATTAGTAGCATTTGATAATACTGTAAAACTAGCATTCAAATGGTACAAACCATTAGCTAGAGATGTAAAGTTATAGTCATATGTAGTATTATATGATGATACTAATCCAGAACTATTATACAGTGTTATATTATATCTGCTTATAACACTTGTATTATCAATATCTATACTAGAATATATCCAGTTCTGGGATTTTATTGTATTATTAGCAGTAGTATTAGCATTGAATGTTATAGGTCCTCCTCCATATATATCATATGTTATGAACAATATAGGAGTAGCAGTAGAATTTTCCTTAGTAGAAACAGTTACATAATTCCCGGTTCCAGGTACTTCTAATATTAATATTGATACATTTCTAGAATTATTAAGATATGTCCTATTTACCATATTAGTTATAGAATAATTACTATATGTACCTTTAACCCATGAAGCATATGGATATCCTATAGATTCTGCACTAGTATTACACGCAGAAGTATTAGTAAAAGCAGTACCACATGGGTTATTATTGAAAGTGATATAAGATTCGTTCCATTTAGTATTTGAATATATATTATAAAAATAGAATGTATCAGTAGCTAAAGGAGATTTTGCTAAAGTATATAACGAAAGATTTGCAGAAACTATTGTTAAACCTGGTGGTAATACTGATATATTAAATCTAAAGAATGAATAATAATTCGCTCCAACATCACTACCTGTAGATAAATATTGTAAATAATTGTAATTAAAGTTAGGATTAGCAGTATTAACATATGAATCATCAAGATTTGTTGAATTAAGAGTACTTAATTCTATAACTGTTGAATTATATCCCCATTCTATACTTTTATCAACACCAAATGGTAATGTTTTTCTGATTTTATCAGTTGAAAATCTTACTTTAACATTTTCTTCTTTTAAAATATCAGAAGTATTCTTATATGATATACTTACTTGGGTTTTAGCACCAAGTCTAGTTTTATTTAGATATTCTTCCTGATCTTTAACCAATTTCACATAATCTAGATCTTTTTTTTCTTCCCATACTCTTAAAGGTACATCTTTATTTATCTCAGGGGTTGATAAATCTAATGTTATATCAGTAGCGTTAAAGTCTATAACATCTATATTGAACATTGTGTCATTCTCAATATATTTGATATAAAATCCTTTATCCTTAAGAGATTTAGCTTCAGTATAATGTTTCCATATACCATTTTCATTTACAAATGTAGTAGAACCATATAAAGATTTTGTACACCTACCTCCTGTACATTCAGTCATTGTATTGGGGGTATACTCTGTAGAAGCAT
>Ga0247837_1010881_pt1 | contig 10174 bp, 10 predicted proteins | sample LaCtaG_2_FD_187115 | JGI IMG/M metagenome (GOLD analysis project Ga0247837, IMG submission 187115) | Freshwater microbial communities from meromictic Lake La Cruz, Castile-La Mancha, Spain - LaCruzMarch2015_14.5m | ecosystem: Environmental > Aquatic > Freshwater > Lake | place: Spain: Castile-La... | reverse complement strand
CATGTAACGAATCAACATAAAAATCCAAAACATCTTGCCCCTCAATCATCAAATCACTGTGTTTCAAATGGTTTTGAATTAACGCATGATCCCAATAAACATGATAAACCCAAAAGTAACCCACATACCAATCCAATAAATTACGCTGCTGCTCATCATTTAACTGGTCAAATTCAAAATATTTACCTCGAAATTTATCCATTTCAACCATTGGAATAATATTATCGTATTTTTGAACCGCCGCATAACATTTACTATACATTCCCTCAATCAAAAGTGAACCCATGCGCCTAAATTCGACTTCATCACTAAATGTATTTTGTGTCTTAAATTTAGTCGCAGGATCAAAGAACAACTGAATTGGATTAACTTCCGTCGCGGCAGACAAACAACTATACAGCATACCTTGCAATAAAAACACATTCAATTCTGTACCATAACACTTTTGTACTAAACCGCTTAACTCATTTATTTCTGCTTTAGCAAATTTCATTTTGACTACCTTTCGATTAACATAACATTTTGTTTCAATACTAAAGATTAGCTGAGATGTCCTGCGTCACCTAGCAAATTAACTATCTTCCATAAGTATTTTTATAACCCAACAGTTTATTGATTAACTCACCCGCCCACTCCGCTGATAATTGAACGTAAGGCAAATTATTACCGTTGACAACCATATATTGTAAACTAAAATAGGCTGAACTATTTCCATAGTAAATAATTTTTAATTAAAATGAATTTTATTGTGGTTATGCAAGAGGTCTAATGAAATATATTCCATCATGTGGCAACTTTGATGGGCGACCACTTCGTGCCGCATCAAATAAAGCTGATAGTTCTAGTTTATCCCAAAGGTTTAACCACATAGAAACCGCGTCACGCTGAACTGAAAAAATATTACTTATTTCTTTTATCGAATAACCTTTATTACCTAACAGTATCTCATGTGCACGAGTTCGTGGTCGGCAGTTAGCGTGGTTTAATAAACACGAAGTTAACGTTTCGACTTCAAGCGGGCTTAATTGGTTTACGAATTTCAATTGTTGGTATCTTATTTTAAAATTAACATCCATAAGTTTAACATTAAATCACAGTGAAATTTATGTACTGGTACTTACCTGCGCTTCTTCTGGGCTTTTTTCTTGAAGACATACAGCATTGACAACACAAACAACCAGAGCGGTGTAACAATTACACTCATGCGCATATCATCAATCCATAACATAATAAACATCACCATCACCAAAAAGCACATCGCAAAAATATTGCTAAATGGGAATAGAATTAATTTATAGTCAATTTTTTCAATTGGTGTATGTTTGCGAAAGTAAATTTGGGTTAACAGAATTAAAAACCACACCGTTAAAATCGCGCACGTGGCGATAGTTAATAAGTACATAATAGCTTGTTCGGGAAAAATATAATTAACAATTACACTAATTAAAATACATACACTAGTAAATAACAGCGCATTGCGGGGGATATTCACGTTATTGGTTAAGGCAAATTTACTTGGTGCTGAACCTTGTTTAGCTAAGCTAAATAACATTCGTGAACCAGCATATAAGCAGCTATTAAATGCCGATAAAGCCGCTGTAATTGCTACCGCATTCATTACATCAGCCGCTTGATTTATCCCAATTTGTTTAAACACATCGACAAATGGGCTAACATGCGCATTTAGTTTATTAAATGGATATAAGCAAATAATTGCAATCATGGTTAAAACATAAAATAGGATAATCCGTAAGATCACACCACTAATGGCGCGTGGAATGCTTTTACGTGGATTTTCTGCTTCACCTGCGGCAATCGAGACAAATTCAGTACCTCCGAATGAGAAAATCACAATGGCTAATGAGAATAAAAAACCTTTTGGACCACTTGCAAAGAACACATCCAGACTTTGGTAGCTGTGTAAATTTTCCATAGTTCCAGCGTGAATGTGTGGATTGAAGGTTACCAAATAAGCACTGAAAAATAACATCATTAAAATGGCTGCAATTTTGATGCCTGCAAACCAAAATTCAAATTCACCAAACATTCTGACACTAACTAATTGCACAGAGGTAAAAACCGCCAGTAAGCCAAGGCAAATTAGCCAATGGGGTAATCCTGGTAGCCAGTAATCAAGGAAGAATGTGACCGCGGTCAATTCAACCATACATACCACGGTATATTCAAACCATGCTGTCCAGCCAGCAATAAATCCAGTGTAGTTATTAATATAACGATTGGCATAATCACTAAATGAACCTGAGGATGGGTGGTGAACGGTCATTTCGCCAAGTGCACGCATAATAATGTAGATGACGATGCCGCCTAAAATATAAGATAAAATAATTGAAGGGCCTGTGGATTGAATCGATTTAGCCGCACCAAAAAATAAGCCCGTTCCAATTACACCGCCTAAGGCAATCATTTGAATATGGCGATTTTTTAATTTGCCTTGTAATTTATTATTTTTATCGTGCATGCTGTGAACCTCCAAATTTTAATTTACAAAAATATGCCAGACTAAGAAGAGCTAACCAAATTGGAGCAATAATTATTGCCATTTTAAAACTAGGCATGAAATACATAATTGTCGCAACCATAACTAAAAACGCTACCGCGATAATTGAGCTGAGTGGATAAAGTATAGTTTTGTAGCTGCTCTCGCCTTTAAATTTACGTTTAAAGCACGCGTGGGTGATCAGGATAGTAATCCAATTAATAATCGCGGCGATGGTTGCCACGGCTAATAAAATATTGAAAATTTGTTTTGGATAAAGATAATTTAGCCACACGGTAAACGCGATACAGATGATCGAAAAAATTATTGCCGGGCTAGGAATTCCTTTTAGGGATAATTGTTTAAATTGTTTTGGGGCATTACCCTGTAAACTTAAATTATAGACCATGCGTGCCGTGCCGTAAATTCCGCTATTCAAAGAGGATAACGCAGCAGTGATCGCAACTAAATTCATTAAGCTAGCGGCCTTACTAATTCCAATCTGTTGAAATACATCCACAAATGGACTGATCTGGGCATTAATTTTATTCCATGGGTATAAGCACATGATAATGGCTAGGGTGGCTAAATAAAAGAGTAAAATTCGTACGATAATGCCATTAATTGCCAGCGGAATTGTTTTTTTAGGATTTTCGGCCTCACCAGCTGTGATTCCGACTAATTCGGTTCCACCAAATGAAAACACCACCACCACAAATGAGAATAAGAATCCGCTCCAGCCATGCGCAAAAAAGCCGCCATATTCCCATAAATTAGCCACATTTGAGACACCTTGATTACTACTTGGTGAGAAACTTAAAATATACACGCCGAATAAAATTAGGCAGATTACCGTGAGTACTTTAATTCCAGCGAACCAAAATTCAAATTCGCCAAACCATTTTACATTGAGTAAATTGATCCCTGTAAAAATCAGCATTACAACTAAGGTGATTAACCAATGCACCGAATTTGGGAACCAATAATCCATAAAAATACTGGTGGCGGTTAATTCAAGCATGCAAACGATGATGTAATTAAACCAGTAATTCCAGCCTGAAATGAAGCCTGCATACGAGCCGATATATTTGTAAGCATAATAACTAAATGAGCCTGAGCTGGGTTCGGCAACCGCCATCTCGCCTAATGCACGTACAATGATATACATCATTACACCACCAATGGCATAGGACAGTAAAATTGCTGGACCTGCGAGTTGAATTGATTCACCTGCGCCAAAGAAAAAGCCTGTGCCAATTGCGCTACCGAGGGCGATCATTAGAATATGGCGGGTAGTTAGTCCGTGTTTTAATTTATGCTGCATTTTAATTCTGCTCCGTTAGATTGCTAAACTCAATCCCAATTAATGGAAACACGCTGTTAAGTCCATGTGGAATGGCTTTATTGACTCCTGGGCGAATTTTACGATAGCTTTCTTGTTGATGAAAATCACTCCCGAGGCTGGCAAGTAAATTGCAATGACGACAGAGCGCGGCAATGTTTTCTTCATCTTGCAGGCTATGTGAGCTACTGATTACTTCAATACCTTGACCACCATAAGATTTAAACTCATCAATTAAACGGATTAATTTAGTTCTGGTAAAACTATAGCGTCCAGGATGAGCAATTACTGCTACTCCTCCGCTTTGAGTAATCCAGGCTACGGCATCGGCTAAGCTCGCCCAAACTTGTTGGGTATAACCCGGTTTACCAGGAGCTAAGAATTTATCAAAGGCTTTGCCTGCTTTGGCATGCCCATTGGCAATTAGCCAGTGATTAAAATGGGTGCGACTAAGTGCTTCGGGTTGTTTAGCTAAAGCTAGGGCACCTTCAAATGCGCCATGGATACCAACTTTAGCCAGATTTGCGCCAATGCGCCGTCCACGTTCAACTCGCGAGGCACGGAGCTTAGCTAATTCGCTGACTAATTGCGGATTATTTTCATCAATGCCTAGACCTACGATATGAATTAAAGTGTTCTTTTGCCAAGTTACCGAAATTTCTACTCCAGCAATTAATTTGATGCCGAGTTCTTTGGCAATTTCGCGTGCTTCGCTAATTCCGTCAACGGTGTCGTGATCGGTAAGTGCTTGAAATTGATAGCCATTTCTAATACTTCGCGTACGCTATGTGCACCATCGGAATAGGTACTGTGACAATGTAGATCGATTGGTAAGTATTTTTTTTCCATGCGTGGTTCTTGTCTATAAAAAATAGCTACCTAAGGATGATAGCTAATAAGACGTAATGATATATCATTACACCTAAGTGGTGCAAATAAAATCTTTAATTAGGCTTTAAATCAGTTGCTTAGCTTAGTTAAATTCTTTAGCCATTTCTAAAGTGCGTGCATAACAATTTTGCATGGCGTGTTTCATCATTAAATGAAGCTGTTCACGTTCAAAAGTTAATACTCCTTGTTCGGTTGCGCCTTTTTTGGAAGTAATCCGTGCACGATGTTCACTAATGGCGACCTCTGGATTTGCGTCAAGCAACGCTGAGCTGCCACTAATTACCTGTTTAACCAGCGCTGTTGCTTGTTGGCGCTCAAAACCAAATTCACTTACCGCATTTTCAATTAAACCTTCCATGAAATAATAGACAAAAGCAATTGAGCTGCTGCTAATTGGAACTATTTTATCAATTTCGGCTTCATTTTGAGCGTGATAGGTCATGCCAACGATTGCGAAAATTTGGCTTACGATTTGTTCTTCGTCGGCACTGATTGTATCGGGTGCGTAGAGTGCGGTAATTCCCTTGCCAACGCTGGATGGCGTGTTTGGCATGCTGCGAATAATTCGTGGATTATTTAACCAAGAATTAATGCTGTTAATTGAAAGTCCTGCCATCACCGAAACAATTAAACACTCGCTAATTTTATCCTTAATTGCACTGCAAGATTCCTTGGCTTGTTGTGGTTTAATCGCAAGTACGAGGATATCATCATGCTTGAGTGTGTAGTCCAGAGTTGCAGTAACCTTAATATTTGGATAGATAGATTTTAGCCGTGCTGCTTTTTCCAAATTGCGTTGAATTACTTCAATTTTAAATTGTGGGTTGTTAACTAATCCCGCAAAAATGGCTTCGGCCATATTGCCACCACCCAAAAAAATAAGTTTAGTTGTCATAAGTTCGTGCTCCAAAAACATTGCTTCCGATGCGGACTAAGGTTGCACCAGCTTTAATTGCCAATGGATAATCAGCGGACATACCCATTGAAAGCTGATCAAAATTACCGAGTCCCTGAGTGTTTAGTTGTTCGAGATAGCGCCTCAGTTGTTGAAATTGGGCTTGGATCAGTTGTTGATCATTAGTTACGCTTGCCATCCCCATTAGTCCACGTAATTTAAGGCGTGGGAGTTGCATAATTGCTTGAGCTAGTTGGGTTAATTCTTGCCAATTATTAACCCCTTGTTTGTTAGACTCTTGGCTAATATTCACTTCAATTAGAACTTGGAGCGGAGCTAATTCTGCAGGACGTTGATCATTGAGGCGTTTGGCATGTTGTAATTTAGTAATGGTATGCACCCAGCTAGATCGCTGAGCAATTAATTTCGTTTTGTTACTTTGGATATTGCCAATGAAATGCCACTCAATCTCTAAATCAGCGAGTTCGTGAGTCTTTTGTGCTAACTCTTGTGGGTAACTTTCGGCAAATTTACGTTGACCGTGGGCATAAGCTTGACGAATTAAATCGCTAGGAAAGGTTTTACTTACCGCGATTAATTCAACTTTTTGGGTGTGAGCAACAGCGTCAATTGCAGCTTGAACGTGTTGTAAATTGTGAGCTATATTCGGCATTTTAGGATATTTACGAAAAGTAATTAAGAGTAATAATTATAGCATAGCCCGTGTCTTTTACGCCGATTGATTACAAATCTTAATCGTGACGGCGAGTGCTTGGAAATTATACGAGGCGATGGTTTCCATAAAAAAGAAATTTCCACCATTGGTGACATCCCAAGCTGGTGCAGTTGCGTAATCGTCTTCCCAGTGTAAAATCAGTCCTTTTAATCCATCTAGACGTGATTTATATTCGATATCAATATCATATTTATTCAGCGAACTGGCGGTTAAAAATTGCTCAAAGGCTAATTGCACCATGCCATACAATGCGCTCATTTGTCAAGACCACTAATTAACTATTTAAAGAAACAAGCTTTTTTAGTGGGTTGACATGCATAATTGAGCTTATAAAAAAACAAGCCATTCTTTTTAAATGACTTGTTCTCTATAGTCTATTTCACTCGATATAAAGCTTTAATTTAATCCGCCAAATACTTAGTGCTCACAATTTCAATATCCAACAACTCGCTCAAATCATCAATCGCTTGTTGGAAATTAATTACTTTAATCGTCGTAAATCCTAGCGCCTTAGCACTCGTAACATTAGCTTTACTATCATCCAAAAAGATGCACTCTGCAGCTTTAAGTTGATGTTTATCGAGGATGAATTCAAAAATTTTCGGGTCTGGCTTAGCTAATTTGATATGCGATGAAACTACGATATCATCGAAAAGTTTCCAAAACGGATGCTCTTCAAGTAAACTACGGAAAATATCACTTGGCATATTGGTTAAAGCATAAATTGGATAGCCCAAGGCTTTTAATTTGGTTAAAAGTTCAATCATTTCAGGAATTGGACGCAATGCAATCACCACATTTTGCAACAAGGCTTCCATTGCAGTATTTGAACACTCCAATTTATCGGCTAATTGCTCTTTTAAATCCTTAGTCGAAATTAAACCTTGATCATAAGCCAGCCACTCAGGTGATAAAAAAGTTTGCTCCATCATCATTGGCATATTCGAAACACTAAAGACACTTTGTAAAACATGCTCTGGTTGCCATTCCAAAACAACATTTCCTATATCAAAAATAATTGCTTTCGGTTGTGGGTTAATCATTTTCATTCTCCTTCAAGAATTCATATAAAATTAAAATCTAATTTAAACGCTCTAAAAATCCATCTAATTCATCCAGTGAGCTATAACTAATCGTAATTTTGCCATGCCCGCCAGAACGGCTGTGTTTAATTCCAACCATCATTCCCAATTTATCCGCCAGTGTATCTTCAAGCTGTGCAACATCAGGATCTTTACGCTCTTTCTTCAAAGGCACTTCATCACCATACTTTTGTGCGTGCAAAATGCGCGCAACTCGATTTTCAACTTCGGCAGTAGTTAGTTTTTTAAGCATAATTTCTTCGGCTAAAAGTAATTGCTTTTCTTCAGATAACGGCAATAAGGCACGCGCATGCCCCATGTCTAATTTGCGATCCAGCAACATATCTAAAACTTCACAACATAAATTTAGCAAACGCAAGGTATTACTCACATTACTGCGGGATTTACCAGTTACCTGAGCTAAAGCTTCATGAGTTAAGCCAAATTCATCAATCAAGCGCCGATAGCCTTCGGCCTCCTCAACAATATTTAAATCTTGGCGTTGAATATTTTCAATCAACGAAACGGCTAAGGCTTCTTGATCAGTAAACTCACGAATAACCGCAGGAATTTGCTGCAACCCAGCTAATTGGCTAGCGCGCCAACGGCGTTCACCAGCAATTAATTCGTAACGCTCTTTGCCAACCTGACGCACCACCACGGGTTGAATCACACCATTTTGGCGAATTGAATTAGCTAATTCCTCAAGTTCAACCTCAGCAAAAACCCGCCGTGGTTGATATTTACCTGCTTGAATACGGCTAATTGATAACTGATGTAATTGATTAATTTCGGCGTGTGTTTTATCGCTAACTACGCTCGTATCTTTATTAGTCAAATTAACATTTGATGCCGCTAATAATGCATCAAGTCCCTTGCCTAAACCTTTTAACTTTGTCATTTAAAATAACCACCATCTTAAAATTTAATTATTGCTCTTGCTGATAATTATTCGGCTTCTTTGAGTCGTTTCAATAATTCACGCGCTAAACGCAAATATGATTGCGCGCCAGCTGATTCTGGATCAATCGCAACAGCCGTAGAACCATGGCTTGGCGCCTCAGCTAAACGCACCGCACGTGGAATTGAAACATAAAATACCTGCTCATTAAAGTGTTCAACTAATTGCGCAGAAACTTGAATCGCTAAATTATTACGCTTATCATACATAGTACGCAAAATCCCCAAAAATTCTAGTTCAGGATTAAGTTTAGATTGCATCAAACGAACGGTATTCAACAAATCGGTAAGTCCTTCCAGTGCATAGTATTCACATTGAATCGGGACTAAAATATAATTTGCAGCACTTAAGGCATTTAGAGTTAACAAACTCAAAGATGGCGGACAATCAATTAAAATCACATCATAATTTGCACTAACCTCAGCTAAAGCTTTTTTCAACTTAAATTCGCGTTTTTTTAAATCAACCAGTTCAATTTCAGCACCAGCTAAATTACGATTTGAAGGTAAAATATCAAATTTGCAGCTCGGTGATTTAACAATTGCATCTGTAACTGCCAGATTATTAATTAGCACATCATAGACCGAATATTTAAGGCCATTTTTTTCAATACCAGCCCCAGTTGTCGCATTACCTTGCGGATCAATATCAACGACTAAAACTTTTTTACGATTCTGTTGAACTAATGCAGTTGCCAAATTTAACACAGTAGTAGTTTTACCAACTCCACCCTTTTGATTTACAATAACAATTATATTTTTCATTTATGCGTGATCTTTATTAAGAAACGTTGCGCGGCCAAATTTGGCACGCTTAATTCAATTACTTGTCCCTGCCAATTAGTTAATTTAGTCAATTCTGATTCACCTTGTTCACCCTTCATTGCCAAATAATAACCATCTGGAGCCAATAGATGACTAGTTAACTGCACAAATAACTCCAAATCAGCAAAAGCGCGTGACGTGATTATTTGAAACTTTTGCTCAGGATGATAATCTTCAACTCGCTGACTAATTACTTGTAAATTACTTAATTGCTGCTCAATTTTAGCCTGCAATAAAAATGCACATTTTTTAGCATTACTATCAATTACGACCACTGCTTGTTCAGGACGCATAATTGCCAAAATTATACCAGGTACACCCATCCCGCTACCAACATCTAGCAATGCGCCGTTATTTGGAAAATGCGCAACAATACTTAAGCCATCGAGTAAATGATGAGTTAAAATATCCCGTGACTTAGTAATTGCGGTCAAACTATAAACTTTATTCCATTTAATTAACAGCGCTTTATAGTTTAATAACTGCTCTAGTTGAGCCTGAGAACATTCTAAATTCAGTTGTTTAATACCAGTTTCTAGCAATTCGACTTCATCAATTCTAGCCATTACGCCCCTCCCATGCCTCAATCATTTCACTGGATACATAATAAGGTTCATCGGCATATTCAAGCATTTCAAAGTCACCCGCCGAATTACCATAGGCATAAGCATAATTAAAATTAAGTTTATTTTTAGTCAGAAAATCTTGAATTCGTTCAACTTTCTGTTTGCCATAGCAATTATGGGTTAATAAACGTCCAGTTAAACACTGTTGCGCATCAATTTCTAATTCTGTTGCAATCACCTGATCTAATTTATGCAAATTAGCCCAATAGCGTAAATAAATTCCCAAATTAGCACTCACCAAAAACAAATTATGCCCGTGTTCACGATGCCATTCGATTTTCGCATAAGCTACGGGATTAATATATTTATTTAGATGGGTT
>Ga0247837_1010873_pt1 | contig 10179 bp, 8 predicted proteins | sample LaCtaG_2_FD_187115 | JGI IMG/M metagenome (GOLD analysis project Ga0247837, IMG submission 187115) | Freshwater microbial communities from meromictic Lake La Cruz, Castile-La Mancha, Spain - LaCruzMarch2015_14.5m | ecosystem: Environmental > Aquatic > Freshwater > Lake | place: Spain: Castile-La... | reverse complement strand
CGACTCGTAGCTTAAACTCTCTCAGCCATTTGGACATTCACGCTGAGGCATTACAATCTCGGCGCCTGATTCCACGGTGGTAACTCCCACTATCATTCTCACTGGCTATGCGCGAGGCCCAGAGATTCGCTTGGCCCAAGCTACTACCGCGCTAACATCGGATCAGACTTTTGACGTGGGGCTAACCCCGCGAATAGTTGAGTTCACCATCAGCAACACGGGCAATGTCGGAAACTTGGACATCTCACAGGTCTCCGCCACGGGCAACTTCCAGATTGCGCAGCAACCGCAGACATCCATTGCTCCTCAGGGCAGCACTACGTTCACCGTGCTGGCAACAGGCGGAACGAGCGGGTTGCAGTCGGGCACAGTTACTATCACCAGCAACGACACCCTGTCGGAGACCTTTACGATCAACCTAAGCTCCAAGTCGCTCTTCGGTATCGGTGAAGGCATTGCGACTGACTCGGTAGCCACCTCAGGCACAGGCGGAGCGGTGGGGTGGGACTTTGCCACCACTCAATTGCCCTCAGGCCAAGACGGCCAAGCTCTTAAGGCGGGCACTACGCCAAACGCTGCGGGCTCAGCGGTGGAGTTCACCACGCAAACGGCTGGCGTCGTATCGTGGAGTTGGAAGGTTGGCTCTCAGGAGAACTTTGATTGGCTGCTCTGCGAGGTAGATGGTCAAGAGGTCGCAGGTATATCCACGAAGAACAGCGTTTGGCAAACGCAAGTCGTCCAAGTTCCTGCTGGGGCCAATGTCCGCTGGGTCTACCGCAAAGATGCCTCGGGAAGCGCAGGCGAGGATGCCGGGTATCTGGCGGATGTGGAATTCCGCAGCCTCGCGGCGAACCAATCATTCGGCCAGTGGGCGCAGACTCATGGTATCTACGACCCGCAGCAGCGGATGCCCAAGTCAGGACTGCCGGCCATGTTTGGATGGCTCGGCGGCTTTCGTATCGATGGGGACGCGATACCTGATATTATCGTAGCACAAGGTAGGCTCACCTATCGCTACCCGGTCTCCAAGACGGCAGACGGCACTCAGCAGATTCTCTACAGCCCCGACATGAGTTCGTGGACAGCCCGTCGGATCAGCCAGCGCATTGTCAGCGAGGATGCTGATCGGATGGTTATTGAGGCCACGGCTCCAAGTGGGACGAAGGGCTTCTTCAAGGTTGTCGGCAGCGGAGATATGCAGAGAGTCATGGTGAGAGTCCAAGGGGGCACACTGCCCCAAACCTCACAATTAGCTGGCACGACAGTTTCAACCTTCCAGATCGGCAAAACGGAGGTCACATGGGCCGAGTGGCAGGAGGTTAGGTCGTGGGCTGTTGCCAACGGATATTCCTTTAACACAGGATACAATACCAATAACGATATTGGTTCGGGCAACTCTGGCAACCATCCCGTGACAGCAATAAATTGGTATGACGCTGTTACATGGTGCAACGCAAAGAGCGAGAAGGAGGGATTGACGCCTGTCTACTGGCTCAATGGTATTGTTTACCGCTACGGCCCCCATAGACCTACGGTCAATGCCTCAGCAAACGGATATCGCTTGCCGACGGAGGAAGAGTGGGAGTGGGCTGTACGGGGAGGAATGAGTAGTAAAGGTTACCATTACAGCGGCAGTAACTATTTGGATGCGGTAGGGTGGTATTCGGCGAATAGTGAAGGGAGCATAATGGCGGTTGGAACTAAATCCGCAAATGAGCTTGGTCTTTACGACATGAGTGGAAACGTTTGGGAAATGGTTGAAAATCTTTGGGTTGGAGCCTTATCTGGAGCACGGGGCGGCTCTTGGGGTAGCACTGAGCAGTCATGCGCGGTTAAAGGGGGCCGATACATTGACGATTCGTATAACAGATCCGTACAAATCGGCTTCCGCCTCGCCCGAAACGCCGAAGACTGATCTTTGAGGTCAGCTTGATCCTCAAACGCAAGTCGGGCTGAAGCCACCGCTCCCCTAATTCAACTGCGGCTCACTGCCAGGCTGTCTGACATCCGCCCCCATCGTCTGCATAAGATAACGCGCCGCCAAGGCCTCCTTGTCGGTGACCTCATGCTCCGGCATGAAGCCCGCAAGGTGCCCCGACACCTCGCCGTCATCATCCGGCAGGAGGCTTGGCGTAAAGCCGGTGAAGTTTCCGTAGGTGTCGCTTTGGAGCAATCGTCACACCAAGCACCCCCCTACCGTAACGGCCGTAGTGGTCATAGTCTGTGGGCATGACGGATACGACAACGGCGGGAGAGATCTTGGTTCAGGACACGTTGGGCCAGTTTCAGCAATGACCAGACTCCATATTAGACAGAGGTCCTGATTTTCCCTTCGTTACCTTCGTTACCTTTTGTTCTAAATTCCGTCCGTCATGCCCGAGGGGAATCAGCCACCACTGCAAGCGATCGCCATGCACGGCTGGGGCCGTGATGCGCGCACGTGGGAGCCGTGGCAGGGGGCGACGGCCTCTCTCGGCTGGCGCTGGCAGACCGGAGAGCGGGGTTACGGCCGATTCTCGCCGCGCGTTCCCGAGTGGTCCGAGCATGCATCCGGGACGCGGCGCTTGGTCATCGGCCGCTCGCTCGGGCCGCACATGGTTCCGGCCAACGTCCTCGCCCAGGCCGATACCGTGGTCTTGCTGGCGAGCTTCGCGACTTTTGTTCCCCCGGGGCGAGAAGGTCGCCGCACCCGCGCGGCTCTGGATGGAATGGCGGCGAGCTTGAAGGACGAAACCCGCGCGCGGGCCATGCTCGAAGTTTTCACGGCGAGGGTTGCGGAACCTCAACCGCCCGACCTTCTTCCGCCCGGGCCTTTGGATGGGTCCCTCAGCGAAGACAACCGGTCGCGTCTGCGGGAGGATCTTGATTTGCTGGCACGTTGCGATGGATTGCCGTCCGGGTTCCCACGCGGCGCGCGGGTGCTCATTGTCGAGGCGGAAGATGACCGCATCGTAGAACCGGAGGCGCGGGCCATGCTGCGCGAGGCCTTACCGGAAGCGGACGTGATTACGTTGCCGGGGGTCGGGCACGCGTTGCTCGCGGGCGATGTGATCGACCGCGTCGTGGCGTGGGTCGAGGCGCGGCTGTAACGGACGCGGGCGCTACGGTAGGGCGCGGCGTCCCCGACGCGCCGCGGACTTTTCCGTGCTGCATCTGCGACTGGCGGGAAGAGCTTCCGCCGGGCTCTCGGCGGGTCCGGAGGTCCCGCCCTACCTTTACGATGGCTACTCGGCCGCGCGGTAGGTCTCCGGCAGGTAGATCGCGCCGTAGAGGTCGATGAGGTTTTTGCCGTCGGGCGTATCGGGCGCGAAGATGGAGTCGACGGGTCCGGCCACGCTGAGGACTTTCCCGTCTTGGCGGAGCACTTCGGCGCCGAAGGGCGGGGGGGAGTCCGGACTTTGCAGAACGTCGAACTGGTCCTCGGGAAACCAGTAGGCGGTCATGAAGATGACTTTATCGCCCTGTTCGAGCGGGCTGTAGTAAACCGTGGTGGAGGCCAGGGCCCCGGCTTTCTGCACTTCCCCGGCGAACGGACCTGCGATCGGCCCGGTGCTCAGGCGAGGAAGGATTCCTTCGGCTGTTTTCAGGGCGAAAGGAACCGGATCGAGGGGCAGAACGGCCTCGGGTTGACCCGAGCAGGCGGCCAGGGAGACGAGGGCAAGAACCAAGAGGGGGCGTTCGGTTTTCATAACGGCGGCGGGGTGGCCGAGGCTTCGGCGGTGAGAGAACTCTCGAAATCCTGCAACACATCGCGCAAGCCGAGCAAGCCGGCTTTTTTCCCGGAGTAACGCACGTCGTCGATCTTCCAACCGTCCTCATTGACCAGCACGACCTCATCGGTCCAGGTGACATTGTAGGGTTCGTTGCGGAAGCGGATCTCGACCACAGTCTGGCCATCCTTCACGCCTTCCGGGCCGACTTCGAAACCGGTGAAACCTTCGTAGAGACCGGTAAAGATTTCGCCTTCGAGCAAAAGCGGTTTGTCGGTCGGGAACTCACTGGCTTTGATCCGCGCGGCCGATTCCTTCTCCCCTTCCGCCGCCGATTGCAGCGCGGCCACGAGGGCCTGGGAGAGAAAGGCCTGGTCTGCTTGGCGGTAATCGCCGCGGTAGCCTTGGAAAAATTGCTTTGCCGCATCGGACGCGCTGGGCGGAGCGGGCGGAGTCGGTGGCTCGGGCGGACGGCCACAAGCGGCGAGCGTCACAACGACCGCGAGGCCAAGCATCCTGCGGAGGGCTGACTTCATCCAAGGAAAGCTCAGAACGTGAAGCCCGCGCACCCGCCGAGGGCGAGAGCGGAGCAAAGCAAGAAGAGGCGCAGGAAGGTGGAGCGCATAAGTCGGTTGGGATCAGGGGTTCACCGGACGGAGAGGCCCGCCGGGGATACGCTCGAGCAGGTTGCCGTAGGGTCCGCGGCCGCGGGCGCGCCAATATTTGAAGGTGTCACCGCTGGGACGGCGCGAGGGGTGGACGAGCTGATACTGCTCCATGGTCAGTCCCCATTTTTCCATCGCGGTGATTTTAGGCGCAGGTTCCACCACCACGGTATCAATGGCGTTTTGGGACCAGCCGGTGGCGGTGGCGGCCAGCAGGACAAGGATGGCAAATCGCATGGGAAAACATTCGTCCCGATACGCCCCGGTTGGCAAGAGCGAAGCGAAAGAACGGACTAACCTTGCCGGCGGCGACGGTGGAGGGCGAGGCCGGCCAGTGCGGCCGCGGCGATGGCCAGCAGGGCGTAGGTCGAAGGCTCGGGGACAACTTGGTTGGTCACGTTGACGTTGAGCGTGTCGATGGAGGCCCCTCCGTTGATGCTCGCCGCGGTCAAAGTGGAGGAGTATTGCAGGCGCAGGCCGGTGACCTTGCTGGCCGGAGCAAGACCGAAGTGCATCTTGATCATGTTGATGTCGAGAGTGAGGGAACCGCTCCATTGGCCATCGCTCACCCGGCCGGGACCGAGGAGACTGAAGGTGTTGCTCGGGGAAATGGCCAGAGATCCGCTCATCGGCGCGGAGGAACTGAACGGCGCGCCGTCCACCCCTTGGAGAGAGAGCGTGTAGGATGCGGTGATGCTGGTGAAAGCTTCCGAAGTACTGAAAGGCGCAGCCATCGAGTAGGAGCCTGCGACGCTCAAACCCAACACTTCGTCGGTGAAATTCATGCCCGGGTTGGCTGTCATATCAACCGTCAGGATACCGGTTTGCGTTTCGATCTGCATTCCTGCGCCCGTGGTGGAAGCCACAAAGCTGCCCGGCGCAAAGGCCAGCGAGGAATAAGGAGTCTCCGAAGTGAGCGGCGATGGTGGCGCGTAGGTGCCGGTCGGGTTGTCTTGATACGCGTATGTCACCATGGAATTGCTAACGATAACCTGCGCAAACGCAGGTGAAACAAGAGCACTCAGCATGGCCAAACGAATCGAGAACAAGGTTAAGCGACAAACCGAGGAGGGTGAGTTTGAGAACGCATGCATGAGGTTAGAATTAAACGAGTCGGGAGAAATGACAAGCGGATTCTGACTCAAGTCCCACTTTTTTATAATTGATGCATGACACTCATATTGGGTAACGGTGAAGTTGGTCGGGGAGGGCCGGGTTGCGGACCGTGCCACGTGGTGTGATGCTGGCGCGCAATGCTGACCACCCCGCCAACCGTCCATCAAGAAGCCGGGAGCCGTCCATCCTTCGGATTAATTGCCGCAGCCTTCGGGGTGGTTTACTTGGGCTACGGGTTGAATTTCCTGGCCGTGAAAGTCGCGGTCGAAACGCTCCCCGCCTTCCTTTTCGCCGGTTCGCATGTCTTGCTCGCGGGCTTGCTCATAATGGCCTGGCGCGCGGGACGCACCGGCTCCATTGCCTTGCCGAGCGGGGGCGCCGGTCGGGCCGCCACAGCGGCATTTTTTCTCTTTGTGGGCGGGGTCGGGCTGGTCACCTTGGGCGAAAAGCTCGGCTTGGCCTCCGGGGCGGCAGCCATGATCAAGGCCTCGGTGCCGTTGTGGGTCGCGGTGCTCGAAGCGTTGCGGCCGCGGGGAGAAAAGCCGACGTGGCTGATCGCGGGTGGACTTCTGCTTGGCGCCCTCGGTGTGGTGCTGCTCGTCCTCCCCAACATCACGCACGGCGGGAGCGGGGGCGAAGCACTCGGAACCTGGGTGCTGCTCGCCTCGGCACTTCTCTTCGCCATCGGCACGCTGCTGGTGCGTCATCGTCCCCCCTCCTCCGACACGGCCGGCAACGTCGCGTGGATGATGGTGCTCGGCGGGAGTTACTTGTGGGCGATCGGACTGGCGACCGGTGAAGCATCGCAGGTGTCCTCTGAGGACTTCACCGGTCCCGTCCTCGCCTCTTTTCTATTCCTCCTTCTGGTCCATTCCTTGGCCGCCTTTTCCGCGATGAACTGGCTCCTGCGGCATCTGCCCGCCACGGTGGTTACGACCAAATTTTACGTCTCACCCGCCATTGCCGCGGCGGCCGGTTGGCTGGTCCTTGGCGAGGTGGTTGGTCGCGCGGCGATCGTCGGGCTGGCCTTGATCCTCGGAGGTGTCGCCGTGGTCATGCTCGGCGAGAAGCGGCGGCAAATGCAGCCTGCGTTGAAGGCCGACGACGCGGACGAGCTGGAGGGGTGAGGACCTGCGCTCAGGGCAGATTGCTCACACCCATCAAAAAGCGGTCGCACTCACGGGCCGCGGCGCGGCCTTCATTGATCGCCCAGACGACGAGGCTCTGGCCGCGGCGCATGTCGCCGGCGGCGAAAACACCGTCCACGCTGGTCGAGAATTTGCCGTAGTCGGCTTTGACGTTGCTCCGGTCGTCGGTGGCTAGGCCGAGTTTTTCCACCAGGGGCTTTTCGGGTCCGAGGAATCCCATGGCGAGAAGGACGAGTTGCCCGGGAATCACTTTCTCCGTGCCAGCCACGTCCACCGGGGAGTAACGGCCCTGGGCGTCGAGTTTCCACTCGATCTGCACGGTGTGCAATTCGTTGACCCGGCCGTTGGCATCGCCGACGAATTTTTTCGTCGTGGTGCAATAGACCCGCGGGTCGGCGCCATAGAGGGCGGCAGCTTCTTCCTGCCCGTAGTCCATGCGGTAAATCTTCGGCCATTCGGGCCACGGGTTGTTCGGGGCGCGGGTCGCGGGTGGCTTGGGCAGAATTTCCAATTGGACCACGCTTTTGCAGCCGTGGCGGATGGAAGTGCCGACGCAATCCGTCCCGGTGTCGCCGCCGCCGATGACCACGACGTGCCGGTCCTTGGCCGAGAGATGCGCGGGGACTTCCGTGCCGTCGAGGAGGCACTTGGTGTTCGTGCTGAGGAATTCCATGGCCGGATAAATGCCGTCAAGGTCGCGGCCATCGACCGTGAGATCGCGCGCCTGGGTGGCGCCGCAACAAAGAACGACGGCATCGAACTCCTGCCGGAGTTTTTCCACCGGATAGCTTTGTCCGACATTGGCGTTGGTCACAAACTCGATGCCTTCGGCCGCGAGGATATCAACCCGGCGTTGCACGATGTCATTCTTGTCCAACTTCATGTTGGGAATGCCGTAAGTGAGGAGACCGCCAATGCGGTCGGCGCGCTCGAGGACGGTCACGAGGTGTCCGGCTTTGTTTAGTTGGTCCGCACAGGCCAGCCCGGCGGGGCCGGAACCGACCACCGCGACTTTTTTGCCGGTGCGTTTTTTCGGAGGGCGCGGCACGACCCAGCCTTCCTCGAAGCCGCGCTCGATGATGGAAAATTCGATGTTCTTGATCGTGACCGGCGGTTCGATGATCCCGAGCACGCAGGCGCCTTCGCAGGGTGCGGGGCAGACGCGGCCGGTGAACTCGGGGAAGTTGTTCGTCTTGTGCAACCGGTCGAGGGCTTCGCGCCAGAGGCCGCGGTAAACCAGGTCGTTGAATTCCGGGATGAGGTTGTTGATCGGGCAGCCACTGGCCGCGCCGTTAAGAATCATGCCGGTCTGGCAGAACGGCGTGCCGCAATCCATGCAGCGCGCGCCCTGATCGCGGAGTTTTTCCTCCGCGGTGTGCACGTGGAATTCTTCCCAATCGCGGATGCGCTCGAGCGGCGAACGATCGGCGGGGATTTCGCGGGTGAATTCTTTGAATCCGGTCGGCTTGCCCATAAATCAGTTGCCTCCCGCCCGGGCGAGGTCGCGGGCGTTTTCTTCGAAGGCGGCCATGACCGCTTCGTCGCCGCTCAGGCCGGAGGCGATGACCCGGTCCATGGCGAGGAGGACGCGCTTGTAATCCTTCGGCAGGACTTTGATGAACTTCGGCAGGGTCTCCTCCCATGAGGCGAGAATTTCGGCGGCACGGGTGCTGCCGGTGAGTTCGGCATGGCGTTCGATCAGGGACTTCAGTTCGGCGATCTCCTCGGCGCTTTCCACCCGATCGAGGTCGACCATGTCGAGGTTGCAATGGGTATGGAAGGTGCCGTCGGCATCGAGGATGTAGGCGATGCCGCCCGACATGCCCGCGGCGAAGTTGCGTCCGGTCGGACCAAGCACGACCACGCGTCCGCCGGTCATGTATTCGCAACCATGGTCGCCCACCGCTTCAACCACCGTGCGGGCCCCGCTGTTACGCACGCAGAAGCGTTCGCCGGCCATGCCGCGGATGTAAACCTCGCCGCCCGTGGCGCCGTAAAGCGCGACGTTGCCGATGATCATGTTCTTTTCCGCCGCGAAATCCGACTCGGGCGAAGGCTGGATGATGATCTTGCCGCCGCTCAGACCTTTGCCCACGTAGTCGTTGGCATCGCCTTCCAGGCGCAGGGTCAGCCCGCGCGGGGCGAAGGCGCCGAAGCTCTGCCCAGCCGAGCCGACAAAATCGAGCGTGATGGTATCCTCGGGCAGCCCTTCGAGTCCGTGCAGCTTCGAGATCTCGTAGCCGACGATGGTGCCGACCACGCGATTGACGTTCCTGATCGGCAGGCGCGAGTGGACTTTTTTTCCTTTCTTGATGGCCGGCTCACAGATCTTGAGCAGGGTGGTCATGTCGAGCGACTTCTCGATCCCGTGGTCCTGCTTCATGGTGCAGTAACGGCCCACTTCGTCGCCGACTTCGGGTGCGTAAAGGATGCGCGAGTAATCGAGCCCTTGGGCTTTCCAATGGTCGACGGCCTTGCGCATGACAAGTTTGTCCACCCGACCGACCATTTCATCGAGGTTGCGGAAACCAAGTTTGGCCATGAGTTCGCGCACTTCGGTGGCGATGAAGCGCATGAAGTTGACCACATGGTCGGCGTCACCGGTGAATTTCTTGCGCAACTCGGGGTCTTGGGTGGCCACGCCAACCGGGCAGGTGTTGAGGTGGCAGGCGCGCATCATGATGCAGCCCATGACGACGAGCGGCGCGGTGGCGAAACCGAATTCCTCGGCGCCGAGGAGAGCACCGATGACCACATCGCGGCCGGTTTTGAGTTGTCCGTCGACCTCCACAACGATGCGGCTGCGGAGGTTGTTGAGCAGCAGTGTCTGGTGCGTCTCGGCCAGCCCGAGTTCCCACGGCATACCGGCGTGTTGCACGCTGGAAAGCGGGGACGCGCCGGTGCCGCCGTCGTAACCGCTGACCAGGACGACATCGGCATGGGCCTTGGCCACGCCGGCCGCGACGGTGCCGACCCCGACTTCGCTGACCAGCTTGACCGAGACGCGGGCGTGGCGGTTGGCATTCTTCAAGTCGTGAATCAGCTCGGCCAGATCCTCGATCGAATAAATGTCGTGGTGCGGCGGCGGCGAGATGAGCCCGACGCCCGGAGTGGAGTGGCGCACTTTGGCGATCCAGGGATAAACCTTGGTGCCCGGGAGCTGGCCGCCCTCGCCGGGCTTCGCGCCCTGCACGATTTTGATCTGCAGTTCCTTGGCCTGCGAGAGGTAGTAGCTGGTCACGCCGAAACGGCCGGAGGCGACCTGTTTGATCGCGCTGTTTTTCGAGTCGCCATTGGGCAAAGTCTTGAAACGCTCGGGGTCTTCGCCGCCTTCGCCCGTGTTGCTCTTGCCGCCGATGCGGTTCATGGCGATGGCCAGCGTCTCGTGGGCTTCCGAACTGATCGAACCGTAGGACATGGCGCCGGTCTTGAAGCGCTTCATGATCGATTCGACCGTTTCGACTTCCTCGACCGGAATCCCGCCATTTTCCGGAAATTCGAAGTCGATGAGTCCGCGCAGGGTGGAAAGCTTCTTCGACT
>Ga0247837_1010865_pt1 | contig 10183 bp, 8 predicted proteins | sample LaCtaG_2_FD_187115 | JGI IMG/M metagenome (GOLD analysis project Ga0247837, IMG submission 187115) | Freshwater microbial communities from meromictic Lake La Cruz, Castile-La Mancha, Spain - LaCruzMarch2015_14.5m | ecosystem: Environmental > Aquatic > Freshwater > Lake | place: Spain: Castile-La... | reverse complement strand
TCCATTTTCTTTGCAACCTTTTTCAAACGCTTTGGGTCGCGCACGTCGTAACTGATCAAATGCCAATGTTTGTGACTCATATTACCGTAACCTCAATTGAGCAAACATCCCGGGCGCACCTGTCCATTCTTTCTCCAAAAGTCGGAGCTCCAACTCAACCATTCGCGAATAAGCCATGGATTGCCCAGTATGCGGATGAACATAAGTGTCGTTCAATCGTTCCTCGAACAAAGTAATCGCTTTTCGACGCCCTAGGTCGGAAAGCCAGATTTTATTCGCAGTTACAGTGAAATCTGTTTCAACGCTCCATTGCAGCCGATTGATGCTGCCAATAAGTGGGATCTCCCAAATGTTGGTACGGAACAATTCCATCACATCCATGACCAATGGCGGAGCAGACGATCGAGGCCGATGATAGAAACCGAACGATGGTTCCAGCCCCACCGCCAATGCCGAACGTTCAACCAACGCGAAAAGCATCGAATACCCGTAGGACAAGAGGGCGTTGAATCGATCCTTGGGTGGATGCTTACTACGGCCTTTCGGAACCATCTCAGGTGGGATATTGTTCGAAAGAATCGCAGGCAACGATGCAAAATAGGCCTTGGCGGCAGTGCCTTCGTATCCAAGCAGCGATGACGCAGCATTGGCTCGATCAATACCTCGTAAACATCCGCGAATTATCTCAAGGTCGCTTTCGATTGCAGATCGATTCGTGTTGGTTCCGCGTGTACAACGCAGCAGATATTTGAGTTGCATTTCTACTTTGGCGTGAACTAGAGCTTTGGCCAATCTCAAGCGAGTTGGCTCGTCTTCGAGTGCTGCGTATTGTCGGATGCGTTGTTGCACTCGGCCCGGTGAAGAAGTCGTTCCTGCAGCAAAACGTCCACCGTAGGTCATCCACTGGATTGCGATACCTTTGTACGCACAGAGATGAATCGCTTGCGTGCTGATTTGAGCGTAGCCGTGGATCACAATCGAATCGATATCTTCTGTTGGGACGGTTTGCTTGGTCTCTTTTTTGAATTCATCCGCGGAAGTAATCACGATCGATTCCCCGCTTCGACCGACCCGAGCTTTGTTGACACACACGTGAAGTGTTTGTTTTTGCCGATGGGAGGGAAACAGCTTGGGAGTTGTCCGTTCGTTGACTGTCTCATGCTCTTCATCGGCTTGGTATTCTAGCGATTGAAGACGCTCCTCTTCGGGCAAGCAGACGGGTGCTAAGGAACAACGCGTGCATAGGTTTTCGTTCGATGTGATCGGTGGGCGTTGTGTAGTTTGTTGTAATTCTTGAGCGCGAGCGATTGCAGTTTTTAGATCCGCGATGGCTGATTCATCAATGTGAATAATGGCGGTTACGTTATCCGCATGGTAAGGAACGCGAGCTTCAGTGACAGGTTCGCCAAATGCTTCAGCGAGTAGGGCGGCATAAGCAATCGCTTGGATACGGTCACTGGGCCATGCAAGGACTTGCTTTTTGTCACCACGCATGCATCGTCCACGCTTATGTTCATACGCGATCCATTTTCCGTCCCGTTTCCGAACAGCATCGACTTTTCCCATAAGCCCAAGCGTTTCGCTGGCCAGTTCGAAGCTGCGACGTTCAGGAGATTCATCGTCCATTGGGACAACTTCTTCGTGAAGCCGTCTACCCGCGTAGACGGCAGCATCGGCGACTCGAATCTCTTCGATTTCCTCGAGGTAGAAAAGTCTCTCGCAGTAGAGGAGAGCGTGTAGTGACATGACGCGCAGTGGGCTGGTGTTAGTTAACATGGTGGTAAATCAAGATGGATAATAAAAAACGTCAATACAATTCGGTTTTGCTCCCCTCTCCTTTTGGGAGAGGGGCTGGGGGTGAGGGTTTCTCACGACGCAATCGTTCGATTGTTTCCATGATCTTTCGCAGAACCTCTTGGGTCTCGTTTTCAACTTGAAAGTTAGTGAAGCGGATCACCGTGATCCCAAGATCGTTTAGGAACTTGGTTCGATTTGCATCTTTGCTTTTCCCTTCTTCCGTGAAATGATCTCTGCCATCGCATTCGATATCGAGCGATAGTTCAAAGCAGAAGAAATCACAGTTGTACGGAGGCACAGGATGTTGGCGTCGAAATTTGGCCTGAACGAGTCTTCGATTTCGGAGCAGATGCCACATAAGCTCTTCACCAGGCTGTTGGCAGCGACGGAGGTAGCGAGCGAATTCGATGGGTGACATTCGATCTTCGTTCATGATTTTTTCCTCAGGATCAACCCTCACCCCCAGCCCCTCTCCCAAAAGGAGAGGGGAGCATGATGCGGGGTAATGCTAAGGACATTTGTTGACTAACAAGTACATCGATTCATCCATATTTTCACGCCCTAACACGCAAAAGCACAACGACTGGATGTTTGCGGCCTCTTTGGCAAGGCTAAGTAGAACTTACCCCTTGATGCACCCACGCATCACTGGGAATATTGTTCGTTGGCACTTCCCTTGGGGCAAACAATTCAGTCTTGGTCAAAGAAGAATCAGCTCTGTCGATCGAAAGTGTCATTCGAGAAGATCTATTGGTTGTACCGATTTGATCACTACTAAGCCTTTGGTACCAATGCGCAGATGGGGGCGTTTCAAGTACTTCAACTCGATCAACCATAAAGGAATTGTCTCCCATAAAAGGGATTCCATATCTTTCACACCGCAGATCACCGCGAATGCCCGATCGAACGTCTTGTTCAAGATCCAAGTTCCCATCAATCGCAATGACAGCACGTAGATCGGAAAGTAACTCACGGCGAATTGGAGTGATGTTGTACTTATTCCCAAACGCTGTACTTGCCCGATCTCCGCCACTGGCTCCGACAGGGTAATTGTGAAGTTGCTGGAAGATAGTTTGTACGCGAGGAAACGGTTCATCGTCGTCAGCCGCCGCCAATACGCTTCGAGTCGTTGAATCCCAACGGCCTGAAGCTGCGCCGATTGCAAGCTTACACTGTGGCAGGTCGTTTCGTATCAATGACGCCGGAACCTTGCTCGCATGTGCTGGACTCTCCTCGCGAATACGAGACTCTATACCTGCAAAGTTTAGCAATAGTCCATAGGCCGCCGTCGGCGTCAAGAACGATGCCGATGGACGGTACCAACCTGCCGTGAATTGACGAAATGTCGCGAATGGAGCTTCCACGTATAAGACGAGCATCACTTGCCTCCAAGAAACTTCACAGCGAGAACCTCAATAAGCCTACGGGGGTCGCGGTCGAGCGTAACTCCTCGTGATTCCAGCTTCTTTATATCGCCATCTGTCATGTCCTTGATAATCTTTCCACCGATATAGAATTCAGAACCTGGATAGTCCGGGTTAGGATCGCGGAGGATTCCATTGACGACTTCCGGAAATGAGCCGTCTGTTTGAAAGCCGTAGGTCTGGTATCCTGCAACAAGCTGGTTACTGAGTCGAGCGACTATGCTTGCCGGAGCCATTTCGAAATAGCTCCGTGCGTGATTTCCTGCGACACCGGACAGCTCTCCGATCGCCTTTAGCAACGCTTTTGTCCAGTCAGGTTGCGACAAACAGTCGTTACCGTTGAGCGCAAATGGATATTGAAACGCAGTATGGCTAGTTTCGCGATGAAGCAGCGCCGATGTATCCGAGTTCTTGTACGCACTATCTTTGGCTGAAAGCGGTGATTGAGTAAAAACCGAGTTGAATCGGTACGGCTCTAAAGCTTTGGCTAAATTCATACGGAGAACGGAATCTCGCTTGAACGTAAAGGCATCCGCCGCTTTCTTGCTTCGGTCTTTTGCAATCGTCTCACGAAACTTTTTTCGGTCTGCAGCACTTGCAGCAATCAGATAACCAAACATGAAGTCGTCAATGTACTTGTCGGGATCCGGAAGTGATTCAAATTTCACGGCTAGCTGTTCTTCGTCATGCAGTCTTTCGCGATTGCATGGAAACCCGTACGTTTTGAGAATTTCACGAAGGGCATTTCGCATTGCTTCCGGCGATATGATGGGATAGTCAAATCGACCATCAGTAATCTTCTGAATCACGGTGCGATTAAGTTCAGACTCACCGCGGTAGTTTGCCGTGGGAGCCGTGTATGTCAAAACTGTTCCAAAGAGTTGCATGGATTGAAGTCCTTAATTGAGTCGAATGAGAAAAAATTACGAGTTGGCAGAAAGAGCAAGAAGCGTCAGCGTCTTGAGGTCGTCGCGTCGCTCGGACGCTATGAGCATGTTGGATAGTTCGAGTCGATCAGCGTCGCTCAAGCGTTGAGTGACACTAAAAAAAGTCGCCGCAAAGTGGTCCACAAAAGCTTGATCCCGGCGCGATCGAAACTCCAAGAAAAGGCTTTCGGCGAGTTTGTTCTTTGCCTCGTTGAACGCCGCGAGTTGGGTTTTGGGAATAGCGTCCCATTGGATGTCCCCATTATCATTGCTGAAGCTATCCCATTTGATGCCAGACTTGTTTTTCGCTTTGGCGATCAAGTAGTTCCTAACGATTCGGTTAAGAATTACTGGTGGTGGCGTGCTGAGACTGGCTGGTTCGCTCATCTTTTGGATCCTTTTGAGGTATTCAGAGTGAAGTTCATTAACGTGACTGAGTTTCTTGGATGCATCGGCAGCAAACGTACTGCGGATCGATGGTTCGTCTGCTTCTACGCCAGGTATGTCCTGAACATTGCCGCGTCGCAGTAGGACTTTTGTGTCAAAATGTTGAAGGTCCTTTTCGAATGCTCGAAACCAATAGGGACCGCGAGCACGTGATGACAGTAAACCCGCAATGAGATTTCTTCGGAACAAAGGATTCGAATATCGGGGAGTTCCCTTTGGTTGTGTAATTGCGAGATATTCGTCAAGAAAATTACGATCGAACGCAACGCGGCCGTTAGAAATCGTTTTGACATTATTGCCGAGCTTAACTAGGTGAAAATACTCTGCCGATTGAATGGAACATGATATTTCTGATCGCTCCAAAGACTCTGAAACAAGTTGTGCTAAGTTGGTCATAAAGACCATCGCGCTTTCGGCAGGAAGGTCGATGACTGCCCGTCTAGGACGGTAACCAACTGCAATCTGTTTTGCATTCAAGCCTTGATTCAGATTTTCGAGCGTACGTGTGAAGTCAAACAAGAAACCGTTAAGATCCGAGACTTCAGGGATGGCTAATGCGAAACCAGAGAAATCCGAATCCCCATCAGCATCGATCGACATCGGCACAAACGTAAGGATCGATAAAGGCCAAAAGTTAAGCAGTAGATTTTGGTCGACGGCACCTACGAAGGGGACGTTTTCTGCGTTGACGGCTTGTGCACCTAGTAGGAGGGCGCTGGAAACTTCGTCAACGGTTTGTTTACCCTGAGCTTGCTCCTTCTTGAACTTAAGAAGTGATTTCCAAGCGACGGAGCCTTCCTTGCACTCACCTTTCTCAGCACAATCGTTAAATGGAATCCGCGTAGCAGGACGACTTCGTGGTATGTTCCAAAGCATATCCCTCCAAAGCTTGAGCCACAGTCCATCGCCATCAGGAAAGCAACTCATTAAAAAATGTCCTGCGGGTTGCACCGCATCGTAAATCATGACCTTTGATTTCGTGATCTTGCCATCCTTGGTTTCCTCCAGTATTTCCTCTCGCTTGATCGTTGCACCCTGCCATTTAGATTTTGATTTGATTTCAACGGTTTTGGCATCGTAAAGATCGTTCATAAGTAGCGATAAGAGACTCTCCGAGAACTCGATTGTTACCTTTTCTCCATCAATGCAAAAGACTTCGTTGGGTACGACTGGCTTACCACGAGCGTGAAGGGAATTGATTAAAAGCAGCAATCCAGCCAAACCAGATTTATGAAAAGCCGTGGGAAGTTTGCTGAGTTGATACTCAATCGAGATAGTTTGCGTTGTTGCGGTTGTCATTTGTTCTCTTGAATAGACTCACTTCGGCAGGGTAGGACGGTAATTTCTGTTATGTACATTCAAAAGCGATTTCGTGGTATCCGGTTTCACGCATATAGTTCGCCGCGTTGCCAACTCGGAGAAAGCTTGGAAGCTTGGAGTTTGTAACTGGCTTCAGTTTTTTGGGGACGGGGCAAATGAAGCCAGCTCGCTTCTCAGGAGAAGCATTCAAGAAATCTTCGATTTCGTTATCGAGAATGCATTGTTGGGAGAACTCTTCAATGTCACGAAAACTGTCTTCGCCTGACATCGCGAATGGCCCGCTGGTCAAGAACGATGAACGGCGTTCCGCCTCGATTTGCTTTGAGCCAAAGTTTTGCATGCCCTCCTCGAGATGCATCTGGCTCACTGGACTCTTTTCTACAAGCCAATCGACGAAGCTATCGAAACCTTCCAGGTCAGCCTTACTGTAGACTCGTTCGTTCGACGGTTTGTAAACGTAAACATCACCTGGACCTAACTCGTTCAGCTCCATCCGGCCTCGGCGACACCGTCCCATTCTTTGGATCACCGAACTAATTGGACATGCCTCCGTGATTAACACATCCGCGTCAATGTCCAGGCTCATCTCGCAAACCTGAGTGGTAATGGCAATGATGTGTCGTTGCCCGGGACGTACTTTTCTAACCGTGTCTTGATGGCGATTGCGTCGATCTTCCAATCGAAACCGACTGTGGTAGCAAATTACATCGAAAGAACACTTTGTGCCTCGCTCAAGTAACGTTCGAGCAATCTCCTGTGCGCGACTGACTTGATTAACGACCCAAAGAACGCGATCCCCGCGCAGGACATGCTGAAGTGCAACCTCATTAGCTTCTTCGGCTTCAATGCGTTTGATGCGATAGCGCGGCGTATTCGATATCATGGCCAAATCGTTGGGCTTGTCGTTGTAGGTTTGTTGTACCACTTCATTCAGTTGCTTTGCGCGACCGGACTGAAGGGTTGCTGTCATGCAAAGAACAGGAACGTCAAAACTTCGCAAAAAGGCAAGTAAGGCCGAGAACATCTTTTGATCAAAACTATGTACTTCGTCAATAACTACTACGCTATCTGCGAGCAGCGGTAACAGGCACATGGCTGCGTAGTTGTAGCTCATGAAGGAAAAGAACTGATCGATCGTCGCGGAGAAGACTTGCTTGTTCCAATGCTGGAGTGCGAAGAGTCGAGGGTCAGAAACGTTGGCTATCCGATTGGTTCGAGGATCTTCGGCTGGAAACATTCCATCGAGATCGTAAGATGCATTGCCGTGTAGCAAGGAGGACTCAGGCGCCCATGAGACATAGTCCTTGAAACCCTCCGTTGCAGTCGCTCTCGTAGGATAAAGGAACAAAACTCGTTTAACAGGCAACTCAGCACGGGTAGCAATCCAGCGCCACGCAGCTAGCGTTTTTCCTGATCCGCAAGGAGCAAGTAGACAGGAACGCGATGGCAATCTGTCGCAATCGAATTGGAATGAATTCCATCCAGAGCTTTCCATGCTTACGGCAGATTTCCAAATACCACCTTTCGCAAGATCAGAAATTCGGCGAAGAATGATTTTCTCAATCGAGTTCTTGTCTAGAAGGGAGTCCGTTGTGTCATCGAAACATGAGGAAATCCAGGATTCGATCGATTGGTTCTGCCTTCGTAGTCCAGAAGCAGCACCGTCTGCAACAATCAATGCCGCGCGGGTCGCACGAAGAAGCCTGCCATTTGGACTAGCCTCCTCCGACGTTTCCCGATCAAGCTGCCTGAAGACGTTCCTTGAAAGTGACAGACATAACTGTTGAGGGTTGAAAGCTGTCCCGTCCGAAACATAGCCCCAATATGCTTTCTGCGAAATCTCGGGAACTCCGGTAAGCTTGAGAGCCTTCGAGATCAACAAAAGTAAATCTTGAAAGTCTGGGTGATTATGAAAAACCTCAACGGTCTCGCCAGGAATCGTTCGTTCCAAGTCCTCTTTACAAAACTTAAGATGATGTGACCCAACTGCCGAAAGGACGATCGGCCAATTCAAGTCTTCCCGTTGATGAAGCCATGCGTGCACTTGAGGCAGGGACATCATCATAACGCTCAAGTATTCATGCCGAATGAGCTGGGCTCGGTGCCCAGCATCTCCATACAAAACAGACTGCATGTCGGCATTTGCTTTGCCGATATCGTGCAACCAGCAGGCAGCCTCGAGGCAAGAAAAAAAGGCACTCATTTCTGCCGTGACACGAAAAAACCTTAGCCATTGGCAACCAAGTCTCGTTGGCGCCTCGTTAGTGCCAAATAGAGCTCGTGACGCGTTTACAACGTCTATCGTGTGGCCAATCAGACTTAGCGGTTCACTTGTCGCGGTAACTGCTTTTGCAACGAGCGGTCTCATTGAATAACCTTCGGAAGCAATGGTACAAATACGCCGCAGCCCATGTGGCGTCTGCCGCCTAGGCCTGCGGTTTGTATGGCTATCGACTCATCCGCGGTTAACCCCTCGATGATTAACTCGTAGCCAACTACCTCTTTGCCATGGATGCGTATCGTTCGACGTTTGCCTACCGAAACGATCGCTTTATCGCTTACACTGATCGCTGTCAATTGCCTTCGTATCTCAACTTCAAAGCGTGATTGATCTTGGCAGTTTTTCGTTGTCACTAACCGACTTCGAACCGATGCCGATGGGTGTAGTGCTCGAACCTCCGGAATTCCAACTTGCAATTTCGTACCTGCTACGTCGAGAGACTTGCCTGCCAGCGCCAACCATCGTGCAATGTCCCCTGAGGGAATTCGCAAGGTCAATCGGCTACGATCTTCTAGCTGGATCTTACGATCGCCTACCTGACCACCAGAAATCGGCAAAATGCCAAGGCTGTTGGCTTCATGGGTGTCTGGTAACAGTCGCGAGACCGCTCCAAACAACGCAAAGCCGTGGTCTGACCAAAGCGGTGAATCGCTGCGCACCTTAAAAGATAAATCTACATAAGGGTCTGATGTAATCATTCTTTCCTTCCTACCGATGAATGGGGGCGTTGGTTTGTTGAGTTGCCATAAACCTTTTGCAATTGTCGGATCTCTTCTTCAATGCCATGCCGTAATTCCAGTGGCTGTATTACCTCTGCTGAAGATCCAAAAGAAAAGACCCACGACTTGATTTCTAGAAGACTACTCAATTCGACCGTCACAATAACACTGCCGTCCAATTGCTGCTCGTATTGTTGGGAAGGATGGTATTTGCGTTCGCAAACATAGCGCACCGCACTTCCCGTGAATCGAATTTTAATCGAGTGTAAATCATCTCCGGAAACCACCCCAAAAGCAGTACTGAGATAGTTGGCGAGATCAAAATCGCCTGGCCGCTTGAATGGGAAAAGTGTCAGTTCTGCATCAAGGATTCGATCGACTTTCCAAGTTCGAACTTCGCTGTGATGGCACGAGTACCCGACCACATATAGCGCGCCCTTGTGCTCAGACATGCCGTACGGATAGATGTCGTAAGTAAGCGGTTCCGTTGATTTGGCAGACGCGTATTCAATAAAAATGGCTCGTTCGTCCTCTAAAGCCACCATCAGCTCATCGACTACTGAACGATTCTTACAAAATGCTTCGTACTTTTTAGAGGCATGTATTCTAGGAAGAACCTTATCCAGATATTGCGATTCGGGCTCACCCAAGAATGTCCGGATTTTGCTAATTGCTGATCTCGCAGCTTCCTCTAGTCCAGTTCCTTCGAAACCCGAAAGTGTTTTTGTGCCGAAAACGATTGCTAAGGCTTCATCAAAAGTGAGTTTTAGAGGTGGTAATGTGGACTTATCAATGGAATAAACTTTCCGATTGTTTGATTCAGACCGTTCGGAAATCACAATCCCCTGCGACTTCAACTCGGCAATGTCTCGACGAATTGTTTTCGTGCTTGTGCCAATGAAGCTTGCAAGCGAACTTATATCGCGGTCCATATGTTCGTCCGCGAGAACGCGCATAAGTGTAAGAATTCTTGCTACGGGCGAAAAATCGGGCATCTTTAGTCTTTAGTTCGAATCGTTCGGGACTGTGGATTTCTCCTGTGAGTTTTAGAAGAGTATAGCGAAACTAATTGTTGTCGAGCAAACGGTTGGACTCCCCATGTCCAATCACCTATGTTTTTTGAGCTCAAATCGGTTTCTTCTCGCGGTTCAAACGATGCGAAAGATCATCGTTGTTTTCGCTCACATAAACTATCATGAATATTTTTGAGAAATATACCGAATTGTTGTCGTGAAAGCCCCTCCGTTTGCGTTGTGCTCACCAAGAAAT
>Ga0247837_1010864_pt1 | contig 10183 bp, 8 predicted proteins | sample LaCtaG_2_FD_187115 | JGI IMG/M metagenome (GOLD analysis project Ga0247837, IMG submission 187115) | Freshwater microbial communities from meromictic Lake La Cruz, Castile-La Mancha, Spain - LaCruzMarch2015_14.5m | ecosystem: Environmental > Aquatic > Freshwater > Lake | place: Spain: Castile-La... | reverse complement strand
CCCATCAAAACCGACATCCCTGCCTCGTAAAGGCCCAGTGGGGGGACCACATGGGCGCTACTCGTAGGGAAATAGAGGCCCTAAGCTATCTGCAGCATCCCAATATCATGGAATGCTATAAGTCCTTTTGCTTCTCTTACCAGCACTGGAACTGCTTCGTTTTAGTCACTGAAAGTGTGAACACCACTTTGAATACGGAAATCGCGAATAGGAGAAGGTACTCATACCCCTGGACGGAAGCGGAGTTCACCTCTGCATTGAATCAACTTGTGAGTGCGTTTTCCTACATGGAGCAGTGCAGGTGCGCCCACTTCAACATTTCCCCGGAGACGATATATGTCGTCGGTCAGACGAAGACGCTGAAAGTGGGTTGTTTGGAAGCAACTATGACAGTGCCTTGTTCAGGGCTCCACTCCCTAATGGGTGATTTCCACTTCTTCAGTCCTATCCTGAAATCCGCCTTCCGGTGCAGACAGTCCGAGGCCAGTCACAACCCCTACAAGTCTGGAGTGTATGCGCTGGGAGTGACGCTGGTAGGGATGTCTGTGGGGGAGAGCAAACCTGTGGAGCCGGCTGAGGGCTGGCAGCGCTTTGTGTGGACTTTGCACTGGTCAGAGGGAGTGAGAGGCTTGCTGGCGTGGATGCTGACTGAGGAGGAAAGCAGCAGACCGTCCTTTGTGGACGTTGGGAAGTGGATAGGAGCACTGCACAGTCAGCCTATTGCCTACTTTCCTCGTCAAATCCAACCCGAAGAACCCACCTTACCAGCAGTCTTCCCTCCTTCCCAAGTAGCAATTGACGTCGAAGACTCCACAGTGGATAGAGGATTCAGGCCGGACCAGTCTGGAATTCACCCGGAAGTGGCTGAAAACGACCAGGAATCCTTCAAAAGTGACATGCAGTCTGCTATAGACGACTTGGAAGAGGGTGCAAGTCAGCAGGCAGAGAATGAGGGGGAAGCGGAGGCTCCAGTGCCTAGACAGAGGAGCAACTGCAGTCTGTTCTAAACTAAGTTAGATTCCTGAGGCCTAAACAGGCTATATTTGCAGTCTTGTTGGTAGAAAGGCGTTTGTGGTATCTTCGAAGTAGTCAAAATCCTGCTTAAGGCACTTCTTCGGGACATAAACTATGGGAAATTGCAGGGAATATAGGGGATTTAGCCAAGTACATTGCCTGAACTAGGCAATATCCCCAGTCCTTTCGCTATATTGGGCCGTTTAACAGCCTTTCCCGCCCTCCAGCCATTCTTAGGACTCTTCTACTCCGCTATAGCAGCAAAAGTCTAAGGGAGCGTCTTAAGGAGACATAGAAATACGCTTCTGTCTTCCGGCGACAACTTGAGGAACTGCTCCTGTCTAGACTCTACCGCCAGTTCAACAGACGCCGTTTTGACCTGCACACACTTCCAGGGTCGTTTGAGCCAGTGCTCCCTCACCGTTCGCTGTATTTTCCTCGCTGCGTCTTCCCTTATCCTATGCATTTGCTGCAGCATTTCCCCTGGACAGTTGAGTCCCTTCTCTCGACTCGAGTTGCGCACCGAGCTTTCCGTCTGCGTGGCGAATACCGACAAGGCTTCGTGTCTGCGCTGTAAATGCTCACTTAGGAGGTTGCGGAAGACCACGTTTTGCTGCAGGAGTTTCCGCTTTGAATCGATGCGGGAGACTTGGTCAGGCGCGGGGTCGGAGAGACTGTCGTTGAGAGGGTCTAGGGAGGGGCCGAAGTTGGGACTGGTGGGGAGGAAGGGCTCTGTTGGGTCGTGAGAGTCGTAGGAGAGCACCAAGGAAGTGCGGTCCATGTTAGTACTATAGTCGGCCTACCCAGTTGAGTCTCAAGCACTAAAGCCTAGTCTAGAGTTCCCCTCGCTCCCGCTGGTACCTTCTCCTGTCCTGCGCTGCCATTTCCTCATACGGGGCTCTCTCCGCTTCACTCAGGTCTCTCCACTCCCCTCCGATCACTTGGCTACTTTGGGACACACTCAAGCCCGGCATTTCCTCCCGGAGCATAGCGCGCCGTTGCAGGGAAAAGAAGATGTAGCCGGGCTTGGGCTTCTTCACTTTCTTGCTAAACTCGGGATCTGAGGACTTAACAGAACTTGCACTAATTCTGTGGAAGGCTGCAGAAGCTACATGCAGCACTGTTCTCTGAGACTGTACTAGAGAGAACAGTTCAGAGACACTGTTTGCTTCCTACGATACAATCGCATACTGTAAATGGAAAATAGTGGTTACTAGCCAAAGCAGGAAACTGCCCATCATGCACACTTGCACCTATCCTTCCTTGCACTCCCTCCCTCAGCTCCACAGCACAAACACCAACACGCCTTTCATTCCCAGCCTTAAATAGCTACTAACGTCTAGTGCAGACATACTGTAAGTCTGTGAGTCTAGGCAAATAGGGAGTGTGTGTCTCTCTAGTATGGACTGTCCTGGGCTTTATTTGCGGTGTTGGAAAGCTGAAGTCTTAGAAATTGCTATTTAGACTGCTCCAGGGAAGGACTAACAGGAATAAGACACTAGGGTCTAGGCCTAGATGGGTAAATACCTGAGAATCCTGTGTCTTTCTATGCAATTTCGAGTGTAGAAAAGTAGTTTACCTAGTTAAAATGTCCCTTCTACAACTTCCTTTTTACCGTGCTTCTAGAGCCGCTTTAGCCACTTCACGAGAACAGACCTCGTCCAACTTTGCGATATTTGCAGGGAATTCAGTGTTTATCAGGTGAATTTCGATAGAAAGGACTAAAAGGCCTAATAGACAATGACAACTGTGGTGGATGACAAGCCTGTGGAGGCGCCGCTGGATTCAGCTCCTATGGATAGGAGTGCTGAATTGACGGGAGACTACCAAGTGATGCAAGGTCCAGAAGTCCAGGAATTCGCCGATTCAGACCGGAAGAGTAAGCGTCACTCAGACTTCTTCCGGAAGGTGCTGGGCATTGTGAGTCTGCAAGTGGTGATTACGGCCTGCATCATCAGCATTTTCATCTTCTCCGAGGACTCTTCGGACTGGCTGTTGGAGAATTGGGAGCTGCCCCTTACTACCTTCTTTGTCGGAATGATTACCCTGTTGTTGCCTTTGTGTGTGAAGACCTTAGCACAGCGAGTTCCGTATAACTACCTCAACTTGGTCTTTTTTGTGACTGCTACGTAGACTACGTGCATAGGAATCACGCTCGCGGCTCTGTGCTGCTTGGTGGATGTGATGGTGGTTGTGTGTGCAGGCGTAGGGACGATATACATAACAGTGGCGATGGCTGTAGCTGCCTGGTTCGTACTTCCCACCCAGGTCGACTCCAAGAAGTCTCTCGGCTGCTCCGCACTGCTCATTGCTATGCTGGATCTAGCGCTGTTCATGGGGTTCGGCTTCTCAGCTGCACTGGGCATAGGGGCTGGGTACACGGTAAGGAGATAGGCAGATCCTCTGTGCTATCTGCTCGCTGTTTTATGGCGTCTACATTCTCATTGACTTGATACTCATCCTCGGCGGTAACAGATACGGAGTGACCCCAGACGACTACATTTTAGCTGCGATTGTGGTCTATTTGGACCTACTGCGTGTCTTTTTGTTCCTTCTGCAGGCGCTAGCGAGGGCGAAGCGGTAGAATAAGGACTTCCTAGCATTGGGCTATTATTAGTGTCTATCTATTCTCGCGATGTTCGACTTCACGGTACTCCTGCGTGGCCGAGCAAAGGCAGCACAGAGACAGTACACAGTCCGCTAGAAAGCTTCCGCCAATGTTGTAGTGAGTGCGGATTTTGGAGCGATTGAAGGCGGCCCCGATGCAGCCCAGACAGCAGGACAGCAGGAAGGGCACGATAATGCTGTCTTTGGTGATGGTACTGACTGCCAGGGCTTGGATGTAGCAGGCTCCGCAGGGAACGAAGGCAGAGCATATACAGGACTTGGTGTTCCTGCAGAACCCACAGAACGGCTCCTCGAAGCTATTCATTACTGATCTGCTTACTAGGCTAGGTCAAAGCGGCCCTTCACCACTGCAGGCACACTCAGGTCCACCTTCACTACATGGTCCATTAGGAAGGACAGAGCCTCCGCTTTCTTCTCTGAGAACTTCGACTGAGAGTGGGCGATGTCCACTTGGGTTCGCTGGCGGATAGCATCCAGCTCTTCAGTGCCTGCAGACAACTGCGCGGAAGTCTTGCTGAACTCCGCCTCCATCTCCCCCCGGGTCTTGCCCAGCTCCTGCTCCGCATCGAACTTGGCCTCCTTTAGTCGCTTTTCTCTAGCGTCCTGAGCCGCCTTGATTATCTCGTTGGAGCGACGCTCTGCCTGGGTAAGTTGCTGCAAATATTCACTTTCAGCCATATATAAGCCTGATAGACACAGAATAGACTCTATTCCAGGCCAGTTCCGCAGAAATTAGGCAGAATTCGCTGGAGACGGGAAGCTGAGGCCGCGGGAAAGGCACTGTCCACTAGGAGTGAGGGAAACGCATTGTAAAGATGCAGAGCAAAGGCAAAAGTAGGCCCAGGACCTTCATTAAAAAGCCGTTCGAGCCAAGCAAAACTCCTGACTATCCCCGCGAGTTCCTGCCTTGGCCGAACCCTAAGGACTACCAACAAAGACGACTCCAGGCGAACTCCTTCCACCAGCAAACGAGTCGCTTTGCAGGCTTCAACTCCCTGCTGTCGCTAGCCGTAGTGCTGGCGGCCTACCTGGACAACCAAGGGGAGTACTACAGGGTGCTCACTCCCGTGGCGGCTGTATCTCTGCGTCTCTTCATCCTCACTGTCTCTTGCGTCCAAATTGCCCTCACTATTCGAGGCGCACAGACGCAGTTAGCCCTGTTCAAGCTAATTGGGAAAAAAGACCCTCGCTGTACTTTGTAAGCAGCTTCGTTGCTGTATGATCGAAAGCGGATGATCCTGCTAATGTGTGAAATCGGCCACTTGTGTGTCGTAATGCCACCTTTTCTGGACCAGGAAGCAGTAGTGAGGTGGCCGACAGGGGCAGAATCGAGGATGACTTGGCAGGATTTGTTGACTTTCGTGGTCTTTTTAAGGCTCTACCATGTGATGCGTTTCATCTACTCCCAGTCTCGCTTCTTCCTCCCAAACGCCCAATTTTACTCGTACTGTCCACACAGCCACCTCCACGGCATATACAACAGTCCCAAGTTCATCCTACTCGCTCAAATGAACAAGCGGCCTTTCAGCACTATAATGGCAGTGTCCGCGTCTATCATGCTGTTCAGTGGACTGCTGTTTCATATGGTGGAGCGCAGTGCCAACAGTGACTTAGTGGTGTATGACGGACCTTACTTCATAGCCATAACTCAGCTGACAGTGGGCTTTGGCGACATCACGCCCAAGACAGACCTGGGCAGACTACTAGCCATGGGTCCCGGCCTGTGCGCTATGCTCACTCTGAGTCTAGTGATGGCCTACACCCTGAAGTTCATCGAAATGACACGAGAGGAGAAGAAACTGGCGAAGGACTTGTCCCACAAGGCAGCGATCCGCAGCAAGCTGTCCGACCTGGCAGCGACCTTCCTGCAGCGCTGGTGGCGACTGCAGCTGTCCCGGGGCAAGCCTGCAGACCCCTTGCGACTCAAACGCCTTTTGGACTGCAAGTGCATTCACCACCAGTTCCAACGCAGGTTCGCCACTGACTTAAAAGGTCTCACTCCCGAGCTAGAAGCGCAACTCAATACCTTCAAACGAAGTGTCGACCGCGCCTTTTCCTCTACTCGGCTGCAACTCTTGAGACTGCCGCGCTGCTCCAGTAAGGCCGGCTACTTCTCTACCGACAAATTCAACACACTAGCGAAAGTGCTCTACATCAAACACAAATACCTGCGCTGCAAAGTCATCGGCTCCACCCAAACCTGCGTCCGGCAAGTGCGGTCTGTGACTTATGTGCGGAAAAAGCAGAAGAGAAGTTCGATAGGGGAGAAGAGAGCCTCGGATATGGCAGTGAAGAAGATGAAAGTGAGACTGTCGCAGATGCCCAGTGCTGACAACTTGGATGCAGTGGACACAGGGAGGAGGGGAAGGAGGGGGTCCAGTGAGAAGTAGGCGGGGAAGCTTATGCTTCCTGATTAGGGAAAGCAGGGTTTATTCCGGAGAAGGGGAAATAGTCTGTAAAACTACGTCTGAAAGTCAGCTCTAATCAAAGGCCTCTATAACGCTTAGATGTTCCTTTGACTTCCATAGCTTTCACCCTGTAATCCCTCATTCTCCATTAACCTTCCTACCAGGCTGTCCACACATCTCTCTAATTTGTAGCCACAACTTCTATAATTCCCTATGAAATACACAGTGCCAGACTACCTCCTGCAGCGCGCCTCTGCCCTGCCTACTCACATCACCCTTGAGCCTCTCTTCCCCGCCAAAGGCAAATTGCACCTGGCTCCGCAGTCACTGCGTTTGCAGCCCTTGGCTGTGTTGCAACTCTTCCACAGAGCTGATAAGAGCGGGAGGAAAGTCAAGTTGGAGAACCTCAGGTACCGTCTGCTACGCGGCTTGAAAAAGACGATCAGAGGGATCGGGTCGGAAGGGAAAAAGAATGTGGCGAGGAAACTGATGCCGGAAGGGTGCACTAGTCTGCCTGAGTACAGGCGACTGAAGGACTGGTGCTCCACACTGGGCAGCGAAGTTGCAGGCTTCTCACAGCTGGGCAATGGACCTAAGGTGGACTCCCAACGCACCTCTCGCCTGTGCGCCTTCACCACCTACAACAACTCCTACCTCCGCACAGTCTTCCAGTCCTCCGCTATCCGCCTCATTTACCGCCTCTTTATCAGCCTGGTGATGAGCGACCGCAGGCCTGAGTCCCTCTCCAAGCGCCTCAGCATCAGCTGCTGTCCGCCGCTCACCAAGCACAGCGAGTCCTGCGTCCAGAAGTGGTCCTCCCTACATGCGATCCTCAGTCGATACCTAGGCGCAGAGGTGCCCGACCCTGAGGAGTCCATCGAAGCTCTGGAAAGCTCAGTGCTAAAGCCTAGCTAGACTGCTTGTGAAGGATGTGGTTGAGCAGTTCTTGTCGCTTCTCTCTGGAGAGCTGGCGCCACACTCGGAACCGGAGGGCGATGATGGTCCACTTGGTGAAGTGCTCGAGTTGGTACTTCTGCTGCTTTGTGAAGAAGCAGGGCAGGAGTTCGCTGCCTGTGGCGGACTTGATGATGTCTTGGTCGAGGTACAGCATAATTCCGATTTTCGGCCTAGGGAAGGCGGCGTCTAGGACCCAGCCCAAGTGTTCATCTTTGAAATTCGTCCTCAAGTTGTGCAGTTCCCAGGCGAATTCGGACTTCTCAGTGATCATTGCATCGATGTCGTTGCTGAACTCTTTGAATTCGGGAGTGTTGGTGCGCAAAGAATGCAGAGTAGTGACGGCGCTGTCTTCCAAGGTGCTTATAGGCTGCTTCAAGTAGTTCTTCACAGCGCGAACACGGGTAATTATCTCTGCATTCTCTTTATTCAGCAAAGCTCGCTTTTGGAAGACTAACTCAGTGTTTTTCCCTACATAGTTGTTGGTTTCTAGAGTCCGTTCCTCGAGTTCGTATGGGAAATCGAAGGGCAAGTAGCACTTTAGTCCAGGAATCGAGCTGGGATTGAGAGTTTCATCACTGCCTTCCGGAATTACCGAGTAAATCTTCGCGAAAACAGCCTTCGGCACCTCAGCTAATGCCTTCTGCTCCCCCAAGCACAGAAACGCGAAGTTCACAGCCATAGTCCAGTCCATCTGCTGCACCACCTCCGCCCTCCCCAGCACTTTCCTCACCTTCGGCCAGTGCGCCTCCTCTCCCATCACTGCCAAGTACTCCAGCAGCGGCCTGCCCATTTCCACCACTTCCTTAGCGTCCTTTTCCACTGCGAGGTGGCTGATGAACTTCTGCAGGAAGGGCGAGTGCAGGACTTGGGCACTGGCGAGAGTGCGGAAAATGGCAGCGGAGAAGCTGGAAGGGGAGATGAAGGACAGGGCTTGGGCGTACAGGGGCGTGGTGCAGGAGTGAGGCAGGCGGCACAGCAAGTGCACCATTTCTCTGGCATTTGCAGTTTTGAGTCTGATCAAGTCCTCTTCCTCCATCCCTCTCCTAGTGCTTTCCTCCCCCTGCAGCACAGTTCGCAGTCTCGCCCTAGCCCGCGAAGTCAGCTGCAGGCCTGACCCTTTGCTCAGCAGACTGCCCACACTTTTGAGACTCAGAGGAACTGAGGAGTGGGTGGACACTAGTGTTTCTGCCAGTGCTTCCATTAACTGGGAGGCTGGAGAGGGCTCGCAGCGGGGCCAGAAGCTCAGTCCTTGAATAAGTCTCGTGATCAGCTGGTATTCCCTGATTTTCCCTAATTGTACGATAGTTCTATACAGCGCCTGGCCGGAAACGGCGGCCGGATGGAGGTTTTCCCTTACCTTTTCCTTATATATCTCCATTAACAGCGGATCCTTGGTCAAATCCATTCCCAAAATATCCACTAATGGCAGAAAGTACTCCTCCGAGTCCTTCATATCACTGATTAGTCGCTGAAAAACAGGCAAAGTAGAGGCCGAGGGCGCAATTTGACTGATATAGAACAGAGCACGCAGGGAAAGCACAGGCTGGGCCAGGAGCGCCGGCAGATAGGAAGCCAAGGCAGGGATATGGGACTGATAGCGCCACAGACAGTAGGCCACGTCCGCTGCGTTCCAGTCCTGGCTCTGCTCTATGTCTTGCAGCAAGTCACTAGGGGGACAGGTCGCCATCAGCGCCTGAGCATAGTACTTCCACACTGGCCGTTTATCGAGCTGCAGCTGCAGGACCAGCGTCGCCAGGCGCTCCGCCAGTCTGTGTCTGAGTTCGCTCTCCACACTGGAGTAGGAGAAGTACTGGTAGTTGTACACAGGCTGCTCCGTGCAGCCCTCAGTCACAAGGAGCAGCAGCTCAGGGAGCAGGGCTTGATGCTGGAGCAGGTCAGGGGAAGCCGCTTTGCTGAGTTCCTCCAGCAGTCTTCTATCCATTGCGACTCCGGCTAAATGCGGGTATATCGCCACGCCTAGTTTCAGCAGTTCCCCTACTCTGAGTTTGTACTCAGACCGAGTGGCTAGAGCCTGCGCGCCGTTGAGCCGCTTGAGACTGAGTCCCTGCGCGCCTTTCCTATGCAGCAAGTAGTGCATATTGACAAGTAGGGAAGCACTGGCAGGACTGTGCAGGGTCTGAGTGCACTGGTCACTGACCTGCTTTATCACCTGTTCTGTCAGTAGTTCACTGTCCAGGAGCGATTCTAAGAGGCTGAGTAGCTGGGAAGAGGAGAGGAGGCGGAGATGCACAGGGGAGAGGACGGTTTTTTCTCGCAGGAGGACTCGAGGGATTGGAGCCAGCAAGCGAAGGGAGTTGTGGATGGATTTCCAGGCGAAATCGCTTGCGAAGGACTTGCGCAGGGGAAACAAGCACTGCTGGAGAGCTGAAATCAGGGCGGAATGGGCGGTATACGCTCCATCTGGCAGCAGGAAGTATATTTCGCTCATAGTCCAGTGTGAAAGCGAGTCTATCTGTTCCCTCTGCAGTTTCTCCAGTGTTTCCTGCCTTATCTGCTTCACTTGTGCACAATTCCCGCCTAGTTCACTAAATAACTCCGCAAATTGCACCACATGGCCCATGTCTTGGTACTTCATTTCCTGCTTCAGCACAACCGCCCTATCCAACACAGTATTCACAACCTCAGGGGCGAGCTGCAGACTGCCTGGGGTAAAGTGCATGCCGATGCTAGTGACGTTGATACAGGCGGCTCGGAGTAAGGAGATGAACTGGTCTTTGTTGAGGGTGTTGAGGGCTTGGAAGAGGCCTTGCCAGAGGGGAATGAGGGAGTCTGGGTTGGACTCTCTGAGGATGTTCCAGTCATTTTGCGGCAGCCACGCAAGGTCTGTAAGCTGCGGCAACACCTGCAGCAGCGTCTCTGTAGTGGGCTGCGTCTTAGCCGCACTCAGCTGCGTCAGTAGTGCAGGCAGTCCCGAAACTTGTCCCGGGTGAGCTGAGCCAAGAAGAGTCAGAAGTTCAGCTGTAGATTGGGTGCCTGTGAAGGAAAGGTGAGGCGAGCGACTGCGCAGTTCCTGTTTAAGCAGCGTAGAAGAGAACACTGCTAAGTGCGGCGGGAGCCCCGGGGCTTTCTGTGCTTCTGCTGTTCGTTGTTCCAGCAGCGCATATTGCTTGGCAACTTGGATTCGGGAGTGGCTGACTGCGAGGCCCAGTCTCGCT
>Ga0247837_1010858_pt1 | contig 10188 bp, 13 predicted proteins | sample LaCtaG_2_FD_187115 | JGI IMG/M metagenome (GOLD analysis project Ga0247837, IMG submission 187115) | Freshwater microbial communities from meromictic Lake La Cruz, Castile-La Mancha, Spain - LaCruzMarch2015_14.5m | ecosystem: Environmental > Aquatic > Freshwater > Lake | place: Spain: Castile-La... | reverse complement strand
CCAAAACATGTTTGAGCATGCAACGACATGATAGTCGTGCAGAGTTTTGGTTTGTGGCTGAGGGCCAAGCCACAGTGTACACCTTGGATGAGGCCTCAACTGATCAAGAAGTCAAATGCAGTCTCTCAATGCATGAACATACATTTATCAATGTCAATGAATGGCATCAATTGTGCAATGAAACTGATCAACCATTAAAGTTGATTGAAATTCAATATGGTGACCGCTGTGTTGAAGATGATATTGAACGTAGATGAAACCAATTCCTGTGTTTGTGGGATATGATCCTAGAGAAGCCATTGCATATCACACATGCGTGAATTCAATCATTAGACATGCCAGTCAGCCAGTGGCCATCGTCCCTGTGGCCTTGAACTTGTTTCGAGACTATGATGAAACACACACTGACGGCAGCAATCAGTTTATCTACAGCCGCTTTCTTGTGCCGCATTTGATGGACTATTCAGGATGGGCCATATTCATTGACGGTGACATGATTCTACGTGGTGATATTGTGGAATTGTGGAATTTGCGAGATCCTGTCAAAGATGTCATGGTAGTCAAGCACGATTACAAAACACGCATGGCCGAAAAGTATCTTGGCAGCAAAAACGAAGACTATCCTCGCAAGAACTGGTCAAGTGTGATATTATGGAACTGCAACAGTTTTCCCAATCGTCGACTAACACCTGAGTTTGTGCAAAAATCAACAGGTGCTGAATTACATAGATTCACTTGGTTAGAAGATGACCGCATTGGAGAACTGCCTGACGAGTGGAATTGGTTGGATGTTGAGTACGAGTGGAACGGACTAGCCAAACTGGTACACTACACCTTGGGCACACCTTGCTTTCATGAGTTTGCTAATGCTGGCAGTTTTGCAGAAGACTGGCACAAGGAACGCATGCTAACTGATTACTGTCAGCAGAGCACACAACCATGAACGATAACGAAGAGCTAGCACCACTGTTGCAACATGAACTAGACATGGCTCCGGACCAAGTCAAAGAGTTATTTTACGACTTGTTGAAGTACCGTGTGGACCCAGCAGGTGACTACTATGGCATGAACATACAAGTACTGACTGAAAAGATCCGTGCCTTAGACAATCAAGTTGTACATGCTATTAACAGTGATAGCAGTGAAGTGAGATATGTACAAAAGGGAAAAATGTTTGATCCTATACTAGAAAGTTTTACCATGGGATGTGGTGGACAAATAACCACCTGGAGCAAAAGCGAACAGAGCATGGTGCCGGTTGTCTTGCGTGGTATAACCAAACGCAAAGAAATGAATGCTTGCCGTGCCGCCGGGCGAGACTTTTACTACATTGACACTGGCTATTTTGGCAACGGTAAAAAGAAAACATATCATCGAGTGACCCAAAATGATGTGCAAAATTTTGGTCCCATAATTGAACGTCCTAGAGATAGGTTGGCGGCCACAGGTTTTCAACCATGCAAGTTCAAACGTGGCAGCAAGATATTGCTGGCACCGCCCAGTCAAAAACTGTTGAATCTGTATGGCATTGATCTAGAACAATGGCTGACCAACGTGCTGGCACAGATTAATGCTTGCACTGATCGTGAAGTTGTGGTACGCCGCAAACCAAGCCGCACCGCCAGAACCACGGATGACAGTATGGCACATGCACTTGGCCAAGACATACATTGTTTGGTCACATTCTCAAGCATTGCTGCTGGAGAAGCATTGCTCAACGGCAAACCTGCTATCACACTTGGGCCCAATGCGGCCTCTGCCTTGTGCAGTCAGACTTTGGATGCTATTGAAAGTCCTCATATACCTACTTTAGACGAAGTTGAAGCCTGGGCAGCACACATGGCATATTGTCAATTCAATGAAACAGAAATGCAAAACGGTACAGCTTGGAGGATTTTGCAGGGTGGTTGATGTAGTGGTTTACATCAGTTCAGTGGCCAATCCTAAGAAACATTCTAGAAAAATACAATGTCTAGAAAGTTTTGCCGAGGGTGTCCAAGCCGCAGGTCACACAGTGCAAGTGGAATGGGAACATCGCTATACTCCCAGTCGGCTGGCTGTGATACTAGGCTGGGCCACTACCAACACAGGCGGCCGAAATATTGCCCTGCGCAAACAGATCATACCTGAACAACGCAGGCTGGGATTTCATACCCTGTGTATAGATGCGTCATGTTGGAAGTATCTTGACAATCAAGGCAGTTATTTGCGGTACAGTCTTGGCGGACCTTTTTATGATCGTGCTGAATATGCCAATCGCAACAGTGATGCTACCAAATGGTTGGAAATCAGTCGCACACTGGGAGTTGATTTAAAACCCGCCAAGACAAACAATGCAGGACACATTTTGATCGGCATGCAACGAGACGGTGGATTTGCCATGAAAACACTGGATCCCATGACCTGGTTGCATGACAAAATACATCAAATTAGATCAGTTAGCAGTAGACAAATTTGGGTACGCCCGCACCCGGGCCAATACAACATGGCAGATTTTGCAGCATACACCCGCAAAATGAGCAAGAGACAAAACGTAGTTATACTGGAGCCTACTCAGAGCCGTTTGATTGACAACCTGCAAGGAGCACATGCAGCGGTGTTTTTCAACAGCAGTGCCAGTGTGGCAGCGGCATGTGAAGGTGTGCCTGTATTTGCAGATGACGCCAGTTGTGTGGCTTGGTCAGTGGCCAACAAGGATATTTCCAAAATTGAATCACCAGATGTATTCTCTAGAGAACAGTGGATTTATGATCTAGCAGCCGCACACTGGAGCGATCAAGATGCTGGCACAGGCCGCGTATATCAAAAGTTCTTGCCTTATCTCACATGAACAAACAACAGAAGCAACCAGGTGAATCATATATGGTTGACATGTTGAGTCGCAAACAATTTTGATAGCCTAGACCTTTAAATACCTCTATCCAGTCTTGATCAGTTTTGCAGTTTATGTGTGTAGAGTCTCGTCGAGATACCTCTAGATAAAAGTCATTGGGCTGTTCAGCAACAGCACATGGTATTCTAACTAAAACTTTATCAAGTTTGAGTTGAGAAAATAATTCAGCAATTTGTTGATCAGTCATGTGCTCTAACACGTCTAAAAATATGCCCAGGTCGAACGTGCCTTGAGCATGCTCTAGTATATTACAATCATTTTTTCTTGCTTGTTCCACAGCCCAGTCTGAGATATCATAACCAGAAACGTTTTTGAATCCAGCTTTTTCGAATCCTTTGATTAAGAATCCTAGACTGCATCCATAATCCAAAATGGTCGAATCTTGGTCGATTAGACTGAATTTGTGAAACACCTGTTGTATTTCTTCGGCAGTTTTTACATATCGTTCACGTTTGGAGAGATAGTCTACATAGTTGTGGGAACGATAGTAATGTTCGTCAAATACTTGTGTCATGGAAAGTTCCGATCCGGCATTTCTTGTGCCACAGTGTGTAAAATTTTGTTGTTGAATTTATAGTAGCAGTACTTGCAACTTTCAGTCCAGTTTTGACCACAGTTGTTTTTTACTTCGTATGGATATCCCTTGGTGGCATAATTGTCACTGAGCTTTTGCCAGGTTGGAATGATATTGTCCACATCGCACAGTGAATAATCCAAGTCATAGTTTTGTTTGTTCAACACATGGCTGGTACAAATATACACTTGATATATTCCAGCGCCGTGTGGATCTGGAGCCACGTATGGGCGTATCATGCCCACATAGCAACCATCCTCAAACGGGGAATCATCTTCACCAATGTCCTTGATAAAGATTTTGTTCAGTGTGTCAATCTCATCAATCACTTGTTTGAATTGTGTTCTAATTTGTGCATTGTTGCCTTTGATCAAACAGTTGCCAGCTATGCGTACAAATTTTAGGTCAGGATGCAACTCTAACACTCGAGCAATGCGTCTAATTGTTTCAACATCTGTGGGCCGGTAGGATTTGCCCAGTCTGTTGCCTGTGCCAGTATCACCTTCGTAGATGATGTATGACAGTCCCATTTTCTCAAGAGGAAAGCCACAGAAATCAAAATCTTCTGGCTCATATCCTTCGTCCAACTTGATCAGACTTACCCGGATCCAGCTGATCTTGTGATAGTTTTCTGGCCTGATTCTTGACAGTTTCAGCGTGTTGGTTATGATGCCAATGTCGTAGCCCAGTTCATGTGCATACTCAACTATGCTGTTGATGTCGTCCTGGGTATCCTTGTCGCGATAGATCAAGGGTTCGCCACCACCAGTTAGTTCCACACTCTTGGCACCCAGAGTTTTAAAATCACGCAACACTTGTTTGATTTTTTCAAATGGTAGATACGACTTCAGCGGTCGGTCAGCCACACTGCAAAATGGGCAACCGCTGCTGCAAACTTCACACGGTGATAGTTGTATTGTAATGGGCTTGAATTTTTTATCATGCTGGATACTGTACAACACATCAGTGTGTTGCAACAACTTGTCTCCCCAGGTGCTGAATTTTTGTGTCAGCGCGATGTGTTTATTTTTGTTCTGCATTTTCCATACCTTTTCCTGTGTGCGGATTTGGACTGTGTCGTGACGTTGACATCTGCCCCATGATTTCCCGATTTTTCATAACTGGATGTAATCTTGCCACTGATGGTATGCATACCTTGACATCCATGACATTGGTATTGACTTGATTGTCAGTGGCCAAGAATCCGTTTTCTCTAATATAGTCAATCAGTTTTTTTGCACCTTGTGGTTTGATGATGTACGCATACACTCCTGAACTATAACATCCGGCCCGGCTTTTAAATCTCAATGGATCGCTGTATCCAGTTATTTTTGGAATATCTAAAATTGAGTGAACTGTGACTGGTGATGTCTGATCCTGATCTACCACAGTATCATAACCGCCATCTTGTTTCATCCACGGACTAAAACAGTCTAGTTTGCATACATCGTCGAACTGTGGAAAAATATCCTGAGGAATTGGTCGCATGAGCCATCCGTCGTGTTCTAGCACAAGATACGGCACTTGATCTTGAACACATTGCATCCATAGGTAAAAATGACTTAGAAAATTACCATAATGACCCAAGGTCATTTTGCTGAGTTTTTGTTTGCCCAGTCGGAGGTTGAGTTTCGCCAAGTGTTGTTCATAATTCCGTCCCCATATGGCTTGAAATATTTCTACATTGACTCCAACTAGAGCTGCTTGTTCTCTACACTGGGCTGATAATTGTTCGGATAGTTCATGCCCCAGCATGGTAATGATATATGATTTCATCGGTTCGTTGTTTCTACAAATGTATACTTATCGAACTGGCCAGTGCTCATTGCCAGCCCATGATCCAGTCATCTTTGACTTGGTCCAGTCTGACCATGCCCCAGCTCTTCATAAGCTCAATGGCAGCATGTTGCCCGTATTGGCTACTGTACGCATCATGAGGTTTTTGTTCTACTACCACAACAGGTCTACATCTTTTGATAGTTTCTTTGGCACCTTGCAAGATACGATACTCATAACCTTCGCAGTCCATTTTGATGTAGTCCACTTCGTCAAGCTCTAGGTCATCCAGTCGATACACTTGAGTTTCACCTTGTCCCAGCGTGGCAGGATCGATATGTGTGTGTCCTGTATTGCCTTCGGTTATGATCATTGTGGCGGTTGTGCGTTGATCACCCAGTGCAAAGTCTTTGACCTGTAGATTAGCAGCAACAACATTGCGTAGCAAACATTCTCTAAACATAGCCACAGGTTCAAATGCTACTACAGAGCGGAAGTTTGCACACAGGTTGCGACTCCATAGGCCCACATTGGCACCAATGTCTAAGGCAACACCGCGGCGCTTGACATGTGTCATGCTGCGATCACGCACTTGGTACTGATATTCGGCAGGTCCGCCTTTGTCTGTGCTTTTTTTCAACATCTTTGGAAAGTGTGATTCAGTGTCCGGGAACCACCACCCTTGGTATTCATGCACTCAGTATCTCCTCGGTTTGTCTAAGTATGCGTTCTGCACGGCCGTTCTTGAATTCGTTTATGTGAAATTGGCCATAGGCCAAATGACATGCCCACTCACGTATTTGATCCTGGTCAGGAAACCAAGGGTTGTCTATCCGGGTTAAATCTGTGTTGCTTACTGGACGTGCAGCGTTTGATGGTGCCAATGCAAACACAGGCACGCCTGCTAGGATGGCTTCTGTGGCAGCTATGCTGTTGAACGTGACTACAGCATGCACATCATCCAAGGCTCGTTCCACGCGATTGGTTTTTCTATCCATGCGACTTCGGTTTCGTTCACGTATCACAATGGGCCTATCAGTATGTTGTTGTATTGTGGCCACAGTCTCTGCCAGCCAGGCATCAAGTTCTATGCCGTAAAATTTGCAAGGCTTTTCATCAGGTGCCACAATCAATACAGTGCTACCACGTCGACGATTGGCCACTTCCAGTCCCAGTTGATTCCAACGATCACTAGGCCGTGAAATAACTTGATCATGTTGCAGGTTGTTGAGCACAATTCTATGCCATACCTTCCATCCTTGTGGATTTTGATAGCCAGGACGATTGCCCAGGTAACCCGAATCCATGTACCTGAATGGTCTTTTGTCAGTCCAACACTGTTTGATAATTTTGTGTTTCATTATACCACGCAACATCAATGGCTCTGTGCTGTCCTCGTAGCGCCATGATTCCAACGGCGTGCTTTGCAAGCCTAATCCATGAGCATACATGTCAATGTATTCGTCGTCGCCATTCTTACTCAAAAATATCATTGCCAGTATGCTTCTTGTCTGCGCACTCGTAGGTCTGCAGGCCGGCTCTTGCCAGTGCTTTTTCGTGCGCCTTTGAGATGATCAATGTATGCACCCCATTCACAATTGATCAAGGGATGACCTTCGCCCATTTGCAAGTGTGCTGTCCAATTGAGTTCACGCAAGGCATGACGTTTTCTCACTGCATCAAACACATAGCTGTCATGCCATTCTTCCAAGGTGAATATACCTTGTTCTGCATGATCATACATGTGTTGAAAATCTGCCAGCCAGGTCTTGACAGCAGGTTCAACCACATGCATGCCGTACAACCCACACTCGCTGAATTTTTTACTGCGGCCGGCAAAACAAATATCTGATGAATCTGGAAAAAACTCAGTCAGTTTGCCAGTGCTCATGGGTGAATGGCATACCATGTCAGCGTCCATCCAGATCAACCATTCAGTCTGACAATTTTGTGCGGCGTGAAATATGCTGTATACTTTGTGAGCAAAACGCACTGCATTCCATTTGAACGATTTGGCAGCATCTTTTCTGCGATTTCGAACAGGGTCTGACAGGATATTGCCATTTGCTCGGGGCACATCGCGCCAGGTGTTTTTGAATATGACAAGAGCTGTGCTGGCACTTTCTAAATCTAATACTTCAAGATTGGGTGCAGTTTCTGTGACACGACAACCTTCAGCATACACTTTGAGTAAAACATCTTGGGGCCACGTCTGCAAAAAAGTTTTGATCATTCGACGACCATAAGAGTTGTAGCCGTCGGCATTAAATGTGGTACATACAGTGTATTTCATAGTGTATTTACAGTGATCAAAAGCATAGCCTATTTTCCTGCCCAGTGTGCATTGAATTCCAAGCCTGTGATGAGTGCATTCTTGGACTGCTGCCAAGCTGCGGGCATACAAACGCAAGAGAACTCAATGACCGCTAACGCCGCAGTGATTTGGTCAGTGCTGTGGCATGGCAGAATGCGAGCCAATCGGGCAGTGTATGAACACTATCGCAGTCAAAACAAGCCTGTGATTGTGATAGATATTGGTGCGTTGTATCGCGGAACCACTTGGAAACTGGCAGTGAACCATATTACCAGAGATGGCTATTACGGGCATGAGTCAAACTTAGACCGGGATCGTCCTAGACGATTGCAAATAAGTTTAGCCACACAGGTCAATCCTGGACCAGAAATTATCATTGCCGCACAGCACAAGAACAGCCTGCAAGTTGCCGGCATTGACAGTATGGAATCTTGGGTGTTGATGCAAATTCAACAACTACGCAATTCCACTGATCGTCCCATACGCATACGATCGCATCCACGAAGCCCACTACGTATGCCATACTTGCCTGAGAATACCATGATGGAAGTTGCTAAACCCGTGGTCAACACCTACGACAGTTTTGACATGCACTTCAATTGCCATGCAGTTGTGAACCACAACTCAGGACCGGGTATACAAGCAGGTATTGCAGGATGCAGACCCATTGTGGCACACAGCAGCCTGGCCTATCCTGTAGCAGTGGGTATGCCCGACATTGAACAACCTTACACGATAGATAGAGAACTGTGGTTGGCAAAAATATGCCACACTGAATACACTGTGGAAGAACTAAGAGAAGGACTATGGCTAAAAAGAATCGAGCCCGCACTGTTGACAGCATAACTGATTGTGCTTGTGTGATCCACGGCACTGGATATGACTGGGTGTATGTAGAAAAACTCTACAACATGTTGAGCCGCAATTTACCACAAGGCATACGTTTTCATGTTTACACCGAAGCAGATAGGTCAGTGCCGCCACACATGATCAAGCATGAACTAAAACTTTGGCCGGGCATTGGTGGACCAAAAAGGTCATGGTGGTACAAAATGCAACTGTTCAATGCCGAGCATCATCAGGGCAATTTGTTGTATTTTGATTTAGATTGTGTGATTGTCAACGACCTGGGTTGGCTACCCGCACTCAGTACAGATTGTTTTTGGACCATAAAAGATTTTAGATATCTGCAAAGATCCACTCACATCAGTATGAACTCCAGCATCATGTGGTGGAATGTTAAAAAATTTTCCAAAGTATGGCAGGACTTTGATCAACTGGATATCAATCGTACCGTGACACAGTACCAAGGAGATCAAGATTATCTCAATGTGGCCATAACTCCCCAGCAACGTAGATTTTTTGACACCAGCCGTATTCAAAGTTGGCGATGGCAAGTGGCCGACGGAGGTTATAATTTTTCTGCACGAAAACCCCATGCACCCGGTGCCGGGGCCAATGACTACATTGGCGGCGACACCAGCATACTGGTATTCCACGGCCGTCCCAAACCGCATGAATGCACTGCTGATCCTGTGATTGCAAACAACTGGTGTTAGATAATACTTTTGTAGTACTTGACCGATAATTCCCAAACTGCTATAATACGGACATACCAAGCAAAAAGGAGTCTGCAATGGGATATCGTGTAGTTGACACCATAGACATCATGCGTGACAAATACGGCCCTCGCAAGGGCTTGGAAGGTCCGTTCAATTTCTCAGGTCGTGTGTTGTATTATGACAACAAGACGGGCCAGTACTACGATCCTACTACTGACTTCTATGTGGAGCAGGCAGAAATGGATGCTATCAACATCCGCTTTTTTGAACAGTTTAAAAAGTAATACTTTTGTAGTACTACTTTTTGGTTGACCAACAATTCTTAAAATGCTATAATAATGGTATACAAAGCAAAAAGGAGCCACAATGCAGATCACCACAGCAATTAAACGTATACAAAAAGAAGCAGAGTTCCAGGGCATGGGCCTGTTGGAAACATTGCAAGACATCCAAAAGCACGGCAAGATGCTTTACTGTGAAAAAACAATGGAAGCGTTTGTTGTTTTTATGCAACAAGGGCAAGCATTGTTTGCCCCGGTTGACGAATAATTAACAATTTGCTATAATAGAAAAATATAAACAGTAAACAACCGCATTTCAAAGGAGCCAACAATGAGTGCAATTCGAGTTATCAAAGGTGTGTATCGCAACCGACCCGTGCGCAACATCGCTTTCAATCTTGTGTCAGGCTTTCAATCTGGCGCCAAAGGCAATTTCGTGACAGTAGAAAACAACGGCGCATTTCCCAACTGCCCCGACACCATCCGTATCAAAGTCAACAACATTAGCGACATCGAGTATGTCAATGGAGAAGCAGTGAGCAAAGAAAATACAGTGGCATTCGTTGCCCCCCAAGCAGAAGCAGAAACAGAAGAACAAATCATGACACGTATTCGTGAGCGTTTTGACATCTTGCATGAGATGACAAAGGCCTGTGTGAATGGTGACATCCGTGCTATGATTGTGTCAGGTCCTCCTGGAGTTGGCAAATCGTTTGGCGTTGAGCAAGAAATTGAAAAGGCCACATTGTTTGACAAACTGGCAGGCAAGCGCCTTCGTGCCGAAGTTG
>Ga0247837_1010857_pt1 | contig 10188 bp, 6 predicted proteins | sample LaCtaG_2_FD_187115 | JGI IMG/M metagenome (GOLD analysis project Ga0247837, IMG submission 187115) | Freshwater microbial communities from meromictic Lake La Cruz, Castile-La Mancha, Spain - LaCruzMarch2015_14.5m | ecosystem: Environmental > Aquatic > Freshwater > Lake | place: Spain: Castile-La... | reverse complement strand
CACACTTGCACAGAGAGGAAATGGGCGGAAAGTGTTAGCGATAGAATTGGGGTTAGGTTGGAAAGAATTTGCAGTAGTGCTGTATCTGCGGAGTCGTATCCAACTTCATCATTGTAAAAGAATTCATATTTTCAGCTGTATTTAAGTGCAAATTATGAAGATTTATGCATTAAAACTCCCAAATAAGCTTTTCCCCTAGTTTTTAACCTGCGAAAAGTCGAAATAGCCCAATAAAAGCCACTTTTCACTAAGTAGATTGTATTTTCATGTGAGTTCACTATTTTCCAGGCTAATTGGAGTCATTTTCACAGCCAATAGGGAGCAAAACGCTGTGAAAGGACTATTTGGACCCAGAAACCCTTCAAATCCAATGCTCCCCGCAGACCAAAAACCTATGAAATCTGCAGATTTCGAGAATTTGTCCAAAAATAGCCCAGGATTCCAGTCAAAGCCAGGAATTGTGGAGATCCGCAAAGGAAAGACAGTCTAATTGGCTAAAAAGACAGGTCTCCAAGCCAATTGCACTGAATTCAGTGCAATTCTTCTAATCAATGCGGAAAATAAGTCGCCACGAGGTGTCCACACCCAGCAAGTCCCGGGTCGTCCTAGTCTCCCGCTCCCAAAGCATAGGCACCTTAGTGCGTCTCCCAGTGTCTTCAGCTCACACCAACGACCCCAAACCGATACTTGAGGACCACAAATTCAACTCTCGTCTCAGTCCTATCAAGGCCGCGCTGCCTAGGAACAGCTCGCTGGGTGCGCTGAAGCCTTTGGAGCAGGCGGTGCTGAGGGCTGCTTATAGGAAGCCCACTGCTGTACTGAGTCATAGACTCAGTGTGGAGGGGTCGCTGCAGTCTCCGGTGGGGCCGGGCAGACTGCAGCCTGCAATTCAGCTGTCTCCACAGAAGGGAGTGGCTGGGTCCAGTCGAGAACTCCTGCAGTTCCTACGCACTCAGAACGCCTCCAGCGGGCCTTCCAAACTGAAGACAAAGCAACTGGCAACACTCGAAACAGACCTGCGCTTCCCCGAGTCAGAGCCGAACACCAGTCGAAGAAAGGAACTCACTGCTTCGCCTCCCACCAAATCCCGCAAAACGGCCTCGAAACTGCCTGAAAGTGGCTCCAATCACTCACTTACGCTGCCCAAAGTCATAGTTCGGTTCGCGCACAAGACCCGAACTGGCTCAATCGAAGGCATTCCCAAGCCTCAGAACCAGGACAGCTTCCTCATCCTGCACGACTTCTGCGCTTGCAAGAACCAGTTCCTCTTCGGAGTCTACGACGGCCATGGAGTGAACGGCCACCTGGTTTCCGACTACATCAAGAAGAATTTGCCACATGTATTGGACCACCACTTCCCCAGATTGCTGAAAAAGGCAGATTCCGGCCTGAACCCTGCTGTCGAACTAAATGCGCTGAGCAGTGCTTTTGTGGCTACTTATGTGGATATTCACCATGACTTGATGAGGAAGTCGAGAGTGGACTGCACGTTTTCAGGGTCGACGGCTGTGACTGTCCTCATAAGAGGCAACAGTGCGGTGTGTGCGAATGCAGGGGACTCGAGAGCCGTGCTAGGGATGAAGCGGGAGGGGGTGTGGCTGGCTGTGCCGCTCTCCAATGACCATAAACCTGATGACCCTAGTGAGCGCGGACGAATCGAGCAAATGGGCGGACGAGTCGAGCCCTTCAAAGGTAACCACTACGCAGACATGTACGGAGCCCCGATCGGCCCCGCTCGTGTGTGGCTGCAGCACGACCAAATCCCCGGCCTCGCAATGTCCCGCTCTATCGGAGACTTCGTGGCTGGAGAAGTAGGCGTCATCTCCGAGCCTGATATCCAACAGTTGGAACTGACAAATGAGCACAAATTCCTAGTACTGGCCTCTGATGGCATTTGGGAGTTCCTCTCGAACCAGGCAGTGATCGAGCTAGTGGCGCAGTTTTGGGAGGCTGGGAACATCGAAGGCGCCTGCGAACGAGCAGTGAAGGAGGCAGTTATCCAGTGGAGAAGAGTAAGAGCTATGCAGCAAGATGACGCAATTGATGACATCACAGTGGTAATCGCCTTTCTGGGACTTTAGTAGCTTAATGACTACTTCGGAGAAGTAATAATGGATAGTGATCAGTTGGAGGAGTACAGGAAGCGCATGCAAGCCCGACATCAAGGCCGTTCGCCCCCAGTCCAGCCCTCCAATGCGCCAATCGCCCCAATACCCGCTCCAATTGCCGCTCCCCAGAGACCCTCTGAGACTGAAGACGAGCAATTCGCCAGGGAGCTGCAGGCGCAAGAGGACGCCAGAGTCCGATACGCAAACAGCGACGAAGAATACGCACGAAAGCTGCAAAGCGAGTCTGAAAGACCCCCAGCGAATGTCCCCCCTCCCAGGAACATCCAAAGAGAGGAAAGACTGGTAGACCCGCATCCCCCGCCTATGGGCTACTACTACAACCCGTCTCCTCCAGGGCCTGAGGCTGCCAGGCCTCTGTTACCTATGAATCAAGGCGCTGGGCCTGTGAGAGTCCCTGTGGCAGTGCCAGCCACTAGCTGCTTTCCGGAGGCGGAGAAGTGCTGTGGAGTTTCTAGTCAGCGAGTGGTGTTGGTGCTGGCGGGAGTTGCGGTGGTGGCGATACTTGTGGCGTTGGTGGTGCTGGCAGCTGAGTCGTAGCTGTGAAGCAGTTATATAGAGATAATGGAGACCCAGGCGAGGGTAGGTCCCCGGGTGCTTATCCCTATGAGCTTCCCTGCCTCTCAGCACTTCCTGGAAATGCGGATCCTGGGCAACTTCCCCCACAATACAGTGTTCGCAGTGCTGTACGCCTTCATCGAGTCTCTCTTCTCCTTCCGCAGCACCACCGCCAAGACCCGCCTTCTCAGCTTATTGGCTTCAGACATGACGAATGTGCCCTACATTGGGCAACTACTAACTGCATTGGACCAAGACTTCCAGTCAAATTGTCCTTCTCGCTTACTTCAACAGCCTGAGGACTTATACTTAATCAGCGATCGACTAGCCTCGAAACTGCGATTAGAGTCAAGAACTGAATACGAAGCACTGAAGACCTGTGAAACGCTGTTTGAGCAGTTAGGAGTGAAGGGCAATTGCTACTTCATACAAGGGGAAATCCACGTAAGCGAGTTAGAAGAGGGGTATCAGGGCACTCGGGGCGATAATGGTGACTTTCAGATCAATTTGTGTGCTGGGAAAGGGAAAATATTCGGGCTTTTTACGACTTTGACAGCGGATAGTTTCCTGCATCTGAATTGCGGCCATTTGATGCTGAAATTTGACCTTTTGGGCACTATAGCGACCCATGCAAGCAACTACTCCTTCGACGCTGCCAGCCTCATTAGACTGCAAATCAAATGTCTGAATTGCAGAAGGCCACTACTTGCAGACGACTTCAACCAGCTCTTTAGTCCCAAGCAGCTTTCCTACCAAGTCAGAGGGAACTGCGAAGTGTGCTGGGGCAACTGTGAGCAGCAGGACGGATGTGCGAAATGCGGACTTCTGGTCTGTGCGAACTGCGAAGTGGTGGCTACCTGTACCACTGGAAAGCCTATTTGTCTCAGATGTCAGGAAGATTGCCTCGAAGTGATGAGCAGAAAGCCAATAGTGAAGTCGTACTTGTCCTGGCTGCAGAGAGTTCTGGATATTGCCACGCAGGAACACTGCAGACAAAAGCAGATTGAAGCTGCAAATGCTGGCCCTGAGCCAATTCCTATCACTAATCAGGCTGCTGCACCAGTCCCATCAGGCCCCAGACCTGGCAGTGTCTGCACATCTTGTAAGCAGAAAGTCCAGGGAAGCCCAGTTATGTGTCCCAACCAGTGTTACTGTGCTGCTTGCGAATGGGCAATTTACTACAGCTATATTAAGCCTCCCACTACATGTTATAAGTGTAAATCGGAGCTCGGAATAGAGCGGATGGGGAAAAAGACATGCTTAGGCTGCAGGGGAGACTTCGCGTACAGAGATTTGTTCTATTTCTGTGTAGCTTGTGGGGTGGCTTCCTGTCTTGCTTGTGCTAAAGTAAAGCTAATCAAGGCAGTTAAAAAGTGCTCAAGCACAGGAAAGAGACACAATCTTTCAGAGCCTAAGTGGGAAAGCATCGGAGTGACTGAAGAATGCGCAATTTGGTAATAGAATAACCAATTCGATGCAGAAATAGGCTTATTAGTATCTGCTAGTAACCATTCTGCCTCAGTAGCAATAGTCCATATACTCCCAGGACCTAGTTATAGGTAGATGTTTGCAGCCTCTCAGGCCTGATAAAGGGAGAATGGAGCCTGTGACTCACTCTGACCGGCAAGTCGTGGGCTTCTTCAACCCGCGCAACTCCTGTTTCCTCAACTCCAGTGTGCAACTGCTGTTGTCCGTCACTCCACTGTCTCAGCTCTGCGAGACTGCCTCCACTCCCTTCCTCTCTGCCCTGCGGGAAGCCAAGCGAGCCAGCCAAAGCTCCGACCTCCTCCGGCCTAACTCCCACATGTGGCACTGCGTGGAGCTCTTTGTCGGCTACAGTCCCCGCGCCCTCATGCAGCACGACGCTTTCGAGTTCCTCATGTTCTTCTGTGCCAATCTGGACGAAGAACTCCCCAAACGCACCCACAAAGAAGCTGAATCAGACGGGTGGAGTGAAGTGTCTGACGGCAGACATAGAGCCCAAGCCACTCAGAGCAGTCACTATGGCTCGTCTGTGCTGTATAGTCTGCTGGGCTTGACCATTAGACATGAATATCATGTCATTGGCTCGCAGAAGACGATTCGGGTGATTCAGGAAGACTTGATGACTTGTGTGGACGCAGGGGAGTCGCTGGAGCGGGGATTTGAGGAGTTGCTGAGTGACAGTGCAGTGGAAGACTACAAGGATGACGGAGTGGCAGTTCGCTGCAAGCGCTCTGGCAAAATCGAAGGTTTTTCCCCGTATTTACTCGTGGCTCTGAAGCGATTCCAGTCCTCTGGACCACAAGCTGCCAAAATAGACACATTTGTTGCCTTCCCCCAGCGTCTCAACATCCCCAGTCGCCTCCTCACGCCTACACTGAGTCTGTCAGTGACTAGTGGACAGCACCCGCCTGCTAGCTACAGTCTCGTCGGCTTCCTCATCCACCATGGGATGTCGCTGTCGCAAGGACACTACACTAGCGTGATTCACACCCAAGGGAGATGGCTAAGTGTGGACGACCAACGTATCCAGCCTGTAGAGTCGACCTGGGTGCGCAGACAAAAGGCCTACGTACTGCTCTACGTGCATAGCGACTAAATATTAGGCTTGAGAGACTTGTGGGACGCGCTTCCCTATCCGCTTGCGTAGCGCCAATTCGTGGTTTCGCAAAGCGTCGCTTTTCGAGAAGGACAAAAGAGTGAGGAAATTGCGAAAGTTGATTTTTTCCCCTTCAACAGGCGGCTTCCAAATGACATTCATAATGATAAAATGCGCAAATCCGTCCATAACAGTTACCAGGCCCAACACAGCCGCTATAGTGAGCCAGTACTTCGCACTACTGCACAGCATCCACAGTGTATAGAGCGCCGGAGTGGTCGTCATTCTGTCATACACGAAAATAAACGCGAAATACAGTCCAATACTAAACCCCAACGTGCAAAGGATATTGAACCAGCTCCAGTAGCGAGACGCCAGTGTCAACTTCATATTAACCGTCAGTAAAATGCACGAAAACGCAGTGATCGAAAACGCCCACATGTCACTGTTGTGGCCCTCAGAGTCCATTATCTTGCTTTCCTCGAACACATACAGGGGGATGAAGAAAATAGCGAAGGAGTGGAGGAAGCCGTTGAGGATGTAGCCGAGGAAGAGGACCCAGTTGAAGATCATGTTGTTTTGCCCCACGTAGTAGATGTCGGCCATGTACTCGCGCACTTTCTTGAGGGCGGCTTCGTCGGCGGTGCTGGAGGGACTGTGGTAGTAGGCGCGGGGAGGGGGGACAACGTCTTTCTCAAGCAACGCACGCGCCATGAGCGGCAAAGCCGTGAGTATCATATTGTAAAAGGTAATGTACCAGTCATCAAACGTAGTCTGTCCACTATACGCACAATAGAAGCTGAAGTAAAACTGCGGAATAGTAAACACGAAGTTCTTATAGAAGAAATAGAGAATCATCCTGCTCTGCCGGATGTAGTTCCAATGGCCGTGCGCTATCAGCAAGTCCCAGAGGAACTTGAACTCCCCCACAGCGTAGTCACTGGCCTGCACCGCCTGCACTCCCTCTTGTCCATATATCCCCACGCCAATATCCGCTTCCTTTATCATCGCTACATCATTCGCTCCGTCTCCCACCGCCAGGCAAATAGCCCCCGTCGTGGCCTTTACTAACTGCACCACTTGTCTCTTGAGTCCTGGGGAAACCCGACAGCACACCACAGTTTTGCAGGCAGGCCGCTGGATGGTGGCTTTGAAGATGGAGTGAATGGTGTCTACGTCAATTGGGTTGGCGTTTTCCTCTGCAAAGATCATATCTGACCCCTTCGACACTTGGTAGAGGATGGAGCGGTCTTCAATGACGATGGCGAAGTCGCCCTTGGAGTCCAACTCGTCCCGCATTACTTCCATTTGCTGCTTTACCCAAGCAAAGGGCTTGGTGGGAAACCGGTACACTGTGAAGTTGTCCTGAATCAGCCCGCAAGTCTTCGCAATGTTTTCCGCAGTTTCCATCTTGTCCCCAGTGAGCATCCACAGCTTTATTTTGGCCCTCAAAAAGGCAGTTATCGTGTCCTTTACCTCGTCCTGCAGACTGTCCTCCACTCCCGTGCAGCCTAACAGGTACAAATCGCGTTCAATTTCGTCATTTAGCGCTTCTAAGTCCTTTTCTGCGCCTGGAGTGGTCTGTGCTTGTTTGTATTTGGCCGCCCAGATCGCGTATTCATCTTCCTCCAGCACTCTAAAGGCCATTACCAGTGTCCGCCAGCCTTTCCGTGAGTAGATTTCAATGATGTTGTTAATACCGGGCAGGTATTTCCGGGAGTGTTCCGATAGTCGCGATATGATCATACTGTCCGCTCCTTTGCTGTAGACATACACCTTCCCGTCCTCTACACTTCTCACTATCACAGAGCTACGTCTGCGGTCACTGGAGAACTCCAATACATTCAGTCGTTCGAATTTCTTCATATCGGTGTGAGAGTCTTGGTCTGCGAAGACTCGCATGATGCCGCGCTGAATGCCTCTGTACTTGTACCCCATGCGGTCCGCTAACTCCACCAGGGCGATTTCGTCCGGACTTTGGCTGATGAAGCGCACTTCGTTTTCGATTTCCTGGAAGCTTTCATTGGGGTTGATAGTGCCTTGCTTCTGCAGCTTGTTCGAGTCAAAGTCCTTCCTCTCCACTACGCACTCGTGACAGAGCGCCAGACAGTTCATGAAGTGCTGCACGAAGTCGTGTTGGGAGGAAAGGGACAACAGTTCTTTGTTGCCGCGGCCTAGGATGGGGTAGCAGTCGGGGAGAGGGCCGAAGCCAGGGCTGCGCAGGTCTCTCACCAGTTCCTCATTCACATAGGTAGCCAAGGTCTGGTCCTCCCTCTTCGTATTAGCCAGCAACCTTCTCCTTTCCTCCACGTCTACCTGGTTTATATACTCCGTCTCCCCTATGAAGCAGGTCTGAAACTCCATCTTATTGCACGTCAAAGTGCCAGTCTTATCAGTCAAAATGTGCTCAATCATCCCTAGCTCCTCATTGAGTGACATAGACGAAACCTTGCAGTAGTGGTCGGAATTCTTCATTTCCAGGTCGTTCATCATGAAAAAGGCCTGCAAAACCTTGATGATTTCCAAAGTGACGATGAGGGAGATAGGCAGCATGGTGTTCAACAGCAGGAAATAGGTGAAGAAGGTCAAAAAGCCGCTGAGATTCGCTGCAAACCGAGGCTCGTGCAGGTAACTGTGGTTGTCCCAGTTCTTGTCCTGCCACGAAGACTCGAGCACGCCAGTGACTAGGCAAAAGCAGAGCTCCACGAATATCACTCCAATGATGTATCTATTCAAAAGCCGCTCAATTCGGCTCATCTTGTATCGGCTGACAGAGGTGCTTTGCCGCAGCTTGGTGTCGTCCCCTGTGTATACGCTGACGCCTAGGATCCAGTTGGTGTTCTTTAGCACGGACCCTGTGAGGAGGATGTGCTTGGCGGCTAGAGGGTAGGTGTCACGCTTGTATTGGATGAGGCCGGAGAACTCGTGCAGCTTGGGGTTGGGGTGGTCGCAGCGCAGTAGTCCGATATAGCGCAGTTTCTTCTTCAAATCGCCGTTTTGCTCTTTGCTGTCTTGGTTGATGTACTCCATGCACTCCTTGATTTTCAGGAATTTCTCTCCGTCGAGGTTGGCAGTTTCGACATAGGCTCGACCTGTGCTCAGTCCGCTGGCCAGCATGACCATATCACACGGAATGCCTTCGTTTTCCCTCACTTCAATGATGTCCCCTACGCGAATAGCATGAAAAGGCTTTGGAACGAATTCCTTTCCGTCGTGCACATGAGCGATTCTCGTATTGGTCTTTTTGTCACTTCGATATCTCAGGAAGTCCTCAATGCCTTCTCGTAAAATACTCACACAGAGCACAAAGGCAAGCGGCATGATCGCACTGAAGGGCGCCAGCGGCGATATAATCGAAATAGACTGCAAAACTGCCGTGATGAGGAAGTACCAATTGGACAGCCGCTTGAACTGGTAGGCTAGACAGAGCGGGAAGAACGTGACGAGGTGGTACCTGGTAGTGGTCACGTAGTTGGAGGGAAAGGAGAAGTTGCACTCGGGCTCGCCGATGATTATTGTCCGCTGGCTTTCGTCTTTCCGCATTTTTCCTATATCGCGGGGATGGGAGAACCTAAGAGGACAGGGACTTAGAGACGGTTAGAGTCTCCCTTGCACCTGAGTCGAAACTCCTGCACTAGCTTCTCTAGCGGCACCAGTTCTTCCTCACAGACCAACTGATATTGGTCTACAAAGAAAAGGAAGTGCTTGAAGGAGGTGTTGAGGTGGCTGTCCAGGCCCAGCGTCACAGCGTGTAGAAAGTGGCAGTGGTACACATGTGCATACACGCGGAAAAGCCGCTTGAAAATGACCTTGATGGAGGACAGGAACCCAGGGGCGAAGGGCCAGTTCTCGTGCACGGGGAAGAGCGTTTCGTCCTCCAACTTCTCCTCCACCCAGTCAAAAAGCCTCTCAATGTAGTCCGGCGCACTCATCCTTCGCGGCTCTCCAGCCCCATCCACCCACAAGTACTCATACTTTGGCCCTGCCGACATCACAGGACAGTGCAGCGCCGTGCACGCCTCCGCCAAAGCCGCATACAGCACCCTCGTCTCATTGTAAAAGTCCACAGTCAGTGCAGCCAGCCACTCCTTGCGGTCCTCTCCCTGGGGCAGCTGCACAGCCAGTGCGGGCTGGCCAGTGCCTAGTGTGCGGGCTGCGATTTGCTTCAGTCGTTGGGTCCAGGAAGGCAGGAACAGAGTTTTGGACCACTGCAAAGGAGCTGCTGGATCGTTGGCGTTCGTTTGAACTGCTTCCATATTGCGGAAAGGGATCGATAGCGACCGCCATAATTCAAGCAACTGCTGACAGCCACTTTGGGACTTTTGAGAGGACTTTGAGAATAGATTGGATTTTTGCTGGGAAATCAGGAATCTTTTGCAAAGGCAGGGCCAAATGGCACTGAAATATAGAAAGAAATCGTATATAGTTCCCTGCATTCTGCTATAATTTGCATAGTCGAAGTGGCAAATTAGCATATCATGCAGATTTCAGGTGCAAAAAGGCAGAATATTCGAAGAAAATCAGATTGTTCCCAGTTCGATGCTGAAAATGTGCATATAAACCCCAATTCCTAATTAAAAATAGGTGAATTGGTGTATTATTCCTTTCTACTGAAAAACGAACGCCTGATTGTGACAGTGGGGAGAACCGTAGCCACTGTATGAGTACAAACTCTATAGAAGAGGGGAACTGCTTGATACCTGCAGCTGTTGGGAGTTGCCAAAGACTAATTGGATACTTCGAATGGCACAGCAGTTCCCCTCAGCAGCCTATCAGAGTGGCAAGTCCCTGACTCATGGAAAGAGATGACACAGCTCAGAGAAGCTGCCAAAGGGTTGGCCTTCTCCTAAATAGACTATTTTTCCTTTGGCTTCCTGCCTCTTGCTTCCCTCCCAGGATATTGTCTTCATGAGTGCCGCTATA
>Ga0247837_1010855_pt1 | contig 10190 bp, 9 predicted proteins | sample LaCtaG_2_FD_187115 | JGI IMG/M metagenome (GOLD analysis project Ga0247837, IMG submission 187115) | Freshwater microbial communities from meromictic Lake La Cruz, Castile-La Mancha, Spain - LaCruzMarch2015_14.5m | ecosystem: Environmental > Aquatic > Freshwater > Lake | place: Spain: Castile-La... | reverse complement strand
TTGATGATATCTGAGCACGCGATAATTCATCCATCAGCTAAATTAGCTAAAGGTGTGTCAATAGGTCATGGAACAATAATTGGCGCTGATGTTGATATTGGTGAAGGAACTTGGGTAGGTCCTCATGTTGTTATTCAAGGCCCAACTACAATTGGTAAGAATAATAAAATATTTCAATTCGCTTCAGTTGGTGATGAGCCTCAAGATATTACTTATCATAATGAGCCTACCAAATTAGAAATTGGTGATAATAATATTATTCGTGAATTTTGCATGATAAGCCGCGGAACTGTAAAGGGCGGTGGATTTACTAGCATAGGTAACAATAATTTTTTTATGGCTTATTCTCATGTTGGTCATGATGCTAAAGTCGGAAATCACGTGGTTATGGTAAGTTATTCAGCAATTGCGGGGCATGCTGTTATCAATGATTACGTAAATATTGGCGCTTATGCTGCTGTTCATCAATTTTGTTACGTCGGTGCCTATGCCTTTATTGCACGCGCAACTTACGTTACTAAAGATGTTTTGCCATATATAATGATAGCCGGACATGATACAACTGCTTGTGGTATAAATACCGTTGGTCTTAGGCGACGTGGTTTTTCATCTGAGGCAATTGATTGCTTAAGACGAGCTTATAAAGTTGTTTTTCGTAAGGGTTTAACAGTTCAACAAGCAATTGTAGAGTTGGAAATATTACAAGCTAGTTGCCCCGAGATTTTACCAATGATTGATATTCTAAATCAATCAACCCGCGGCATAGTAAGGTAACAGATGTTAACTGCAATTTTGGCAGTGGCAAGTGGTGGCGCAATAGGAGCTCTTGCTCGTTTTTTTACCGTTCTAATTACACAATTTTTTTTTGGAGCGCGCTTTCCGCTTGGAACTTTGGTGGTTAACTGTTTGGGCTCATTTTTAATTGGTTTATTTATGAGCTTATATATGGATAGATTGGCTGAATTTGAACATTTGCGCTTATTTGTTGTAGTTGGATTTTTAGGAGCATATACTACTTTTTCTAGTTTTGCATGGGATACGTGGTATCTTTTTATGCATGGTCAATTCATTATGGCGGCAGCTAATATTTTACTAAATAATGTTATAACGTTATTTATGTTATTGCTTGGACTTAATTCAGGACGATTTTTAAGCGGTGGAATATAATGCAAGTTAAATATACCCGGATTTATTTAAGTGAAGAAGAACCACTTCTAGATGAAATATTTAGTTATTTGCAACAAAACAAAATTAAGGGTGCTACTGTATTTCGCGGCGTTAAAGGTTATGGATCTAGTGGTAAAATAAGAGAGGCACATTTTCTTGATCTACATTTTGATTTACCTGTCGTCTTGGAATTTTTTGATGATCCACAAAAGGTTGATTCAGTATTAAATTATTTTAGTAATAAAATTGAATCAGGACGAATATTACATTGGCTGGCTGAAGTTAATTAATATTGGTGTAATATGTGGTCTGAAAATTATTCTATAATTCTTATGTGGCGGACTTGTTTGCTAATTTATGAAAATTAAATCTCAACAGACCATTGTTAATTGCAAAAAATTTTAAAGTCAGTCAATAAAATTTACACACCTAAATTATATGATCCAAACCATTAATCAATCTGAGTTTTAATCATTATTAAAATTTATATTGAAATTTAGGTGGTATTTGGAGATGCTTAATTCAATTCCCTAAACATAAGCTGCTACTGCAGCCATTAACAAGAAACCTATTATTACAAAACTAAAGTCACGTAAATTGCAGCAGCGTTCAACCATAACGCAGCGTTCTAGTCCGTGTAATGTTCCTAGGTATAGAAAGGTGCCGGCAGAAGTTGCTACTAGTATTGGGTCAAAAAGAGATTTTGTTTCTATACCTTGTCCAAAATAGTAGCCTATGAATATCCCTAATGGGGACATAATTGCAAAAGCAATAAAAAACCCGATTGATTTTGATCTACTTAATGAGCTTTTATTAAGTTGTATAGCAATGGCAAAACTTTCAGCCCATTTATGGGTGATAATAGCTAAAAATAACATTATAACTAAAGGATAATCGCTGCTAAATCCTAAGGCAGCTCCTAAAACAAGAGAGTGGATTGATAGCATTAACCAAGCTAGAAGAGCGAACGCTGGGTGAGAGCGATCTTGGTGGTGATAAAGCTCTTTCCCTAAATGTTCAAACCATAGAAATAATAAAAAAACTATGCCGGTAATAATAAAAGCAAATGGGTAGTCGTATCCCATTTTAATAAACATATCATTTGCCTCAGGTAACATATGCAGTAAACCCGCGCCTAAAAAAACGCCAGTGGCTAAAGTCTCACCGATTGGTAGATCAACGTGAACATCCCCTAAGCGTTTTTTAAATGGATACCACCCAGCTATTAGGATGATGATAAAAATAGCTAATCCAAAAAATAATTTTAATGTGGCCGTGGCCATAGATAATACTTCCTATAAATTTTTAAACCTTAAAAAGTTGAACTGCAACGAGAGAAAATTGCTTGCTTAGCCGTTAAGCTAAAAAGGCAGTTGAATCTATTAATAGAACCTACTGTTTTTTCTAGTTTAAAGAGTTTTTTTTCAGGTTAATGTCTTTGGTATAATTTTACCGTGATTTCAGGCTTTAGAGCTAGTTCTTTTTTTATGAGATTTCTTAACTTAACCCAATTGTTAAATTTATCTTCGCAGTATAAATCTATAGTTAATTTTCCATCTAAATAATGAAAATTCCATGATTCAACTTCGGGATAACTTTTCTGTATAAGTTTTATGAAATTTTTCTCTATTGCTTTGCGGTTAGGAAGATGAAGTGAAGGGCAGCAAACTTCATCATCTTCTGGATCTACATGAACGGTTACATCTTTAACATTATCAATTTTATTCATTAGAGTTTGATGAACATGTTGTGCAATATAATGCCCTTCAGATACAGATATATATGGTGATACTAGAATATGTACATCGATAAAAACATCACGTCCCATCATCCGACTACGTAATTGATGAATCTTGTCAACGCCATCGACTTTCATAATTACTTTTTTTATATTCTCAGTAAGTTGTGGTTCAACTGCAGTATCAATTAGTTCCTTAACACTATTCCAGCCATAAGTTATTCCCATTTTAATTATCATGAAGCCTACTAAAATTGCAGCAATAGCATCTAAATATTTAAAACCTGCCAAACTACCAATTAAACCAATTAGAACAACTATTGAAGAAGCTGCATCTGATCTTCGATGCCAAGCATTAGCTATAATTAGATCGGAGTCAATTTTTTTACCTATTCTACGTGTGTAGTGGAAAAGCGCTTCATTGATAAAAATTGAAATTATAGCTATTGGTAATGCTAAATAATTAGGAAGGTCATTTTTATTATAAATTATTTCTTCTAGGGCATCTAACCCGATGCCAAAGCCTGCTAGTATAAGTATAAGTGATAATAGCAAAGTACCTGCTGTTTCTATTCTTTGATGTCCGTAGGGATGGGAGTCATCTGCAGCATTACTGCCGTATTTTGAAGCTAAAAGTACCATTATATCTGTAATTAAATCAGAAAAAGAGTGAAATCCATCGGCTACCAATGCATTTGAATGGAAGAAATAACCACTTATCACTTTTATTGTACCTAATATGGCATTAATAATAGCTCCAATTAAAGTGATCTTTTTAGCTTCTGAGTATCGTTCATGATTCTGCATTATTAACCATAATCTAAATTTATAATAAGTTAAATATAACATGATGTTTATAAGATATTAAACTCTAAGATAAAAATGATTATTTTATTTTTACGTATTTATAATTTAAGAATTGGTAAGATCTAGGGCAATAGGACAATGGTATGTATTTTCAAGTATTTTTTAAAATTATACACAGGATTATCCACAGAATTTGTGGACAATAATAATTGGTTGATCTTAGATAAATAATTTATTATTCGTTATTATTCAGTTGGTTATCTTGTTTTATTGGATTTATCTTTAATTAAGTGTATAAAATATATAAGAAGTTATTAACAATATGATAGGTTCTAATACAAGATGAATTTTAAAACCTAAATAAGTAGTTAAATTGTTGTGAAATTGGTTTTGGCCTGATATTAAATATCCATTTAATGAGTCCTGATTAACATTGAAAAAATTGCTCAAATTCACCTAACCATCTTTTGGTAAGTTTGCGAGCAATACCAGGATCTTCTTTAATTAGTTGGTTTGCTATTTGAGCGACGGGTTCTAATAATGCTTGATCTCTTTGTAAATTTGCAACTTTGTATTTGTGATATCCTGTTTGTCTTGTGCCTAAGAATTCTCCGGCGCCACGTAATTGTAAATCTTTTTCAGCAATTATAAAGCCATCACAAGTGGCTCTCATTACGCGTAGTCGCTCAGATCCATTAGCTGATAATGGAGATTGATAAAGCAATATGCAATGTGACTCTATACTTCCACGACCAATGCGACCACGTAATTGATGTAATTGAGATAGACCTAAACGCTCGGAATTTTCAATAATCATTAAACTAGCATTGGCGACATCAACACCAACTTCAATAACGGTTGTTGCTACCAATAAATCAATTTCACCACTTTTAAATGAAAGCATTATATCTTCTTTTTCTTTTCCTTTCATCCGACCATGAATAAGACCTACGCGAATATTTTTTAGCTGTTCTTCAAGTTTTTTTGCAGTGGCAATTGCTGCAAGGCATTGTAATTTCTCAGACTCATCGATTAATGTGCATACCCAATAAGCTTGGCGCCCGCTAATAATTGCAGCTTCTAATCGATTTATTATTGGTTGTCGTTTTTCTTGGTTAAGAACTGCTGTAATAATATTTTTACGCCCAGGTGGAAGTTCATCAATAACTGATAAATCAAGATGGGAGAATTGAGACATCGCTAAGGTTCTTGGGATTGGCGTTGCCGTCATTAATAGTTGATGAGGGGAGTTTGTTTCATTTTGACCTTTTTGTTGCAGGAGGAGGCGTTGTTCAACTCCAAAGCGATGTTGTTCATCAATAATTACTAAGCCAAGGTTAGAAAATATTACTTGCTCTTGAAAGAGGGCATGTGTACCTATGATTAATTGGCATTTATTCATTGATATTGCTGCTAAAGTTTCTCTGCGTTCTTTTGCTTTCATTTTTCCAGTTAAACGCATAGTTAATATACCTAAAGGCGAAAACCAATTTTTAAGTGTTTCTGCATGTTGTTCAGATAAAATTTCAGTTGGCGCCATAAAGGCAACTTGAAAACCATTAGCAATAGCTAATAAAGCTGAAATTGCTGCAATTACTGTTTTGCCTGAACCCACATCACCTTGTACTAGCCGTAACATGGGTTTATTTTGGTATAAATCTAGTTTTATTTCTTCAATGACACGATGTTGAGCATTTGTTAACTTAAAAGGTAATATTTGAAAAAATTTTTCGATAATATTATTTCCTTCTTTAAAGGCAGGGGCAGTTAAGGTGTAGCGTTTTTGTCTTGCAAATTGCATAGATAATCTATGAGCTAATAATTCATCAAAAATTACACGCTTTAAAGCAGGATGAGAGCCTTCTTCTAAGGTTTGAATGGCAATATCAGGCGTTGGATTATGTAATTGTTGGATAGCTGTTTTTATTGATTGAAAATAGTGTTGTTTCAAAAGTAGCGGACTCATCCATTCTAGTTTATCTAAATCTTCTTGGCATAAAGTAAGGGCTGATTTTATTATTTGCCTAAGCCGTGATTGGCTTAATCCTTGAGTTGTAGGATAAATGGGAGTTAGCGTTTCCTCAACTAAAAAATCCTCATCTTCATCAAGTAATTGATACTCTGGGTGAATTATTTCTAAATTATTGGCGAATTCTCGTACTTCACCAAAAGCACGAATCTTAGCCGAATCATTAAGCATTTTTACTTGTTGTTTATTAAAATGGAAAAAACGCAATTTTATTATGCCAGTTTTATCTGCAACATAACAATAAAGCATCATGCGTTTGCCATATTTTATTTCTGTTTTACATACCGTACCTGAAATAACACACCAATCATTTGGACGTAGATCTTGAATAGGAGTGATTCTTGTTCTATCTTGATAACGAAATGGGAAATGAAACAATAAATCTTGTATAGTATTAATGCCACATTTAGCAAGCTTTGCAGACAAGTTTGGCCCAATGCCAGATATAGTTTCACAAGGTAGAGAAAGCACCATAAGATTTTCTTAAAAAAGAATTATCATATGTTAACTATAAATAAGTCAGGAGTAAATGAAATGAACCGTACAGTAAATTATGCTGCTGGATTTATTTTAGTATGGATAGTAGGTAATTTTCTTATCCTTGGTAGAGGGATGTTGATTCCCTTCTTTATCGCATTATTAATCTGGAATTTATTAAATACAACAAATAATGTAATACAAAAGACTCCGATTATTGGGGCATGGCTTCCTGGTTGGTTATGTAAAATTTTATCTTTGTTAGTGGTAATTATGTTTGTTAAAATATTATTAGATATTATAACAAATAATGTAAATGATGTTATTAGTGCATCAACAAGGTATCAAGAACATTTGATGCAAATTTTTAATAATATTGATAAGCATTATCGTCTGAAAGTTTTAACAAGTTTTAATGGTTTTTTAGATAATTTAAATCTGCAATCTGTTTTAGTAAATATATATGGAGTATTTTCAACTATAGCAAGTTCGGCAATTTTGATTGCTTTATATGTTGCTTTTTTATTTGTAGAACAACATTTTTTCAAACAAAAAATGAGTGCATTATTTCCTAAAGAGCAACATAGGCATTTGGCCGATAGTATTCTTGCGCATATACTTAAAGATACTCAAACTTATTTAGGTATTAAGACCTTATTGAGTTTAATTGCGGCTATAAGTAGTTGGATTATAATGAAATCAGCTGGTCTTGATTTTGCAGAATTTTGGGCTTTGCTAATTTTCTTTCTTAATTTCATTCCCAATATTGGCCCAATTCTTGCTACTGCATTTCCCGCATCTTTGGCTTTAATTCAATTTCAAAATTTGTTCTATTTCACTATAATTACTTCAGGAATTGTAATTATTCAATTTATCGTTGGTAATGTTCTTGAGCCAAGACTTTTATCTAAATCACTGAATTTAAGCCCATTAGTAATTTTATTTGCATTAGCATTATGGGGATCTATTTGGGGAATTGTGGGGATGTTTCTTTCGGTGCCAATCACGGTAATCATGCTCATAGTTTTTGCTCATTTTGAGAAAACTCGACCAATCGCGATATTTTTATCACAAGATGGTCGAGTACAAAAAGCTTATGAGTAATTATATTGATGCTAAGGTATGGATATTGCCTCTTGGACCTTCGCCTCTTTGAAGATTTGATCGACTTCCTGTAGCTCTTACTCCACCAATATTAGTAGTAAATCTGTGATTGTCTAGCGGTCTTCCCCCTAGTATATGTCCAGATGATTGTTCTGCATCTTGAGTTGTAGTTGCTCGACGAGGCCTTTGAAAAGTCGGTCTTTGACTAAGTGTTGATTCTGATAAATCAACGTCAGTAATGATTTTAGTTAATATCGAAATTGTTTTTGTGAAAAAACGTGCAATTTCAAAAGGAATTGACACTATAGATGCGGTGGCTAATGGAATAACTAATACAAGTCTTGTGGTTGCATCTAAGCAATATTCTTTAGCTTTGGTAAGTTCAGCGCGATCATTTCTAGTTTTAGCTATTGTTAGATGATATAAAGCTGAAAATAATGATGTAATTCCTGAAACTAACTCAATAACTGCAGGTAAGACAAGCATATTAAGGGTGAAAAAAGAGTTACCTAGCATCCCCATTGAGGCATTGTAAGCATTATTTGTTAAGAAATAGCCATGAATAGAGTTATAAAGAAATTGTGGTGCAGATGTATAAGGTTTAAAGAAATAATTTCTTTTTTGGCTAAAGCATTCATTAATCGGCGTTGCAATTCTATCTGTCATTGCTCTATTTATAGTAGATAAATATCCATCACGTTCTCCTAGCGAATCTGTGCCATAAAATTTAGTGACATATGTAAAGTTTGTTAGTCTAAGTAATAAAGTTGTGTCTGTGGCATGTCCAGGCTGAAATTGTTCATTTTCAGGAAAAACGGTAGATTTCTTTGGATGAATAGGGTTGTAAGCCATTTAGAAAATCCAATTAATAGTTAATTAAGGTACAAATAGTACAGTAACATTAAATTTAGATCAATGATTTCTTGCGCATTTGTTTATTTTTTGATATAATTTAACTCTTTGCAACTGGCACGAAAAAGCGCATAATAATTTCTTTTTGATAAATTAATTATTAAGTATGAAGCCTATCATTGAGGAGTTATTATCCAATGCACTTCGGAGTCTTCAGGAGTTAGGTTATGCTCCTAAAAAACTTAATATGGAAATTAAAGTTTGGCGTTCTTTGGATGAAAGTCATGGAGATTATTCTACTAATTTGGCAATTATATTAGCTAAATCTTGTGGTCAATCGCCGCTTAAGATAGCAGATTTATTAATTACTAATATTTCAAAAAAACCTCAATTTTTGCGTGTTGAAATTGCACGACCTGGCTTTATTAATTTTTTTCTTGATAGTCAGGGAAAAGCACAAATTATCGCTACTATTTTTAAAGAAGCGGAGAATTTTGGTAAATCTAAACTAGATGTTACATTGTATTATATGATAGATAATCCTGAACAATATACTGATTATGATTTAGCTAAATTTAAAGATAGTGATAATCCAGTTTTTTATATTAAATACGCTCATGCGCGAATTTGCTCCGTTCTTCGGCAATTGCAAGAGGAAAATTTAAGCACTAATGATGATTTAGGGCTGTTAAATTTAGATTTACTCAAAGAGCCACTTGAATTATCTTTGGTATCTATTTTAAGTCGCTATCCCGAAGTTGTTGAAATGGCAATAAATACGCGTGAGTCATGTATACTTGCATACTATTTGCGTGAATTAGCTAATACTTTACATAATTATTATAATGCTGTTCAATTACTTTGTGAGTATAATGAATTAAGAGCGGCGCGTATCTGTTTATTAAAAGCTGTACGCCAAGTATTGCAAATTGGTTTAAAATTAATGGGTGTATCTGCCCCTGAGAGTATGTGATGGCTAATGATTATAGAAAAACAAATAAAGCACCAAAAAAAAGTGGATCATCAAAGCAATTATTATTGGTGCTCGTATGCTTTCTTTTAGGTTATTTAACTGCATCAGTATTTGATTTAACTAGCTTAACTAGCTGGGTAAATACAACGATTTTAGCACAACATTTTCCTTCTAAGGTGCTAAATGTTAAACCAAAAGAGGCGCAATTACTGAAACCTAAATTCGAATTTTATACGTTGTTGGCAAGTGAAAAAAATGATGATATTAAAGATAGTGCTACTATTGCTAAGGCACAAGATGTTAAAGCATTAGTTCCTGCGACAACTGAACCGGAAAAAACTTCTGTGGTGGCTAGTGACAATAAAGTTATTAAAAATCAAGTGCCAAAAGAATCTCAGGTAGTAACAAAGGCTATATCTAATAACAACTCTTATCTTGTACAGGTTGCTGCTTTTAAAAATTTACATGACGCAGAGAAGATGAAAGCTTCCTTAGTTATTAAAGGGTTTATGGTTAATATTTCAACCGTCGCACAACAAAAAACCAATTGGTATCGCGTAGTTATTGGTCCATTTCCTTCAATCAGTTTGGCGCAAAAGGCGCAAGGAGATGTAGCACGAAGTGAGCATGTTGTTGGTATGATTCGTAGAATGAACGCTTAAGTTTTTTACCTTTAAAGCTGGTATAAAATCCTAGGCTCTTAAAGTTTGAGAGTAAATATGGCTGTAACTTATGTTTTTTCCCTTCCTAGTATTAGTTGTGTAAATTGCGTAATACCAATTGAGAGAGCGCTAAGAGCATTAACTAGTATCAATATAGATAGCCTTTCTGTTGATATCGTTGAAAAAAAATTAACTTTAGTTGTGGCTGAATCTCCTGATGATTCTATAAATGTTCGTCAATTATTATGTCAAGAATTAGATAGTCTTGGTGTTGAATATATTGAGATAAAAAATATTGAAGTTAATAACAAATTAATTAAAAAAAATCTTTTTTTACACTGGGCATTAGGTAGCTTAGGTATTGTAAGTGGTATTACTATA
>Ga0247837_1010854_pt1 | contig 10190 bp, 12 predicted proteins | sample LaCtaG_2_FD_187115 | JGI IMG/M metagenome (GOLD analysis project Ga0247837, IMG submission 187115) | Freshwater microbial communities from meromictic Lake La Cruz, Castile-La Mancha, Spain - LaCruzMarch2015_14.5m | ecosystem: Environmental > Aquatic > Freshwater > Lake | place: Spain: Castile-La... | reverse complement strand
ATAGTGGCCTTAATCATCACAGTGATCATCGCAGCAGGAGGCTGGTATGTGATGAACCTCAAGGCCGATCTTGCCATCAGTGAAGAGAACAGCAAACGACTACAAGAAGGTGTGCGAGAACAGCAGGCCTTGATGAAGCAGATGGCCGAAGACATCGCCAAGATACAGGACATCAATCGTGAATTGGCAGAGACCACGGGTCGCCATCGTGCGGAAGTTGATGCCTTGACCAAGAAATTCAGCCAAGACGCCAAGGGTCAACCCAGAGACTTTGGCCAGTTCGCCAAGGAACGGCCAGAACTGGTAGAACGACTGGTGAACCGTGGCACGAAAAATGCCATGCGTTGCCTGGAGATAGCATCCGGTGCACCACGCACATCAGAAGAAATCTCAGCCAAGTCAGCCACAGAGATCAACAAAGAGTGTCCTGCCATTGCCAATCCCAACTACCGAGCACAACAATGAAAAGCATCATCGCCATAATCATCTCTGCTTCCATGCTACAAGGTTGTGCTCTCATGGGGTGGAAGGCCATAGAAGGCATCGAGATCAAGAAGAAAGCCGTGGATCGCACGCCGCTGAATCTCGCAGATCCCCAACCATTGAAGCCCACTGCTCCACAGTGGCGAGTGATCACTCCAGAGAATCAAGCACAGGTGTTTGCCGAACTCAAATCAAAAAACATCGATCAGGTGTTGTTCGCACTCACCGATGATGGCTACGAAGAACTGTCTGTAGACATCGCACAGATCCGGGCCTTGATAGCCCAGCAGCGTGATATCATCGTGAAATATCGCGAATACTACGAGCCCAAAAAAGCCGAAGAAAAGAAATGAAAGAAATACTCAGCACCATGCAGGCTAATCATTACATGAACTTGGTCATAGTAATAGTGGCATTGGTGGCAATATTGATCGCCTGGAACATCCAGCGAGACAAAAACAACACCATCGATCTCAAAGATCTGGTATGCACAGATGGTCGTATCAACGAAGCCAAGTTCATGCGGTTTTTCACTTTCGTTGTAAGTACCTGGGGATTCGTATATCTCATTGTTGACCAAAGGTTTTCAGAATGGTACTTTGCCGGCTACATGGCGGCCTGGACTGGCAATGCTTTGGTAAACAAATGGCTCACAATCAAAGAACAAACCACTACCAATCCGGCAAATGCCCCCCCACCCCCTGCCAAACCTCAGTATTGATTGACAGGGTGTGATCGCCATGTTATAATTACACAGTGAAAGACTACTACAGCACCCTAGGCGTGGCACGCACTGCCACGGATGATGAGATCAAGCGAGCTTATCGAAAATTGGCCAGCCAGCATCATCCTGACAAGGGCGGGGACAAAGCCCAGTTCCAGGCCGTGCAGGAAGCCTATTCAGTGTTGAGCGATAGCCAACGCCGGCAGGAATACGACAATCCTCGCAGCCAGGCACATTTTGCCGCAGGCCCAGGATTCAATTTCGACGACATATTTGGCATGTTTGGTGTGAACATGCGTCAGCATCAGGCACGCAGTCCCAGACTGAACATCTGGATCGGCCTGGAAGATGTAGCCCGTGGTGGTGCCAGGGTCATAGCCCTGCAGATGAACAACACCGTGAGCAACGTGGAGATCAACATACCCGTGGGTATCTCTGACGGCGATACCATACGCTATCCACAGGTCAGCCCTGATGGCGGTGATTTAGTGATCACATTCCGTGTGCGGCCGGATCCACGATGGCATCGAGATGGCCGGAATCTCACTGTGGATCAGGAAGTGGTGATCTGGGATCTGATCTTGGGCACTGATATCACCATGCGTGACATCATGGGCACGGACTTGAGATTGACCATACCGCCACGCACACAGCCCGGTAGTTTGCTGCGGTTGCGGGGACGTGGACTGCCTGCCAGTGCCATGCCAGGGCGACATGGAGGTCCAGCCGGTGATCTCTTGGTGCGTGTGCAGGCTCGCATACCCAATGACATCAGTGAAGATTTACTGGCTGCCATACGGCTCTCCCAACAATAATAAATATTTCAATGAAACTCACACGCAGGGTTTTGCACAATCGGGCCAGGCCCGCGGATTTCCGATCACCTGTGAAAAATCGTAGATTGGCAGAGGAAATGTTAGTCTTTATGCAGGATAATAATGGCATCGGATTGGCGGCCACACAGATCGGACACAGCCGCAGGATATTCGTTATGTGTATCAGCGGCAGGACCAGACTGTGTTTCAACCCAGAAATCACTGAATCCAGCACTGTGTTAGCCGATTATGACGAGGGCTGCTTGAGTTTTATTGGAGATCAGTGTACAATTACTAGACCGGACTGGGTTCGAGTGAGATATCAAGATCCCTCCGGTGCAGTCACCGAAGACACACTGGTGGCCCTGGAAGCCAGATGTTTCCAGCACGAACTGGATCATCTGGATGGCATCACCATGTGGGACCGACACAAGGAGCAACATGCAGAACAATCCTGAGATAGAACAGATCATTGAAAACGCAGTACACATCGCTCGTGACCGACATCACAAGTATGTGCTTACCGAACACCTCATGCTCAGCATGCTGAAACACGCACCATTCCGTGCAGTGTTGGAGAAGTTTGGCACGGATGCTGCATTCTTGGAAACGGATGTCTCTGCTTACCTAGACGGTCTCACCAACATGACCACAGATGTGACCAATGCACAGCCTCGCAAGACCAATGCTCTAGAACGCACGTTTAATAGAGCACTTACACAGGTGCTGTTCACTGGTCGCAGGACCATGACCACGGCGGATCTCTATCTGGCCATCATGGCTGAAACCAACAGCCACGCACACTACTTCTTCCTCAAGCACGGCGTGACCAAACAGGAATTCGTCAAGTTCTGGGAAGTGAAATACAATCACAAAGATGCCAGGATCACTGACCAGCAGGCCACGGAGATCTTGGAAGAACACTGTGTGAACCTCACTGCCATGGCCCAGAAAGACAGCCTGGAACCCGTGATCGGCCGAGACTCGGAAGTAGATGAAATGGTCACTGTGCTGGCCCGGCGTTTCAAGGCCAATGTGCTCATGGTAGGAGATCCTGGCGTGGGCAAAACAGCCATCGTGGAAGGCCTGGCACAACGCATTGCTGCCAACACAGTGCCTGAGTTTCTAAAGAACCACGAAGTATGGTCATTGGAAATCGGCAGTTTGTTAGCAGGCTCAAAGTATCGCGGCGAATTCGAAGAAAAACTCAAGGACGTGATCACCGCACTGGAGACCAAGAAGAATTGTGTGTTGTTTATCGATGAAGCACACACCATGCGTGGTGCGGGTGCATCAGGCAACTCCAGTTTAGACTTTGCTAACATGATCAAACCCGCCATTACCAAGGGCGTGCTCAAGGTCGTGGCCTCCACCACCTGGGAAGAATACTACGAAAGTTTTGAAAAAGACCGTGCCCTCATGCGGCGTTTCCACAGGCTCAGCATCGACGAACCCACCACAGACACAACAGAAAAAATCTTGATAGGTCTCAGTCCTCGCTTGGAAAAGTTCCACAATGTGTTAATTGACACAGCGGCCATGACCGCGGCCGTGGAACTAAGTGCCAGATACATCCACGACAAAAAGAATCCTGACAAGAGCATAGATCTCTTGGATGGTGCCTGTGCCCGACAGCGTGTGCGAGATGCTGGTACTGTGTCCATCACGCCAGACATGATCATGGCCCAGGTCAGTCGCGTGGCAGGTGTGCCTATGGATCGCCTGCAGAACACTAACAGCCGAAAGATCCTGGAACTGGAAAGCAACATCAAACAACAACTGCACGGACAAGATGCCGCGGTGGATGCTGTGCTGGAACGTGTGTATGTGAACTTCGCTGGCATCGGCAATGGTCGCAAACCCATGGCATCATTCCTGTTCCTGGGACCCACTGGCACAGGCAAGACCGAACTGGCCAGGCTTTTAAGCCAGCACTTGGACATGAAACTGCTGAAGTATGACATGAGCGAATATCAAGAAAAACATACCGTGAGCAGCCTGATCGGTGCACCTCCGGGCTATGTAGGCTTCGAAGATGGCAACGTGGGTGGTGGCAAACTCATATCCGATCTCAGCAAGCATCCTTTCTCTATCATCCTGTTTGATGAGATCGAAAAAGCACACCCGGATGTTTCAAACATCCTGCTGCAGATGCTGGACGAAGGCCGTGTCACTGGCAGCAACGGCAAGACCGTGGACTGCAAAAACACCATAGTGATCATGACATCTAACCTGGGTGCCCGGGACAACGAAAACAACAACATCGGCTTCGCACAGAACCTGGAAAAAACCGGCGAAGAAGATCGTGCCATGAAAGATTTCTTCCGTCCAGAACTACGCAACAGGATCGATCAAGTGTGCAAGTTCCAGAAACTGGACACCTTGGCCATCAAGAAGATCGTGGTGAAATTCCTGGACGAACTCAAGGCCAGCACCGCGGACAAAAACATCCGGTTGAACTTTGCTGAAACTGCTGTGAGATATCTCGCTGACCAAGGTTATGATTCAAAGATGGGTGCCAGACCCTTGAGCCGCAAGATCGACGAGATCATACGTGTGCCATTGAGCAAGAAGATCTTGTTCGATCGCCTGCGAGACTGTGTGATCGACATCACTGTGCGTGATGGCGTCGTAGATTTCGCCATACGCAACAACGAAGATGATGCTGTGGCATTGACACCCAAGATCGACGAAAAAGGCTACATCATCTTGGATCAATTCAAGCCTCGACAGTGATGATCGAATCCAGATCACAACCATGGCATGGTCGATACGATCACTGTGTGCGTTTCATCATGCCCGAAGCCAGTGTGTTGCGATATCTGGATGCCAAACGCATAGACAAGATCATCGCATGGCGGCGAGAATGGGGGCGGAAGGTCATGAGCAATCCTGGATCATGGGTGCATGCCTGGGCCAAGGCCGACATCACAGATCAACAAGTGGCCAATCTGCATGCCATGTGCGATTTCCTTGTGAATGACGCCAGACCACGCAAACTGATGATATCCACAGACGTAGTGCATATCTACACCACCGATGAGACCTTGGTGCAAGATGTCATGGCCCTGCCTTATGTACAGAACGCCGTGCATCGCCAGGCTCACATACAAGGCCGGCCCAACACCGTGCTGCTCAAGCATCCACGGCATGCCTGGCGTAGTTATTTCCGCCAGCAACTGATCACCGCAGAGCAAAAACACAATCTTATCAAGTTCCTCACTGCCCAGACCAACGTAAGGCTCAGCCCGTCCATGAAGTGGTTTTTGACGTCTAGCCACCAGACCAGGGTTTTTGACTACTATTTTGTGGATCACGATGATAGCAGCCTGCTCACAATGCTGTCCTTGATCATGCCCCGCATTGTAAGGCGTACCCTACCCATTGTCACAGATAAATAAAACACCATGGCCAAAATACAAGAAGAAATCATCGTAGTCAAAGTGTCTAAACTGCTGAAAGACTCTGAACAAAGCACACCCATCATGGGACCGGATGCTGTGGCCAGTCTCGAAGCAGTGATCCAGGAACTGGCAGGAGCCAACGCCCTGGTGGAACTGGCACTGGACAAATGAAAACCACCACGCTGGAACTCCTGCCCACTACCACCTACGGCACTCCGTCGGGCAACTATGACGGATCCAGCCAAGACTGGTCAGGAGATCGTCAACAGGCTGCCAACTACTATGGTGGATTTGGCGGGCTGCAGACCATCGCTTACTATCTCAACGAATTCCAGGGACGCATTAAGATCGAAGCCACTTTGGACTCAGATCCTGTCACAGATGCTGCCTGGTTCAAGGTCAATGAATTTGACAGCACGTCCACTGCCACTACCAACAACTTTTCCGTAAACATTACTGGCAATTTCACCTGGATCCGGGCCAACGTGGAAGACTTTGACGCAGGAACCATCACCAAACTCTACATGAGTTATTGATCGTGCAGAACGCAAAACTTGGATTTCGAATATCAGCCACGGAGGCTGTGCTGGATCTCGCGGTTTGTTTAGATGGTAAAATACAATGGCAAGGCTGCCCGGATACGGATGCTCAAGACATCGCAGTGGAATTTGACGATGCAGACGACCAGTCGCATGTGCTGGAATTCGTGCTGTCAGGTAAACTGCCAGAGCACACACAAATCACAGAGCAAGGCGAAATCACGTCAGATGTCACAGTGCGGATCCAAGATATAGCGTTAGATGACATCGAGATAGATCAGATAGTTTCTGAATTAGCAGAATATCATCATGACTTCAATGGCACTCAACCTGCCGTGGTAGATCGCTTTTACGGAGAAATGGGCTGCAATGGCACAGTACGCTTGGAATTTACCACACCCATATATCTCTGGCTGTTAGAAACCATGTGAGCATTATTTCTGTTTGCATTTCTCACCATGCCAACGCCAAAATGGTCCCGGACGAAGTAGTTTCTTACAATTGATACACGATATTTGAGGTGCGTGAGCAATAGCATATTTTTGTTTTAATTCATCAGACCGATTGAGTTGTTGTTGTCTAATTTGTTCTCTCCGAGATAGAGTCATCATTTCTAGTGTTTTTTCTCGAAGCACTTCTCTAAGTCGATCTGATATGGGACCACGTTTTTGTCCTGTATTTCCTTTGGTCTTACCTCTTTTATAAATAGATTCTTCATGCTTTTTCCTAATTTTAGGATCGTGCATTGGATTATTGTATCGAGTATCTTGTGATTTTTTGATTTGAAATTCTTTTCGTAACATTTCATAAATCCGTCCAGTCACTTTATATCTATGTTGTAACGGATTACTCAAGTTAGCCATTCCCCATGCAGCATAAATGAGTGACTTATTATTTGGAATCATTTTGGTTAAAAGTAAATGACAGAGAAAATGTTCTTTTCCAGTTAAATCTACCAGATTTTCTTTGGAATTATTACCACCTAAACATTTAGGTATAATATGATGAGTTTCTTTGTGTTCGGTAAGAGTTCGAGATCTTGCCCGATCTATGATATTATAATACCATTGTGTATACTTGTTCTGTAAATACATAGCTGACGCTCCTTATTAGCGTTAGAGCGGGTGGATGTTGGTAGCATCGCGATCCGCACTTTTATTTATAAATACTTACATGAAAAAATTAGTCATACTTCCAGGGGGGTATCATCCTTTTCACGCAGGACACAAGGCACTGTATGATGCGGCCCGAGAAGCTTTCCCCTCCGCAGATGTGTATATCGCTGCCACAGCAGATACGTCCTCGAGACCTTTTTCTTTTGATCTCAAGAAGAAACTGGCACGCATAGCAGGCATCGATGCACATAGATTCATCCAGGTCAAATCACCATTCCGTGCTGAAGAAATAACCCAGCATTATGATCCCCGAGACACTGTGCTTATCTTTGCTCGCAGTGAAAAAGATCGTGAGCAACAGCCACAGGCCGGCGGCATCAAGAAAGACGGCACAGCGTCATATCTGCAGCCTTACCGCCGCAACGGACTTGAACCCATGAACAAGCATGGCTACATGGTGTATCTGCCCACGGTGCAGTTTGGACCGGGCATGACGTCGGCCACAGAGATCCGGGCCAAATGGCCGGAAATGCAGCCAGCGGAAAAGGTGCGTTTGGTACAGCAGTTATATCCCGACACACAGCAAAAAACACAGTTGGCCGATGTGATAGTTAAAATGTTTGACACAGTGATGGCACCGCAGAAAGCACAGCCTGAAGTAGCAGAAGCCGTTTTGATAAATGATCCCGATGCCGGACATCTCATCCAGCCCGATGGTGGCATGGGTACTTACAGTGAAGATACCCTGAAACAGAATCTCGCCCGGAAATTCGCCAGCATGCTGGAAATGATCAAGGCCGGTGAATATGATCGCCTGCATGGTGTACTGGCCAAAGGCCAAGTGGTTGATGCCATGGTCACGGCCCTGGCCGAATACCAGCGTTTCATAGCCCGACAGGGCCGCAGGCCCATGGCCCGGGGACGTGAGATCGACATGAGTGCCATGGCCGAAGACTACATCGATGAGGCAGGCCATGAGAGCCAGTGAATTCATCTCGGAAAAATGGTCTAAAAAATACAAGCGATCCATCAACTGCCAAAGACCACGCGGGTTCAGCCAACGAGCCCACTGTGCTGGTCGCAAAAAATAGCCACACGCTGTATACTCGTTAAATAGACGTACATATTAACCAACGAGGAACACATGGCTGAACAACAAATCACCGTCAACGTAGACTATCTGCGTACCACACGAGTTCATATCTGCATGCCATGTTACGGGGGCATGCTCACCGAATCCACGTTCATGAGCTACATCAAATGGTCAAATACCTGTCGCCAACTGGGCCTGGAATGGACCATGGAGACCATGACCAACGAAAGTTTGATCAGCCGTGCCCGTAACACACTGGTGGCCAAGTTTCTAAACAATCCTGATTCCACCCACCTCATGTTCATCGACGCTGACATTGGTTGGGAACCCTGGCATTTGCTGGTGATGCTGAACCGTGATGTAGATGTCATAGGCGGACTGTATCCCATGAAGACCCTGCCCATCAAGTGGGTTGTGAACGGGTTCGACGGTGCTGAACAAGGACCCGATGGCCTGCAAGAAGTATCCAAGACCGGCACAGGCTTCATGCTGGTGAAACGCCATGTGTTTGACAAACTCAACAGTCATCCTGCTGTGAAGCCGTTCAACAACGACATAGGCCTGCCCAAGGAACTGGACCAGCATCTTAAAACCTACTACGACACCGCGGTGCGTGAGAATCGCTATTATTCCGAAGACTGGACTTTCTGCGAAAATTGGCGTGATCTCGGGGGCAAGATCTGGGTGGACAAGCGTGTGCTGCTGAGACATACCGGTACCTACACCTTTGATTTCCAGGCACAGGAACCCTTGTATCGAGCCCTGCACGAAATGTCACAGGCCGGGCAGATGCCACAGGCCCAGCCCGTGGCTGCTGCATCGCCACCGCCTGCTGCGGAGCCGCCCGCACCCGTAGTGCCCACTGTGCTCAGCACCAACACAGACAAAAAGCCCGCGACCAAGGCAAAAGCAGCCAAACGCAAGTAACGGTAAATATAGTTCATGGATATCAATGAACTAGAAACTTACCGTCTCACCGACGCTGTCAAATTCAACGACTCTCTGAACCCCCGACTGTGGGGGCCAGATGAACGGCTGCGGCCCGAAGTGCGTGAACGGCTCTTGGCCATCGCGGATGATTTCCGCGAAAGTCTGGGCATTGATATAGAAGTCAAAGACATCACCATATCAGGTTCCAACGCTGCCTATACCTATACCGACCATTCTGATATAGATCTGCATCTCGTAGCAGACTTGCCACGTGCGGATGCCAGCGATGTGTATCGCGAACTGTTTGACGCAAAAAAATACCAGTACAACGACAGCCACGACTTCCGCATCGGTGGTTATGACGTGGAACTGTATGTGCAAGACGCTCGCCAACCACATGTAAGCCAAGGCATCTATTCAGTGATCAACGATGACTGGATCCGAGTGCCCAGCCGTAGGAAGCCCACAGTAGATGACATCTCAGTGAAAAGCAAGTACGAAGACATCGGTCAGCGTATTGACGCTGCCATCGAGTCGGGCGATCTGGACCACATGGATGCCATGGCTGCCAAAATCAGAGAAATGCGTCAAGCCGGCTTAGCAGCCACTGGTGAGTTTGGTCCCGAGAATCTGGCCTTCAAGATCCTGCGTGGTAATGGCACCCTGGACCGATTGCGAGATGCCCGGCGAGCAGCCAAAGACCAGATCATGAGCCTGGATGAACGCCGCAAAGGTTCGAAGAAAAAGAAGAAAACACGCTACGGCTTTGGCGGATACTATTTCCCGGGCTATCACTACTATGGCCAGACCGATGCTGTGGCCGACGGTGGTGGAGATGGCGGTGGCGGTGGTGAGAGCGTGCGAGAAAGCACAGAAAGCCAGCAAGACATCATCGAACGTTTCACAAGATCCTGTGCAGATTTACTGGGCATAGAAACTGTTCCTGAGATCAAATTACGTCGAGATCCGCAGTGGACCAAGATCAATGGAACCTTTGGTCGTTATACCGCGGATCCTGATCATCGCATAGAACTGGCCACGCATGGCAGGCACATCGTGGACATCCTGCGTACTCTGGCACATGAAA
>Ga0247837_1010851_pt1 | contig 10192 bp, 10 predicted proteins | sample LaCtaG_2_FD_187115 | JGI IMG/M metagenome (GOLD analysis project Ga0247837, IMG submission 187115) | Freshwater microbial communities from meromictic Lake La Cruz, Castile-La Mancha, Spain - LaCruzMarch2015_14.5m | ecosystem: Environmental > Aquatic > Freshwater > Lake | place: Spain: Castile-La... | reverse complement strand
AACGGCACTTTTTGACCACCAACGATCACCAAACGATTTTTGGATTATCGCCCGCAGAGCCTTTATTCATGGGGCTTACAGAGGGAAATGCCACTCGAAAAGAGTGGCGACCCTAACGGGATTCGAAGCCGTGTTATTCACCATATGAGAATTTGTTTTTCTTGCTTTCGGACCACTTTCGGACCACTCTTGACCCATGAAAAAGAAAGCAGGCGGGTTGGTTGATACCGTAGTGGGAAAAGGCCGGTCGATTCCGATCCACACTGTCTTGGATAAAAAGGGGGGCGTGGATTACACCTCGTACCGCATCACCTACTACAAAGGGAGGCTCAGGAAAAGAGAACGCTTCAAGACTTTGGAGGCGGCGAAGAAGAGGGGGCGGGAGTTGATCGGGGACGGGGTTGGAGGAAATCAGGCGCAGACCTTGGGGGCGGAGGAGTTGCGAGCGGTGACTACGGCCGCCGAGATTTTACAGCCCACCGGAATGAAACTCACGCAGGCCGCCCGAACGGTGGCCGAGGTTAAGGAAATTCTGGGCGGTAGAGGCACTCCCCAAGAAGCGGCGAGGGCGTTTGTAAAAACTGCCAGGAAAGGGGAGATCAAGGAAAGAACCTTGGGGGAGGTTTACAAGGAATTCATGGGGTTGCTGGCAACTGAGGGGACGGCGAAAACTCGGGAATACAAGCACAGTTTCCGCTACTGGCAGGATTGCAGCCAACGCTTGGGGGCACTGGCCGAGCATTTCAAGGACACGAATATCAGCGAAATTTCCGCATCAGAGCTTGAGGCGTTTTTGGATAAAATTCCCGTTCGGCATGTAACGGCACAGGGGGTCCAATACACCAAAAAATTCACATCCCCGCAGGGCCGAACACGCAACAATTACCGGACGGCATTTTGCACGTTGTTCAGGTTTGCAAGAGAGCGGGAATACCTCCCAATGGACATCAAAACCGAAGCAGAACGCATCCGCAAAGCTGGGGAGAGGAAAACCAAGAAGACTTTGGCGCTGGAGTTGCGTGGGAAAGTTTACACGGGCGCAGAAATGCAGCAAATCCTAGACGGGTTGCCGGATAGATGGCGGCCATTGGCGGTGCTTGGTGCATTTGCGGGAATACGCACATCCGAAATTCACCGGCTTCAATGGGAGGACATCAATTTTGACCGCAAATTCATCGAGGTTGGCAAGGACCAAGCGAAGATGGGAAGCAGGCGGGTTATCGAAATGTCAGACCAGTTGATTGCGTGGTTGAAGCCCGTTTCAAAAAAATCGGGCTGGGTGCTTCCCCACTACGCCCACGACAGCACCCTCAATATTGAATTTAAAAAAAGCAGAAAACTCATCCCTGTTCCCATGATCAGAAACGGGCTCAGGCATTCGTATGCCAGCTACCGCATTTGGGAAATTGGCGACGAGTCGAGGGTTGCTTGGGAAATGAACACTTCCGTTCGGAAGCTTCATGCCAACTATTTTTCTCCTACAGATCCGGTGGCCTTGAAGGAATGGAAGCAGGTATTACCGAAGAATTAACGGAGTATCCGAGACAGATCCGCCTTTGTCAGGTTTGGACTGTCTGGAGCCTCCATGAATTTGGTCAACGCATCCACTGAATAGCTGCGATGTTTCCCCAGCATTCTTGGCTGCGGGACGAGTCCCCTTTCGGAATAGTCGTACAGAGTCCTCACCGAGATCCCGAGCAGTTTTGCCGCTTGAGCAGCCTTTATCCACTTGGGTTGAATCGCGCCAATTTCCGGCTCCCCTGCTTTCAACGCCGGTTCATCTTCCAGTCTGGACGGCTTGTCCCCCTTCAAAAGTCTATCCAGGGCCGAATATGCCGCATCACGGGAAAAATACGGCTCTTCCAGATCGGGGATCGGAGACAACCAGCCTGCTTTGCAGATTCGTTCAAGCAAGATGTGCGAACGGAAAATGTGTTGAAGAATTTCTTCCGTTGTCAGGATCGGCGGCAGCCCCATCGGGTCGGCCACCATCATCTGTGTCACCGGCCCTTCGAAGAGGCCGGCCACCTCAAAGAAATCGTAATTCCCCGTCCAAGTTCGGTTGTCCCGCGACCATTGAATGATTCGACGCGCCTTCTCCTCTCTTGATGAATCCTGCATTGAAAAGACAATGACGAAAACATACGCTCCGCTCAAGATGAATGCCGAGGCCATCATTTCCCAGATTCATGCCCTCCCCGATGGGCAGGAGGGCAGGGAATGGGCTTTGGAGTTTGGAGCGCCCGAGGGGAAGCAGGTCCGTTATTCGGAAACAGTTTCACCTTTGTGGGCTATTCTGGAGGCCCTCACGGCACTACACCAAGGCGGAGAAATGCCATTCCGATATGTGGGGATTCTCCGGTTGCCGGACGGTCCCAGCCATTCCCGAACATTCGACGGGCAGCAGATTTTCCCGTTTGGGAGCCTGAATCAGATCCGCGAGGCACTGGAAATTGAAAGGGTCAATAAGCAGTCCATTGACGGACTCGGCGTGACCCACGAAGACCACGGGCTACGGGGTTTCTAGTGGGTGTGATACAATTAAAATAAATATGAAAGCAATACACATCCAAGGATGGATACCTAGAAATTACTCACCAGTAGGAATACGCAAGTACTTGTTTGAACAGGATCTAAACACCTATGAATACAATTTGTACGAAACAGGAGCTGGCGAAATCCAACTAATTCCGGCAAAAAACGACAAATGTGTAGAAAACCCACCAATTACAGAGGGGCATATAATAACTGTGAAAAACAGTGCATTTAACCTTATCCTGCCTTGGTCACAGGAAGAGACTAATGCAAAAGAACGCCAGACCATCATAGAGGGGGATCATGTCGGATTCCTGCAAGAAGAGGATGAAATCGAACGAGACTCTATTACCAAGGGATCATTAAATGGTAAACTAGTCACAATTTTTTCATCTTCAATCGATCAAGCAATAAAACTGGCAGAGACATTAACTTTGAGCACTTTATTGAGACTTAATTTCGCAGAAATAACATTACACAGGGCGCCCGCTAAATTCCGTCCAGAATTCTTGGGAAGCATAGCACAAACAGATTAGTCTAATATGCCTACGAAAACATCAACCCGCACGGAATCTGAGTTAGCTCATTTGGAAACACTTGCACGCAAGTTTACCCTCAATCAGAAGAATGATGTGACACGATGGACATACGAACGCGCCTTGTCCTCATTGCTACATCTTCATAGCCAGCCTGATTCTATAACTCTGAACTTTTCTTACGATCCATTGGGCGAAATACTATCCACACTATCCTTCAGAAGAAAAGTTAGCAGGCGGATGGAATATGGCATTACAAAAATATTAAAAGGTGATCATACGCTCTTGTTAAATAATTCTCCACGGCAGAAAGAGAAGCTGGGGATGCTAGCCAGCATATATAATTCAGAGGCAGCATTGGAATCATTACTTAAACTTCGCTCTATGCCCGAGGATGTGGATATGCACTACGATAAGGGGTTTCTAGCGACTAGAGAAAAAGCTGGAAAGAAACGAAGTATGTACGGCATTCATAGGAGTGCAGAAGAGATAACACAACCCAATTCGCCAGTCTGCCCTAACAAGCAAACAAAAGCTGAAATAACCAGACTGGAAAAGTGCATCAGGGAAGAACTTGGTAAACTGGAACAATGGGGAAAAGGAGGGAACTGGGTATTAACCGTAAAATGGAGAACATTCAAAGCCTATAGTTCGGAACTGCTATTGCCATGTTTGGATATCGTTGCATTGTTCAGAAAACGGGATGCCCTTATATTCCCTGGACAGCAAGATGATGAAGAATTAGAAGGTCGTCGAGGTGTTGTATTATTCCCCAAGAAGGACTTTGATGTAAAAGTGTATAAGCGAGTTCAGACATGTATGGGTGAATACAAGCTAATCGCACTTGAGAAGGAAAGGGAATGGTTTCCACATAAGCTTTTGGGGAAGGCGCGGGAGAACACACAAAGAAGAATGGCGGAGCAAGAAAAAGAGGAATGGCAGAAGTTAAAGGATGCCAAGAAAAAGGTTGTTGAGAGAGGTGAATCAGTTGGACTGGAAATATTCTGAACTATGAATGAGCGTTTATTAAGTTATTTGGAGAGGAAAACCAGAGTTGGCGAAAACACGAAGTTGGCTATTTACGGAACTTCGAAAGAGTTTTGTTTGAGGCATGTCCTGAAGGAACTGGTCGGGCTAGCAACTGTGTTGAACGACGGGAGAATTGCATTTCAATTACCGAAGAGTAGGAGAATTGTTTCGCAGGAGGAATTGCTGGAGGCGGCTGAAAGGGCATCCGCATCGAGAACCACATCTCCGTTCCAGTATAATTTCCCATTGTCCTATGACGACTTGAAAGTAATGAAACCGTTGGAAGCATTTCGGAAGGCCGCCCTTTCGAAGGGTAAGGTGCGATGGGAATTGAATCTCGATGTGCAAGACAAATGGTTTTGGGATGATGCCCAGGAGATATTGAGAAGGGCGAACCTCTCTTTGCCAAAACAATTCATTTGTGGGGCCGGATTCCTTTGGCAATATATGGAAGGGGCTTGGACACCAGAAACAACATCAACGGAGAAGGTGTGCGAGTTTTTCCCGGAGCATGGGGTTATGCTTTTTACAGAGTATGTTGAGTTCTTTGGGCTTCAACTATGCTTCTGCTATGGTTCTTATTACAGGCTGGAGAAAAAGGAGCATTACAATACTTTGGTTGATGCTCAGATGAAGAAGTGTGGGGAAGCAAGTATAAGGGAACTCTTGAGCATAATTGTAGCTCCGTTAAAGAACTACGAGTTGTCTGAAATGGTTGAGACGGGACATATTGACAAATTAAAACCATTCATCCCGACATATTTGCTTGGCTTTAACCTATACAGGAAAGTTGTTGCTGAACAGGCTGTGCGATTTAGGGGAACTGAGGACCTGTATTTTGACATCAAGTCGCTTTCACCCAAACAACTGGCTACCTTGAAGGCTTTTGAGTTTCCAGATACCCCGAAAGAGAAGCCCAGGAGGAAGGTTAAAAAAGCAGTCTCTTCTACCTCTTGAACGATCAGCCCAGTTGCCGATGAACTGGCCGGAATTGAAGTCCTTTCATGGATGAAGGCGAACCCATTTGTTCAACCGTAAACCGGCTTATTCACAGGTTCTTCCGACGAGCCGTTTGATGCCGATTCTCGAAACTTACCGCGTTACCGCTAGCTCCACTGGGTATCCTTCCCCTTACTGAATAAGTCTAGGCGGCTCGCTTGGTTAGAGCCGTCCATTTTCCTTGTCCGCCGACGACTTGTTCACGAGGTTGCTCCCCTCCTGCATCACAATGGCAGCCATTGCCTGATATCTGCTGGAGATTTGGAAGACGGAACAGGCGAGTTATTCACGAGGTTTCTCCGACGAGCTGGGGTATGGCCCATTCTCGAAACCTGCATCGTTCCGGCAGGCTCCACTTGGCCGCAGGCTGAATAACTCGCGGGCAGGTTCCCTCGCCAGAACCTGTCCATTGCCCCAGCCTACGAGACTCACAATTTCTCCAATTCCACCAGGCAAGCCATGTGGCGCATTCCGAAACCGTGAGACTCGCACGGCACCCCAGCAGAACGGCCAGCAATTCCGAACATCTATTTTCTTCCATGCTTCCAGAAACCGATGTGCGGCTTTGCTCGCCTATTGTTGATACTCCATACTGGAGTTCATTTTCTTCATGCTGGTCCAATCTCTACGGTGGACCAGATACCATCCCCTGTCGCCAGAAACTCTTGCGCTTCTCATTCTTCCGATGCTCAGAGATTCTTTTCCGACCCCTTTTCTATCGGCCAGTTTCAGTCCCTCATACTCATTCGAGCCCAGACAACCCAAACCCGTTGTCCAGGGCTTCCAATCGTAACCAGGCCCTCAGCTCGCCGGTTATCGCTTCGCTGACACTCCATGCTGGAGTCATTTTCTTCATGCCGGCCCAATCTCTACGGTGGGCCAGATAATACCCCCTGTCGGCGGATATTCCCAGCTTCTCATTCTTCCGAGGCGTGGAAAATCCCTGCCTCCCCCTTCAAACCGGCCAGCAATCAAACCAACTCATTCCGCTCCTCCGTCGCCTCCAATCATTGTTTCGATTGCTCGCCGGAAAGCGATAATCCTGCGGATTGCACCTGATCTACCTGTCCTGTCGGCCCGTGTTCCTGCCCTGCCGTCAGAAACTCTTGTGCTCCTCATGCTTCCGGTGCTCAGAGATTCTTTCCGGCTCCCGTTTCTTCCGGCCAGCCTCTTTCCGCCATACTCATTGCGGTTCACTCATCCCAGACCCGATGAGCAGAACCTCCAATCGTATTCTGTCAGTCGGCTCGCCGGTATCGCCTTTGGCGAGACATGCGCTGAATAGTGCGGATGGTTTCGGTTTCATATTTGCGAGGCACAAAAACATAAAAACAAGATTGTTATGAAGAAGCTCAACAATATCGAAGGGATTAAAAAAGTCATCGGTTGGTGTTATGGATATGGCGGACTTGAAATGGGCATTCAAAGATGCGGGGTTGACACTACCACCATTGCTATTTCCGAGAATGCGCCAATCCCGCTTCTGAATATACGATCTAAAATGGAAGCAGGACTGATTCCAGAGTGTCCTATTTGGGAAGACCTGAAAACCTTTCCATGTTTGGGTTATCAGGGACAGGTTGATATTTTCACAGCAGGCTTTCCCTGTCAGGGGTTCAGTAATTCTGGGCTTCGATCTGGGACTGGTGATCCACGACATCTTTTTCCGCATGTCAAAAGAGGCGTCCAAGTGATGCAGCCCGAAATTTGCTTTTTTGAAAACGTGGATGGTATCCTCACGTCGAAATGTGTCGGGCAATCAGATCCCGATGGAACTCCAGTGGCGTTCCATGTTCTGCGGGAGATTGAACGCTGTGGATACCATGTGAGATGGGGAATGTTCTCAGCCGCAGAGATAGGGGCACCCCATAGACGCCAGAGGGTGTTTTTTATGGGCATCAAGGGTGATGGCAAGCGGTATCAGGAGATGGCATTGACCGACTGGAAAAAAGAAGTCCGTAATGAGCGCAAGGATTGTGAAAGGCGAGATTCCGAAAATCGGGCGCAGAAATGGGGAACTCCGACGGTCAATTCCTCCAATGTTAACGAGTATGATCTGGAGACCCCCGTTGGCATTGGCAAATTCAAACGCAGGAGTGGTAAAGAACCGCAGAGTGACTTGCACTTGCAGGTTTTGGCGCAGGAATTCCACTCTGCACGGGCGGGACGGAAACTCTCGCCAAGGTGGGTTGAGTCATTGATGGGTTTGCCCAGGAACTGGGTCAACCCGACCGGTAAAGTCACCGAATGGAAAGGTTTCCCAAACGAGAAGGGAAAGGATCAGTTTGACTGGGAGGATTCCAGAACCATCGACAAGACTTATGGGGATGTCAGCACCCACAATCAAGCCGAGTTGAGGTTGCTGGGAAATGGGGTTGTCCCCCAGACAGCAGCAAAAGCATTCGCAACACTATTTGGCGAGCTGTCAGGCAATTGTCGGTAGCACTCGACAATTGGAATATCCATTTGGGGGACTGGGGGGACTGGGGGGATTCTGGGCGAGCGTTGAACGTCGGGGCTTTGGCATTTTGCCCCAAAACAAAAAAATGCCATGAAAAAAGCAAACACATCGACGGTTTCGGCGACCACAACGACCGACAACAAGAGCGAAATTGAATCCCACGACCTCAGCGAGGTGTCGAATGCCGCAGCGCCGCAGCACGACCGAGGGAAATTCAATGAGATCCTCCTTGAAAGCCTCTCCGAAGAACTGAGGAAGGCAGTCAAAGAGCTGGTAAAGAAAGCGGGGAGTGCCGGTCATGTTGATGAACACGGCAGCTGGGATTTCGGGGTTGAATACGACCGGAAACGGGGGGAATGCTCATCCCTGAACTGGGATGCGTATGGAATCGGCCGAGACTGCCACACCGGCCAGCTTCTCGCGCTTGTCCAGGTTCGCCAGTTCCATCGGAAGAAAACAGGATACTGGCCGTCGATCCGCAAAAATTACTTCCTCCTTGGGACGAACGAGGACGCTTCCATTTTCGCCCACAGCGTTTCAGCGAATGTTGTCCATGCGGCCATCCGCAGAGGGGCTGATGTCATCAAGGCGGTGCAGGACTGGATTTTTGAGGGGGATTACTCAGGGATGCTCCGCCAGGGCGACCTTGCCATGATCCCATGCACAAGGAGGCCGTCAGCTCCCAGGGTGCCCAAACGCGTCATGATCTTGGAGGGCAGCCACCGCCTGAAAGCGAACGTCATCCGCCAGAACGGAGCCATTTTCGCGAAAAACCCGAACCTGATCCACATTCCCGGAACCCATCCCGAGGTCCAGGGAGAAAACCGCTGGTACAAAATCGTTGTGGGGAAACGCGCCGATTTCTGGAGGTTCGCCGCCCCAACGGTGGATTGAGGGGGACTGGGGGAGCATGGGGAACGGGGGAAGGAGGGGAGGATATCATCGTTGAATCGTGCAGCTCGCCCATTTCAACGTTGTCAAACCCATCGCAATGGGGCGTAATTTGCTCTCCGCATGAATACCTCATTTTATCCTGATCTCCCCTCTGATGGGACAGGCTTGATTGGAGGACACATCCATGGCGGATCTGCGGCCAAATATCACAAAGTTCCATGCGCCTGCTATTTCTGAGTCGAGATTTCTCCGGCGCGAGCCTGTGCCGCCGCCTCCATGACGAGGGGAATGAACTCCGGGCATACTGCGTTGAACCCGCATTCGCCCACACTCTGGACGGGCTGATCGAAAAGGTCGGATCGGTTGAGCTGGGGATCGAGTGGGTTGGCCGAGACGGTTTGATTGTTTGCGACGACACCGGATTTGGTGCGGTGCAGGACCAATTGAGGGCAGATGGATTCCGCGTTGTCGGGGGCAGCACAATGGGCGACCGCTTGGAACACGACCGCTTGTTTGCCATGCAGCTTTTCAAGCAATGCGGGATGCAGATTCCTGAAACGCATTTTTTCCCAACTTGTGGCGAAGCCGCTGATTACGTTCGGAAAAATCACGCGCCATGGGTGATCAAGCACAACGGCAATGCCCCGAAAGCATCCTGTTATGTAGGCGAAATGCCAGACGGCAGCGACGTGATTGATATTCTGGATGCGCTCCAGGCGGGATGTCGGAATCCAGAAGATGCAAGAAAGACGCCCTGCCAACACTGCGGGACGATTCTCCAAAAGCGGATGTTTGGGCGGGAGATCGGTGTGGCGCGGTATTTCAATGGTTTCGACTGGGTTGGTCCCATCGAGTTGAATATCGAGCACAAGCGCCTCTTCCCCGGCGCTCTTGGACCGAACACGGCGGAAATGGGAACAGCAATGCACTACGCTGAAAACCATTCGCTCTTTGACGCCACCCTTGCCAAGCTCAAGCCTTGGCTTGTCGAAGCTGGCTTCCGAGGAAATATCGACATCAATTGCATCATCAACGCCGAGGGAATCTGGCCACTCGAAGCAACAGCCCGTTTCGGCTACCCCGCTACACAATTGCAGATGGCATTCCATCTTTCGTCGTGGACGGACTTTCTCTCCGCCCTCGCCGATGGGCAACCTTTTGATCTGGAATGGCGACCAGGCTTTGGCGTGGTCATCCTCATCGCTGCCCCCCCATTTCCATTTGGTCCCAGCACCGACAGGCGCGGCTCGGGGGTGCGTGGCATTCCGGTCAGGTTTCGCCGTGAGCTTGATCCGGCAGAATCTCAACATGTGCATTTTGAGGGCGTAACTTTTCAGAATCACTCAGTTCCTGCCCGTCATGTCATCTGCGACGACACCGGCTATGTGATGCATGTCACTGGTCACGGGCGCGATCCTGCCACAGCCCGGATGAATGCGCTTGCTCTGGCGAAGGAAATTGTCATCCCAGGCATGTTTTACCGCCACGACATCGGCGAGGGAGCGGATTTCATCGGCCTGTGAATGCCCAACCATATTCTTGGATGCATCCGTCGCTGGAAGTTCGCGATACAGGACGCTATGGCCTTGGAGTTTTTGCCAAAGCGACGATAGCCAAAGGAACAACGCTTTTCGTCTGTGGCGGGCCGATCCTCACGCTTGCGGACGAAGATAATCTACCCCCTGAATGCGCCGATAAGCCGATTGAGATTTCCGCCTGTCTAAAAAAAACTGTGGGT
>Ga0247837_1010845_pt1 | contig 10195 bp, 15 predicted proteins | sample LaCtaG_2_FD_187115 | JGI IMG/M metagenome (GOLD analysis project Ga0247837, IMG submission 187115) | Freshwater microbial communities from meromictic Lake La Cruz, Castile-La Mancha, Spain - LaCruzMarch2015_14.5m | ecosystem: Environmental > Aquatic > Freshwater > Lake | place: Spain: Castile-La... | reverse complement strand
TGTTCTTCTGCCACTTGTTTTAATGTAGCTTCTTCTATTTCAGAAGTAAAGATCCAAATTTCAGGACTACGATGTGGGTTGAATCTTGCTCGCATGGTTAAATAAAGTAGATTAACAGGAGAGGCGATCGAGTCTCCTTTGATATCAGCTAACAATTTATGTCGTTCGTAAGAAGTTATATCTACAACACACTCAAATCCGTTGCAGTCCCAGTAAGCAATAAACTTGCGATCAGAAGTCATCATCGACTTTTTCCTTTGTTAAAAACTCACTGTATTTCATAATAAACCAAGTGCGTTTCTTTTCACTGTAAAAGTCCAGCATGATACAATTTTTACGCCAGCCACCATGCTTGCCGATTTCGTCGCCCCAGTCTTTGTATTCTCTAGGAACAAATCCCAGCTTGTCTTTCATTTTGCTTCTAACAAGAATTACACTAGGCGGATAATCTTTTTTTAACTGTTCAAGCAGTCGCTGATAATTCTTGGCGGAAATTTCAATTGGTTTTGTCATCGACTTTTAAAATTTCTATACTAGGGCCGGACCCACGAGTTCTAAGATATCCGTCTCTGATAAGACTGTCAATTGTGGTCGCAACAACCTCATCTACTGATATTTTCATTTGTTCTTTCAACCCAACACGGTACCCAAACGCAGTAAAAATCACTGCTACAATCAGCAGCCAAAGTTCAATTAGCATCTGTAATCTCGATTGTTTTTATTTTAACATAGTTAAGTTTTGTCATTTTAATACCAGTCTCTCTTTCTTTTTCTAGAGATTTTACTTTTCCAGTTAGATTGTATACCTCGCCGGGGTTGTATTCTACTGGTTTGGTAAAAGCAATTAGATTTTCGTTCATGCCTGCAAAATACAGATAAATGCCGTACTCCTTTAGATAGATACGCTTGAGAATTTCTATGCGGTCAGATACAGTTTGTTTTAGATTATAGTGTTGGCTTTCGGCAAAATCTTTCTTGAGCCTACGCAAATACAAGCTTTCTGTTTTTTCATTTTTTATCATAGTAGGAACAGCAGCAAGGATGCCTACTTTTCCTATAGCAACAGTATCTTGACTAATTACAGAGAAAACGTTTCGTTGAAACGAATTGAGATCAGTACCAAGAGACAGCAGGGTATAACGTTTGAAATGTTCCAGCGCAATCTTTACGTTTTCGCGATCCTGCTCGATGACTTCAACTGGAACAAAGTCTGAAGGAATATAAACTTTTGGACTAAATTCTTTTATTGCAGAATAAAGAACAATTTCTTTATTCGAAAAAGTTTTTTTAGTGCCTTCGTGATCATACGCTGAATCTTTTGCGTATCCGTTGTTAACGCGGTACGCAGCATAAGCAAGTTCGAGAAGTCGTTGTGTAGGAAACATTGGACGATCACCATCTGTTGATATTTACAGCAATATAGCAAATAACAATCGACCTGTCAAGTTAGATCCTAAACATAATTCTGCCTTTTGCCAAGTCGTACGGAGTCATTTCAATTTTAACTTTGTCTCCTTGCACAAGACGTATTTTAAACTGCCTCATTTTTCCGCCAGTGTAACAGGTTACACAGTGTCCATTTTCAAGTTCTACTCGAAAAGTTTGGTTAGGCAAAACATCTATTATTTCACCTTCGATTGCAATAATGCCTTCTTTAGCCATTTTTTACCTTAGAAATAGAAATGCTGCCATCATTGAGTATTTCAATTTTCAGCACGTCTCCTGGTACCCAGCCCATTTCTTCTGCAATTTCAGGAGGAATTTTCATTAAAACATTGTTTTTATCTTTTTCAATGTTTTGAAATATTTCGTCAGCTGGGTATGTTCTCATGTTATTATTTACCAAAAATATTTCCTATTGACGACCCGTTAGCCACACACCGTTGGAATGATGCTGGTGACCCTTAGCGTTTTAAGCTCTACTCATCTAGACTTTCGCATACAGATTTCTTGACTTGTTTCAACACTAAGATTTTTTGTTTCTAAACAGTAAGCCGCCACGGAGCCAAGGGCGGTGATTACTGTTGATACAATAAACATATACTCAAATAGTACAGATGTCAACCTCTTGCTATCACAACATCCAATGGAGGAAATCCGTTAAAAGCCACAGTACTATAGGTACTGGTATAAGCCCCGCAATTGTTTACAATCAATACGTCTCCAGATTCTAAATCCGCCGGCAATTGAACTTTATTTTTCTCGTATAACACATCGGCACTGTCACAGGTTGGTCCTGCAAGTATGCAAGGACCAGTAGGTGAATTTTCTTTACCAAGTACAGTAAACTGATACTTGATTGCTTCGCCTTCAGTTTCAGCAAGCCCGCTGAATCGACCTATGTTTAAATAAACCCATCTGTTTGTGTCTTGCATCGACTTTTTGCTAACCAACAGAACTTCTGAAACTATGCAACCTGCATCTCCTACTAATCCTCTGCCGGGTTCTACCATAACATACTCTGCACCTGGAAAATGTGTACGAACACGTTCCATTAGTTTTCTGCCGTATTCTTCTGGAGGTGTAATTTCAACACCGTAGTATGTAGGAAAACCACCACCGATGTTTACCAGTGTAAGTTTGTGGCCATAATTCAAAGCTTCGTTCCAAACGTTGCCCATCAGCGCAAGAGTATCGTACCACATTTCAGGATGTTTAGTTTGCGAACCAATGTGCCAACTAATACCAACTGGTTTAAGATCCAACTGTTTAGCATAGTCCATAAGATACAGCGCCATGCTAGGATCACAACCAAATTTACGTGACAGTGGCCATTCAGCTTCAGTTTGTCCAATCAACACACGGATAAACACACTTGACCCCGGAGCATGACGTGCAATTTTTTCCAGTTCTTGTTCTGCATCTGCAGAAAACAACGTGATGTTGTTTTTGTAAGCATATTCAATATCCTGCCAACGCTTTACAGTATTACCAAAACTAATGTGTTCTGGTTTCGCACCAGCAGCAAGACACATTTCAATTTCTCCCATGCTAGCGGCATCAAATCTGCAACCTAGATCAACAAGACAACGTAGAACGGCAGGATGCGGATTGCTTTTAACTGCATAATGCACATGAGCAGTATCCACACCGCTTTTAAAAGTACGATAGTTGTATTCAACTCGCTGAATGTCAAGCAACAGTGTTGGTCTTTGAAAACTGTGTGTTTTAATAAAATTTTCTATAAAATAGTCCACTGGATCTCCTTTTGTGTTACAATATTATATTTAAGTTTTTTGTTGACAAAAGCATTCTTGTTAGGCTAAACACTGTGCAAAACGTAAAATTGTTTTATGGATTTTGTATCTGATGGAAAAGCAGAGTTTCCTATAATTCAATAACTTCTTTCTATGTTACTTAATATAGGAGACAACATTATTTTATGGTTGTATTATAGATCAGGGAATAGACATTCTTCTATAAACAATTTTACATCATTTTCATCAAGCCCTAACGATGTCATTGTTCTTGGAGTATGAGGGTTCTGTTTTTGATAATATGCATATCGATTTTGTGCTGTTTTGCCTTCATCGTAACTGCATTTTGTATTTCTGTAATAATCAAGCCAGTCGTCTAAATTATTAAGACTTAGATCTATCAAAGAACCTAATTCATCGTTGGTATTTACATTTCCAACAGCTACCATGTGCGGACTGAAAATAGCTTTTGCCCAGTCTGGGAGTTCTCTTTCTTTTTTCCAATCATACTCTGATACAACTTTTCCAAAGTTTATTATCATGGTATGATTTGGCGCAACAGTTGGACTAAAGTCGTGAAAGAACCCTGTTACTTTGTTTTTGCCTGCTATAATATCTAGTCCATAGATTGGAGCAGTGTCTTCGCAGTGCGGAAATATGCAGCAATGCATCATCCATAGTCCTTTGGTGTTTCTAGCATCAACTACATCAATGTGCGCTCTGCGGTATAAATCGCCAACCCATACCCTGTTAATCCAACCGGGCTGATTGAACCGATTCATTCCTGATTCAAATACTTCATTACCAGTTTCGTTGAATCGATTGATCAAACGATCTTGCATTTTGGTTAGTGCAGTCCAAACTTCACTCATAGTCTAATTCCTTAATAGTTAACAATTATATAATCACAGTTTTATTTTTAAAACCAATCATAGTAAATTATATGATTTTTTCCTTCGATTATATCTTTTACATTATTTTGTAAAAATCCTTCATTTGGGTAATTCATTAGATCGCACAATAAATCGCCGTCTACAAATTTTAATTTTTTAATTAAATCAATTTGTTCTTTGTTCATTTTTTCAAGAAGTTTTTTATAATTATATTCAACATCAGTATTAATTCTGTCAAAATCTAATGTTTTCCAGTTTTCTTTTAAAAATATTACATTTTTAATTGCAGCAGCAATTCTGTCTTTAACATCTTTTATAATGTCATACTGGTAAGGATAGCAATATTCAAATGTGCGATAACCGCATTCTCTTAAAAACTTTTCACTGTGCGACTGAGCAAAAAAAATAAAAGGATGTTTATTCATAATAGTACGGTATGTTTTTTCAGTTATCTGGTGCGCTCCTGGTGCAACTGAAGTTTCTGAAATTAGAGACCAAGAAGTGTTTTTGTATAAGTTACAATCATATGGAAAACCATCGTAGGTAAAATCTGTTGTATGATTTAATATAACAATATTATCAGGATTTCTCAACACCCTTAATACAAATTCTTGGAGTTGTTCATCATTAAGATTTAACATTTTTTTAATGCTATTTTTATTTTCTTCTATATAAAAGAAACTCCATTCCATATTTTCGTTGTTGAGTAGATTAGAATCAAGAAGATGTTTCAATGGTAACACTCTTTGAATTCTATTAGGCTTACCAGTTAATAATAATCCTTTGAATTTTGAACTATTCCATACTGTAGATGTTTTTTGATTTCTTGCTGTTGATTCGTAAACAGTCTTGTTTTGACAAAAATTATATTGTATAACATTATCAGGTAATATTTCATTGCCTTCGGTAAAATTATACAACAAAAAAAAGTTAATATTGTATTTTTTAAATTTTTTGTTAAAAAACTTTTGCAAAAAATTTAACTCATTATGGGTGGTCATTTCCCACACATGGTTTAAAATAAAGATAATTTTATTTTTGTACCCTTGAGATCTTAAAAGTTTAATAAAATTTTGAATTTCTATAAAACTTTCTTCATATATTTTAATGCGTTTTTCTTTTTCAAAAATTGGCATTTGATAATGTACAAATATTTTATTGTCTATTTCTTCACTCATTGCTCAGTTCCTCAAACAGTTGAACAGCAAAATCAAAACAAATTCTAGCTTCGTCGGCCATGTCATCTGACAGCATAGATCTGATCTTGATTTTTAAATTTTCAACATCGTCAAAATCATACATTGTACCCGATCCTGGATTGCGTTTTTTAATTATTTGTCCGCCGTACATGTCTCCAAAATGACGTACATATATGTGTGCAAGTAACCCGTTACGATCTAGCTTGATTACATGACGTTCGTATTCAGACACAACTGGCATCAGCATATTTGGTGTTGTTTCTATAGAATATTCTCTTTCAAGCTCACGTAAATCGGCATATATGCGTTCTGCTCTACGAATTTCTTTGAGTTCAGGTAACACAGTTTCAGCAGCAGTTTCTAATATAGAGTAAATCATATATTGATTATACAAATACAGATGATATTCTTTTGGAGGAAGTCCTTTGATTAATTTTCGTGCAAATTCCGTACGTTCGGCCTGCTGATGTACTTGGTGTGTTAGATCTCTAAGACTCAAGATTCTTCCTCAAGATTGACTTTTAAAAGAAACCCATTGTCTCTGCAAATAGAAATTACTTCTAATTGTCTTTGTTCAGCAATTTCATAACTGTAAACTCCTACCACTCCTGACCCTTCTTCGTGAATTTTCATAGTGAGTGTGTGTGCAGTTTCTTCTGAGTGTTTGAACAGTTCAACTAGAAGCATGACTACAAAATCCATGGGGGTTCGGTCGTCGTTTAAAAATACAACTTTAAATCTCGAAGGTTCTTTGTACTCAATCTTGATTTTTTCATTTGTCTTAACAGCTTCGAAGTGTTTTTCAAAGTTTTTGATTGTTTTAGTAATGTTGGTTTCTTGAATCTGTTCAGTGCTTGTGTTAATAGTCATTTTTTTTCCTAGGTTAATGGGGGAGCTTTCACTCCCCCATGACTTTTTAGCCTTCAATTTGTTTTGGTGCTGTAATAGCAATTTTCTTTGGCTGTAGCTCTTCTGGTACGTGACGCTTGAGGTGTACGTTAAGCATACCTAACTCAAGTGAAGCACCTTCTACTTCCACATGGTCAGCAAGTGTAAACTCTCTGCGGAAATTTCGGCCGCCGATTCCTTTGTGCAGATAGTGTACTGATTCATTGCCTTTAGGTGAAGTTCCTTCGATACGCAGAACATTCTTGTCCTTGACAATTTCTAAGTTATCCATACCAAATCCTGCCACTGCAACAGATATCATATATTCGTCGTCGGTTACCTGTACAATGTTGTATGGAGGATAAGTTTGTGGTGTACTGTTTGCGAACTGTCGTCCCATTTCATCAAACAGTCTGTCAAACCCAATTGTAGCTCTGTGTAGAGCAGGTAAGTCTAAAGTTGTAAGTCTTGTCATTTTTATCTCCTTTATAAGCAAGATCTTTTAGAACCCGTTTTGGCGTTCTAATTTTATTTATACTTGATTTTCTCTTATTTGTCAATAGATGTTTTTTTCTATCTATTAAATATCGCGAGTTGCCTGAGATTTACGATGCCGACGAATAGCAGCTTCTTTGGCTTTTCTGCGTTTAACACTTTTACTTTCAAAATATTCTTTGCCTTTAAGAGTCTGCATAATGCCATCGTCGGCAATTTTCTTTTTAAGCTTGCGTAATGCTTTTGTAAGATCGTTATTGTGAACCTCAACTCTTAAACCTCTAGGCTGATGGTCATCACGGTAAAATTTATTCATTGTTTCCTCTACTAAGAATACTCTCTAACCAAGCAAGATCATATACTCTGTTCTTGCTTATTATATTGTAAGGGGTATAGTTATCATTTGTCAAGTAAAATGTGCTCGGCTGTGCAATAATATGACTGGAAAATATTTTTGTAAGTACGTCACAATTGTCCAAGTCAAGCAATACTATATCAGAAAACTTGACCACATTCAATAGCCATTCTACATCATAGTCTGTTGATAACTCATATAAAAAAACATTTACATTTATTTTAACTTTGGTTAAAATTGTATGTAATATTTCTTTTAACTCTTTTCTTGGATGTATTAAACAAATATTAAATGCATCATTATTTAATACATCCGGTGGTGTAATTATAACAATATTATTCATTGTTAGGTCTTATTTTATTCCATATACTATTAGGATTTTGTTCCCCGTTCTGAACATAGTTTTCCCAAGGAAGTCGATCAATTTCGCCATTTATATATGCTTCTTTGTACTCTTTGATAGTCGAATCTGGATGATCCTGTTTCCACTGTATTTTTGCCAGTTTATTTTCCGGATGACTTTCTATAACATTTAATCGATCTAATCGTTTTTTTCTGTATTCATCAATTGGTATTTCAGTTGATTCCAATTCTGCATCATTTTCAGCTGTGACGGAAACACCATCTGCTGTGCGAACTTCTCCCAAGCTTGCATTTGCATCAATGTTAGTTGTCGGTATAGGTCTATCATCTAGTAATCCTCTGTTTTCAAATCTTGTTCCAGGCAAGGAATGATCAATCTCATCTGTTGCACTGTTAACGGCGGTTTTGTCGGTGCCGGCATCGTCTGTGGGAGTTCTTTTATTTCTTGTTTTTCTTGGCTTTGGTTTTTTATCTGATTGTTTAATATCAGATCCATTAGGTACAGCATAATTTACATCCTTGTAGTTGTCAACAACGGAACCAAGCGACTCTTTTTTACGTAGTTCGGCATGAAATTTAAAAGTTTGTTGACTTGCTACTAGAAGTAAAACAGCCAATGGATCAAATACAAAGATAATCAAAATGATTACCCAACGTACTGCTTCTTCTAATAGATCTTTATCTTCAGCATTACCGTAAACAAATTCTGCTAGATATTTGATAGGTCCTACTTCTGCTTCTAGTTTTCTATATTCAGATTCAAGGCCAAATTTCTGTTCAGATAGTGTAGCAATCTCTTGCTCTGCTTTTTCAATTATAGCATTTTGTTTAGCCACTTTATCAAAAATCTGATCAGTGTCTGTGGTGCCTAGTTGCTGACGTAGACGATTGATCAAATCGTTTGAATTTGCAATCTCTTGTTCTGCTAACCCACGCAAACGCTGTATTTCTGCACGAGCAGCGTCAATTGTAGAAGAAGAAATGTTACTGCTTTCCTGTGCAATAAGTTCAACCAAACGTTGCTTTTCAGCAGTTTGAGAAATTCTATATGCTTCAATTGCACGAGCAGTAGCTGGCCCTAAGTTACCGTCGGCCTCAACTCCGATCAACGCTTGTACTGCTTTTACATTGTCAGTTGCAATGTAATCTTCGATGTTCTTTAAGTTACGATCTATCTCGTCTAGCTGACTCTTGTATAAGGAAGCACCGCCGCCTAGTCGTTGTTCTTCTTTAGCAATAATATTGTTTTGTTCATCAATAGCAGGTTGAATACGCTCGTATGCACTATCAATACGTACTTGTTCTTTGTCGATTTGTGTTTGAACTTCTGCGTCACGATTCACACCAGAAGATTCAAGTTTGTTGACCTCTTGTTCTGCTTCAACTACTATAGTTTCTTGGCGTGTAATCTGTGTGTCGAGTTGTTCTAATCTTGCTAACCCTTCGGTTGCACCAGCAGTTTGGTCAATGTGAGCTTTGGATAAGAAACCAAAGATACCCATGCTGGTAATAACCATTAATATTACAATCGAGGCAACTAGATAAGTTTTTAACCACCATACTGCAAGGTCCCAATAATAATGTAGCCATATAGCTGCAACCAACTTTGCTACTTCTAAGACACTGCCCATAATTATAATAGGGACCGCAGCGCCGGCGAATATCGCCACGAGTCCTGCTACTGAATAGTATATTGCAACGGCGCTGATGCTCAATGCCGTTAGCATTGTAAGAATTCCTAAAAACATATAATATTTATCTTCTCATTCTTGCAATATCAATTGCATCTTCTTTACGATCTGCAAAGATAGGAACCATGTTGCTCTTATGCATGGTAGCCACACCCAGCAGTTGACGTTCACCACTGTATTCTTTTGGTTCTATCGCTGCGCCACTGCCTGCTACCTGATTGCTGAGCTTAACAGATGGTGCGTTTACAGTGTAATCGGGAATTTCGTGAATACTTACACGGTTGCCTTTGCGATCCTTGGGCAATTTCTTAGCAAGACTTTCGTCGTCAACACCGTGCTTCTTGAGCCATGCTTCGTGTTCTGCTTTTGCGTCGCGAAGTTTTTTTGTATTAGCAACTTTGCGTTTTGAATTGTATTTGGTAGTGGTCATATAAGGACCAACTAAGTGCATAGACATAAGGTTATTCCTGTTGTGTTACTTGAATAATATAGCAGGAATAAACTCTTGTGTCAACTTAATTGCACCAACAGAGAATACAAAAAAAGGCCCCGAAGGGCCTTTTTTATTCGATGTTGCTAATCTTAGAACGAAAGTCCAACGCCAAACGCAGGAGTTAGTTCTTCTGTGTTAAGGTTGTAACCAACTTCTGCATATGCTTCAAATCCGTCATTGCCGTAAACCACCCCGGCGCCGATGTTTTGAGCAAGTTCATCTTCGTCGCCGTTGATGTATGCGTTGACTTTGAATGCCTCGTCAACAGTGTATGAACCAAGTGCTTCGTAAGCAAGTGAGTCGGCATAAGTAACAGTCAAGTTAGCATAAAGTTCTTCGTTGACATCAACACCAGTTGCTACTGCAACAGTGGTATCTTCAGTGTCGAGATTGTAATCAAGTGCCGCATTTACGTCGATTTTGCCGTAGTCGTTAGCATAACCAAGCTGAATATTTTCGATATCCGAAACGTCGTTGCTGATATCAGTAAATCCAATCAAACTAGAAAACTCATTGTATTCAACAATGATCGATTCATGATCATCTGATGGACTTGCAAGAGTATCGCCACCAACAACTTCAAGTCCGCCAAAGCTGAACAAGTCGCCTTGATCGCCAAAG
>Ga0247837_1010837_pt1 | contig 10198 bp, 5 predicted proteins | sample LaCtaG_2_FD_187115 | JGI IMG/M metagenome (GOLD analysis project Ga0247837, IMG submission 187115) | Freshwater microbial communities from meromictic Lake La Cruz, Castile-La Mancha, Spain - LaCruzMarch2015_14.5m | ecosystem: Environmental > Aquatic > Freshwater > Lake | place: Spain: Castile-La... | reverse complement strand
TCGAACATGGAAAGCACTTTGACAACCAGGGTTTGGAACCCGTTTTCCTGGCCGCGCTCGCCGGAGAGGACAGGGCCGCGCTCAGCGGCCGTCCTCGTAAGGCGAATGCGGGCCAGTACGTACGCGTGATGCATCAACGAAACCAAGTTAAAGGTACCCCCATCCGCAGTGCTACTTGAGGTCCGCATCCACGCCGAGGTACTCGCGCATGTGTTGCTCGTAGGTCTCTTGATCCTTGTCGCGACTGAAGTCAAGGCGCAGTTCGTTGATGACCTTGGTCCCCTGGCCAATCCACTGCTTCCAGGTTTCCGCACTGATGTTCTCAAAGATCCACGCGCCAACCGGGCCACGAAACGGCGGTTCCGTGAGCTTGCTGCCCGGGCGTCCCGTTCGCTGGCAAATGAAGGTGCCGGAGGCCTTGAGGCGCTCCGCTGCTGCGTCTACTTCGGCTGCCAGTTTCGGCGGCTCGCGACCGATCGATCGCAAGAGGTCTGCCATCGCGTTGCGCGGCATCATGTCGCCCTTGCGAGCTGCAGTTTCATAGCCGCGGGTCAGAACATCGACTGCGCGGTCCGCCCAACCGGCGCCGATCATTGCTTGGCCGGCCAACTGAAATGCCTTGCTCATGTCCGGGGCCAATTCAACGCATCGCTCAAAGCTTCGAGCCGCCTCAGCGTGTCGACCGGAGTCCAGATACGCCTTGCCGAGGGAGAAATGCGCCATTTCGTTGGTGGGATCGGCTGATGCCATCTTCTCAAACTGCGCGATGCGGTCGACGGATTGTGGGGCGCCTGCGGTGCTCATGAACGGATGATAGGAGCAGCAGCGCCCAACGGACGTACTGGTTTCGCGCCGCGAACGGGCCGAATCCAGTTTTTCCGGTGGTACGCCCACCACTCCAGCACCAACAAGATCAGCGCGGCGGTAAGCGCATAGGGCCAGAGATCGCTGAGCGATCCACCCTCGCTTCCGGTGCCCTGCACCACTTGCGTTCCAATCGAAAGCTGATCGGCAGCAGTAATCCGGCCCTCACCCTCAGCGGTGTTCACCGCAAACATCCGGCGCTGCTCGCCGCGATCGTCAGACCAGCGGAATTCGTAGGTGCCCGCTCGAACCAAGGGGCCAAAGGTCACGGAACCCTCGCGTGCTTGAAGCGTCTGCACCGATCCGTCGGGGAGCGTGAGCGTGGCTTCTTTCACTCCCGCCGCGGTGCGCACCGAGAGTGTCTCGCCCGGATGATGCTCTTCTTGCACCGCCGCCTGATCGAGCGCACCCAGCCATTCAACAGCATTGGCGATGAATGTGACGAACCCGCGCTGGAATGGCCAGTTGGAATCAAGCGGTTCAAAGGTGATGATGACCGCCGCAACGGGTCCGCGCCGCGCTACCACCACCAGCGGAACGTCCGGCCCTTCCACGATCGACTCAATGTCGGAAGCGGGTGCGATGGCAGTGGCTTTGGCAACAAAGAGATCGTCCAGATTCACAGCATGAAGCAGCGGGTGCTCGCTGCGCTGTGATCGCACCGAGAGCTTCTCCTTTGTGCCGTACGCATTGAGACCGTCGATGCCCACCGGAACCCCAAGTATCAAGTAGCGGCCCGGTGGAAGTACTGCCGGAAGTGACGCGGGTGTAGCCACCACGACATCAAACTCATCGCTCTTCACGCCGCGCGTAGCGAACTCGGCTGGAGTGAGAAACTCCACTTTCTCTGCTGGAATGGCAGACACCACATTCTTGGCAGCAAAGTCCACCGCTCCCACCACCGCAATGCGCAATCGGCGCGGCGCACTCACCGAAATCTCGGCACGGTTGTCAGCAACCATCACATCGGAGCGCACCAACGCAACTGAAATCACTCCAGCACGCGGCTGGATGATCGGTGGGAATGTCACGCGCTCGTAGCCGGGCTTGTAAGGCACTTCGGCCGCCTCCGCCGCAGCACCACGGCTCGCAACGGCACCGCTCATACCGGCACGACCGCCACCTGCGGCCGGCACCTTGACGGGCTTCGGCGTTACCGATCGACGCGATCCATCAATGGACAACTCCAGATCGGTTTCGATCGCCTCGGGACCATCGTTGCGCACCGTGACGAAGACCTGAATCACGCCAGGCTCGGTCGCACTTCGTTCTGCAGCAATACCTTCAATGCCGAGATTGGCCGCGTCCGCACGACCACACACGTGGTACGAAATGGTCTCGCCCGGACGGATCGCTTCGGCAGCAATATCTGAAATTTGCCCGTCAGACCAGAGTTCCAGCGAAGCACCTTCACTGGCGGTAGCGCCCTGCGTCTCTGGATCAATGACGGTTGCAAATGCACGAGCCAAAGAAAGCGCATCACCGATCCGGCTGCCGCCGTCCGTCTGTTCAATGCGATCGATGGCACGCTGCAAATCACCGCTCGAGCGCGTAAATGGCTGCATGATCTTGGCGGTGTCAGAGAAACTAATCACCATGGTCTCACCAGGGATCGATGAGAACAGGCCGCCCGCAAACAACTGTTCGACGCGTTCCTTCGCTTGTTCCTTGGCAATGGCCAGCCGAGACTTCTTCCCATCAAGATCAGTAGCAGACATCGAAGCCGATGCATCAATGATGATCACTGATCGTCCACCGGAGGAAAGCCCAAGATCCATGCGCGGCTGCATCAATGCAAAGGCAACAAACGCCAGGAGACCAAGTTGCAAGAACAGCAGAATGCTTGGCCGCAGCCTCTGAAACGGTGTATTCGCACGAACGTCTTCCACGCTCCGCTTCCAGAGCAGTGTGCTTGGAACGGCAGTGGCGCGTCGTCGTAACTTCAGGAAGTACAGCGCAATGAGAAGCGGCACCAACACCGCGGCGACCGCAGCGCCAATCAGCGGCGTCATCCACACCATGGCAAGGGTGGGGGCAAGGACGGGGGCAAGTGATCCATTCATCGCACCAGCCCTCGCTGCCGCAAGTATTCCAGAAGAAGCGCGTCGATTTCAGTGGACGTGTCAACCACCATATGCATGATGGAACGGCGAATGGAAAAGTCACGCAGCCCAGCGCACCACGCGCCAAGATTCGCGCGGTATTGCTCAACTAATCCAGGGCTAGCAGTGACTTCCGCTTCGTCACGATCCTCCGCATCGGTCAAGCGCCAATCGCCAACCAGGCCGTGCGCACTCGGATCAATTTCCTGCGGCGAAAGCGTCTGCATGCACCACAAGTCATAGCCGCGGCCCGCCACATAGCGCAGACCCTTCTCGTAGCCCTCTTTCAGTAGGAAGTCACTCACCACCACCATCACTCCGCGCCCCTGCCGAGCAAGCGCCAATGCCTTCATGGACTCCTCAAAGCTCCCGGTGTTACCCGACTGCAGATTCAAGATCCACTTGCCCATCTCCGCCGTCTTGCGACGTCCGCGCAGGTTAGAAATCTTTTGCATGCCCCCCTCGCCGCCGAACGCAGCGATCGTGACACGATTGTGATTAACCAAGCCAATGTAGCCAAGCGCCATCGCTAAGCGCTGCGCAAACACCATCTTGTTTGGATCACCCCAATCCATGGAGGCACTGACATCAATAGCAATGACCAGCGAGAGATCCTCTTCTTCCAGGAAGATCTTCAGAAAGAGTCGATCAAGTCGCCCGAAGATATTCCAGTCGATGAAGCGAAGGTCGTCACCGTGAACGTAGGGGCGGAAGTCTGCAAACTCGACGCTTTGGCCGCGGCGTTTCGACCGACGCTCGCCCTGAATCTTGCCAGTGAAGATCTTTCGGCTGACCACATCAAGTTGCCCAATGCGTGCCATCAATGCTGCGTCAATGAGATCATCAACGCGCTCGGGACGCTTCCGACTTGGTTGCCCTTGAAAGAACAAACTCACGAAGCATCCTCCGGAACCTGTCGCTGCAAACGCGCAATAATTCCGCTGACAATGCGGTCGGAATCAAGCCCATCGGCCTCGGCCTCAAAGCTTGGAGCAATGCGGTGCCGCAATGCACTTGCCGCCACCGCGTGCACATCAGCAATCGACACATGAAATCGTCCGTCGAGCAGCGCGCGTACTTTGGCCGTGGTCACAATCGCCTGCGCCGCACGCGGACTGGCGCCAACGGAAATTTCGCGTGCGGCCTGTGGATCGGCGTACTCCCCACCCGGATGCGTGGCGAGGACAAGTCGAATCACGTAATCCTGCACCGGTAGCGCCATGACAATCCGTCGCGCCAAACGCTGCGCCTGCACAATCCGCTCGCCGTCCAGAATCGGCGTGACCGGAGTTTCCGAACTCGTAGTGGTTCGACGCAGAATCTCATGCAAATCCGCGCGCTCCACGGAGGGCACGGCAATCTTCAGAAGAAATCGATCCAACTGCGCTTCCGGAAGCGGATAGGTGCCTTCTTGCTCAATGGGGTTCTGCGTTGCCAGCACTAAGAACGGCGCGCGCAATCGGTGGGTTTCGCCACCCACCGTGACGGACCGTTCCTGCATCGCCTCAAGCAGCGCGGATTGGCTCTTGGGGCTTGCGCGGTTGACTTCATCGGCAAGCAGAATCTGCGTAAAGATTGGCCCCGGACGAAATTGCATGACGCGATGCCCAGCATCGTCATCCATCAGGATCTGCGTACCAACGATGTCCGCTGGCATCAAATCCGGAGTGAATTGAATACGACTGAAGTCCAGATGCAGCGCGTCACCAAGCGTTCGAACCAAGAGCGTCTTACCCAAGCCAGGCACGCCTTCAAGGAGAACGTGCCCACCCGCAAAGAGTGCCCACAACGTCTGATCAACGACCATCTGCTGACCAACCACGCGCTTGCCGATCGCCTCGCGCAATCGCAGCGCCACTGAGCGGAATGATGCGCAGCGCTCGCGGGCAATGTCGTCGTTCTCAATGCCCGCGTCGAACGCGGGAAGTCGCGCGATGTCGCCAGGGAGTTGTGGCGCGATGACGGTCATGTTCCAGTACTCCCGGGACCACTGCCGGTTCCACCCGGACCGCTGCCCGATCCACCAGGACCACTACCCGTGCCCCCGGGACCACTGCCCGCACCGCCGCCCGCACCACCCGACCCGCCATCGCCATCCGTCTTACCCAACGCACGCCGACGCGCGGCGCGCAGGCGTGCAAGCGCGTCACCATCGTCAGGCGCAGATTCCGGAGCGATCGGCTTGGAAACTGCGTTCGGCCGTGCAGCTCCGGCGTCACTTCCTGCAAGATCGCGCGCATCCACCTTCTGCGCACCTGAGTCTGCTTCATAGCGCGTCGCTGCGGGCGCACTGCCGCGGGTAGCAGTCGCACCTTCGCGAGCACGTCGCAGTGCGTCCACTCCGCCCGACCCGGCGCTGACTGATCCACCCGTCACGCGGGCAGCCAGTTCCTGCGCATCGCGACGATCAAAGGAAATGCGGCGCCACGCCACATCAAGCAAGATCAACACTGCGGCAAGAATCGCCGCCAACTGCCACAACGCGCGCGCCGTTCGTGATGAGCCCAAGTCAGAGCGATCAAACAGCTCCCAGGTCTTTGCATCAGTGAGACGCAGGACACGACCGCCAGTCCGTTCAGCAATCGATCGCAGCAACGCCGCGTTGTCACGAATAGCGCGGTACTCGGCAGGATACGGAACACTGATTGCAGCCTGCACGCTGCCAGCACGGGCGGCTGCATCGCCGGAACCGGCGCGCGCAAAGGCAACGTTGGCTAAATACGCACCCGCCTGTTGCGCGTCAAATTCACCAGTAAATCGCCCCGGTCCAACTTGACGAAGCGGCAATTCCAGTACGCGCCCATCAGGCGTCACCAACCGTGCTTCAGCGCGGGTTTCAGCGGCAAAGCCGTTCTGCGCCTGCTCGCGCGTCTCCACTTCAATGAAAGCACGATCGCCATCAACGCGCGTGGCAATGCTGACGTCTTGCGGCATGGCCGGACGCATCACCCATCGCATCGACTGTTCCCAGAACGCACCGAAGCGCGGCCACGTCGTCCATGCCGCCCCCCAACGACCACTCACATCACTTGCGAATGCAATGCTGCGCCCCAAGCCGAAATTCCAATGCGCATAAAATGGATCGGTTCCATCCTTGTTCTTCACGACCACTGGAACCTGCGCCAAACCCTCGCGCGGAACCGTGAGCACATAGCCACGCACGGGCGGTAGCAAATCAAATCCAGCCAACGGACCGGCAGCGCCGGGCGCCACCTGCGGTTGAAAGTCGCCTTCCACAATCAACGAACGCGAAACCACGGTTGCTTCCTGAATGAAAATCTGCGGCAACTTGCGCGGATTCTCAACGCGATAGAAGCGACCGCCGGTCTTGGTGGCAATCGCCTGCATCTTTCGATGATCTTCAGGACCGCCATGGCCAAGACTAGAACTACCGCTTCCGGCAAGCAGCACGGTAGTGATAGTGATCTTTGCAGCCTTGAAATCGTTGAGAAGCTCCGGCGGCGGCGCGCCCGGATCGCCGTCAGAAATGACAATCACATGCTTCTGTCCCGCACGCACCTTCACCATGTCATCCAAAATCATTTCCAGAGGCGTGGTGAAACTTGGCATGTCACCCACCACCATCTTCTTCGCCGCATCCTTCGCGCGGCTCTTGTCGCCGATGATTTGCAACGGGAAGCCCCATCCATAACCGTCCTTGGTTGCCGGCCCGCCACCGTATCCAGCACCACCCAAGGAAATCAGTCCGCCGTAGTCCTGACTGGAAAGTGCGTCAATCGCCGAATTGGCAACCTGCACGCCCCAGTAGTTTCCTTCCGGCATCTCACAACTATGAAGAAGCATGGCCAGCGCGCCGCGCAGAATCTGCCGAGTCTGCGGCGGATCAAGTTTGACTGGCAGCGTCTTCTCGGTCTCCGAGCCAAGCCAACCACCAGCGCCGAAACTCTCCGGACCGCCGAGCATCACCAGCCCACCACCAAGGTCATGAACGTACGAATGCAAGCCGCGGTCAAACTCATTATCAAACGACCACCGCGGCAGATTGGCAATGATCACTGCATCAAATCCAGCCATGAAAGCCAGGCCGCGGCCCATGACGGTCTCTGGCTGCGCGCGTTCAACTTCAATCTTGCCATCGCGGAGCGCAGTGGCCAATGCGTTGCATTCCGCACCACCGCCTGGCTCAATGATCAGTACGCGTCCAGTGCCGCCCACAAACACCACCGCCGCGCCGGTGTTGTTCTGCTGCACCGAATCCATGGCTGACTCAGTTGGCTCAAATACGGCTCGGAATCGCTGCGCCCCCGAGCCGTCAGCAACAACTGGCAGCGTCACCAGATTGGCGCCCGGTTGCAATTCCACCGCGTACCCAAGACCATCACTCGCGGCATCAAGATCGATCGGTTCATCGTTCTGCCACAAGAGAATGCGCCCACTTGCGGGACGCTGACTTCGAATGGAAATCCGCAGATCAATCGATTGACCCTCACGCGCCCGCGTTGGGGCACGCAATGACTCAATAAGCACTTCGTTGTTGTGTTGATACTCAAGCGGCACAACATCAATGGGAACGCCGGCGGCCTTAGCCAGCGCCGCCGCGTCTTCAAGACTCCCGGCAGTCTGGTTGCCATCAGAGAGCAGGAGAATGCGCGCGGTGGTATCTCCAGGCTGCGTTGCCAGCGCCATGCGCACTCCGGCCGCCAAATCAGTGGCTTGCATGTCGCCGACATGACCCGTGAGCGTCACTTCACCCGCATTGGCAGGCATGGCTGCAATGACTGCGTCGCGTGCGACCGTCACCGCGCCCATCCGATCTTCGGGACGCTCCTTGCGAGCAACTGCCTCACGCACCGCCTTCTCGGCTTGGGTGCGCAGCGCAAGCGGAATGCTGTCGCTTGAATCCGCCACCACCAAGACGCTCATGGCGTCAGTCTCACGAACGATGCTCGGACGCGCCACCGCCACGGTCAGGCAAAGCAGCACCAAGATGCGCAGCGCCAATCCACCCCATGCCTTCCATCTGCCCAAGACCGGCACGCTCCGCCACGACATCCACCAGAATGGCAACGCAAGCGCCAAGATCGCCAGTGCCAAGGGATGTTCAAAGGTGACGTTCATATCTACTTGTGCTCCACGCTACCGCAGCGGCACCGAAAACGGGACGACCGTTGCACCCGACGTGCACACTGAATCAAGGGGCGCCACCAAGACGCGTGAATGCCCTGAATCCAAGATGAAAGCGTCGTTACCCCGAACGCCAATAGCCCAGGGGAATCGCAGCGAATTCTCACCGCTTGGTACGGATCGAACACGATCTCCATCGATCACATGCAGCACCAACGGCGTGGGTGCGCCGGACACGGCGCGCACGGTTCCCAGCGACCGGCCATCGGCAGCATTGAAGCGCTGCACGCGGTGGTTACCAAACTCGGTGACCAACACCGTCCCGTCCGGGACAACTTCCAAACCGTAGGGGTACGCCATCTCACCGTCATTAGGACCGGCTTTACCAAATGACCGCACCGGCACTCCTTCCATGGTGAGTACTTGAATCCGGTGGTTGCATGCATCCGCTACATAGACCTCACGGCCGTCAGTTGAAAATCCAATCGACTGCGGTCGATCAAACTGCCCGAGCTCTCGTCCATTGCTACCAATAGAACGTAGGAACTTGCCGTCCGGCGTGAACACCTGAATGCGGTCGTTGCCGCCAAACTCACACACCCACACCGTGCCGTCCGGCGCAACTTCTACATCGCATGGATAGATGAATTGCCCCGGGCCAGTGCCGTACTCGCCGATGCGGAACAGTTCTTTGCCATCGGGCGACCAACAGATGACGCGGTGATAGTGCGTATCCGCAACCCACACGCGACCGTCCGCGCCAACACCAATTCCAGTTGGCTTTCCGAGCGATTTCTCCGGCATCGACCACTCTGAAATGAACTTGCCATCGGGCGCAAAGCGTTGCACGCGTGCTTGACGATCCACTACTAAGATCGTTCCATCACGCGGATCAATGTCCATCGCGCGCGGATACTCAAATTGGCCACGACCACGCCCGGGCGCGCCAAACCAACGCGTTGCCTGAACGTGCGGACCACTTGGTGGCACTGGCACTTCACGACACCCGGCAATCACCACCATGAGTAATAGCAGCACTGCTGTCCCGCGCATGCGTTCACCCCGCGCGCTCATCAATGCCACCGCACCTCCAGCACCCGCCGCCACCACCAGCAATGCCAGCAGGGATCCCAACACTGTTGCTGGCTGCTGATAGTGAATGGCGTTCAGTAAAGTTGATGCCGACCAAGCCCAACCGGGCGGCTCCACGCGCGCTGCCGCCACCACTTCGCCAGCCGCAAGCGTGGTGCCCACCAGTACTGCGGCCATGCCCGCGCCGCGCACTTCAGGCGCCAGCGCTTGCAGCAATCCGCGCGAACCTCCGCCATCAATGGCGCGCAATTCACGACGTTCACGCGGCTCGCGCAGTGCTACTAGGCGCCCAAGCCATGCACCCACGACGCCAAACCGCCCCAGGTGCGAGAGCACAACAACAGCGGGTGTGTCGTATATCCATGGGCCAACAGAATCAATGTTCCAAGCTGCCACGAGCGTCACTGCCGCCACGGTGGCGGGTACCAGTGCGGCAACCATCCAGCCAGCCAACATGAGGCGTTCCAAGAAGCGCGTGCCGCGTGTTCCGCGTGCAGCAAGCAGCACATGCCCGCACGCCACCACGCCAATCAGCGCGCCGGCGATCGCCGCGGTACCGATTGTTCCAGCAGCACCACGCACGCTGGTTGCTGCAAATCGATCGAGGGCACCCTGGGTAATCAGCGCATACGCCAGCGTTGCCAGTGGGGCAATCAACGTGCACACCAAGACCAGCCACGCCAACTCTCCTGCACCACGACGCACGAGCGCCGGACCATCATCGCGCGACGTGATCGGCCAGCACGCAAAGGTCACCGCACCCACACCGGCAAAGAGCAGTACTGGCCATGCCGCGCGCAACACCACGCTTGCTGGAGTTCCTTGAACATCCAATGTGCGAAGTTCAAATCCAAAGGTCGGCACTTGCGCCAAGTCAAAGGCAACAGTTGATCCACCAATCACCACGATCAGTGCCGCAAACGCCAACGCCAGCGCGCCGCGATCAGTGCGCCACGCGCGCCGGAGGCGATCCGTCACGCCTTCGCCATCAACTGCGCCGACTTCTCGTTCGAGTGGTTCGGCGCCCGCTGAACGTCCGGCCACCATCCACGCCG
>Ga0247837_1010836_pt1 | contig 10198 bp, 9 predicted proteins | sample LaCtaG_2_FD_187115 | JGI IMG/M metagenome (GOLD analysis project Ga0247837, IMG submission 187115) | Freshwater microbial communities from meromictic Lake La Cruz, Castile-La Mancha, Spain - LaCruzMarch2015_14.5m | ecosystem: Environmental > Aquatic > Freshwater > Lake | place: Spain: Castile-La... | reverse complement strand
GTGAGGCTATATTTCTTTCCCCGCAAACCAAAGAGCCTAACTTTCGCCTTAAAAGCGAGCGCGCGCCACGGGCGTCGTGCTAATTCTCAGCCTCATCAGGGGCGCGCGCCGCTTTAGGCTAAACGTTAGCCTCCAAAGTTCGTACTCAGCTATTGACAACAACGAAATGCAAAGACGATCTAACCGATTTAACTTGAAGAGAAAAATTCAATCATTTACGCCTGAGCTATTACAAGAATGCGTCACCCTATCAAAGAAGCTTAGATACGGTGGTAATCCTGAGCACAAGAAAAATCCAGGAGACTTCGGGTTAACTCCTTCCTCAGCGCCTAGAACTGCAAAATCACTTTGTGATACTGTCGCAATATTTAAGAAATCAGTAGCATTGAAGTGTCTAAAACGAGGTTTAAAGTGCGGGCTAATTTCCGAGCAAGTAGTAAATGGATGGCCTCAAAATATATGGTCTCTCACTGATTCAGGCGCCCCCATTGAAGCACAGTTAGAGAACTCTGAAACCGGTGTATACCACTGGTATCCTATGCCTGAATCAGATCCCTTTTCTGCGGAAGTTTTGACATCGTGGAAAACCCGCAATGTCAAAGCTTGAAATGCGTCAGGCATGGGTCGCGTCTAGTTCGGGGGCGCTGGAGTTTCGGCATACCACTGCCCTGCTTGAATTTATTGTTAACGGAACGTGCTTGACAAGAAATGAAAATATTTGGTCCCAGTCTGTTCAAGACGGAGTGACTGTACCCACTTATCCGTTAGCCCTTTGGTTACTAAATTCTTGGTGGCGCCTTTTATACGAACCCCTTCCACCAAAAGGATTGCCGACTATTGACTGGAGAATGGCGCATGAAATTGGTGCAGCCAATCACGGGGTTGTATGGCCAAAAATCATATTTGCAAGCGATAGCCAAAGCATTCAAATCTGGGCTAGTCAATTCGATCCAGGCCCATTGCGATCGGTTCGCTACCTTAATGGATTACCGCGATGCGAGTCAATTTCAATTTCTGAATTTAGGAACTCTGTCTTCGATTTTATCTCCGTTGTAGATGGTAAGTTGGGGGCGGTCGGCATTAGTAACTCAGATCTCTCTGAGCTCGTCAAGATTATTCAGGAAGAACAAAGAGACGAGTATCAATCGAAATACCGTAGGCTTGAGGCGATCATGGGCTTCGATCCTGATGAATGCCCACCTGATGCAATGAAATACGCATCTGAACTAGGGTGTAAAATCGGGCTATCAACATTGGATGAATTAGCCCCTCTTTATGGAAAAAGAGCAACTGCTGAGCCTTTAAGGGAAATTGAGCAATTTGCATCGTACGATGGTGTTATTGGACAACCAACTTTTACGAGATTGGAATACCCCCTTTCACCTACGGGCCATAGACCTGCTTGGCAGTCCGCGGTTAATGATGCGCGTACTATCAGAGCTCAACTTGGTAATGAACGATGCCCGATAAATACCCACGGATTATACGATTTACTGGGAATAGCCAGCAATGATATCGATAAATGGAGTCCTCGCGCGAGACGAAGTGTTTCGGTTGGAATTTTACTGACTTCGGATAAAATCAAATTTGTTCCTCGCAAGAGTCATCCAATTAGTAAGCGCTTTGAGTTGTCGCGCTATATTGGGGACATAAATTACGTCAATATGGGAAACTGGTTTACGACTACTGATTTAAGTACGCATCGGCAGAAATATCAACGAGCGTTCGCAGCAGAGTTTCTTTGTCCATTTTCTGGATTGACCGACTACCTGAATAATGACTTTTCGGATGAGGCTATAGATGAAGCGTCAGAGTATTTCGATGTTAGTCAACAAACGATAAATTCTCTTCTAGCAAACAATCATCTTATTGAAAGACCATTTATATCTGATGAACTACCTTACCGAATTTAAGTTATAGCAATTGCTCGCTGTAAGTAAAGGCTAACAAGCGGGCTAAAAAGCGAGGCGCGCCACGCGCGTTTTCTCCGGTCGGTAAGTTCGGAGTAGGCGCGCCCGCTTTACCCCGGTCGTTATCGCGCCGAGCAAAGCTCGGCGTCTCTTGCGGGGTGAGAGTCCCCGTCGGGTAAGGGTCAGCCACCCACCCGTATCGAGTGTTGGTCCTGCTGCGGAGTGGCGCAAGCCGCGAACAAGATTGCAGGGCAAGCGTACACAGAGCATTCTGTAGACCGTAGGGGAAATCGCGTTCCCTGAAGTGCTGGTACAGCTTCGAAATAGGCTTGTTGCGGATGCCGACAGTGTTAACGTCCTGGAAGGCAATACGAAGCGCCCGCGGTGGCTGGGGTGTGGAGGTCCGCCGGAGTCCTCAGGCCATGGTATGCAGAAAGAGAGACGTCGGAGAACTCGGGAAGCCCCGAAGGCTCCTGGATGAAGTACGATGATGAAACTGTTTGGGCTGGGACACGAACGGGTGATGAACCCTGACACGGCGTGCGCTCGGGTGGAGTCAAAGCGCAAGGAACAACCAGGTAGGCCGGTGACGGCCGTATGCGTTCGAGGTGTCTTATCGGGCATAGTAGTCGGAGGTTGGGAAAGCCAGCCACAGGGCGAAGGACCCGACGGAAGTACGCAGCCCACACAGGAAACTCGCGCCGGACATGCAGGATCGGGTAAACGCGAGCCAACCTCACTGATCAGGGGCGCGCGCCGCTTTAGGCTGCACGTTGGGCAGTATCACAAAGCTTCTACCGGAGATCACCATGGCGTACAACGTCAGGGCGACTTCAGTCGCCGGCATGTTTCTCTCGACGTGCATTACTCTAGGGATAATTGGAAGCCCGTTCTTCACATTTGTCGCGCTGAAGTCTGTGGATCTGCGGGAGATAGGAGCCGAAGATGGCAATGCGAGCTCCCCGGCAAATCCGTCTTTTTCTGAAGCCGAGGAACAGGCGCCTGCCCCTGGCACAGCTTCGATTCAACTGGATAGGCAAGGGAAAGAAACAGCTTCCCCGCAAGGCGAGGGGATAGCCGCACCCGAAGACGATCGAACTCGATCAACACAGTTAGTTCGAGTAGCAAAACATCGAAATCTTAAGCCTTGGTATAAAGATGCCGAATCGAGGCCTTTCTTGATGTTAACGCGAAGCGCGGTTTTGTCTGCAGCGGCTCTATTTGGCGCACTGGGTGCGACCTTAAGCGTGCTAACGCGCACGAGCACCGTGCCAATACGCACTCAGCAATTGGTCGGCCTACAACTCGTTGGCGCAACATTCGCGCTGATCTTAGCGTTGATTTTTGCTGGGGGATTTATACAAGGAAGTCTGTTCCCGGAAGGAATATATGGTTCTTGGTTCGGCGTAGTATACGTTCACAAAGAGTTTGCAAAACTGCTGGTCTGGTCATTTATTGCTGGTTTCTCTGAAAGGACGATTCCGGAGATTGTGAGAAAATTTACGGAACGCCTTTCCGGTGAAGTTGAAGACGAAAAGCGGAAAAGCAAAGAAGAAAACTAAAACCGGATATCCAAATCCAGACGAGCATTGAACCGGGCAATAGGTGAACCTGGACAGATTTCGTTTCTCCGGCAGGTGACAAGATATTGCGCCAAAAAATGAGCGGGGTCAGGTCTTTCCTTTTGCTTTCAAAGGTAAAGGGGTCAGGGCCGTAGGGCGGAACGCGATAGCGGTTCCGCCTCGTGCTGAGGACAAAGCGGCAGACACCGCGAATACAGAAAACAATGGCCTAACAATCTGCCTTAAAAGCGAGCGCGCGCCACCGGCCGCGTGCTAATTCGTAAGCGTCATCAGCGGCGCGCCGCTTTAGTCTGCACGTTATCGCTCCGAGCAAAGCTCGGCGTCTCTTGCGGGGTGAAAGTCCCCGTCGGGTAAGGGTTGAAGGCAATAGGGGACAGACCACTGAAGGCAATAGGGGACAGACCACGGTTTTCTGATTACAGAGATAGGTCGAGTTGGCATGAACGTGCACCGACTCGCTTGCGGCAAGTCCTGCCAGAGCGTCGAGAAACGCCCGGTAGTCGGGCTCGGCGAAGAAGATCGCCGTTCGGTCGATGCCGCGCAAGATCGCGTGCATCGGAAAGCCGGCAGCGACGATGCGCGCATGTCGTGGCATAGCTGTTGGCTGCATAGTGGGGACCGCTGGCCGTACTGTAGCAGAAAACCGTGGTCTGTCCCCGGTTTCGCGCGGTTTCGCGGTCCCCGGTTTCGCGTGGTCCCCGGTTTCGCGTGCGGTTTCGCGATGGACGTGTTTCGGCAGCACGGCATCACCGGCAATCCATGTCTGCGACTGGACGCAGCGGCTGACGAAAACCCTTGGCTGCCGGCAATCGAAATTGGGCCTTGATCACGGTTCCGGCCACGGGACATCGTAGGGTGGACAAGCGCAGCGCAGTCCACCAGCGGTGGCGCGGGATTCGGTGGACTGCGCTAGCGCTTGTCCACCCTACGGCCGGAACGATGATCAAGGCCGGCGGGAAATCGCTCCTGAATTGGCGCGCCTGATAGACGGGGTGGATCCGCAACACCCCGATGCGGGCCTGCTCCTGCTACAACGCTCACTGCGCGACACCCGCAGTATCGCACTGTGGTGGGATTGAGCCCTTGTTGTTGTCCGCTCAAACGGTTTCGTTGAGCCTGGCCGCTTCTCCCCTCTTTTCCCTCTTTTCCTCTCCAGTTTCTGCGTGCAGCAGCCCTGCCACCCGGGCGGCGGTCGCGGCCAGGCGCTTGTCCCACAACGGCACCCACTCGGTATCGGGCAGTCGTCCGTGCTCGCGCAGCCGCCGAGGGTCGGCCGCGGATACCAGGATCGTGGTCTGCGCGCTGGTGGCGATGGGCCGTCGTATCCGCATCAGCCCTTGGGCCGCCTCGGCGACGGCCGCGCGTACCGGCTCACCCCCGGCTTGCAGTGCCCAGGCCAGCAGGTCCCAGGAAAATGCGGCATGGGAGCGCTCCTCCCGGGCGATCTGTTCCAACAGGCCCCGTACCGCCGGGTCCCGACATTCGGCGGTAGCGGCCGCGGCCACATCGGCGCCGAAGCCCTCCAGCAGGCAGCCATCCCGCAGACTCTCCACCGCAAGGGTCACCCGCGGGTCCCCGGCGACATCCAGCGCACCGCGCAGCAAATCCGTCATCGGTCGGACGCTGTGGGAGCGCTCGCCGTAGCCGGCCGCCAGGGCGAAGCAGCGCCGGGCATGATCGATCTCCTCCAGGCCGGCCTGATGGGCGCGCTCCATCAGGTCCGGCGGAGCCCCGGTCGCGGCCAGCAGCCAACTGATATGCGCGAACGCCGGTATGCTCGCGTGCTCCGCTTGTGCGTCCTGCAGCCACAGTGTTTCCAGGGCGGACCGGGTCGCTCTGTCCAAACCGGAAGTGTCCGGACGCTCGCCGAGGGTCCAGTCGCTGCCGACGCGCAGTTCCGGTAGCAGGCGGCGACCTTGTACCCGCAGCGGGCGCCCCCCGACACCGAAGCCCCCATTAAAGACCAGGAAGAGAAGCACCAGCAGCAACAATGCCCCTCCGAGCCCGAACAGCAGCATCAGCACGCCCAGCAGTCCCGCCCAGAGTTTGCGTCCTACCGGACGCTCGCGGGCGATGCGGAGGGCCCTTGCGCCCGCGACGGTGCTCAGTGCGAAGCCGATGAAGAGCAGGGGGGGCCCGGCATCCTCGGTGCGGGCCTCCGTGATCAGGCCAAATCCAAGCAGCACCGTCGCAATGGCCGCCAAGGCGAGGATGATTTCCTGTTGTAGCGAGGCAACGGAACGATCGGAATTCCGATTCGACTGCGACATGGAGACCTCCGTCCGGGTGGCTTTGGTGAACTCATGATCGGATGGAAAAAAGAGAGGAAATCCCGCTGCCCTCACTTGCCTCGGAACCTGTCCGGCTGGAACGCGATGCGTGCGCACGGCGGCGGGTCAGTTGCGATCGGAGCGCTTTGTAACTCCCCGCATTCTACGCGGGATCCAGCGCACCGGTCAGCACCGCGACGAGAAGGACGGCGCCGACAAGTACCAGCGCGAGCGCCAGGAGGTGGCACTCCCGGAAGACGATCGCTTTGTCCCCGCCAACCAGTGCACGAAAGCAGCGGAAAGCCTGATAGACCGCTGTCGCGGCGCGATATAGCAGTGTGACCGGGTCGAGGAACTCGGCGGTCGGGGGCAGTGGATAAAGGCCGCGCATGATCGGAGAGCCCTCGCTGGACCGTCGAGGTGGCGCCGACCTGGGTGCGTTGGCCCTTCAGGGTCAGCGGTTGCGGGGACAAAGGGACCGCATTTTTTACGCGCATATCCGGTCGGACGCAAGGTACGGCACTCTCGAGAGGTCGAGGTCTTAGCCGGACGAGGGCCGCCCAGACGCGAGGTCGACCGGCCAACGACCATGGCGCCCGCGCCACCCCGGAACATGAAAGTTCGCTCGACCGCTGCGTCGTCAGGGCTTCCAGCCCTGACCGTTCCAGTCCCGGCGCCGTCAGGCCAGGATGGCCTGACGACGCACTTTCACGGTAAAGCCTCGACCTCCGGTCTTTTGGCGGCCGTAACGACGATCAAGGCCCCGCCGGATCGCGCGGCGCGTTCCGGAGCAATGGTGGGCAGGGTGCGGGGCGCGGCCAGGGGCGCCCCGCGGGCAGACGCGGTCAGACTTCGCCGCGATTGTAGTCGGGTTGGGCCGTGATCTTATGGATACTCAGGTCCGCGCCGATGTATTCGTCTTCCTGACTGAGCCGCAGCCCCATGATCAGCTTGATCCCGCCATAGATCAGGAAGCCGCCGCCGAAGGCGATGGCGACCCCGATCAGGGTCCCTGCCACCTGGCCGCCGAAGGTCACACCGCCGACGCCGCCCAGCGCTGTGAGTCCGAAGATTCCCGCCGCGATGCCGCCCCAGAGCCCGCAGAGTCCGTGCAGCGGCCAGACACCCAGCACGTCGTCGATGCGCCACTTGTTCTGGGTCAGGGTGAAGGCGTAGACGAACAGGCCGCCGGCCACGGCGCCGGTCACCAAGGCACCGATCGGGTGCATCAGGTCGGAACCTGCACACACCGCGACCAAGCCGGCCAGCGGTCCGTTGTGCAGGAAGCCGGGGTCGTTCTTGCCGATGACCAAGGCCGCCAGGATGCCGCCGACCATCGCCATCAGCGAGTTGACCGCGACCAGCCCGCTGACCGCCTCGACGGTCTGGGCCGACATGACATTGAAGCCGAACCAGCCGACGGTCAGGGTCCAGGCGCCCAGGGAGAGGAAGGGGATCGAGGACGGCGGGTGAGCGGTCATGCCGCCGTCGGCCCGGTAGCGTCCCTGGCGCGGCCCGAGCAGGAGCACGGCAGCCAGGGCGATCCAGCCGCCAACGGCATGGACCACGACCGAACCGGCGAAGTCGTGGAAGGGTTTGCCGAAGGTGCTTTCGATGAGGGCTTGCATGCCGAAATTCCCGTTCCAGGCCATGCCCTCGAAGAACGGGTAGAGCAGACTGACGATCAGCAGGGAGGCGAGCAGTTGGGGGTAGAAACGCGCGCGCTCGGCGATGCCGCCGGAGACGATGGCCGGAATGGCCGCGGCAAAGGTCAGGAGAAAGAAAAATTTGACCAGGGCAAAGCCATGTTCGACCTGCAGCGATTCGGCATTCGAGAAAAAGTTGACACCGTAAGCGATCCAGTAACCGACAAAAAAGTAGGCGAGGGTGGAGACGGCGAAGTCGCTCATGATCTTGGCCAGGGCGTTGACCTGATTCTTGGCGCGGACCGTGCCCAGCTCCAGGAAAGCGAAGCCGGCGTGCATGGCGAGTACCATCACGGCGCCGATCAATATGAAGAGGACGTCAGTACCGTCCCGCAGTGTTTCCATCGAAAATCACCTCGTGTCATTGGGTTGTCTTGTACGAAATTGGTGCAAGGCTAAGCACGAACTATGCCGGATAAATGCGGTTCCGCGGGTGGGTATCGGGGTTCTGTTGTTTGGCGGGGCGGTTGGCTGCGCAGAGGCTGATTTACGGAGGTGAGACGACGGTTTGCGTTCGGGCCGAGCCGGCGTGACATGCCGCGGCGGCTGGCAGTCATCCGAAAACCGACGCACCAAGCGAGGGCGTATTGTGGGGGGGGGAGGTGCGCCGCGCACCGGGTTGGACAGATGAGGGTTCCCGGTGAGAGCGGCGTCCCGCCGCGATGCGGTGTCGTGGTCACGCGTAACGTTGCGGTTACGTGCCCGGCCCAATCGCGGCGGGACGCCGCTCCCACGGGCTCGCTACGCGGTTTTCACGGGCGGCTCAGGCTCGAATTGAATCGTTTCTCCGATGACGACAACGACAACCTGTTGCGGCGCGGGATTCGGTGGATTGGGCTAGCGCTTGTCCACCCGGCTGGAATGATAATCAAGGTCCGCGATCCGGGCGGTCAACGCACGGCGCAATGCCTCGGGCAGGACCCTCTGCGTATCGGCCAAGCAATGCACGGTGCTTGCCGTGGCGCACGCGCGTCCCTGAGTGTCGCAAAAGCGGTAATCCAGGGCGAAGGAGCGGTCGCGGACCTCGGCCACCCGCAGTTCGATCCGTACTGCCTCGCCGTGGCGCAGCGGGCGCTGGTAGCGGGCCTGCGCCTGGATGATCGGCAGCGGGAGGAGCGGCGTCGGTCCGGTCCCGATCAACGTGGGCAGCGCAAACCCGATGTGCTCCATAAAGGACTCGTAGGCATCGTGGGCATGCCGGAACAGATGACCGTAGAACAGCACCCCGGCCGCGTCCGTGTCGTGCAGGCGAATGCGCAGGTCATGGGAAAAGAACGCCGGGGATTCGAAAGTGGGTGGTTGCATCACTGACTGGTTGCGTCAGGCCAAAAGGCATCGTCCAGCAGTTGGTCAAAGTTGAACGGGCAGATGACAGGGAACGTCGACTCGGGCAGGCCGGTCTCGCGCTCGGCCTCGATCAACGCCAACGCATAGGCCTGAGCGATGGCCCAATCAATCTGCGCTTTCAGGCTTGGGTTATCTTCAAGATGCGATTTCAAACGGATTCGCTGCTCTTTGATCGACAGCCGCCAGGAGTTCCCCCGCCGGTCTGCCTGAAAGCGCCATTTGAGCAGATGCAGAAGTAACACGACCAGGCGGTTGACGAGTTCGCGTCGTTCACTGCGGCCCATACTCTCGATCTCCTCGGCAATGTGGGCGAGATCGATCGCGGCGAGATTCCCCGCGCGCAACAGTTCCGCCTGCGTGTTTGCCCAAGCGTGAAAATCGCGCTCATAGAGATCCGCGGCAGATCCTTCAATCATCGTCGCGCTCATCTTCAGAAGTCTTCAGGTTGTGTAAGGCGCAAATCCGGAGCCAACCGTCTCGGGCAGCCGCAGGTATCCGGCCACCGGGCGGGGCGGCGGACCCAGGTTCTCGGCCAGCCAGTCGGCGGTGGCCAGTCCTTGGGGAATCTGGCTGCCGATGGCGGCGGCGAGTTGCGCGGTCGGCCAGTGACCGGCCGCGGATTCGATCAGGCTGGTGACCACTACCTCGATCCCCGCCGCGGACAGGCGCCGGGCCAAGGCCAGGGTGCGCCGCAGGCCGCCGATGGCGGCGGGCTTGAGCACAGCGCGCCGGACCGGAAAGCCGGCGGGATCGAAGTCGATGCCCAATGGCGGGATGGATTCGTCCAAGGCCAGGGGGAACCCGGCGATCGACTGGAGCCGCGCCAGCGTCGCCCAGTCGGGTTCCCGCAAAGGCTCTTCGAGCGATTCTACGGGCTGTCCGGGCAGCCCGCGCAAGGCACTGAGGACACGGGTGGCGGTCCCCGGCTCCCAGGCGCCGTTGGCATCCAGACGCAGACCAAGCCCTTTGGGCAGGGTGGCGGCGAGTGTGTCCAGTCGTTCCAGTTCGCGTTCCGGCGCAGCGATCCCGACCTTGAGTTTGACCACCCGGAAGCCGGCGCGGGCGGCGCGCTCCAGATCGGCGCGGGTCGTCTCCACCAGCGGCCCCAGGACGCCGTTGACCGGTACCTGGGCGGGCGCGTCGGCCGCCAGCCAGCAGCGCAGGCTGGTCCCGGCGAGTCGGCTGCGCAAGTCCGAGAGGGCGCAGTCCAGGGCGAAATCGGCGGCGGGGGTGCGGTGATCGGTGTGGGTCAGCAGGGTGTCCAACGCCTGATCGAGTGCCATGCCGGTGAGCCTGGCGCGTTGCTCCGGCAGGCGTTGCGCCGCCGCCTCGGCGGTTTCGGTCCCCGCCTCGGGCAGGGGGGCGCAATCCCCATAGCCGCG
>Ga0247837_1010835_pt1 | contig 10200 bp, 10 predicted proteins | sample LaCtaG_2_FD_187115 | JGI IMG/M metagenome (GOLD analysis project Ga0247837, IMG submission 187115) | Freshwater microbial communities from meromictic Lake La Cruz, Castile-La Mancha, Spain - LaCruzMarch2015_14.5m | ecosystem: Environmental > Aquatic > Freshwater > Lake | place: Spain: Castile-La... | reverse complement strand
TGTTCCGTCCTCGGTGACGCTGTAAACTCGCGGACATCCACCGCAGACGACCCTGGCAAAGCCGATGCACCAACGCCTTGAGCAACCCCCACTGCGGCTGAGATCCGTTCAGGTTCAAAATTTCAAGGCGATCGCCAACAGCGGTTACGTCCGGCTTGGCCCAGTCACCGTCTTCGTGGGCCACAACGGGAGTGGAAAATCCAGTCTAATCGAGGCATTGGAGACCTACCAATCGATCGTGCTGGACGGTTTGGACACGGCCATGCAGCGCTGGCTGGGTATCGAGCACGTTCGCCACTTCGCAGCATCGCAGGGCGAGCCGAAAGGGCAGTCGCGAGCGCTGATGTCGTTCGATCTCAATCTCGGGCCTGACGTGTTTGCGCCGAAGACGGGTACCTCTCTGTATATGGAGATCGAAAGCGACCCGGATGCGAGCCAGATCCGGATCACCAAGGAGACCGCGAGACACGCCAACGGCAAGCTTTTCGACCGCTCCGGCGTGCGGGATCCCGGACGGTCGATTCTGACGTTCCCTGGAACCCAGGGACTCGAGAAGATCGCCAACCACATCCGCGACTGGCAGTTTCTCAGCCTTCAACCGGAAAGGATGGGGCTTCCCGTGCCTCAGCGGCGCACGCCAGGGCGGGTCCGGCTAGCGAGGGACGGCAGCAATATCGCGGATTTTCTGCTCGATATTCAGCGTCGCGACCCGAGTGCGCTGGAGGGAATCGTTCAGGCGATCGGCTACGTCCTGCCCTACGCCTCGGACCTGCGGCCGCTGTTGACCTCGGAGATCGAGCGCAAGGCATACATCCAGCTATCCGAAGCCGGACACCCGGTTCCGGGCTGGATGCTCTCCACCGGCACATTGCGAGTCCTTGCGCTGCTCGCCCTCCTTCGCCATCCCGAGCCACCCCCGCTGATTCTCATCGAGGAGATCGAGAACGGACTGGATCCGCGCAGTATCCATATGCTGGTGGAAGAGATCCGGTCTGCGACCTTGGATGGCGCGACCCAGGTCGTGCTCACCACCCATTCGCCTTACCTTCTGGACTTGTTCGAGCTCCGGCATCTGGTACTGGTCGCTCGCGACTCCAAGGGCGAACCGCGGTTCCACCGTCCCTCGGATGACGCGTCCCTGCGCGAGTGGTCGCAGGAGTTTGCGCCGGGGCGCCTCTACACGATGGGGTCGCTGCACGAGGCGGTGAAGTGACAGCCCCCTCGCTTGGCCTGATCCTCGAATGCGGGCCCCAGGGCGCCGACAAACAGCAGGAGTTGGAAAGCTGGCTGCTTGCCAACCAGAGGGCGCTGAGCGCGTTCTTGTCTAAGCCCGCTCATCCCTTTCCGGTACAGCGAGTCAGTAGCCCGGATCGGCATCCGCAACCGAAGGCCAAGGTCATCGGGCTATTCAAACGGGCCAGAGGTTGGCGCTATAACGACAATGTTCACGCCATTCGGGTCCCGAAGGCTGTTCAATTGGATCTCGGGTGCCTGCGGTGCTCCGAGAGCTTTTCCCGGTTCGAGAAGATGGTGTTGGCCTGTTGCGGTCGCTGATCCGGCGGTGACCGAGTAGACCATAAAATGCAGGAAAAGAGGCCAAGCTTAATCAATTAAATTTTCATCGGCCTGACGGATTTAATTGATTTTGGCCCCTTATTTCTGCAGATTGCCCAGGATAGCGATTCCGTCGTACGTCCCCTATTTCCAGGAAGCCAGGCGATAATGTCCCAGCCATTTATTACGCGCATCAATCTCAAAAACTACCGCTGCTTCGACGAGATCGAGATCACCTTACACTGTCGCCTAACGGTCTTGGTCGCAGCCAATGGCGCCGGCAAAACGGCCGTTCTTGATGCCCTTGCCGTGGCGGTTGGTCCATTCGTCGGTGCGTTCGACGAGGCGTCCCGCAAGGGGTTTGAGTCGGACGACATTCGTCAAGCTCGGGTCAGAGAAACTGCCGGTAACGAGATGGAGTACGCAGTCGGCGGCTGCTCGCTCTGGGCGGAGGGATTCGTTCCCGGCCAAGAACCGGATGACGATGCGGCGTGGCTCGGAGACCGGCCCACAAACTGGGCGCGCGACTTGCCCGGCCCGAATAAGAAAACGACCATTCGCTGGGCCAAACAGCTCGTCAATTGCGGCAAGCGCCTGCAGGATACGGTACGCACGCCGGGCGTCGATGTGGTCCTGCCGGTAATCGGATACTACGGGACCGGACGGTTATGGAAGGTTAAGAAGCTAAGCGCCGGCGCGCTCTCTCGGACATCGCGAACGATCGGATACGCCGACTGCCTCGACCCTGGATCGACCTATAAGGCATTCGCGGAATGGTTCCGCTACTGGAGCGAATCCGCCCTGGAGGCGAAGCTCATCGCGTTACAACGCAACCAATCGCCGGAAGAAGGCGAGCTCGACCGCTACATTGCATCCGTTCGCCGCGCAATCGATGTCTGTCTTGCGCCGGCAGGCTGGAAGGGTATCGATTATTCCGTGGCGCGCCAGGAGTTGGTCGCTCGTCACGACCTCCACGGCGAGCTCCCTGTCTCTTTGCTGAGCGACGGTATCCGCAACATGATCGGGCTGGTCGCCGATATCGCCTTCCGCGCGACCAAGCTCAATCCGCAGTTCGGCGCTGATGCCTCCCAAAGATCCCCCGGGCTCGTGCTGATCGACGAAGTGGACATGCACCTGCACCCCGCGTGGCAACAAGTCGTCTTGGACGGACTGACCGGCGCATTCCCGGAGATCCAGTTCGTGGTCACTACGCACAGTCCGCAAGTGGTGAGTTCCGTCCCCTCGGAGAGCATCCGCATCCTGCACGAGGGCAAGGCCCACGGAGCGCCTCACGGAACGGAGGGGGCCGAGTCGTCGAGGATTCTCAAGCGGGTTTTTTCGGTGGAGCCACGCCCCCAAGCGAACAAGGCGACGCGCGAGCTCAACGACTATCTCGATCTCGTCTATGCCGACCGATGGAACAGCCAGCGCGCCGCCGAGTTGCGCGCAACGCTCGATGCCCGTTATCGCGGGGAAGAGCCTGCCCTTACCGAGGCTGATCTTTATATCGAGAACCGGGAATGGGAACGGGCCAACGAGGACGATCCCAAGGCATGAAGAAGCTTTTTAAGTCGCTGCCGCCCAGCGAGTTGACAACCTATGCGGCAAACTACCCAGCAGGCGACTGGGACGATTTCCGCAACCATGCGTCGGAAAATCAGACCCCAGGCGACGATTATCGTACCATCAAGCAGCGGCTCGTTGTCGATCAAGGCGGACTCTGCGGCTATTGCGAGCAACAGATCGGCGACCTCGACGCCAGTCTCCAGCGGGTCGAGCACTACCACCCGAAATCGGACAACTCCAACGCAACGATCAACTGGTCGCTGATGTGGGCGAATGTGCTCTTGGTTTGTACTGGCGGCGAAAAGGAAGGACAGAGCTTCGCTCTGCCGGAGAACCTCAGTTGCGACGCGCACAAGAACCATGTGCTCGGGCAGATTCCGCCGGAAACCCTGGCCGAGGCACTCGCCAAGCAAATCTCTCCCTTCGCGATGCCGGCGTTCCCTTGCCTGTTCTGTCTCGATAAGCGGACGGGTCAACTGGTGCCAAGCCTGGATGCCTGCGAAACGGTCGATCGAGCGCGATCACTGCCTTTGGGTACCATGTACGACGCAGTGACTGATACCGTGGCAGTCTTGAATCTGAACTGTGACCGGCTTTGTCAAGACCGACGCAAGGTACTTTACGAATACAACCATCGCGTCGGGGATGCTCGGAAAGCGGACGATAAGAGCTACCAGCGCAATATTGCAGTACGTTGGTTTTCCAAGCGCTGGCCGAGTTTTTTTACTACCCGCCGCATCCTCCTCGGCGCTGCCGCCGAAGACTATCTGCGCCTGATCCGCTTCGATGGCTGATACGATCGAGGTACTGCCGGCAAGATGCCGACAATCGAATCGCCAAGGGGAACTTCTCCGCCGGTGCAGACATGGCAATTTATGGGATGAAAGCCCAACGGATAAGGTCTGCGTCGGCGCCAAGTCTCATATGTCACTCTGTCTGAGTTTTGCTGTTGGGGTAAGAGGCCAAGTTGGGATAAGCGGTCGCATTTTATTGAGCCTGACACCTTATTCTTTTTCCGGTTTGAGAAGATGGTGTTGGCCTGTCGCGGTCGCTGATCCGGCGGCGATGGAGTAGACCCAAAAAAACAGGAAAAAAGGCCAAGCTTAATCTAAATTCTCATCCGCCCGACGGATTTGATTGAGCCTGACCCCTTATTCCTCCGGTCGGACGAGCCGCCCCCGTGTGCGGCTCGGCGGCGACTGACCCGCACTCTACCCAGATTCACACACAAATCCCGGCGAGATCAGAACCTGACCTCGCCGCTATCTTGCGGATACCGCAGAAGCTCCGGGACCCGACTGTGGTGCACGATCCAGGCTGCGGTCGTTGGGCAGATCCATCCGGTGACATTAACCAGCGATCGGTAGTCAGCATCAAGATGCCTGGTGAAGATGGGCTCGTGGTGCGCAATGCGGTTGCGCAGGGTCCTCAGGTAGTCAAGCGGCCTGTGAGTATCGGTGCGGCTTAAGCGACTATGAGGGAAGGATTTATAGAGAGCCTTTCGCCACAGTGTCATGTCGTAATTGCTCTTGCGCGGCTTCGGCGCCCGGCCGAAGCCGCCCTTTCCGAGCAGGGAAACCCAGAATCCGAAGGACAACTCGGCCACCACATGCGGCGGGTCAGCGGGATAGCCGTTCTTGACCAGGGTCCTCTTGCCTTGATCGATCCGATCGAGCGCCCCTGCATCCAGCCCGCAGGCAGGGTTATCGAACCAAGCCGGTCCGTAGACGCCGGTAAGCTGACCATGCATGGCGTTGCGTAGAGCAACTTCGAGGCCCTGCAGGGGTCCGTAGAAGGCCGCGCTGACAGCCGTGTTCCAAGTGTAGAGCCGGACGGCTTGCTCGCGGTCCCCGCCAGCAGCGTTGACATATGTCGCTAATCTTTCGGGGGAAAGAGATGTCTCGAGCGCATCGAGTACGCCTCCTTCAAGGCCGAAAATCTTGACACTTGTGGACTCAGCCATATACTCTGTAACCGTAAGCCCCGGACCCGCCTCTGCTTCGGCATGCGACCGGGGCTCAGCTTTTTTGGATGCCTGATTTTACAGACTTTCGCCCGACCACGGCCCTGTCCGAGCGATATCCTGTCGCCAAGATCTACCCCCCGCCCCCCCGGGAATCACGGCAGATCTGCACGTCCCGGGGTCGCGGACGCACCAACCCGGCATCCTCGACTCGGACAACTTCTCCGCCGCGCTCTTGGCGGCGTGATCGTCCAGTTGAGCGTGCACGGATGAACTTGCCCTCTTCCGTGCACGCGATCCTCGCCTTAGGGGCAGCATTCTATCACCCTGTGCCCGCGGATCGGCGAAAGGTCTCTCTGACACTCGCCATTGGAAAAGAAGCTGTCTACCGGGAGAGCTAGCAGAGAAGCGACCTCGCAGATTGCTCGGGGATAGCGATTCCGTGGTACGTCCCCTATTTTCCCCCAACGGATCCCAAAGTAAACTGCGCTTATCCTGTGGTGTTGCGAAAAGCACTTTCCCTGAAGACCCTCGACCACATGCCTCCTTTCGCTTTCATATTCCCATCCAGGGGCTTTCACAAAGAAAAATGTCTCGAATACGCGGTCACGAGACTCTTTGCAACCATCCAACTTCCACCGAACTATGTCGCTGACATTTATTATTCTTGGACGATCATATTTAACCTTAGGAGGCAAATTGCCATCGATTTCATAGTTATACTCTATACATAAACCTTTATGCTGATCTCCATAATGACTCCACATCAGCATCGAAAGCGGCGTCTCACTGAGAGATAAAATGCCATAACGCTCCATCTCTTCGTATATGACGCGCCGAATCTCTTCGCAAAGAAGAAGGTCTCTATATTTCAGGTGCTCCGTATAATCAACGGGCTCATGAGACATGTAATCAACGCGTGAAATGTCATCTTGACTGAATCCAATTTTCAAACACAGTCTTTCAAGCGTTCTAGAATCGGTATCAATGTGAAATTCGGGTTTACAGTCCAGTGGATCGTTGAACCTCTTGGGGTCCGAGTAATAAACCTCTTTTTTCGCAAGCATCTCCAATAACTGTCCGTCGAATTTCTTGTACTTATATAGCTTACATTGGTTCATCGCCCCACCCCTAAACACTCATTTCGATTCCTGGCTTAAGAGCCCGCGTAGCTCCGCCTGCTCGCCACAAGCATCAATGCCGCTGAAGCACCGCAGGATGCGGTCAAGTACGAACCGCATCAATCGCGGGTCAATGCATCGCATTAATGCGGCTCACTTCGTTCGCCGCATCCTGCGTGTTGGCGTTGCCGTTCATTTCGCATGTGCCTTGTTTGCCTCAACGTAGGAGCGCAACACGGCGTTCATACGAGATTGATACCCTCGCCCCGTGTGTTTGAAAAACTCCAACACTTCGGCATCAATGCGTAGCGTGATTTGCTTCTTGGTGTGGGGCAACTGAGCCGCCGCCTTCATCCAGACAGCATCAGGAAGGTAGGGGGCATCGCTGTAGTCGATGTCTTCATCCGGCATCGCCGCGACCGCTTCAAGCCGGGCACGCGCTTGCTCTGTCAAAGGCGGCAGATTCTTGGGGTCAAGGGTTAGCTTGACGGTAGTGCTTGCGCTCTTGCTCATTGGCTTTTCTCGCTGAGATCAGCCGGATGGCTTCCTCATTCCGAACTGTATAAACCACATACAACAAGGCGGGGTCCGCAGAGCCGATGGTCGCCCATCGGTCTTCGCCGTAGTCCGCGCGCCCGTCGTACACCTCGATGCGGCAAGGGTCGAACAATACCCGCGCCGCAACGCTGAATTGCACGCCGTGTTTCCGCAAATTTTGTGCCGCTTTATCGGCGTCCCACTCAAAGTCCATTGCCCTATTGTAGATTCCATTTGTAGTTACACCAAGCCCATTTGGCGGCTGGTTTCGCCTGCACAGTCTCCAGCTTGCTGCGCATCCGGGCAATCCTGTCCCGCGAGCGGCCGGCCAGCCGGAAGCAGGACGCCAAGTCCGCCTGCGCTGGCTGGGGCCGCTGCCGGTGTGCCGAGCGGCAGGGCACGATATTTCGCAAATAGCGATATTTCGCGACCCGACTCGTTGAATGTCGTCGCTTCGCACTCCGAGACGGCGCTCACGCGACACCCCCGGTTGACCCCTTCAACTTTCGTCTCAGTCGGTTGCTTCATTCCGAGCGTTTCTGTCGGCATTGGCCCGATTCCTGCTTTGAGTCAGCGCATGACCTTTCGGATCACACGTATCGACGACCAACGGCGAACGACCCTCAAGGTTGACGGGCGGTTACAGGCCGACGGACTCGCCGAGTTCGAGCGGACCTGTGGTGACCCGTCCGCCAGGCTGACCCTGGATCTGCGCGGCTTGCGCCAAGCGGACGAGGCGTCCTTGGCCTTGCTGCGACGGCTGCGGGCGGCTGGGGTGACCTTCGAGGGTCTGTCGTCCTACCTGACCCTGCGGCTCGGTCCCGTGAGCCCGGAGTAGAAACGCGGTACGTCACGCGAGCCCCGGTCGCTGGCGACGCGGGTTTCCAGGGCGCGCCAGGCAGGACCAGACCGACGCCCGTAGGCGGCCAATCCGATGACATCCATTCAACAGCAACAGAGGACAGAGGAAGATGAAGCAACGACCCATCGAATCGACCGCCCCGCGCGTCCGCCCGGGTGCTCGGCGCGGTTTGACCGCGCTGGCCTTGACCCTGGTGACGCTCGGCGCCGCGCTCGGCGTCATCAGTCCCGCGGGCGCGGCCGACAAGCCCAACATCTTGGTCATCTGGGGCGACGACATCGGCACTTGGAACATCAGCCACAACAACCGCGGCATGATGGGCTACCAGACGCCCAATATCGACCGGATCGCCAATGAGGGCGTCGGTTTCACCGACTACTATGCGCAGCAAAGCTGCACGGCGGGCCGCGCGGCCTTCATCGGCGGGTCGGTGCCGGTGCGTTCCGGCATGACCAAGGTCGGCCTGCCGCGTGCGAAGGAAGGCTGGCAGAAGACCGACGTCACCATGGCCACGGTGCTGAAGAGCCAGGGTTATGCCACCGGCCAATTCGGCAAGAATCACCAGGGCGATCGTGACGAGCACCTGCCCACCCTGCACGGCTTCGACGAGTTTCTCGGCAATCTGTATCACCTCAATGCCGAGGAGGAGCCGGAAAATATGGATTACCCGAAGAATCCGGAATTCCTAAAGAAGTTCGGACCGCGCGGTGTGCTGCACACCTGGGCGGACGGCCAGGGCGGGCAGCGGATCGAAGACACGGGCCCCCTGACCAAGAAGCGCATGGAGACGATCGACGATGAAACCGTTGCCGCCGCCATCGACTTCATCACCCGCCAGGCAAAGGCAGACAAGCCCTTCTTCGTCTGGTGGAATGGGACCCGCATGCACTTTCGCACCCATGTGAGGCCCGAGCATCGCGGCATCTCCGGACAGGACGAATACAGCGACGGCATGGTCGAGCATGACGGCCAGGTCGGGCAATTGCTCAAGGCCATCGATGACCTGGGCCTGGCCGACAACACCATTGTCATGTATTCCACGGACAACGGTCCGCACTACAACACCTGGCCGGATGCCGGCACCACGCCCTTCCGCAGCGAGAAAAACTCGAATTGGGAAGGCGCCTATCGCGTACCGGCCTTCGTGCGCTGGCCCGGCCATTTCCCGGCGAACACCACCTTCAACGGCATCGTCGCCCACGAAGACTGGTTGCCGACCTTCGCCGCGGTCGCGGGTGCACCGGACATCAAGGAGCAGCTGCGCAACGGCACCGACCTCAACGGCCGCCACTACCGCAATTATCTCGATGGTTACAACCAGCTCGATTACCTCAGCGGGAAGGTCAAAGCATCGCCGCGCAACGAGTTTTGGTATGTGAACGACGACGGCCAGATCGTCGCCGCACGCTACCAGGATTGGAAGGTCGTCTTCCTGGAGAACCGCGGCGAGGCCTTCGGGGTCTGGCGCGAGCCCTTCACTGAGCTGCGCATCCCGCTCCTGTTCAACCTGCGCCGCGATCCATTCGAGAAGGCCCAGCACAACTCCAACACCTATAACGACTGGTTCCTCGACCGTCCGTTTGTGATCGCGCCGATTCAGGCCATGGCCGCGCAGTTCCTCATGACGATGAAGGACTATCCGCCAAGCCAGACCCCGGGTTCCTTCAACCTGAGCAAAATCCACGAGCAGTTGAATCGACCGGTGGGCAATTAGGCCCCGCCGCCGGGACTGGGCAGCGGCCAGGTCCCGAATCGTTTCATTTCCATCCTGGTCGCTAGGATCGCCTCGACAACGACAACGACGATGACGTCATATGACTGAAGTCTTGCTCCTGTTACTCAAACTGTCCGTCGCGGTCATCATCCTCGCCATCGGCATCGACAGCACACCCAGGGATATTGCCTATCTCCGGCGCCGACCCATGCTCCTGCTGCGTTCGGTGATCGCCATGTATGTGCTGGTACCGCTGGTCGCCCTGACGCTCGTCACCCTGCTGACCCTCCCGCCGGGAGTCGAAATGGGTCTGCTGGTGCTGGCGGTCTCGGCCGGGGCACCACTGCTCCCGCGCAAGCTCCTGAACATCGGTGATGGGGCCTACATCTTCAGCCTGGTGGTGACCACCAGCCTGTTGGCGATCGTCCTGGTCCCCGCCTGGTTGGCGCTGCTCGGCCCCTGGTTCGGCTACCCGGTCCAACTCCATCCGGAGCGGGTCGCATGGGTGTTCGCCAAGACGTTCTTCCTGCCGCTCGCCTTGGGCATGCTGATTCGGTGGCGGTTCCCGGCCTTTGCCGACCGGTTCGGGGATCGCCTCATGGCCATTGCGGGACTGCTGTTGACCGTCTGCGCGCTCTTACTCCTGATCCTGCACTGGGAGGTGCTGCTCGATGTCCAGTGGTCCGGCATGCTGGCGCTGGCCGGACTGATCCTCGCCGCACTCTCGATCGGACATCTGCTCGGCGGTCCGGCCGCGGAGGATCGCACCGCACTGGCGATTGCCTGCTCGACCCGCCACCTGGGGATCGCCATCCTGGTGGCGTCCGCGCTTCCCGGTCCGCGTACCGCGGTCATCGTCGCCGCCTATATTCTGACTTCCGCG
>Ga0247837_1010831_pt1 | contig 10202 bp, 10 predicted proteins | sample LaCtaG_2_FD_187115 | JGI IMG/M metagenome (GOLD analysis project Ga0247837, IMG submission 187115) | Freshwater microbial communities from meromictic Lake La Cruz, Castile-La Mancha, Spain - LaCruzMarch2015_14.5m | ecosystem: Environmental > Aquatic > Freshwater > Lake | place: Spain: Castile-La... | reverse complement strand
TGTAAAATATAGCTTAACAGGGCGTAGAGTAGCTAAAAAACCAACCATTTCGGCTACATCAAAAGACGTAGGAATAGTGGTGGTAAATATTACTGTAGATAGAGCAGGAAATGTAATAAAAGCAGAACCTGGCGCAAGAGGTACTACCACCTTAAATAGTGATAAATTACGTGAAGCAAAAAATGCTGCATTATCTACTAAATTTTCAGCAAAAGCCGATGGTCCAGAAGAGCAATATGGAACCATGACTGTGAATTTTACTTTCGAATAATTGTTGATTTACAAACTGTTATTAAATAAAAGCATATAGCCGTATAGTTAAACTTTTAAACGTTCGTATATTTTTAAACAACTTGGATAAGAATGGTATTTATTCATCCTTTCCATTCCCATTTCAATAAGGAATAACAATCTGAGTCTTCATTTTTACCATTCACCACATAATCTTCTCGCATGGTGCCTTCTTTTGTAAATCCATAATGCAACAAAAGCTTTACCGATGGTGTGTTACTATTTGCTACCAATGCTTCTATGCGATGAAGATTTAATTCAGTAAATCCATATTTCAAAACTTCATGCAGTGCCTCGGTCATTAACCCTTTTTGCTTGTTAGCATCTTTTCTTAAACTGTAAAATAATTCCGCCCTGTTGTGAGATTTATTTAATGTATGAAAACCACATTCCCCTATAGGTAAATTGGTTTGTTTGTCAAATAACAAGAAGAAAAACAAGGACAACCGATGTGTTTCCATCCCTTTTTCGTGCATGGTTTTATAATGTTCAAAATCTGATTCACCAAAACCAAAATATTGCATTATTTCATCTTTATTCTTTGTATTGAATAACTCATGAATTAGGTTTGGAGTGATGTTTTTGAGCAACAATCGAGGGGTGGTTATTTCAATTTTATCTGTCATTTAATTGATGAATTTAAAGCTAATTTTTTCGTTTAAGTTTCAATTGTAAAACCTTGGCATTCCTCATTTATTGAATTTCTTTCTGCACCATAACCTAATGGCATTTCCATCATTGATATTACGCAATTTGAACAATTCTTGCATTTTCACATTCAGGATTAGTTTTTACAAAGTGTTCAATAGAATTATTTATTTTTTCAAACGATTTATCATAAAAATAAAGTGCGGTTTCTGTGTTTCCTTGCCAATATCTAATGATATCACTTTCAATATTTGCTAATCTACAAATTTCATTTGCAATTGCTTCCGAATCTGAATTTTTATAAACTTCGTCAGAAAGATTAATTCCATCAAGGTAAATGGCCAGCCCTTCATTTATTCCAAAAGGAATTTTTTCTTGAGTATTTTCAACAAGTAAAGTAGATCCTTTAGGCGCTCCAAGTTCTTCTAATTTATTAATTATTTGCTTGATCATTTCATCATCTATTTGAGCTGAATTCAAACATATTTCTAAATCACAATATTCAATTTCACCATTTTCCATTTGCATGGTTCCACCACCAGTTACTTCTCCATAATTCATGCTTTTCAGAAATTCATCCAGTGGGTCTTCATAAACATCACCTCTATCCATGGGCATAATTTTGTCATTCAATGATGCCACCAAATAGTTACCAATTGTCTCAGCTTCTTCTTTCTCTTCTTTCTTTTTAAATAAATTTTCAAATAATTTCTTTAACATTTTTGTTATGGTTTAAAATTTCTATCAAAATATTCTGTTCAATAAATTCCTTATTGAGCAAATATATTGTTTAACTACAAATTGAAAAATGGTATTTTTTATTTGAAAAAAAATCTGTTATTATTGTTTCCAATGAAAGCATATAACCCTAAAGATTGGACAAAACTAATTTTCCATTTTCATAAATCAGATTCAATAAGATTGTTGTTACCAGCAATTATTGTATTAGGCATCTATTCTGCTATACTTTGTTATGTAGATGTAGAGTTACGCATAATAAAATTTAGAAGTACCACTGTTTTGCATTCATTGCTTGGTTTTGTACTTTCCTTATTATTGGTATTTAGAACCAACACCGCTTACGAACGCTGGTGGGAAGGCCGAAAACTTTGGGGTGAATTAGTAAATTCGAGCAGGAACTTAATGCTAAAACTCAATGCTTTTTTGCCAGAAAATGAGGTAGAAATGAAAAATAATTTCCGCATTTTAATCAGCAATTTTCCTTTAGCACTGAAAGAACATTTAAGAAATGGACTAAAACCAGCATTGCTTGAAGAGCACCCCAATTTAAATTTAAAAAAACTGAGTGAGTATAAACATGCGCCCAATATAATTGCCAAACAATTATTTATAGAAATTCAAAATTTACAAAAGCAAAACTTGATTAGTGATGAAAAACTGATTGTTTTGAACAATGAATTAAGTTCATTAACCAATGTGGCTGGTGCATGCGAACGCATCAAATCTACCCCAATTCCATATTCATACATCACTTTTATAAAGCGAGTTATACTAATTTATACCATTACTTTGCCAATTGGTTTGGTCGATGATTTTAAATGGGCTACCATTCCAATGGTGCTTTTTGTGTTTTATGCATTTGCAGGATTAGAGCTCATTGCTGAAGAAATAGAAGACCCATTTGGTAAAGAAGACAACGACTTACCAACCGATGATATTGCCAATAGAATAAAGGACAATTTGAAAGAAATTTTGAATTAAAAATTGTCTATTGCAAATTGCCTATTGCCTTTGCCCATTGCCCTTTGCCTATTCCCTATCCCCCATCAAACGCAAAACTTTCTCTACATCTTCAGGCGTGTCTATGCAATGACTATCATGTTCAGTAATGGCACATTTTATTTTAAAACCATTTTCTAACCAACGTAACTGCTCTAAAGATTCAGCAATTTCTAAACTAGATGGCGCTAATTTACAAACGGCTTCCAAAATATCATTGCGGTAAGCATACATGCCTACATGGCGGTAATAATTGTGGTGCAAATGCCAGTCAGATTGAGGAACTCCTTTGATATACGGAATTACCATTCTGCTAAAATACAAGGCTTCGTTTTGGTTGTTTAAAGTAATTTTTACTTCGCCCATATCAAACAAAACTTCATGATTATCTACTTTTATCATTAAGGTAGCTAACTCCGTTTTACCATCGCATAAAGCAGCCAATAATTCTATTTGACTTGGGTCAATAAAAGGTTCATCGCCCTGAATATTGATGATATATTGCGCATCAAATCCAGCATTTTTAAGTGCTTCAAAACTTCTATCGGTTCCGCTTGGATGGTCTTTTTTAGTGTAAACCGCTTTACCTCCAAAACTTTCTACATGGTTATATATTCTTTCATCATCGGTTGCTACTATAACATATGTTAATGATTTTGCTTTACTGGCTTGCTCATATACACGTTGAATCATGGTTTTACCATCAATATTTATCAATGGTTTTCCTGGAAAACGTGAACTTTCGTACCTTGCTGGAATAATTCCTACTATCATACTTTATTGTATATTTAAATTACAAAAAAGGCTTCAAAATCGAAGCCTTTTTTTAGTTTATAATTTCGCACTTCCTACAAATGAATACACTCACCATACGCTTGAGCAGCAGCTTCCATAATTGCTTCGCTCATGGTTGGATGTGGATGAACCGATTTTATAATTTCCATTCCAGTAGTTTCTAACTTACGCGCCACTACTACTTCGGCAATCATTTCTGTTACGTTAGCGCCAACCATGTGAGCACCTAAAAACTCACCATATTTAGCATCAAAAATAACTTTAACAAAACCTTCTTTTAAGCCACCAGCACTTGCTTTGCCACTTGCGCTAAAAGGGAATTTTCCAATTTTCAATTCGTAACCAGCTTCTTTAGCAGCTTTTTCAGTATAACCAACTGAGGCTACTTCTGGAGAGCTATAAGTACAACCAGGAATATTATTATAGTTTAAAGGTTCAGGATGATGTCCTGCAATTTTCTCTACGCAAATAATACCCTCAGCACTTGCCACGTGAGCCAATGCTTGTCCTTTTACTATATCGCCAATGGCATAAACGCCTTTTACATTGGTTTGGTAATAATCATCAACCAAAACTTTGCCTTTATCGGTTTTAACACCTAAGGTTTCTAAGCCTAAGTTTTCTAAATTTGTTTGAATTCCAACAGCCGAAAGTACCACATCTACTTGCATTTCTTTCAAACCTTCTGCAGTTTTAATGGTTACTTTACAACCTTCGCCACTAGCATCTACTTTTTCTACCGAAGCAGAAGTTAATATTTCAATACCTGATTTTTTAAATGCTTTGGTAACTTCCTTGCTCGAATCTTCATCTTCAACAGGTAAAATAGTTGGTAAAAATTCTACAATGGTAACTTTAGTTCCCATGCTATTATAAAAATAAGCAAACTCACATCCAATAGCGCCACTTCCCATTACCAACATGGTTTTTGGTTGTGTAGGCAATACCATTGCATCGCGGTAACCTAATACTTTTTTATTATCAATTTTTATATTTGGTAATTCACGGCTTCGAGCGCCTGTAGCCAAAATAATATGCTTTCCTTCTACTGTTTTTTTAGCACCAGTGTCATCAGTAACTTCTACTTTTCCTGCTGCTAATAATTTACCAAAACCAGCAATTACATCAATTTTATTTTTTTTCATTAAAAATGCAATGCCTTTGCTCATATTATCAGCAACACCACGGCTACGTTTTACCACAGCACCAAAATCGTGTTCAGCACCTTGAACAGTAATTCCATAATCGGAAGCATGTTTAATGTATTCAAAAACTTGAGCTGATTTTAGTAACGCTTTAGTTGGAATACAACCCCAATTTAAACAAACGCCACCCATTTCAGCCTTTTCTATAATTGCAGTTTTTAAACCTAACTGACTTGCTCTTATGGCAGCTACATATCCTCCAGGACCACTACCAATTACTACTAAATCGTAACTCATTATAAATATATGTTTTGTTATTTTGGTGCAAATAAAGGAAATATTTGCAAAATAATGTATGTATAAATTGAAAATGTATCAGCTTATCATGTTTACAACAAATGACACCTATCTAAAAAAAATAATATACTTATTTTGAAACAAATAAGCATCATGTTATTGCAAAGCAAAAAAATTAAGAATGAAAACGCTGGTAATATGCTTTTTCTAACTCTTCTCTGTGACTTGGATGTGCCAATTTTATTAACTCTAAAGCACGCTGTTTTAGGTTTTTACCAAACAAATTTACAGCACCATATTCTGTAACCACCCAATGTATATGTCCACGAGTGGTTACCACTCCAGCGCCAGGTTTTAAGCTTGAAACTATACGTGAAATTCCTTTTGCGGTAGTTGAAGGCAATGCAATAATTGGCTTCCCTCCTGCCGATAACGAGGCACCTCTAATAAAATCCATTTGTCCGCCAATTCCAGAATATTGGTAAGTTCCCATCGAATCAGAACAAACTTGACCTGTAATATCTATTTCAATGGCACTGTTTATACAAGTGGCTTTTGGGTTTTGACGAATATTAGCAGTGTCATTTACCCAAGAAATATCTAATGCACTGATTAATTGATTATCGTTGGCAAAGTCGTATAGTTTTTTTGTACCAAGCATAAATCCAGTAACAATTCTACCTTTAATAATTTTTTTCATGCTGTTATTGATAACACCACTTTCAATTAAAGGAAGCACTCCATCGGAAAACATTTCAGTATGAATACCCAAGTTTTTATGATTGGTTAAATTATGTAACACAGAATCAGGAATTCCTCCAATTCCCAATTGTAAAGTAGCACCATCTTCTACCAAACCAGCTATAATTTCACCAATTTTCTCAACAGCTGGAGTTATGCTATCACTGTAATTTACTTCAGGTAACTCATCTTCTACCCAAACCATTTTACTTATTTGGCTTTCATGCACAAATCCTGCACCGTGAACCCTAGGCATATTCGGATTTACTTGAGCAATAATTATTTCAGCAGTTTCTACCGCAGCTTTAGCTACATCTACCGAAGTTCCTAATGAACAAAAACCATGAATATCAGGTGGCGAAACATGAATAATGGCAACATTTAAAGGCAAATAATTCTCCCTAAATAATCTAGGAATTTCACTTAAAAAAATTGGAATATAATCGCCTTGCATGCCGTTTACAGCCGAACGAGTATTACCAGAAACAAACAAAGAATTGATATAAAAACTGTCTTTGTATTTTTCATTTCCAAAATCAATATCGCCAAAAGTACTAATACTCACTAATTCAACTTCTCTTAATTCATTATATCTTTCTAGTAATTTTTTTACTAAAAAAACTGGAGTTGCAGCACTTCCATGTAAAAAAACTCTATCTCCCGATTTAATAATAGATACTGCTTCCTCGGCACTTATATATTTACTCATTTGTGTTTTTATATTATTTATTTTGCGGGCGCAAAAGTAATATTGTGCTTAAAGTTTATTACATGATATAAGTTTAAATTTTTGTTACTATAATTGTTTCATTTGAGTATTATTTCATTGATTTTACTGTTTTATATGACTTTTCTATTGTTAAATAATTAAGAAACTAAGGAAACCTTTTTTTATTAATTTAAATACCATACTTTTGCACCCTTTTAAAAAAGACTTTACATGCAAAAAATCAGAAACATAGCTATTATTGCCCACGTAGATCACGGGAAAACTACATTGGTTGATAAAATTTTACACCAAACACAACTTTTCCGCGAAAACCAAGAAAAAGGAGATTTAATACTAGACAACAACGATTTAGAGCGCGAACGCGGTATTACAATTCTTGCAAAAAATATTTCTGTTCAATACAAAGGATACAAAATTAATATTATTGACACTCCTGGTCACGCGGATTTTGGAGGTGAAGTAGAACGCGTTTTAAACATGGCCGATGGTGTACTTTTATTAGTAGATGCATTTGAAGGCCCTATGCCTCAAACTCGTTTTGTATTACAAAAAGCTTTAGCTTTAGGTAAAAGAGCTATTGTGGTTATCAATAAAGTAGATAAACCAAACTGTCGTCCTGATGAAATTCATGATGCTGTTTTTGATTTATTTTTCAACTTAGATGCTACAGAAGAGCAATTAAATTTCCATACATTATATGGTAGTTCTAAAATGGGTTGGATGGGTAGAGATTGGAAAAATCCTACTACTGATTTTACCACATTATTAGATGATATTATAACAGAAATTCCTGAACCACACGTAGAAATTGGTAATTTACAAATGCAAATTACTTCATTAGATTATTCTTCATTTACTGGAAGGATTGCTATTGGACGTATTTTACGTGGAAACATTAAAGTAAACCAACCTATTAGTTTGGTAAAACGCGATGGAACTATTCAAAAATCTCGTGTTAAAGAATTATATACTTTTGAAGGATTAGGTAAACTAAAAGTAGAAGAGGCTTTTGCTGGCGATATTTGTGCAATTATGGGTATTGAAGGTTTTGAAATTGGTGATACTGTTGCTGATTTCGAAAATCCTGAAGGTTTAATTCCTATCAATATTGATGAGCCAACTATGAACATGTTGTTCTGTATCAATAATTCACCTTTTTTTGGTAAAGATGGTAAATTTGTTACTTCACGCCATTTACGTGACCGTTTATTCAAAGAATTAGAGAAAAACTTAGCTTTACGCGTAGAAGAAACTGGTCAAGCTGATTCATATTTAGTTTTTGGTCGTGGTATTTTACATTTATCGGTTTTAATTGAAACCATGAGACGTGAAGGTTACGAATTACAAGTTGGACAACCACAAGTTATTGTTAAAGAAATTGACGGTGTAAAATGTGAACCAATGGAAATTTTAACTGTTGACGTTCCTTTGGAAGTTTCTGGTAAAGTAATAGAATTGGTAAGTCAACGTAAAGGCGATATGTTAATTATGGAACCTAAAGGCGATTTAATCCATTTAGAATTCGAAATTCCTTCACGTGGTATCATAGGTTTGAGAAATAATGTTTTAACAGCAACTGCTGGAGAAGCAATTATGGCTCACCGTTTCAAAGCATTTGAGCCTTGGAAAGGTCCAATTCCTAGTAGAATGGCTGGAGTTATGATTAGTGGTGAACAAGGAACTGCAATAGCTTATTCTATTGATAAATTACAAGACCGTGGAAACTTCTTTGTGGAAGCAGGCGATGAAATATACATGGGAATGATAATTGGTGAAAATAACCGTCATGACGATTTAGTGGTAAACATTACTAAAGAGAAAAAATTAACTAACATGCGTGCTTCTGGAACTGATGATAAAGCTAGAATGGCTCCAAAAATCAATTTCTCTTTAGAAGAATGTATGGAATATATTCAAGGTGATGAGTATGTTGAAATTACTCCAAAATCGTTGCGTTTACGAAAAATTCAATTAAACGAAAACGATAGAAAACGCACAAAACAATCAACTTCAAATTAAAGACGAAAAAATACTCCTATTCATCCGAACTAAATTCAAAACATATAGATGTTGTATGGGTAAAGACATTGCATGCAAAGCATCTAAATAATAAAAAGCCATTGGATAAATCAATTTCCAATGGCTTTTTTGCGTAATTTTTGACAAGTTTATACAACATTTATATAAGAACCAATAGTTTGAAATATTCTTTTAAAATTGTGTTGTTTTATTTTCAAATAACCTTACATTTGCAACCCGACAAAACAAAGAAATTTAATTTGTTGTACTAATAAAATGGTGGTTTTAGCTCAGTCGGTTAGAGCGCCTGATTGTGGTTCAGGAGGTCGTGGGTTCGAGCCCCATATTCCACCCCATTTTACTGAAAGCTTCTTGATAAATCAAGAAGCTTTTTTTGTTTTAATTCTCTATCATCTTGCGAATGAATTTATTGATAATCAGCTTACTGATTTTGTTCTGTATAAAAGGACTCTTTGAAACCCCTTAAAAACTCAAACTTGTACTATTCGATGGTTTGAATTTTCAAAATCAATAGATAATTAATAATTTAAAACATTAATTATCAATAACAAATAAAATATTTTACTGTAAAGTATTGTTTCATAAATTAAACTACTCATCTTTGTAAGCGAACACTCACTTACAATAAAAATGATAAATAAAGAATTTACAGAACGACAAATTGAAATCATGGAAGCAGCAACACTTCGAATTGATAAGTTTGGAATTCAAGAATTAACAATAAAGAATTTGGCTTCAGATTTAAACTTATCGGAGGCTGCCTTGTACCGTCATTTTAAAAGTAAAAATGAAATAATGTTGGGTTTGTTAAATTATTTTATTGAAGAGCTAAAAACTCGTTTATCCAAAATATTAAGTAAAACCGACCGAAAAGCATCGGAATTGCTGATTGATATATTTGATTCACAATTAAAAACATTTGTAAAAAACCCATCTATAGTAACAGTTATTTTTTCTGAAAGCATTTTCCAATTTAACAAGGAATTATCGGCAACAGTTTCAACTATGATGGAAATGATGCAAAGCCATATTGAAAAAATTGTAAAGACAGGACAAGAAGATGGTTCATTAAGCAAAATTGTAGGGACTTCCACTTTAACAACAATAATTATGGGAGGAATGAGAATTACTGTGCTTAAATGGAAACTTTCTGGTCATCAATCAGACTTGGTAAAAGATGGTAGAAAAGTTTTAGATGGGATTTTAAAAATGGTTGAAACAACTAACTAAGATGAAAAATTATATTTTAAAAATAACAGCTGTAATAATTACAATTTTTGCACTTTTAACTTTATTTATGAGCACATCAGTCATATTTGATTTGTTCAATATACGAGAAAAAGAAGGCAATTATGTAATGTTTGTAGTTTTTACAAATTTCATTGTTGGCTTCATGTATCTTTTTTCTGCTTTTGGAATTTTTAAAGAAAAAACATGGACAACCAAATTACTTCTACTAGCAACTATAATTCTAATAATAGGTTTTATTGGATTGCTTATTCATGCTAATACAGGTGGAATATATGAAACTAAGACCATTGGAGCTATGATTTTTAGAATTTCTATCACATCAGTATTTGCAGGTCTATCATGGTTTTATATTTCTAGAAAACAAAAAATTTAAAATGTAACAATAGTTACTAACCTCAAAAAAAACTTGAATTATTTTTACAAAAAATATTTACAAATAATGATTCAATAATTGATAATTAAAATCAACCTAGATATATAAATTATTTCAATAAAAACCATTGTCTAAAACATTTTAAAACCTA
>Ga0247837_1010830_pt1 | contig 10202 bp, 12 predicted proteins | sample LaCtaG_2_FD_187115 | JGI IMG/M metagenome (GOLD analysis project Ga0247837, IMG submission 187115) | Freshwater microbial communities from meromictic Lake La Cruz, Castile-La Mancha, Spain - LaCruzMarch2015_14.5m | ecosystem: Environmental > Aquatic > Freshwater > Lake | place: Spain: Castile-La... | reverse complement strand
TTTTTCGGCCCAGAGCCTGAGCGCTTCCTCCCGCGTGAGCTCCATGCGGCGTTTGAGCAGCGGTACCGGCTGATCCGCCAGCAGCTCACCGCTGGTGACCTCCAGCCGCTGGCTCCAGCGATCCCAGAGGGTGGGCCGGAAGTGCAGCACCTGCCGGCCGTCGCTGATCCACGCCTCCCTGGGCGACAGCGGCGGCCGGTTGCGGGGCCCACGGCTCACGCCACCTCGGGAGCCCAGCCCCGCTGGCGGTGCAGGTCTTATGACCAGCCGCTGCAGCGGTGGGTGAGGTGCTCGCCGTGGGCGATCAGGCCCTGATGCAGGTGACAGGTGAGCAGCGTGGTGCACTCCGGCCCCGGGTGATGCCGGAAGAAGTGGCAGGTCATGCAGACCTGCCGGCTGCGGCTGGCGCGGAGGACCGCCTGATCCAGCCAGGGCCAGTCCTCGATCTCGTCGGTTCGGGAAGGATTCAGACGGGAGAGCGGGACCGGCACCATGACAACGTCTCAATGCGTACAGCCGTACTAGCAGGGGAGGTCCTGGGATGCCAGGGCGGTCGCGCTGTCGCCGTTCAAGCCTGGAGAGTGGGGCCGGTCACGGAAACATGGTCCTGATCCATGCCGGGATGCAGCTGCAGAACGCCGATGGACACCGCTGCGGCCAGACCTTCCTGCTGGAGCAGGGCTCCAAGGCTCTGTGCCGCTCGTTCCGGGCTGATGCCCTGCGGCAGCGGAAGCCCCAGGCAGCGATGCAGCTGGTCGATGGTGGTGGCGGCGTGGAAGCTCAGCCGCAGCCCCGGCGGCAGCTCGGAGGGCTCCGGATCGGGGTCGAACAGGCGATCGATCAGCGGCTCCAGCGCAGTGCGCAGCGCCACGAACACATGGTCGCCGGGCAGCAGCGTGGAGCTGCCGCGGGGCATCACCACCTCCTGGCCGCGCACGATCAGGCTGACCACCACACCATCGGGCAGGGCGAGCTCGCGTAGGGGCAGGCCGGCCACGAGGGAGCCGGGTTGGACGGTGTAGTCGACGATCTCGCCATCCACCTGCCGCAGGGCATTGATCTCCACCGACAGTGCCGGGGTGGGATCGGCAGGCCGTCCGATGTGTAGCCATCGAGCCACCAGCGGCAGCGACCAGCCCTGGCTGAGCGCCGAGAGCACCACCACGAAGAACACCGCATTGAAGATCTGGCCGCTCTTGGGCACGCCGGCCAGCAGCGGGAAGGTGGCCAGGGTGATCGGCACGGCGCCCTTGAGGCCCACCCAGGAGAGGAAGGTGAGGTCGCGGCGGCGGAAGCGGAACGGCCACACCGAGGCCCAGACGGCGATCGGCCTGGCCACCAGGATCAGCACCAGGGCGATCAGCAGCCCCTCCCAGGCCACCGCCAGCAGGCGGCTGGGAAAGCTGAGCAGCCCCAGCATCACGAACAGCACGATCTGGCCCAGCCAGGCGATGGCGTCGTGGAAGGAGAAGATGCCGCGGCGGAACACGATCGAGCTGCTGCCCAGCACGATCCCGGCGATGTAGACCGCCAGGAAGCCGCTGCCCCCCAGCACCGCCGCCGCCCCAAAGGCCACCAACGCGAAGGCCAGCGCCAGCAGCGGATACAGGCCAGGGGTGTCGAGGTTGATGCGGTTCACGGCCGCCGTGGCCAGGCGTCCCACCAGCAGCCCGGCGATGGTGCCGACCCCGAACTGGCCAAGGAACAGCCACAGCAGGGCCAGAGGTGAATCGGCGCTGCCGGTGATCACGCCGATCAGGCCCAGGGTGAGGAAGATCGCCATCGGATCGTTGGCGCCGCTCTCCACCTCGAGCGTGGCGGTGAGCCGCTCGGGCAGCCGCAGCCCACTGCTGCGCAGCATCGAGAACACGGCGGCCGCGTCGGTGGAGCCGACGATGCTGCCCACCAGCAGCCCCTGCAGCAGCGGCAGCTTCAGCACCCAGGCCGCCGCCAGCCCGGTGATCAGGGAGGTGAGCAGCACGCCCACGGTGGAGAGGGCGAGCGCCGGTTTCCAGACGCGACGCACGGCCTGCAGCGGCGTGCGCAGGCCGCCGTCGAACAGGATCAGGGCCAGGGCGACGCTGCCGATGTTGTTGGCGAGGGCGTAGTCCTCGAACGGGATGCGGCCCAGTCCTTCCGAGCCCGCAAGCATCCCGACCGACAGGAACAGCACCAGCACGGGCACGCCCAACCGGGCGGAGAACTTGCTGGAAGCGATCCCCAGCAGCAGCAGCACGCCGGCCAGCAGCATCGCGGCGTTGATCGACACGCTCCCTCCTGTGCAGCCTGCGCCGGAAGGATGGCGCACAACAGCCCGAACCGGGTTGGAACGCTGTCTGCTGTTGGATCAGGACACGCCGCCGCCCTGGTGCTGTTCTGCCAAGCGCACCTCTCGGTGCGACACGAGAAACGCCTCGATCCAGTCGTGGTGGCACTTCTGGTTGATCCGGTCGGCGATGGTCGCCGCCTCCTCGGGAACCTGGAAACGCTTGCGGAAGGCCCGGGTGAGGCTCTCCAGCAGGGGCCTGGGCAGGGCTCGCAGGGTGCTGTGGAGGTGCTGGATGGTCTCGGCATCGAGGGCCACCTGGCCGGGGTCGGCTTGTGCTGATGGCGGTGCCGCCGGGGCAGTGGCCTGGGTGTGACCCTGGCCTGGGGAGGCGGTGGAAGCACCAGCTGCCGGCCGGCTCACAGCAGACCGCTGCCCAACTGGCCGCTGGGCTCCATCACCCTGGCCCGCGGCACTGCTGACCTGCCGCTGCGCCTTGTCGTAGAGGGCAAGGCCAAACGGATTCCCGAAGGTCATCAGGGCCCGCTTCATGGCGTCGGTCTCGGCCTCCTTGAGCGCTGATTCATGGGCCTGGCCCAGATCCACGTCGATGCCGTGGCCGGCACCGCTGCCCTCCCGAACCAGAGGGGGAAGCCCACCGGCGGTGACGGTGACGCGGACACGGGCGGTGTAGGTGACGCCCCAGCCAGGCTTCTGCTCGCGGCCGATCAGCCGCTCGGCCTGGGCGACGCAGCGGACGGCGATGGTCTGCCGCTGCCAGCCATCGAAGCCAAAGATGCGGTTGGCTTCCGCGATCACCTGCCAACCCTCCAGATAGCTCACGCGGCTGCGGCCCTGCTCGCGCTGGCGGACGTTGGCCCGATCGAGCGGGGCAGAGAGTGCAGCGAGCTGCTCAGGGGAGAAGCCAGAGAACTGAGCCTGGGGGGCTGCCGGCGCTGAGGCTGGTGCGGGCCCTGGTGCTGGAGCCTCCTCGGCGCGATCGACGGAGCGGATCAGCTCCAAGGCTGAGGGCGGCCTCTGGACGGGACGAGGCGCAGCGGGCCGGCTGGTCCCGTTGGTGGAAGGAGCGGCGACGGTCATGACGATGGATGCAATGGTGTGAGGAGGACGGGAAGGGGGCCCCGGCTGCCCAGCCGGAACCCCAGTTGCAAGGGGCCTCTGGCCCCTCAGTGGATGCGCCAGGAGCGGCGGGAGACGAGCTGGGCACCGGGGATGAGGTGGCCGGCCTTGAGGGCTTTTTTGATGGCGGCCTTGTCGGGCTGGCTGGTGGTCTTGAGGGCGAGCCACTCGGAGGGGAGGGCGTCTTCGTCGGCGATCTCGACGGCCTGGGACTTGCGGGAGGTCAGCTCGTGATTCGGGAAGGAGAAGCGTGTGGAAGTGGGCTGCAGGCGGGTCAGCACCAGGACCAGCGAGTCTTCGAGGGCGTCGGCCCGGGAGGCATCAGAGCGGGATAGCTCCGTGAGCCGCTTCGCCTGCTGCTGCCGGTAGGCGGCCTGGCCACGCAGGTGCTCGATCACCCAGCAGGTGGCATCGGCTTTGGCGGCGAGAGCCTGTTTGTTGCCCTCCTCGGCCAGCAGGGCAGCCTCCAGCTCGGCGAGGGCCTGGGCGCGGGAATCCCCGTCGTCGGCTTCCAGCTGCTCGGCGAGCCGGCCGATGGCGGTGGTGAGCTCCTGGGCCTCGATGCCCAGCTGCCAGAGGGAACCGGAACGCTGCAAGGTGCAGGACGGCCCGACGGCCTGAGGGAGAGCCGGGGCGAGAGGAGCGGCGGGGGCGGTGAGAACGGACATGGGGATGCGAGAAGAGGAAGGGGGAGAACGGCTCTGCGATCGCCGCTCAGGCAACGAGGGGCTCCGGCGAGAACGGCGGCGGCACTTCCATCACCACCACCGGCACCGGCGAACGGGAGGAGCAGCGGCGGGCCTGCTGCACCAGCGAGGCCGTGCCTGGCCCACCGGGAAAGGCGATCACCAGCACCGAGGCGCTGAACGCCGGGGAGGTGTGGGCTTGGGCCTCGACCAGGGCCTGCTCAAGCAGACGCCGATTGCGGATGGGGCCAGCACAGCGGCCATAACGCCGCCACTCGGCAGCCAGGGACTGAACGCGCCAGCCGAGCTGATGGGCCGCCCGGCCGATGGCCTGATCGGCCCCACGGGCACCGCCATGGAGCAACAGATGGACAGGCCGGCCACCGCTGCGCTGGAGGAGAGCGGAGGCGATGCGCTCCTGAGGCCAGACGAGATCACGGCCACCAGCCGCGACGATGACGACCGAGCGATGGGCCAGCACCGGCGGCGGCAGGAGGCCAAGGGAAGGCAATGCAGCGGCCTGGGCCACTGCAGCAGAGGACAAGCTCATGGGCTACAGAGCAAACGAACGGGGCAAGTTGTCCGAGGATTTCGTTGCCGCAGGCGATGGGCTCGTGGCCTTTGGCGCAACCTTCATTCTACCAGTACAAACGCACTGAGAGACCGGCAGAGCCCCTGCAGGGCAATGGATCTACGCAAAGCGGCGCCATGCGCTGGAGGCCCTGGAGACAGATAAACAACCGCAGCAGATTCAGCCCTGAATGCCCAACCGGCTGCGCAGCCGCGCGAGGAAACCTGGGGCAGTACCCCAGCCCCATGGACGGGACAACTGCCCGGCCACCGCAGCCGCGGGAGGGCAGCCATGCCCGCCACCCCCACACCGGCCCCGGAGCGGAGGGCGGCGGCGGCTGGCCGATGCACGCCACGGCGCAGCCGTGGCACGCTGAAGGACGGCTGCTTCCGACCGGAGCCCTGCGGCGTCTGCTGCAGTGCATCCGACCAAGAACCAATCGGTGAAGCCGACGGGGGAAGCCCTTGGGCCCTTTCAGCGCAACCTGGAATCGAAGCGAAATGCCTCGTTGCTGCTGATGCGCACCCTGGTCATATCTGGGTGGCGCGGATTGAGCAGAAAGTTGGTTTCCATCGGAACGACGACGGAGGGAACCCGTAGAGCAACGCTGGATCTGCGCTCCAGCCAGGCGTTGCCGATGGACTGGGTGCTATCCGGTGCCGGCACGCTGCGCCAGTCTTCAGGAAGCATCGCTGGAACCAGCTCCTCGATGGTCAGCTCGTCCGGCAGCTCCAGGCCCAGCAGGCGCAGATCGTCAGGCGCCTGCAGCGGTTCCACGTGCACTAGCACCTCCAGGGCCGCGAGGGCTGCGGAACTGGCGGTGTAGAGGATTGGATGCCCGCGTCGGTGCCAGCGGCCAGAAACCATCAGACCGCCCACACCCTCCAGAGCGGAGTCGACATGAATCTCCCGGGCGATCCGCCAGAGCAGCATCAGCTGAACACGCCATAGCTCAGGCGCAGCAGCACCTCCTCCACCTGGCGAGACCCAATGTCGGTGTCGAGCCACTGCAGCGGCACCTCACCGGCCAGCGCCCGGTTGGGCGAGGTCAGCCACTGTCTCGCTTTGGCCTGGCTGCCCAGCACCTCAGCCGCCATCGAAACGGTGCGTGCCAGGCGGTAGAGCCGATCCGATTCCTGCGGACTGAGTAGGAGGGTCTTGCGCCGCCTGGCGAAGGTGCGCTGCGGGATCCCCAGCAGTACCCCGATGTCCGCGGAGGGGAGATCCAGCTGGCTGGCGATGGCTTCCAGGGCCGTGAATGGCAGACCATGCCGGACAGCTGCCAGCAGATCCGCCGGCCGATCGCCTTCCAGCGCCAGAACCCTGGCGGGCCCATGGGGGCCGGAATGCGATGCAGGAGCTATCGGTGCCATATGGCAATGATAGCGCTGCCGTATGGCCGGGACAATGATTCGATGCACGCTCCGCCGACAGGGGTGATGGCGGGATCCCTTCCATGTGCAGTCGGGGAGCCGGTGACCAGGCGACTGGATCAAGACGGCTCAGCGACCTGAGCCCACGTCAGTGCTGCTGACGAGAGAGGCAGAGGCTCGATGGAACGCGGCGATCGTGCCCGCGGTACTGGCCCAGGGATAGGAGCGGCAATGCACCTCAAAGCTGTGACCCATCGCCTGGGCCATGCTCCCGGCGTCAATGCCCCGCTGGTGGCCGCGAAGGCTGTAGCTGTGCCGGAAGCTGTAGATCACAGCGCGCTGGGCGTTGGCCTTCATCGCCTCGCGCAGCGATCGCCAGGCAGGCTTTCGTGAGAGATAGGTCTTGATGCAATCTGCTGCGCCGTTCCCGGAGCTGAGGGGCGGCAGCTCGATGAGCCGTGCCTGCCACCGAGCGAGCAGATTCCACTGCTGCACCTCCCCATCAAGGTCGACCAGCGGGAGGGGGAACAACCGGCGCGGTTCGGTCACGCCGCCACCGCTTCGCTTGCGGTAGGTGCACCACCAGTAGGCCTCCCGTGAGCTGGCATCGGTGCGCACGCTGAGATGCAGAAGCTCGATCGGCCGCAGCCCCAGCTCCGCCATGAGCCGGATCGCGTCGGCCCAGCGACGACCGGCCTCATCCTGGGGGAGGCCATCGAGCAACGCCAGGATCTGCCCATCGGTGAAGGGATCTCCCTTCTGGGTGGCAATCGCTGACTCCCTTGACTTGGTGCCGATGTGGTGGCGCAGCGTGCTGGGAGGAGTCCAATGAACAGGAGCCTTCTCTCGGTACACCGCATGTCGCAGCAGTTGGGCGACGGATTGAGCGCGGATCTGACGGATTCGACTGCCTGGCGGCCAATCGCGGATGCAGCGATCGATCAGATCAGCCGGGTTGGTGGGAGCCTCATCACCTGTCAGCAAGTCCACCGCCATGCCGATGACCGGGGCGTAATGGTCTTCCCATGTGGCGGGTTTGATCGAGGTGCCGTGCTCGAGCTTCTGGATCCGGAAGTTCTCGGCAACCTGCTCCCAGTCGATGCTGACCTGGGGCGCCTCACCAGCAGCCACCAGAGCGGCAGTTTTCAAGGAATGACCTTCGCCGACCAGCCGGTAGATCGCGCGCACGCGGGCGACAGCGTCACCGGTCTGGGATTTCGCCCAGTCGAAAGGCAGAGCGACCGATTGCATGCGGCCGTCAGGCCCAACGGTCTCCAGCCGCATCCGCCCGCGGTGTTCGCGGACCCACCAGCCCTCGCGGGTGCTGGCGCGGACGGCGGAACGGAAGCCCTTCACCCAGGGCTGGTCATGGCGGGTTCGGACAGCCATCAGAGCCCCCGAGGCGTTCGTACAACTGTACGGAAAAACGGCCCTTTTGGCCCGGACAAGGCCGGACAGCCTCAGACAAAACCAGTTGCAGCAACGGGTCTTGCCAGTGAGAATCTCGAAAAACTGGCTGATTTGGGAGCACTAGGTCGCAGGTTCGAATCCTGTCGCCCCGATTGACTTTTCAGGGATCGGCCCAGCGGGTTGAGCACAAAATGAGCACAAAACGTCCGGCGCCCTGATTCGGCCAGGCCTTTGGACGGTGGCGTGGTCATGCTGCAAAGCGATACTGAACGCTGCTCATTCCCCGTCGTGCGCCATTCGCACAGCGTTGCGGAATGCACTGCTCCACGCCATAACCAGTAGCCAAGCCCCACGGCAGAAGCTTGATTCTGAAGCTGCTCAGCTCGGCCGAGGGATGGTTTCCAGAGCTGTGGTGACTCTGCTGCAGATCTTGCCCCAGGCGTTCACTGGAACAATCACCAATTTCTGCCACTGCCGCTGATGCTCTTGTGGCGTTGGGTGTTGTTACCAGGTGGAGGCGCCATGGAGATCACGATCGGCAAGGCCCGGCGAAGCAGGCTCTCTGATCCCCTGCCCGGTCAGGTCTATGTGGGCCGGCCCAGCCCGCTGGGCAATCCCTTCCAGCTCGGCCGCGATGGCAGCCGCGCTGAGGTGATTTCCCGCTACCGGCATTGGCTCTGGGCCCAGCTCCAGGTGCCCGGCTCGATCCAGCGGCGCGAGCTGGAGCAGTTGCTCGCCCAGGCCAAGGTGGGCCCGCTGGAGCTGCTGTGCTGGTGCGCGCCGCTGGCCTTCCACGCCGAGGTGATCCGCTCTGCGCTGCTCTGGCTGGAAGCGCAAAGGCGCATCACAGCCTGAGTTGTAGGGCTCCCTTTTGTTGAAAGGGAGGAGCGCAGGGTGCCTCAGTGTGCGCGGGATGGCGCAAGGGCTGCGCGAGCGGTTCGGCCCTGGCGGGCCTCCCGCCCTTGCGCTCCCCCGCGCAGGCACGTCGGCGTCCTTTGCGCCCTTCCCCATGGCCGCATCCACCACCACGCGCCGCCACAAGGTCTCCGGTCCCTCGCCCGAGGAAGCGATGGTGCGCGATCTGATCGAGCTGCTCGAGGCCGGCAGCACGCTTTGGCGCCGGCCATGGGATAGCCGTTGCGGCGGCGTCCACATCAATCTGCTCAGCGGTCGGGCCTACCGGGGCGGCAATCCCATCCTCCTGGAGCTGGGGATGGCCATGCGGGGCGCCGAGCTGCCGTTCTGGTGCTGCTTCGCCGAGGCGAAAAAGCTGGGCCTCTTCTCCAGGAAGGGATCGAAGTCGGTGCGCATCCTGCGGCCCCAGCTGCACTCCCACCAGGAGGAGGGCAAGGGCTGCGAGAAGGTGCTCCACAGCTGGGCCAGCTATCCGCCGGTGCCGGTGTTCAATGCCTGCGATCTGGTGGGTGAGGCGCTGGCTGGGCTGATTGAGGCCCGGCTGCCAAAGGTGGAGCCCCGAGCGCCGCTGGAGCGAATTGAGGAGGCCGAGCAAGTTCTCTCTGGTTGGCCGGTGCCAGCCAGCTGGGGCGGCGAGCGGGCCTTCTATTCACCAGGCTCCGATCGCATCCAGCTGCCGGAGCGCGAGAGCTTCCACGGGGCCGCAGCGCTCTATGCCACCTGGGTGCCCCCATCACAGCTTCGGGACAGCGCCGGACTCGGCTCAGAACGAACCTTCACCCCACCGGACTTTCCTCGTTGCCTCCAGGGCGGGACCCGCTTGAACCGTGATCACCATTGTGGAGCTGGATGGCTGCGGGGGCATTACTGCGGATGGCGGACCAGCCAGCCCAGCATCAGCAGGGAGGCAGCGGTGATCCAGCTGCCGCCCACCCGAATGGCGATGTCCCGCCAGCACGGATGAGGAGGAGCCAGCAGCTGGCTGAGCAGGGTGGTCAAGAAGGCAATGGCGATGGCCTCCCCCAGCAGGGCCGCCATCGCTCCTGAATGACCGGCCAGGGCCGATCCCGCCACCAGGGCGAACAGCCCCGCCAGGCCAGCAGCGAGCGGCAGCAGCAGCGCCTGTCGCAGCCGCAGACCGAGGGCTACCAGCAAACCCAGGGCCGCCAACAGGCCTGTGCAGACAACGGCCAGCAGCAGGGGCGATGGCAGGCGCAGGCCGATCAGGCCCCCCAGGAGCCAGGCCAGCGGCAGCAGCAAGGGCAGGCGATTGCTGACAGCGCGGTTGGCCTGCACGCCCAGCAGCACCAGGCCAATCACCAACAGCAGCTCCGTGGGCTCCAGGAACAGCCGAGCCATGCCATCAGCCCACGGCCCGAACCCGGTGGCGTTGAGGTGGGCGAAGGGTGCGATCACCGCAGGGCCTGCTCGAGGAAAAAGAACCCGATCAGCGCCACGACCCCACCGGCCCCCTGCACAAAGCGCCGGCCACCGGGCCAGCGGCGCGTCTCGCCCAGCAGGATCCCCAGCAGGTGCAGCAGGCCGGTGGCGATCACAAAAGCCAGGCTGTAGAGGAGGGCATTGCTGCCGGCGGGCAGTTCAGCGCCGTGGGCATGGCCGTGGAACACCGCAAAGGCGGAGACGATCAGCGCCGCCAACCAGAGCGGCGGCTTCAGCTCGAACAGCACCATCAGGCCCATCACCATGCCCGAGGCGGCGATGCCGATCTCCACCCCCGGAATCGGAACGCCCAGAAGGCCGAGCAGCCCTCCGAAAGCCATCACCATCGGAAACGCCACCGGCAGCACCCACAAGGCCGGCGGGCCTAGCACTGCCCCCCA
>Ga0247837_1010829_pt1 | contig 10204 bp, 6 predicted proteins | sample LaCtaG_2_FD_187115 | JGI IMG/M metagenome (GOLD analysis project Ga0247837, IMG submission 187115) | Freshwater microbial communities from meromictic Lake La Cruz, Castile-La Mancha, Spain - LaCruzMarch2015_14.5m | ecosystem: Environmental > Aquatic > Freshwater > Lake | place: Spain: Castile-La... | reverse complement strand
GTTGTATCCGGTAATGATATCAGGATCTTCGCGCTCAATGAGGAGGCAAAATTTTTTGAGCATTGCTTTTTCATTGGGGCAGTTTACGATGATAACGCCGTTCTCTAGTTCGTCACTTCGTACGCATGTGAATACAAGCTGTTTCTTAGTATCGCTGCCGAATTTCCAAAATGCGCATCCTATTTGTGAGATGAAGTCGCCGTCGATATCGGCTTCGGGGAATTTTGGGTATCCGCGTGAAGAGTAGCACTCGAGATCGTAGCTGAAAATTAGGAAGGGGGCTATATTGTCACAGTCGTATGGGTTTACGTCATTCCATTTTGCTTCTATGGAAATTTGTGATCTTGATATTTCATCGTCATCGCCCACAATTGTGTAATTGCCGGCCTTGAGGAAGATCCATCCGGTCATTTTGATATTTTTGATATGGGTGAATCGCAATACGCTTTGTACATTTGTTTCATAAGGTTCAAACTTGATATCCCCGATACCTGGTATTTTAATGGGCTCTTTGATTTTGTACTTGAGTGTCCGTAGAGCGCGCTGGGTACAAAACCCCAACCTAATAAATTTGAGTTTTCGAAGATTCTCAAATGGGTAAAGTTTGCATTTTTCCACAAGGGTACTTGTCACTAGGCCGTATGAATTTTTCTTGCCTAGAATCTGACGAAAATGTTTAAAAACCTGTTTAGTATTATAATCAGTCCAACCAAGTTGAAACTTTTCAGGAATCATTATATAAAAATAGGGGGTAAACTCGGTAATCTTTAGGCACACACTCTTACCATCCGCCATTGCGCCATGAACATAAATTTGGTACTCAGACCGCTCTTCACTTTCATCGTCGTCGCCGGATACTTTGACTGCAAAGTCACCCTCATACCACGAAAGCGCCTGGAATACAATATCATGACCATTTAGAATGTCAAATTCCTCAGGCGTCAAAGGCTCTCTGAACTGAAGATCGACCATTAGGCGCTGTCATAGTTACAAATTTGCACATATCCTTTAATATATTTTCCGCAGTGATAAAATCATGACCGTGATCATCCGGGCGCCATTGAACGTGGTTGCAAAAGGTGTGTGCAAGTTCGTGTATGAGGAGGTCTGAGTGAAGCTTGTTTACATCAAGGAATATATCTCTGTAATTTGCTCGTATGTTTTTATCGGGGCCTATATATGGTTCGTTGCTGATATATCTTTCCTTTGGTTTATTCATTCCATCAAACCCCTTCCGGGGTGGGATTTGGCTCAATAGGAAGAAGGAAGTTTTTCCATATGGTATTCTTTTTTTAAAATACCGATGATTAGTTAGGAATTCTGATTCTTCGTGTATATCAAGGAATAGATCAATATTGTCTTGAATGTATTCTGGATAATGGTGTCTGCGTCTATTTAACTCGTAGCATAGTTGATTTATGAAATCGCGAAGAGTTTTCAATTTCATAGCAACCTGTTCTTGGGCTTTCTTAGAGCCCTTATTGAGAACTTTGTAAGGATAGCCCTCTATATATATAACCCTGTATCCATTTCTTTCATTAAAGTCCCACTTTACAGAATCATACTTGTCCCCTGGATCGACGCTCGCAAACTTGCGCTTTGCGCAGACGTAGTCATGTCGGCACCAGCGCCGAAGCGCAGCCGTGACATTTTGCCTTCGGCAAAACTTCATTTGTTTGCTACTTACTTATAATAAACATATTTTTTTGTGTTCGGTTGTCGCACAAAGAATTTAAGAATTTGGCACTAATACTGGGTATGAGCTGCCGAAGGCACCTTCAGTCGACGCAATGTCACGCGTAACAGAGAACAACGCTTCGCGCAAATTCCAAAAGGCGCTAATTCATTGGTGTGAGACAGATGATAAATGTGAACTCATTCGTTTCACATTGCATGCGTATTCGCACCCATCGCGTAACTCTGCTCTGCGAAAGTCATTGACACTTGAGCCAAATGAAGAAAATGAAATTCGCAGAGTAGGTCTTGTTCAGATTAGGGAACTGCTTTCCAAGTATATTGATTCTCTTTCAGACGGTCAAGCGATAGATTTTCCCATTAAGAATGCCCTATTTGCAAATGGTATTTGTTGCCGAGAGTGCATTGGAGTTTGCCACGGAATCCCGTATTGGAAAAAACTGGTGGACGAAAATAAGGAAAAATTCACAACTCTAACAATGAAGTGGATACAGAGCAAAGTCAAAACCATCGAATAGGCGCTTCTAGCGCAGAACCCATCTTCCTGTGACTGGATTACACCTGTAAAGTGGATTATTTGCTTTAGGTGACTTTGGATTGCATTGTTTACCGACCGCGGCGCTTTGTTCGCGAAGCCTACGATCTTCGGACGAATCGGCACTTTGTTGGCGAAGCCTACGATCTTCGGGCGAATCGGCGCTCGTACGGTCTCCGACCGATTCGATGCTCCGCATCGTACGACCTTCGGTCGACGCGATGCTTTGCATCGTACGACCTTCGGTCGACGCGATGCTTTGTTGGCGAAGCCTACGACCTTCGGTCGACGCGATGCTTTGCATCGTACGACCTTCGGTCGACGCGATGCTTTGCATCGTACTCAAATTTATAAAACTTTTGAATGTTAATCCGTTGGCTGCTGAAAGCAGTTCGTTAAAGTTGTTTATTATGGATTCTAGTTGTAATTGTTTTTGGTAGTTAAAATATAATGGTACGTTACGAATCGTGTCTATATATAGCTCTTTTTCCTTTTTGGTTTTATATTTGTTCATTTCCTTTATAAAATTATTCAGAATGTTTACGTTCAAATTCCGTTCGGCGCCGAGTGCGACCGCCCCAACTTCTCCTTTCTTTAAAACGGAGCGTAATGCCTTACGATAATTTTCATCAAGATTCTTTGCGCCTGCTTCGCTCAAATGACGCCCATCTCTTTTAAAATATAACATTACATCTTCCTTTGTAATCGGAGCAGTAAGCGCTGCGGCGCGATCCTCTGGTCTGATTGAAAACCAAGGTGGTATCTTACTTATATCAATACCTAACAGTAGTGCAAGTCTTCTCGCCCCCTTGGTGCTCACTTCTTCCGAATGTAAATTAGGACCAACTATATAATAAGACTTGGTCTCCTCAAGTGTATATTTAGGCACTTGAGAATAAGTACCGTGCAAAGTATCCAAATACATAACAGTACCGTCGGGTTTTTCGTACGTTCCGTACTTGTACTCGCAAAACTGATAATACGAATCTCCAAGGTATTCAATTACGTCGCTAATATTAATGGTGACCTTACTTCCAGAGGTCAAATGGTCGTACACCCGCATATTCTTTAAAATGGGGATTATATGAACTGTACGGTCTGGGACAGAAACGACGTTTGCGCGCGAACCGAACGGTTCGTTGCCTATGGCTGCGCGCGAACCGAACGGTTCGCTGCCTTGCGCCACTTGGAGAATATTTTTGTAATATGATTTGAAATAATTTGTGGGATTTTTAATTAAGTCTTTAGCATCAGGGTCTATGCTCACATACTTTTTATTTAATTTTCCTTCTTCCGAATTCCACTCGATAACTTTATTTGTTAAATCGTTATAAATATTCACAATATTTGTGCGAGGAGCTTTCCTCGGCGCCAAACTTGGTTCGGTATCCGTGGCTTCAATAGGCTGTATGCGGTTCCTAATTTGTTCCAAATGAGCAGTAAGCTCATTTCTCTTTTGCAGGAATGCCTTTGAATTCAGCTTGGTCATATACAACACGCTTTGCAATTCCACGAGGGCTTTCTTCACCGCAGATTTCCACTGTGGGTTAGGAAAATCCCATTCCCAAACACTTTGTTTCCATCGCCCAAGCTGAATGTCTTTGCGAGGCGATTCGTATATGATTTTTTTCTTGGATACACCCTCCCGTACTTTTAACAAAATATTGGAGCGTCTATACTCTTTTTCAATATAAAACCTTGTCATACCACCTACGCTGTGTGCACCTTTGATGTCGCGAAGATACCCAACAGCGTCGACCCCCTCAGGGATATTAAAGTCTCTGCGAACGTCCGAATGGAGCGAACTCTGTTCGCGCACGACCGAAGGTCGTTCGTTTGTCATCGAACGGATCGCATTCTCAATCAGATCTTCCCATATATGCCAAGGCGGACCGCCTAAAAATCCAACAACGTTGCCGTCTTTTATAACTGGCGTTATCTCTGAGCGAAGCCACGGAGATAAAATGTTTTTTTGTAAAAGGTGATTCAGGTCATTCAATTGGCTGCGAGAATAGCAGGGGAAATTGTTAATATGCATTACCGGAATTGGGTAAAGATTTGATTTATCCTCAATTGCATTCAATTGCTTTCTTATAATAGGAAGCTCCGTTTTCTTAATTGGCGTCTTACGCTTTGAATGACGACGCCTTCGGGCGTCGACCGAAATGGCTTCGCCGTTTCGACGCGGATCCAAAACCGGTTGCGGTTTCCATTCTTTATCATTCGCACGTCTAGGGAATACTCTATCTGAGTCAAGCTCACGCAGCCTAAGACGTTGTTGGGCATCCCACTGTTCCTTGCGTATTCCTATGTCACTTTCTTTGTCATTATTTTCGTCATAATTTTCAATTTCATCCCATATTCTATCTAAAAAATTCTCAACATCGCTTCGGTCGACGTCTTTTACGCGCATATCATCTATTCGTTTTGTAAATTCTATATTCTTCATAAATGGGGGGGGTCGATTCCTCAATGTAGCTAAAAATTCTTCAGCACCCGCGGAACTCTTTGAACTCCGTCCGGAACTCTTTGAACTCCGTCCGGAACTCTTTGAACTCCGTCCGGAACTCTTTGCCGGAGACCGATCTATGATCGGCCGCGAACTTCGTTCCTCATTTGGCGATTCGCGCCAAATTTCCTCATCATCATCAAGTTCGGCGTCGCGCCTTAGGTTGCGCGGCGCGCCTCCTTCCAAGTACGGTCTCCGACCGATTCGATGCTCCGCATCGTACTCCATTTCATCGTGTTCGATATCGGATTCGTCATCATCGGACATTTTACCTATAATAAATCGAAGATTTTATTAAAATCGAAGATTTTATTTAAATCGAAGATTTAAATCGAAGAATTTAAACATATTTTTTTTTCATTGGCAAGATGAAATAGGCGGATCGGGCGTTGTTTCAAGTTCAACTATGTGTTCTTCCTTGATTTTGGGGAAGAATTCCCTATTTTTGCGAATATATTTGGCCATTTCCTTGGGTTTATTTTTTAGTTCGATCGCTCCGATAAAAACTCCCAGTTGGGTGCGCAATCTGATTTCACTATCCATGGTATATATATATATCTATTTTTTTTAAAAAAAGTAAGCACAACGCGTTATGAACTCGAATAATTATTATAATTTGAAGCCCTGACAACAAATGGTTGTTCGTCTTCATCGTATCTATCTTTCTCCAGCATATCCTTGATCATGTTTAAATACAACCCGGGTGAATCGTATTCGTATGTATCCACGCTCATGGCCATACTAAATGTTCTTTTTGCCCTCCCAGAAAGTGTAGGATTCACTGGGTCGAATAGGAAGGCAAGTGCAATGCTTCGAGGATTAATTTCCTTAAAGCTAAAAATAGAACCAAAAATGCGTTGGTAATTGTTCAATAATGAAACAGATCTGCGCGACTGGAGCATTTTTTCAAGAGGGATAACAACACCGTCATATGTAGTAAAGGTAATATCTAATTTATATAGTGATGCAAGAGGTGCAATAAAACGTTTTGACCAATAGTCAGGGCTTGAAAGTAAAGATTCCACGCTCTCTACGTATTGCAGTGTACCAGTATTGGTCCCCAAATTTAATCGAATTGGGACACTAAGCATACAGTCTGTAGTAACTGGGTTGGTAGATTGAATAAATGCCTGTCGCTGTGACTGTTGTATATTGAGGACAATATTTGTATCTGGCATCTCATTAATTACCCATGTTCTGTAATTAACCATTTGTGTGATGAAGGCACCCGAATTTGCGCCTAGATCAAAAAAAGAAATTCTACTTGAAATGATGTTTGTCACCGGATCAGGTGGGGTTGTTTCATTACCCTTTAATTCAGCATCTGTCACCTGTGGAAGAATTGTAGGATTAGGCGATGAACCGGTTGCCGCCAGACCGGATAAGGGTCCACCTGCTACAGGGTAGGAAAAGGTGCCAGTTCCGGCGCTATTATTAATGGGATTGTTTACCCAACCAGTCCCAGAGGTAGTGGTTGCTGGTGAGATGGGAGGTCCATTTATATCCGGTCCAATGCCTCCCGCAGATTGGTATCTTGTTTGATAGGGTAAAACACCATCACCCTGTTTTTGCTGCGCCAATGCGCCAAATCCGTTAGGTATAATACGCATTGCGTTTAATATATTTGGGTTCGTTGTTAAGTCAAAATTGCCCATGTTTACTTCATTTAAAAGTGGTAAATTAAAGCCATATGTATAGTCCCTCATGAGACATTCAGTAGGAACATAAGGTTTCACAAGGGGCATGCCTAAAAGATTTTTAAGATCCCCATTAAGAAATAGATCTTGCACAATATCCCTCAGACCCAATTTCTGAAAACGATCTCCGGGCGTATCATAAGGCCCCCAAACATTTCCTCGGAAATTTGGGAAAGCTATAGGACTATCCCCGCTGCTTACAGTAGGATCACCACCATTTACTGTTCCTGGTTGATAAGCCATACCCAATCCCGGACCAGGAATAAAGCGTTGATAATCCCCGAATCCAAAGAAACTCGAGACAGCGAGCGGGGGGTCGTTGTATACATTTGAATTGATTACCAGACTAATATAATCCTCATCGCGGTAGCTTTGGGGCGGGATACAGAGTAATAGTAGCAGCCATCTACCTATTTGTGTGTTTATGAGTTGCACGGCGGTTGAAGGAGAGTAATTATCGGTCCAATCGGACAAATCGTAAACGCCGTATCCCGCTAAAATGCAATAAAAGACTCCGGACCTTCCGCTAACTGTGAAGTTATTGGAGCGATATGTAGGCACAGTCTGAAAGGGGTAGGGTTTTAGTTGCTGTGGCCATAACCCAACAGGTGGATCCCAAAGCACTAGGGGAGGGGGGGTGTATTGGTTGGGCAAGGGGAAGGAGCCGTAATTATATGTGCGATATAAATCCAATGGACTTGAATAGTACCCGATCATTCTTTCAATCAAAAAGTTTTTTTCCTGAAGGATATATGATTCCCAAGTAATTGGGTTCTGGGCACATGTGGGAAGGTTGTCGGTAGTATATGGAGTTGAAAATTCTACAAAATCTGGTAGATAAACACCCAACGGAATGATATCTCGAGGTATTGTAGTATTTACAACCTGAATATCCCTAACCACTTTTAATCTTTTTGTCATCTGAACAGTAAGCACGTTCCCAATAATTGTGGATGACGTGTTTAGTATAGTTGGATACCCCTGATCTGCCGCCCTAATAAACAACCCGCTGCCTGCGTAATTACCGTTACCAATACTTCCAACCAAGTCAAACGTATTCAACAAAAAAGTACTTACGACATTGGTTATTTTCCAAGTACCATTTGCGTTCGTATTTCCCGCAACGCCTGAAATGGATACAGTATCGCCGTTAGTTACACTATTTGAACTGAGATTAACATTTACCGTAATGGTAATTGGGCTAACGCCTAATCCGGTGGTAGTAATAACATTTCCAGCAACCTCTTTTTTTCCGCCTCGCGCCAAGTATACACTTTGGGCATCTCTTAGTGAACTTTCACCTATACAGTCTCGTGAATCAATAAAGATTAGGTTCTTACGCAGAACAATTCTTTTATTATTGGATGAACCGAGTTCGAGACCTTCCCCGGCATCTCCCTTATCACGTAATCCATAATTAGGAAAGGGGATTGTATAAGATGACATGTTTGTCTATATTGCATAGCATTATCGAAGTAATTTTTTAAAAAAAAAATTACGCATTTGCGCTTTGCGCAAATGAGACTTCATCAGCCTACGGCAAAATTATTTATATAAAATAGGAAAAATAAAATCCGTGGTATCTAGTAAATGAAGAGTTCAAGGGACGAAGTGAAAAACAATTTAGAGTCCGGATTGTTTGTACTTTACTTCATGCCCGGTTGCAATCCGTGCAAAAAGCAATTTGAAATATTGGGCTTACCCATTCGTGGTACGATGCAAAGCATCGCGTCGACCGAAGGTCGTACGATGCAAAGCATCGCGTCGACCGAAGGTCGTACGCCTACTATAATTGATTGTTCAAGTGGACAGAAGCCCGACTCGCCGTACCGCGGCGCAAAGTTTTACCTGGATCCTTCCGAGGTGAGACGTTACCCAACATGGCATAATGTACGAACCGGAACAATATTAGAAGGATACCATACACCTGAACAAATTATGGAGAAACTTACCGTACCCGTACGACGACCCGTCCGATCTGATCGACGCTTCGCGTCGAAGGATCGACGCTTCGCGTCGAAGGATACGGCTTTGCCGTATACGGCTCCGCCGTATAATGTCTATAAGAAGCTCGCCGAATTACGTAGACGTTTTCCGAAGTTTTGGCCGGAGCTTCGGAACGGGTTCGGCACCGATCTACTGACGGCTTCGCCAATACAATTGGCCCCCCAGCCTGATTATCTAACAAATTACTGCGGGACGGGGGAAAACGGTGGATTCAGAGGCGGCAATGCCCTCAGTCCCCAACAAAATTTAATTGGGGGGCTCCAAGCCGAATTAAACAGCTATAGCAATGCAGGACCATTCCTGGGAATGAATTTCGGCCTAGGAGGACCCAACTTCTCAATCACGCCCAAGCGCCCAGTAAACACAGGTGGTGCAAGACTCCCTAGACCCTATGGTCCCAGTGATAACACGTTAATGAAAGGACCTCACTGGGCCGGATCGCTCTTACAACCCGTAGATCTTTCTCTAGTCGGACAGTTCGGTCGTTGCAGAAGTTTGAAACGTAGGAGTTTGAAACGTAGGTTCGGTGCCACACCCGGCACACCGGGCTGGCCCACGCGTGCGGCAAGTATCGGTTCGGAATGGGTAGCCGCAAAGGGTTACAATCTCAGTCCGGTCCTAGGGTTTCCACCTTCTTTTGCGGCCAACCAAGAGCTGCAAGAAGCGTCTACCAAGTACTCGATTAACATGCCTATGCAATACTCTAACAATCAGTTCAATAACCCCCAGCCGCCCAGTAAACACACAAAGTTTGGCGCTTCGCGGCCTTCGCTTTATTACATGGAAGGGCCAAACAATGTAGGATACCAAGCAAATATGGCCCTGTATAATGGAAGAAATAGGTTCTCCAATCGAAGAAGACGCTTTGGTGGAGTTATGACGTTAACAAACGGTAAAAATTCGGGTGCGGTTAAGTTGTTTGGTTTCGGAGCTGGTGCAAATACAATCAATTGGCTCACAGGTAATACGTATAGACCATCACAGAACCCGCGTATCATAAAAGTCCAGCCGGACCCAGCGAACCCGAGAGCGTGGCTAGCGGGTAGCAAAGGAATTGTGCATGAAAGTTCGCTTCCGAATGGGGCAAGACGTTTTTCAAACTTAGGAATTCGGGGAGGCCGAGCCAATAATCAATTCGGTATGCAACTATTTTACAATACACCTAATTTTAGCGGTATGCAGGCCGGCCCAGTCATCGTTGAACAGCCTCTCCCTCCGAGAATGCAAATTGAAACACAAATACCAGAAGGTGCATACGTTTCTTACGGCAAACGACGCTACAAGCGACGCTCTGTTGCTCCTCGTTCGCTGACCAAGCCCCGCCATAAAAAGCCGTTAAAGACAAATTTTGGCGGTAAGACGATTACCTTGTTTGGGAATAATAAATTAACGATTGAATAATCTTCTATGTTTGTTAATAAATATGGGGGGGTCGGTGACAAAAATATCTCTAGTTCAGCCTGGAAAATACTATAGCGTCACAAATAAAATATGCGGAGATGGAAACGGTAGTGTGTGTAACGGAAATACATACCCTTCTACATTTTACGCTACGATTTCTAGTGTAGATGCCAACGGTGGGGTAACTGGTGTATCAGTTTTTACAGGAGGTGCAAGCTATAAAGTAGGGGATATATTCTACCTAATTGATAATAAAAGAAGAACACTAGCGGAAGAGTACTGTATCGTAGTTGCTACGGAAGTTTCAATATAATCTTCGATTTAAATAAAATCTTCGATTTTAATTAAATCTTCTATACT